>Ga0066256_1002182_pt3 | contig 19750 bp, 16 predicted proteins | sample ThiBio_1000_biof_FD_87107 | JGI IMG/M metagenome (GOLD analysis project Ga0066256, IMG submission 87107) | Wastewater bioreactor microbial communities from Cape Town, South Africa - Thiocy_expt_1000_biof (version 2) | ecosystem: Engineered > Bioreactor > Thiocyanate-remediating >... | reverse complement strand
GGGACGGCCTGGACGGCTGAAAGCAAGAAACGGAGTTCGCCGCGCGGTGGGGCAGCACCGCGCGGTAAAATTGAGAAAGGGGGGATAGCGCGCATGGAGGCGACGCGGCTGCCCTGTCGTCCTCTTGAGAATGTGGAGGAGGACCAATGCTGAATGAGGATCGCGTTCGCCAGCTCTCCGCCGATACTGTTCCCGGAAAGAGCGGCATGACCATGCAGGCGCCACAGCGCGAGCGAGGCTTGTGGAGCTTCCTGACCTGGTCCTTCTTTCTCTCCCAGCTTGCGATCGGCAACGCATTTGCCTCTGGTGCCGCGCAAGCGGGCGGCGGCGTCGACTTGAATGCGCCCGAGGGAACGAGCAATCCATCGAACACCGCGAACGCGCTCGGCACGCCGGATTTCCGCGCGGTCAGCATGTCCGAGCCCCAGTCCGCCGGACCGCCCACCGCTACTGCCCAGGAGATGGTCAGCGCGGTCAATGCAGGGCCCAAGGCTGGCAGCGCCGAGCAGCACGATGCGGCGAGTGAAGCCGGCGCTGCCGTTCAGGCGGTGGCCGCGCAGGGCGCGAGCGGATCCGAAAGCACGCAGGCCGTCGTCGAAGAGGCCTCCAGCGATGGTCTTCCACCCACTGACGCGCCCAGCGTGATGCCAGGGAGCGAGCTTCCGCCGGCGGGAGAGCTTCCCCCCGTTCTTGGTGGCGTCCTGCCTCCGGTCCTCGAAACGGTCAACGATCTTATCGGCGGTCTCGGCCCGGCACTCGATGGCCTCGTCGTTCCCGTCGTCGAGACCATCGAGGATATCGCGAGTGTTCTCGGGCCGACGCTCGATCATGTGCTCGCGCCCGTCGAGTCCCTTGTCGACGGCGTGCTCGGCGGACTGCAGCCGACACTGGATCCGCTGGTTGCACCCGTCGCGACACTCGCGGAAGGTCTCGGCGAGCTCGTCGAACCGGTCGGCAGTGTCGCTGGCGAGATCATGACTCTGGCGGACCCCATCCTCGACGCCGTCGAGCCGGTTCTGTCACCGGTCATGAATGCCGTCGATGCCGCTGCGCCCATTCTCGATCCAGTCGTTGAAGTGGCGGCGCCTGTCGTCAATTTCATCGAGCCTATCGCGGAGCCCTTGCTGCAACCTCTCGCGTCGGCTGTGGAGCCTGTTCTCGATATCCTGCCGCCCAACATCGGCAATGGCGGCCTTCTGAGCGGCCTTTTCGGCAGCGGCGGGTCGGATGCTGTCGCCTCCTCGGGCTCGATCGAGTTCTCGGCTACAGCCGAAGCCGCTGGGCATGACCTGTTCCAGGCAGGGACCTACACGGAGTTCGGCATTGCGCTCCAGGAGACGCCGTCGGGCGATGATGCAGGTGCAGGCGATCTGCTCGGCAACGTCGCCGATGCCGTTGGCGCGCTGACTAGTGACGCCGATGACAATGGACAGGGTGTGCCGTCGCTGATCGGCAATCTGCATCACGAGATCGGCCTGCGCGGTTTGGGTGAAGGACTGATCTGATGATGGATGGGGGGATGCATCGAGCTGATGTGGCGCCGGCCTCCCGGAGTCCTGGGTGGCCGGCCACGTTCGCGCGCGCGGTCGCGGGAGTACACGAGATCATTGCCCGCGCCGCTCGCGCTGCAAAGCCAGGTGCGTCGGCCGACAAACCGGATCGGAGCAGCGATCCGCTGACGCATTGGCGCGAGATCGCGCGCGCCAATCTCATTGCCGTCGGCATCTTCTCGGTATTCGTCAATCTGCTGATGCTGACGATGCCGATCTACCTCTTCCAGATTTCCGATCGCGTGTTGACAAGCCACAGCTTCGACACGCTGCTCATGCTGTCGCTCGTCGTGCTGGGTCTGATTGCCGTGCTTGCCGTGCTCGACACGCTGCGACGGCAAGTGTTGAGCCGGCTCGCGACCAGGATGGAGACGATCCTCGGCGGCCCGATCATCGCCAGCATCATCACGCAGGCGCCGGCATCCGATGGCGGCAACGTCCAGCCGCTGCGCAATCTGCATCAGGTCCGCAGTTTCCTCTCCGGGCCGATCATGCTGGTGCTGTTCGATGCACCGATGGCGCCGCTCTACTTCGCCGCGATTTTCCTGATCCATCCCCAGCTCGGCTATCTCGTGCTGATCGCCGGCCTGTTGCTCATCGGCATTGCGCTCCTCAATCAGCGCGCGACGTCTATGCCGCTCGGCCAGGCTGGTGTCTACGGTGCCAAGGCGGATGCACAGGCCGAGTCCCTCGCGCGCAATGCCCAGGTCGTGAACGCCATGGGCATGCTGAACGAGAGCGTCGCGCAGTGGGGACGCGAGCAGGCCGTCGCCTTGACGACGCAGTCGGATGCGCAGGATCGCAGCGTGTGGATCAGCGGGCTGTCGCGCTTCGTGCGGCTGATCACGCAGATTGCCATTCTCGGTTGGGGTGCCTACCTCGCGCTCAATGGCCAGCTCACGGGCGGCATGATGATCGCAGCGTCGATCATTGCCGGGCGCGCGCTGCAGCCGCTCGAAGGCATGATCGAGGGGTGGCGCAGCGTGTTGCAGGCCTGGACTGCGTATGGCCGCATGTGCGCGGCCGTACAGGCTCTGCGCAGCGAGCCGCCGCGCTTGAAATTGCCGAAGCCCAAGGGCCATCTCGTCGCGGACAAGCTGCTGTATCTGCCGGCAGGCACCAAGGAGCCGGTGCTCAACGGCGTGAGCTTCGAGCTGCAGCCAGGCGAGTCGCTTGCGATCGTGGGGCCGTCCGGCTCAGGCAAGTCGACGCTCGCACGTATGCTCGTCGGCTGCCTCCATCCGACGGCCGGCAAGATCCGCCTCGATGCGACGGAGCTGCGCAACTGGGACCGCCGCCAGTTCGGCGAGTTCACCGGCTACCTGCCGCAGGAAGTGGAGCTCTTTCCGGGCACCATTCGCGAGAACGTGTGCCGTATGCGCGGCGATCTGCCCGACGAGACGGTCTATCGCGCCGCGCAGCTCACGAGCGTGCACGAGATGATCTGCCATTTGCCAGGCGGCTACGAGACCGTTCTCGAGCGCAGTGGCGCGCCGCTCTCGGGCGGCCAGAAGCAGCGCATTGCGCTGGCCCGCGCGTTCTTCGGCGATCCGGCGCTCGTCGTGCTCGACGAGCCGAACTCCAACCTGGATGCGATCGGCGAGCAGGCGCTGACCGAAGCCATGCAGCGCGCCAAGAAGTGCGGCATTACCGTCGTCGTGGTGACGCAGCGCCCGGCGCTCCTCAACATCGTCGACAAGGTGCTGATCCTGCGCGCCGGCCGCGCCGATGCATTCGGTACGCCGCAGGAAGTGCTGCGCCGCCTCTATGCAGCCAAAGGCACAGCCGCGCCGGTTGCGGCCGCGTCAATGCCGGTCGAAGCAGCAGAGTAGCGACGGGGGACGCCGAGCGATGAGCAATTGCCCGAGCATTGATCAATGGCACAAGGGTGTGCCGACCGACAGCCGCGGACCGATCCGCATTGGCGCTGCGATCCTCCTGCTCTGCCTCGGCGGCTTTAGCGTTTGGGCCGCCGTCGCCCCGCTCGAGGGCGCGGTCGTCGTCTCCGGCTCGTTCATGGCCACGGGCCAGAACAAGCAGGTGCAGCATCTCGAAGGCGGCATTGTCCGCGATGTTCTGGTGCGCGAGGGCCAGCTCGTGGAAGCCGGCCAGCCGCTGCTCAGGCTCGATCCGACCGCCGCCGAGGCGCGCTTGCGCCGGCTCGTGCTGCGCCAGCACCGTCTCGTCATTCTGAAGGCGCGCCTCGAAGCCGAAGCCAAGGGCGCGGAGCACTTCGCGCTGCCGACGAGCGCGGACTTCGTCGACGAAGCCGGCGAGGTGGCCACGATCTATGCGCGTCAGCTCATCGAGCTCAAAGCGCGGCGCGCGAAGATCACCGATGAGGAAGCTGTCCTGAGGCGCGAGATTGCCGGATTGCACGAGAGCATTGCCGGCTATCACGCGCAGGCGGCGGCCACAGAGGAGCGCATCGCGCTCTTTGCCCAGGAGCTCAAGGACAAATCCACGCTGCTCGAACGCGAGCTTGTCCGGCGAACGGAAATTCTCGCGCTCCGCCGCGCGGAGGCCGGTCTCTCGGGCGAGCTTGCGAGTCTGCAAGCCCGCGCCGCGGACGCGCGCGAGCGCGTGTCGCGCGCCGAGCAGCAGATCGCGTATCTCCGTTCGGCGGCCCTGCAAAAATCCCTCGAGGATCTGCGCGCGACCGAGACCGAGCTCGATGACGTCAATGAGCAGCTTCGCGCGGCGCGCGATGTCATGGACCGCATCGAAATTCGCGCACCGGTCGCCGGCATCGTCGTGCGGCTCATGCACAACACGAAGGGCGGAGTCGTCGCGGCCGGCGCCGTCGTTCTGGAGCTGTTGCCGGTCGACGACGAGCTGATCATCGAGGCGCGCCTGAACCCGAACGAGGTGGTGCACGTCAAGGAAGGCCTCGGCGCCATGGTGCGGCTGAGTGCGCTCAACCAGCGGCTCACACCCATGATCGAGGGCAAGGTCGTGTACCTTTCGGCCGATACGGTCTCCCAACGCGAGCCGTTCGGGGCGAAGGAAGCAGCCCGTCGTGATACGTTCGTCGTGCGCGTCCAGCTCGACGAGGCGAGTGCCCGCAGCAAGATCGAGAGCTTCCGGCCGACCCCAGGAATGCCGGCCGACGTCTTCATCAAGACGGACGAGCGCACGTTCCTGGAGTACATCTTGAAGCCGCTCAGCGACACATTCGTTCGCGCATTCCGCGAGCAGTAGGCCGTCGGCACTGGTCACGGCCGCCCGGGGCTTATCGGCCTTTTGTGCGGTCGCACCTTGCCATATGCTCCGGGCCGATCCCGGAGGACCCGGCTTGCCGCCCAATCGACGACTGCCCGCTCTCGGCGCTCTGCGCGCCTTCGAAGTGCTCGCGCGCTGCGGCACGCTTGCCAAGGCCGCGGACGAGCTCTGCGTGACGCCTTCGGCCGTCGGCCATCAGGTGCGTGCGCTCGAAGCCTGGCTCGGCACACCATTGTTCGTCGCACACGGCCGGCAGCGCGTGCTGACGCCGGATGGCGTGCGTCTCGCGAGCGATATCGGCAAGTCGTTTGATCAGATCGAGCAGGCGTGCCGCGCTGTGGCTCAGCACGAGGGGCACGAGCTCTATGTGAACGTCACACCGACGTTCGCCATCCGCTGGCTCGTTCCGCGGCTCGGCCGATTTCATGCCCGTCACCCCGACGTCGCCGTCCATATCGAGACGAGCGCCAAGCCGATCGATATGACTCGCGAGAATTTGCACGCTGCTTTGCGGTTCGGCAGGCCACCCTGGCACGGCCTCACCTCCGAGCTGATCTTCCTCGAGGACATCTTTCCGGTCTGCCATCCGAAGCTGCTTAGCGGGCGCAAGCGGCTCGCCAAGCCGGAGGACCTGCGCCACCACACGCTGCTGCACACGCTCTATCGGCGGGATGACTGGGCACGCTGGCTGAGTGCTGCCGGCGTTGCGCCGTCGGTCGTGGATCCTACGCAAGGTCTCACCTTCGATCTGACGACCATGGCCATCGATGCCGCCGAGAACGGCCTCGGCGTCGCCATTTCACGCGAGGCGCAGGTGACAGGCGTCCTCGAAAGCGGGCGCCTCGCCGCGCCATTCCGCCGTGATCTGCTGCGGGGAGAAGGCTGCTACTTCCTGACCAAGCCCGCCGATTGGAATACACAGCACGTGGCAGCGTTCCGACATTGGCTTCTGGAGGAAGCGCGCCGCGCCTTTCCGGCGACGGCCGAGGTGTAGGGTGCGGCGGCGCCGGCCGTAGTTTTTTTCCCCCCATCCTGGAGGAAACCGTTCCTTCCCCCGAAAAAGGGCGGGCTAAATTTTCTCCCCGACGCCCGCCCCAGGTGAGGAACTCATGCTCGATTCTGCTGCAACGTCTGGGCCTCAGAGAGCGGCACGCGCGGGTATTCGCGTCATCGAGCTCGCAAATTTCGTTTCAGGCCCGTTCATCGGCATGCAGCTCGCCGACTATGGCGCGGACGTCATCAAGATCGAGCATCCGACCCGCGGCGATGGCATCCGCACTTGGGGCAACCGCAAGAACGGTATCGGGCTCTATCACAAGGTCCTCAACCGCAACAAAAAGAGCGTGTCGGCCGACCTCGGCACGCCGCTCGGCGTGGAGATCGCGCGTCGCCTCGTGGCGCGCGCCGACGTCGTCATCGAGAACTTCAGGCCGGGCACGCTGGAGGAATGGGGGCTCGGCTATGACGTGCTGTCGGCCGTCAATCCGGGGCTCGTGCTCGTGCGGGTTTCCGGATTCGGCCAGACAGGTCCTTATCGCGAGCGTTCCGGCTTCGGCTCTTTGGCCGAGGCCATGACGGGCTTTGCCTACACGAACGGTTTTGCCGATCGCCCACCACTGCTGCCGAGCTTTGCCATGGCGGACTCGACGACGGGGCTCGCCGGTGCCTTTCTGACACTCGCGGCCCTCGAAGCGCGTCGCAACAACGGCGGCAAGGGCCAGATCGTCGACTTGCCGATCTACGAGCCGATGCTGTCGCTCATGGGGGCGCAGGTCGTAGACTACGATCAGCTCGGCATTGTTCAGCAGCGCCAGGGCAGTCGGTTGCCGCTCGTTTCACCGCGCAATACATTTCGGACGCGCGACGGTGGCTGGATTGCGCTCTCAGGCGGCGCGCACGCGGTCTTCCAGAGATTGTGCACGGCGCTGAATGTTCCCGAGCTCGCCGACGATCCGCGCTTCAGCGACAATCAGAAGCGGCTCGAGAATGCCGATGCCATCGAGCAGGCGCTGCAGGATGCCATTGGCAAATTCACGCTGAAGGAAGTCGCGGCGCGACTGCGCGAGCATGATGCCCCTGGTGCCCCCGTCTACAGCGTCGCCGACATGTTCGAGGATCCGCACCTTCTGGCGCGCGAGAACATCACCACCGTCGCAGACGAAGAGCTTCAGGACGGCATTCAGATGCCGAATGTCATCGGCAAATTCTCGGAGACACCGGGCATCGTGCGGCACGCCGCGCAGCGGCTCGGCGCGAGCAATCTGGAAGTGCTCGTCAAAGAGCTTGGCTTCGATGCGGACGAGCTGACGGCGGCCGGCATCAAACTTTGATCGTCGGCTGCGGACAAGTCTGGAGGTAAATGATGGCGGACAAGAAGGGCGGACCGCTCGCAGGTATCAAGATCATCGAGATCGCGGGCATCGGCCCGGCGCCTCTCTGCTCGTCGCTGCTCGCCGACATGGGCGCCGACATCGTGCGCATCGATCGGCCACAGCCGACGGGCTTGGGCTTCGAGTTCGCGGGACCGGAGGCGGATGTGCGTCGACGCGGCCGCCCTTCGGTGGCGATCGACCTCAAGCACGCGAAGGGCGTCGAGACGCTCCTGCGCATGATCGAGCAGGCCGATGCCCTGATCGATCCCATGCGCCCCGGCGTCATGGAGCGGCTTGGGCTCGGCCCGGAAGTCTGTCACGCGCGCAATCCGCGCCTCGTCTATGGCCGCATGACGGGCTGGGGTCAGCACGGTCCGCTCGCCTCAGCGGCGGGACACGACATCAACTACATCTCGCTTTCGGGTGTCCTGCACGCCATCGGCACGCGCGAGCAGCCCGTGCCGCCGCTCAATGTCGTCGGCGACATGGGTGGCGGTGCGATGTTCCTGCTGACAGGTCTTCTCGCGGGTATTCTCGAAGCGAAGAACTCCGGGCGTGGTCAGGTGATCGATGTCGCCATGACCGAGGGCTCCGCGTACCTTGCGCTCGCCTGCTTTGGATTGGCGGCGGTCGGCGAATGGTCCGATCAGCGCGAGGACAATTTCATCGACGGCGGCGCGCCCTTCTGGCGCTGCTACAAGACAAAGGACGGCAAGTTCATCTCCGTCGGCGCCGTCGAGGCGAAGTTCTACGACATCCTGCTGCGCACGCTCGGCTTCGATCCCTCAACGTGCCCGGAGCAGTTCGATCGCGCGAGCTGGCCGATGATGCGCGAGCGTTTTACGACGCTCTTCGAGGAGAAGACGCGTGACGAATGGTGCGCACTCATGGAAGGCACGGACATCTGCTTCGCGCCCGTGCTGAGCTTTTCGGAGGCCGCCGAACATCCACACAACAAGGCTCGGGGTAGCTTCGTGACGGTCGACGGCATTGTCCAACCAGGGCCGGCACCGCGCTTCAGCCGGACGCCGTCGAGCGTCAAAGGTGGGCCGCCGCCCTTCGGCGCACATACGGAGGCAACGCTCCAGGCCTGGGGTTTCTCGGGCGCGGAAATAGCGGCACTGAAATCCGAGAAGGCCATCGGCCGCCAGGTTTGATGCTCTGCGCGTCTCCCTCGCAATCCGAGGGACTGAATTTGCCCGCTCGATCGAGTTGAGCCGAGGCGCGCCGCTTCGTTTCCGCAGGCGGCTGCCCCGACGATATATTCATGAATGGGCCCTGAGCCGACGGTGAACGCGGTGCGCAGGGCCACCGCGCCGTCTGGGGCCGGTATTTTTGCCAGCCAACGCGCCTGCTTGAGCCGCCTTCCTCGCAGCCCCGTGATCGGCCGCCCCCTCCCGACCGACGAATCCAGAAAATCTCCACAAATCCTCCAGCACGCCTTCAAGCCGGAGGTGGCGGTGTCTCCTATGTAACCGCTGCCGCCGATCGGCTCGCGTATAGCCCCGGCCGTCGACCCAACGACAAAGAAACAGAGAGATGATCATGAGCACACAATGGCACGTGGTGGGGGCGCGCGGCTCCGATTTTGACGCGGTGCGGAGCTTCCACGCCTTCTTTTCAAGTTTAGTGGAAGCAATCGCCGCGCGAAGGATGGCGCGCGCCGAGCGCGATGTCGGCGAGATCCTCGCCGTGTACAGCGCAGAGCAGCTCGCAGCTTACGGCTGGAGTGCCGAGGATATCCGGCGCCTCAAGTCCGGCAGACGGCGTGAGCCGAGAATTTGAAATCCAAAACCTAGAACGAAAGAAAACGATCATGAGCACCCAGAGAATCGATGTGGGCGGTTTCGTCTACGATCCAAGCACCGGCAATACATCCAGATCCACGCCGTCGTCAGTCCTTGCAGCCATCGGCGCCCGCGCGCGGCTGTGGATTGCGGAATACATCCGCCGGCGCGCCTTCAGGCGTGCGGAGCGCGAACTCTACATGCTCGACGACCGCATGCTGCAGGACATCGGGCTCTGCCGCAGCGAGATCACCTCGGCGGTCCGCAATCCGGTGCAGGAGTGCATCAACGGCGCGCAGCCTCCGGTCGCAGCCTCGTTTTGAGTCAAACAGCATTCGGCCCTCCGCCGAAACCGGCTCGCAGGGATATCAAACCGCGGTCCCTCGAGCCGCCTCTGAGAATGAGCACGCGGTCCTAGAAACGGAGAACTGAAATGAAGACGATCCTGAGCACCCTCGTGGCCGCTGGCCTCCTCGCAAGCGCAGCCCACGCTGAATTCGCTCCCTTCAATGATGCCCGCCAGGCGCTGCCGCGCTCGTCGGGCTACGAGCAGGCGCTGCCGTATACCAGCGATGACGGCTATCGCCAGGCACTGCCGCGCTCCAGCAATGACGAGTTCCGCGGTGCGCTTCCTCTGACCGAGGAGACATTCCCGGACATCGTGATTGCGACGCCCTGATCACACGGGCGGCGCAACTAAAGCCTAAGTCAGTAGGGCGGTCCGGAGCACTCCGGGCCGCCACTTCCCGTTGTCCGAGGCGTGCAGCCGCGGCCAATTTGCCCGTCCAGCGCAGCAGCGGGCCGAGACCGAGAGGGCTGGACAGGGAATAGTGATCGACAGTGGTTATCTATATTTTGCTACGATCTTGTCGTTGTTCGTTCGGCTGGATACCCTGGCCCGCCGTTAGCGGAGCGACCGGCGGCATCTTTTAGTTTTTGAATGTGTCGTGCTCCGAAAGTGGAGATCGCACCTCCGCGTGTTCGCTAGCCATATTGCGTGCGCGTGCGGGGGCGCGCCAAAAGGCTGCCAGTCTATTTCCCTGGGGTGAGCACTCGGCCCCGAAAGGGCTCATTCGCTATGCAATTCGGAATGCTCCATGGGCGCCGGACGCCATCACTGCCGTCACGGCCGGGCTATTATCGGCGCGGTGGTCGCTCATCTGCGTTTGCGACGTGCAGCTTAGACGCGAGAGGCGCGGCACGCTTGACGGCTTCGTGGAGAATTCCTGGAGAAGTGCCCATTGGCCGGCGACGCTCGTGCGTGGACCGCCATGATCCGCGCGGCGTCGAAACAATCGGAGACGGTCGATGATCTACGTGATCGGGCCGGTTTCCATCGATACGCAGGCTTACGAAGTGCGCCGGGATGGTGCGCCGGTAGGCGTCGAACCGCAGGTGTTCGACCTTCTGGTCCTGCTCATCGAGAACCGAGACCGCATTGTCACGCGCGACGAGATCATCGAGCGCGTCTGGAAAGGGCGCATCGTTTCGGAAGCGGCCATCTCAAGCCGCATCAAGGTGGCGCGCCGCGTGATCGGCGACGATGGCACGGCCCAGGGTCTCATCAAGACGATTCATCGCCGCGGATTGCGCTTCGTCGGCGAGGTTCTGATCGATACGGAAAGCCGGAGTCCCGCTGCGGACCCCGAAGCCGTGCCGGCCCTGGCCATCGGGCACAGGTTGCTGCTCGGGAGCGACGGAGTATCTCCGTCGGGCCTCACTCTGACGACGCCCGCGATGGAGACGCAGCTCGTCAATTCCGACACTGCCAGCGGGCTCGATCTCAGCTTGCCCAATCGGCCCTCGCTCGTCGTGCTGCCTTTTGCCGTGCTTGGCGGCGACGAGCACGGCCGCGTCATCGCCGACGGCCTGACGCTCGACATCATGACGCGGTTGGCGCGCACGCGCTGGCTGTTCGTCATTTCGCGCGGCACGGCCTTCATGTTCCGCGGCACCTTGCAGGATACCCGGAGCATCTCGCAGAAGCTCGGCGTTCGCTATGTCGTGCAGGGCAACGTCCAGTTCCTCGGTCAGCGGGTTCGCGTCAATGCCGCCCTGACGGATGCCATCTCGGAGCGCGAGGTTTGGGCGGATCACTTCGACCGAGGCATCGACGACATCTTCGCCATACAGGACGATATTGCGAACATCATCGTCGGTTCGGTCGAGAGCGAGATCGAGCAGTCCGAACGCCAGCGGGCACTGCTCAAGCATCCGGCCACGCTCGACGCATGGAGCGCCTACCATCGCGCGACATGGCTCATGTACCAGTTCACGCCTGGAGCCTATGAAGAGGCCGAGCGGCTCTTCAAGCTGTCCGCCAAGCTGGATCCTCATTCGGCCCGCGTTTATGCGGGCCTGTCGTTCGTTCATTGGCAGCGCGCATTTCTCGAGATCAGCAAGGATCGCGAGAGCGAGGTCCAGCGGGCGTTGGAATATGCGCAGCAGGCATTGAGCATCGATCCGCGCGAGCCGCAGGCACATTGGGCGCTCGGCCGCGCATACCTGCTGCAAAGGGACTTCGATCTCGCGCTCGAGGAGATCGGCCTGTCGATCGAGCTCAGTCCGAGCTTTGCGCTCGGCCACTATTCTTCCGCGTTCGCGAAGCTCCTGAGTGGAGACTACGCCGGCAGCGTCGGCTCCGTGCGTACGGCGCGTCGTCTCAGTCCTTACGACATCATGAGCTTTGCGATGATCGCGCTGGAGGCTTTCGACGCGGCAGTTGCGGGCAACAACGAGCTGGCCGCGACGCTTGCGGACCGCGCGGCGCGTCAGCCGAATGCGCACTATCACATCCTGGCCATTGCCGCCTTCTGCAACTCACTCGCGGGGCGCGATGCGGCCGCACGCCAGTACATCGATCGCCTGGGCAAGGTGCATCCGGGCTACCGCATCAGCGACTACTTCCAGGCATTCCCGTATCGCGAGGATACGTTGAAAGGCCGGATGCGGAACGAGCTCCGCAGGCTCGGCCTCCCCGAGTAGTGCACGTCGCGCTGATCCTCGTCATCTTCGCTGGCAGCACGACGTGCGGGGGAACCTTGGTGCGCGGTCGCTGGTTACCCGATACGGCAATGTAACAAGTGAGGTGACGCAATGAACCGCGTACTCCCCGCAACGGCTATCGTCGCGGCTGCCATGTTCAGTGGCGCCACGGGCGCGTCCGCAGCGCCTCCAGCTCCTCTTGCCTCGAGCGCGGCCAAGGACTTCAGCCAGATCGAGAAGGTTTATGATCGGGGCACACGCGGGCCCGGAGGCGACTCCGGCGGCGGCAGCGGGGGCCTGCTCCGTGCCCGAACCCCGGCCGATCGCATCCCCGACGGCGCCCGGTCGTATTTGGTTCCGCCCTCCGCGCCCGTCGGCGTGCCGTTTTTCCGTTTGCGTAGCGCCCCCGCCGGGCGCTACACCCCCCGCCGCTATGATGGCCGACACTTCTATGCCGACTGGTGATGTGCACTTGTGATGCGCAATCGGCGAAGGACAAGGGAGCGGCGCAGCGCCGCTCCCTTTGCTTTTAATGCTGCGCTGAGATGCGGCTGCGGCAGTGAGGGAGCCCCTATCGCGCGCTGACGATGCCGTCGTCGAGAAGCTGGCGATGGAAGCTCAGAATGTGCTCGCGCTTCGGGCAGTCGAACCACAGCCCATCGCAGAGAATCTTGAGCCGCTTCCGACCCGCGTGAGCATCCGACAAAGGAAGACCCGCGGCCTCCAGCAGCACCGTGCCGAGGTAGGGCACGTCGAGGATGTCCGGGCTCGAGAATTGGGGCTCGAAGCGCACGCCATTGATCACGAAGAACGTCTGGTAGCCGACTGAGCTGCGGCCAACGAGAACGTCCTCTGCCTCCGTGCCCTCGTTGTAGCCGAGCAGCATGCGTGTTGCCATGGGGTGATGATCGCCATAGCGCACGATCAGGAAGCGCTCCCCTGGAAAGCGCCGCTCGAGTTCGCCGACGAGGTGCTGGTAGTCGAGACGGGAGAGCCACAGACGGCGCAGCACCTCGTGCATTTCAGGATGCGTACCCGGTCCGCCGCCCGGCACTGCCATGTGCGGCTCGTACGGAACATCATAGGGCCAGTGGCCGGCCATGGTCTCGATGAACGTGAAGAGCGGCGCGCGTGATGTCGCAAAGTGGCGCGCCATCTCGGCGAGCGCGTTGTCGTAGTAGAAGCGATCGCGTTCGTCCGCCCGTTTGGCGCCCTGGTCCCTGGCATCGCGCAGATCGCTGAGACCGACGCTCCTGAAGAAGTGTTCGGCACCCGTGAACGAGCGCAGCATGGGATAGAACATGACGTTCCGGTAGCCGCACTTCTTCAGGATGTTCGGCAGCGTCTCGGTGATCTTGCCGGTCATGAGGCGCTGGACGAAGAGGCGCATGGCGCCGAACGAGTAGCTGGAGAGCCCAGTCATGACCGAGAACTCGGTGAGCACGGAGGCGCCACCGTAGGTCTCGACCCGCAGGCGATAGGTGTGGCCGTCGTCGGAGCGGAAGAAGTCGTCGAGCTGGCGATCGTACTGGAGCGTGGGGAAGAGCGAGGGCTGAACCGCGGATTCGTGGTGGATGAGGATGATGTGGGGCGGGGCGCTTTGGGGCGCGCAGTTCTCTTTCGGCTGGAGGCGCGGCAACTCGAGAGCCGCGGATGCGGCAGCAGCCTCCATGAGCTGGCCGCGCATCAGCGTCTCGAGTGTCTCGGCCCACGAGCGGTAGAAGGACGAGACGTACATGCCCTTGTAGCCGAACAGCGAATGGCGTCGCTCGGCAAGCGAGAGACCGGCCGTGGTCGCGCCCGTGGCGAACACCAGCAGCAAGATGGCAGCGACGGAGCGTGGAATGCGGATCGGGTCCGCGCGCCAGGCGAGAACGGCAATGAGCGTGGCCAGCATGACCAAGAGAGCCGCGGCCAGAACAGGACGGCCGTAGTTGGCGACGAGAAAGTTCAGGTTGGTGCTCGACATCAGGTAGTAGGCGATGTCGTAGGCGTGCAGCACCATATTCATGTACTTGAGCTTGAGCGCCGAGATGGTGGTGACGAGCACGACCTGCGCCACCGTGAGCACGACGGCGAGCAGCAGTCGGCGCGTCAGAAGCACGATCAGTGCCCCTGTCGTGGCGCACACCAGGATGGCCAGCAGTACCGTCGTCGGCGGCCCCTCGGTCCATGCGAGCCACGAGACCAACGCCAGCGCCAATAGCGCGCTGAGGGCATAGCTGGAAGCAGGACTGAGCGTGCGGACGGCGAATGGCCAGCGGCGATGGATGCCTTCGCGAGTGCTGGAGCTGGCGCTGGGGGAATCGGTCATCGGGCGCTGGGGTCCGGGTCCTGTCAGCTTACGCGGTGCATCCAGGAGGGCCCGGGAGACCTGTCATAAAAGTATCATAAAACTTAACGCAGTACACGTCATTCGCGGGCATCGAACATCATTACCGCCGGGAGCGGGCCGAGGGGGCTGCACGGCGGTTGTTGCCTCTGCGAAAGGGAATGCGGGGTCGCGGTGTCCCGCCGACGCGTGTGCGGGCGCGGCGTGCTGCCTTCGCCGCGCCCGCAGATAACGTGCCGTCAGGTCCAATCGCCAGACGGCTCTCGCGTCGATCGTCCTGCTTGCTTCAGTGCGGACCTTCCTCACCGGTTTGATGCACGAAGCCGAGCATCATCACGCCCTCTGCGATGAGATTGGCGCCGACGAGCACGCCGAACGCCCAGGCCGCCGTAAACGGGAAATTGTAGAAGAGCATCCCGGCGATGATGATGGACAGCAGGCCGCTCAGCGCCAGCAGCCAATTTCCCGAGGGCACTTTGAAGCTCCAGAAGAGCTTGGTGATCCCTGAGATGAAGATTGCGGCGATGCACACCAGTGTAATGGTCACCAGCCCCGCCAGCGGATGAACGAGAATGAAGATGCCGGCGACGAAGCTGATGATCGCGAGCGCGATAAGTCCGATGGTGCCCATCCAGCTCGGCGCGCGGAAGGCGACAATGCCTTCGAGGACACCGCTGACCAGAAAGTAGCAGCCGAGAAGCAGCGTAGCCGCGATGCCGGCGTAGAAGGGCGACAGAATGGCGAGAACGCCGAGAACGATCGCAAGCCATGCAGAGATACGGAGCATGTGCCTGTTCTCGGACGTGAGGGGTGGGCGAATGGCAATGGTCATGGCCTGGACTCCTCTGTGCTTGACAGCCCGCATCGCGCGTCCGCCACGCGACGGAGCGAGGATGATGCTGGGATTCAGCATCGCCGGTCGGCCAAGAGGGATCAGGCGAAATACCGATGATTGGGAGGGACTTACGCCGTAACTCGGCCGCCAAGGCCCCTGGCGCACGAAATTGACCAGTCAAATTGGCTGGTCAAGCTCGCGAACCGGCCGCTGCGGTTCGGTTTCCGCAGACGGCTTTGTCGGTCGATCTCAGTGCCCGCGGGCGCGGCGTCTGGCGCCGCGCCGGGAGCTTGAGAGCCGCAACCGCTCACATCGGCTGCGGGCCCTGAGGTGCGAGCGGCTTCGCGCCACGCCCGGGGATCAGGCCGGCCAGGCGATTGCGCAGCCCGAACCAGAAGGCGAACTCGTTGAGGCGCGAGCCCTCCAGAGCTGCGAGGCCTGCGGCGGCAATGAACGGCAGGGACTGCACGAACAGCACCGCGGCAAAGAGATAGATCTCCTGTACGCGCTCCCAGTTCGTCCAGTAGAGCAGGATCGAGCTGCCGAACAGCAGGCTGCCGATCACCGCCTCCCAGAAGGCCGGGAAGTCGTTGGCTCGCCGCGCGGCGCCGCCCTTGGCCGTGACGATGAAGGGGAGAGAGTCCTTCAGAAAGCCCGAGCCGACGGCGCGGGCGATCGTCCATTGCACGGACATCGCCGCAAAGAGTGCGCCGAACATGGCGCCGAGAGCCGAGCGTACGCGCAGCCGGTAGAGCGCGATGAAGTGCGCGAGCGTGACGACGAACGCGCCGAGGATCGGCACGGTGAGCACCTTGTCAGGCACGATGTTGCCGACGAAGACGACGAACGGGACCATCAGAAGGTTCAGGATGGCAACGCCGACACCGACGGTCTCGGCGCCCATCCATGTGAGCCAGCCGAGCGCAAAGGCGCGCTTCTGCTCGGGCCGGAGCGCTCGCGCACCGGGCTTGAACTGCTCCCAATGCTTCTTGGCGATCTGCACGCCACCCGACGCCCAGCGATTGCGCTGACGCTTGAAGAAGGTGAACGTGTCGGGCAGGGGGCGCGGGCAGCTGCGGCGGTTGGGGTCGAGCGGGACCCAACCGCGTTCGACAATGGACAAGCCGAGATCGGCATCCTCGCTGATGGTGTCGCTCGACCAGCCGCCGGCACCGGCCATCGGCGGGCGGCGCATGAGGCACATCGTGCCGTGCGTGACGATGGCATTGATCTCGTTGCGCTGGACCATGCCGATATCGAAGAAGCCCGCGTACTCCTCGTTCATGACGTGGTGCATGACGCTGCGGCTGCCATCGCGGTGATCCTGCGGTGCCTGCACGAGACCGACCTTGGGATCGGCAAATGCAGGGACGAGATCCTTCAGCCAATCCGGCTTCACGACATAGTCGGCGTCGAGAATGCCGATGATCTCGGCGTCGGGGGCAGTGTGCTCGAGCGCCAGGCGCAGCGCACCTGCCTTGAAGCCGACGAGCTGGTCTTCGCGCACGAACTTGAAGCGGTCGCCAAGCGCGCGGCAGTGGGCCTCGACGGGCTGCCAGAACGCCGGGTCGGGCGTGTTGTTGATGACCAGCACGCACTCCAAGTTCGGATAGTCGAGCGCCGCTACGGAATCGAGCGTCGCATTCAGCATTTCCGGCGGCTCGCGGTACGCCGGAATGTGGATCGAGACCTTGGGCGCATAACCCGCGGCCAGGGCTCCATCGGGGAGACCCAGCAGTCGCTGCGGCTTGCGGCCGAAGGCGATGGCCGCGATTTCGTCGATGCGCGCGAGTGCGATGATCACGAGCGGGATGAGCAACAGCGTGCCAATGCCGAAAGCCAGGGCCGCGCCCGGGACGAAGTAGTGGCCGCTCCAGAAGCCGAAGACATAGGCCGTCCAGGCGCCGACAATATGGGCTGCCGATGCGAGCACAGTTGCTTGCGTCGCGGTGGCCCCGGTGATGTTCAGGATCGGTACCGAGAACACGATGCCGACCAGCACGGCGAGAATGCCGAGCTTCCAGTGCGCGGGATCGGAGATCGGTCCGCTCCAGGCGAACTTGGCGTGCCGCGAGGTGTCGTACATGCCCCAGTAGGGACCGACGCCACCCTCGAAGGTCTTCCACGGCTGATCGTAGGCCTCGATGATGTTGTACTCGATGCCCATCGCCTCGGCGGTGTGCAGGAACTCGCGCAACACTTGAGCCTGGACCAGCGGGCCGGGGTTCGCGGCGCGCCGGTTGTGGCCGGCGCTCGGCCAGCCGAACTCGGCGATCACGATCCGCTTGCCGGGATAGGCCTCGCGGAGCTGGTTATAGATGCGCAGCGTCTGGGCCAGAGCCTCCTTCTCGGAGATGCCCTCCCAGTAGGGCAGGACGTGCGCGGCGATGAAGTCGACGGCCGAGACGAGCTCGGGATGCTCGAGCCACACATTCCAGATCTCGCCCGTGCTCACGGGAACCGAGACCGAGCGCTTCACGCGCTGGATCTTCTTGATGAGGTCGTCGACGGTCTGATCGGCACGATAGATCGTCTCGTTGCCGACGATGACGCTGTTGACGTTGCGGTAGGTGCGCGAGAGATCGACGACCGCGCGCAGCTCGCGCTCGTTGCGGTCCTCGAACTTGTCGATCCAGGCGCCGACCGCGACCTTGAGGCCGAACTCCCGGGCAACCTCGGGGATGAGCTCGGAGCCGCCGGTCGATGAATAGGTGCGGACAGCGCGCGTTACCGGCGCAATCGCCGCGAGGTCGGCCGTCACCTGCTCGACCGTCGTCTGCGTCCCGCTATCGGGATGCGCGGACCCGTCGAACGGCGTGTAGGACACGCTCGCCAACTGACCGCTGAACTCGGGAGCCGACAGCTCACTCTTCGTGAGATGCCATATCCCGATGTGAGCACATGCAACGAGCGCGCAGACCGAAGCAATAGTGCGCATGGATTGTTCTTCCCAGGGGTGACGGCGAATTCACACAGGCATACGTTTCCCGTCCAGCAGACGGGCTGCACCACATAGACAACGCGCTTCCGACTATTTGGTCGCTTCGCCCCCAGGCGAATTTATCGCGGTTGGTTCCGGCGACAGTTTGGGGTCAATCCAGCACGCGTGCGCGCGTGCGGCTAGGCTCTCCGGCGCTTTGGCATCGATGGTACCTTGTCGAACAACGCACCTGAATGCCGACTGAATGTGTCCCGCTGGACATCCGAAACGGTCATAGACACCCATATGCCGCATCGCCGTATCGATGTCATCGCGCCACAACAGCCCGACGATGCGCCGACCGAGCCAGACGCATTCGGCTTGGCCGCCAGGGCCGGGAATTGCCTTGGCCGCTTCGACGAACTCATCACGGCTCCGCTGCGCGTCCTTCGTGCGATCCTGGGGCTGCTCGGACTTATCCTTCGCCTCCCCGGATTGCGCCATGGCCGCATGTAAACTCGGAGCCGACACGAGCACGAACAGAGCAAGTGTCGACAGTAGGAATCGAAGATAGGACGGCATGGCACCTGGTAGATTGCATCGGTCGCCTCGTAGGTCACGCATGCGTGAGGCGCGAATAGGTCAGTTTTGCGGCGTGCATATGGTTCTGTCTACGGGGGCTTCAAGTCGTGTCAGAATTGCACCAATCGCAGATTGACTTCACTGAAATGCGCATCGCTTCGGTGTAAAGGCGAGCCTTCGGGCCAACGGGGGTATGGTTAAAGGATGCGCAGAGCTGTCGGACTATTCGTCGCCGTCGCGGCCTTGGTCGTTGCGTCGTGGTGGTGGCGCGGGGCGGACGTTACCATGCCGCCGTCGCCACTCGCACAAGGTGAGCGGCTTCAGTGCGTCTCCTACGCGCCCTTCCGCGACCGGCAGACGCCGCTCGACTTCACTACTTATATCCCCGCCGCGCAGATCGAGGATGATCTCAAGCGCCTCGCCGCTCTGACCGACTGCATCCGCATCTACTCGGTTGATGTCGGTTTGGATCAGGTCCCCGAGATCGCCGAACGGCACGGCCTCAAAGTCCTGCTCGGGATCTGGGTGTCGAACCGGCGCGACCGCACGCAGTGGCAGATCAAGACGGGGGTCGCGCTCGCCAAGCGCTTCCCCAATACCGTCCAAGCCCTGATCGTCGGCAATGAAGTTCTCCTGCGGGGGGAAATAACCCCGGCCCAGAGAAAATATTTTTTAAAAAAAGGGTTAAAGGGGCACACCCCCCAATAACAACAAAAAAATTTAAAAAATCGATATGATCAAGTCTGTACAGAACTAAAGAGCGTTCAGTTGTCTGTTACACAAGATCATTCGCTTAAATCTCATGAATGGACAGCCCGTTATCAGGAGGTTGTTTCTCAAAATAGCAAACAAAAAGAACAACTTGAAAAATTAGCAGGTTCTCTTCAAGATCGAGAAAAAAAAATCCGGGATCTGCAAAAATTTGAATATAGCTATAAAAAAAATAGTGAAAATCGTTTTTTACTAGAAACACAAGTAGAACAAGAGCGCAATAGCAATAAGACTTTACGTTTAGAGAATCAAAAGCTCTATAAAAATCTTACAGAATCTCAAAAACACTCAGACCAGTTAGAGCGGGTACTCAAGCATTTACGTGAAAGATCAGAAGAGTCCCATCTTGAACTCAATCAACTGCGAGAAGATTTCCAACGCTCCCAGGAAGCCA
>Ga0066256_1002549_pt1 | contig 19752 bp, 20 predicted proteins | sample ThiBio_1000_biof_FD_87107 | JGI IMG/M metagenome (GOLD analysis project Ga0066256, IMG submission 87107) | Wastewater bioreactor microbial communities from Cape Town, South Africa - Thiocy_expt_1000_biof (version 2) | ecosystem: Engineered > Bioreactor > Thiocyanate-remediating >... | reverse complement strand
TTCATGTTTAGAAATGTAAAAGTGAGTACCCATTAAAGTTTACAGGCAAGTTTCCTTCCCTCAAATCCATTCCAAAATGAACAGATTTAAAATCGTAACAATCGTTTCGCTTGTAACCACAATTATTGCGGTAATCATCGGCGTTGTTGCGTTTGCCATAACGGAGTTCTATCCCGCTTTTGTCGTGCTATTACTATTGCCCTTGGTTCCCATAATTTCCTGGATTTATGCAAAAAAGATTACAGGCAAATCCAACGGCCAGAGGAAAAATTATTACACAAGGTTCACAATCATTAATGCACTAACGATATTGGTCGTATTATGGATGATGTTTGTGATTGTACATGACCGCATCTTTCAGGATTGTTGTTAGGTTGAACTTTCTAAAGCATTTGATCGGGAGAATTCAATTACTGAAAATTTTAGAGAACAATAAAGGATAAAAGGGGCTACCAAAAATGATACAAATATTAATGAGTTTGTCGCTGGCTTTTTCATTAACTAAATCAGCAACGCGAATTGGCTTTTAGGTATAACTTTTTTTATAAAATTTATGCAATTCGCCTGTCAAATACATCTTTATAAAAAACTTCTATGCGAACAACTTTTATCCTGCTGATTCTTGCAATGGCAAACCAAGTAAACGGGCAAACGTTCAAAATCAATCCTCCGGCAACCAAAACTTGTCGGCCATCAACCCAAATGCCAAAACTCAACAGCGATATTTTTGATACCACCAGCCTGTGGCGGCTGAACGGTAAAAATTACCTTGCAAAACTCGGGCAGGATAATATGCCCTGCATCATCCCCCTTCCCTCAAAACCTGAAATGCCAAATGGATATTACGATGCGAAAAACCAACTGGGTAAAATTCCTAATGCGTGGGATGGAAAAGATAGTATCGCAGGCAGAAAATTGATTCATCGCGGAACCGTTTTTAACCGGTAAAAATATTCCACCAGTTGAATGCAATAATTTGGTAAATGTTGTATAATTTGCTTTGAAATTCATTTTCTAACTGTAATCAGAAATAAAGTTGAAACTATGAAGATATTGAGGGCGTTGATTTGTTTGGCATTATTGCTAACCTGTTTGAATGAAATACGGGCACAGGATCAGTTTTACAGCTTTTTAAAAGATGAACTTCAACGGGAATACCAGCAATTAAAAACCGCAGACAACCGGTTGTATTACATGAGCTACCGGGTTGACGATATCAAGTCGTATCGGATCAGCAGTAGCTTTGGCGTCATTAATTCAATTGACTCAAGCCGGATGCGTATTTTTTCACCCATTATCCGCATCGGTGATTACAAGCTGGATAACACGCACGGCAGCATGTTTGGTCAAATACCTGCGAGCCTTCCCGTTACGGATGACGAGGATCTTGTAAAACTGGCATTATGGAAAAGCACCGATGCCGCTTACAAAAATGCCGCACAGGTTTATGAAAAGATTTTAACAGATAAAAAAGTACGCGTAACCGAAGAAGACACAGCCGCGGATTTTTCACCGGCAAAAAGGGTGAATCATTTTGACCCTTCGATTAATTACAATGCGCTTAAACCCGACCTTACAAAACTTGCGGAACGGGTAGCAGGTTTTACAGCGATACTGAAACAAAATCCCGACCTGCTCACCGGCAATGGCATGGTTGAATTTAAAATCACCCGAAAATATTTTGTGGATACGGATGGCTCATCGATCATCGAAAACAGCACGGGTACATGGCTTTCCATCACCGGCAATACAAAGGCTGATGACGGCATGGATCTGCCGTTGTACCAAATGTATTTTTTTTATTTGCCCGCAGATTTGCCTTCGGTTGACAGCGTAACAAAAGACGTGAAAAACATGCGCGCGAAATTGAATGCTTTGCGAAAATCAAAAATTGCCGATCCTTTTGTAGGCCCGGCCATCCTTTCGGGCCGTGCAGCAGGTGTATTTTTTCATGAAATATTCGGGCACAGGCTGGAAGGCAAAAGAATGAAAAGCGAATACGACGGGCAAACTTTTAAAACAAGGCTGGGAACCAGTGTGCTTCCATCGTTTCTCAGTATTTCAATGGATCCCACTATTAAAAAAGTTGGACATACTGATGTAAACGGTTTTTACCTTTTTGATGATGAGGGCGTGCAGGCAGAAAAAATTAACGTGGTAGAAGACGGCATACTGAAAAATTTTTTAATGACCAGAACGCCAATCAACGGGGTTTCGGGTTCTAACGGCCACGCACGCACGGCGCCTGGTGGCGTACCAGAGAGCAGGCAAAGCAATTTGGTTGTTATCGGTAAACACAATAAAGCAGACGCAGAGCTTCGCCAATTGCTGGTGGCAGAAGCAAAAAAACAGGGAAAAGATTACGGCTACCTGTTTCAAAATGTGCAGGGAGGCTTCACTACTACGGGGCGCACAAGCCCGAACGCCTTTAACGTATTACCAATTGAAGTTTATAAAATTTTTGCTGATGGCCGCCCTGATGAGCTCGTTCGCGGTGTTGACCTGATTGGGACGCCTTTATCTATGTTCAACCGGATTATTGCAAGCGGCGACAAGCCTGAAATTTTTAACGGCATGGGCGGCGCTGGCTCAGGCTGGGTTCCGGTTTCGGCCACTTCGCCGGCAATTTTTGTTGACGTAATTGAAACGCAGAAAAAAAGTAAATCAAATGACAGGCTGCCGGTATTACCGCGGCCTGATTTGGATAAATAATTAGGTTAACAAGTTAATGAGTTAGGTTTTGAACACAATAATAATGCAAAACATGTCTAAGTATATAAGTGCCTTATTTTTTTTCATCGCGTTTTCGGGAGTTGTAAAATCGCAGGATTTAAAAGATAATTTTTATGTGAAGGCTTTAAGTCAGGAGCTCAACCGAAATATCGAAAGGCTTCATTTGCCGGAACTTTCCAAACCTTTTTTAATAACTTATAAACTACGCAATAATTATAACTACGTCATTCGTGCCGAGCGGGGCCATATCACATCAACTGTTAAAGAGCCATCTGTTTCCAAAACTGCGCTGGTAAAGCTACTCGTTGGTGACTACCACCGTAATTTTGATTACATGCAATACGGCGGTTTCCCGGTTACCCTGCCGGATGAAGATAGCGCTGACGAAATTCGCCGGATCTTATGGCTTGAAACAGATCGCGCTTACAAAAATACAGCACAGCAATACAATGCAACGCTCGCTGCGTTAAAGCGTGTAACGGTTGATGAAAAGGAACTGGCATTGGATGACATCTCTAAAATAACCCCGATCGTAAAAGATTACGGTTCGGTATCGCCCATAAGTTTTGACCGTAAAAAATGGGAAGATATTTTAACGGAACTCTCACGCATGTTTAACGGTAATCCTGAGCTAACCACAACATATTGCCAGCTTAACTTTAATAATTTTGAAGATTACACGGTAAGCAGTGAAGGTGCAATTATCAGGCAACCCTCACAATCAGTGAGTTTCACTGCCTATGCAAATACCACCGATGAGGAAGGAAACAATTTTAACGAAGGCTACGCTTTTTATGCGAAAGACATTGCAGAACTGCCTTCATTAGAAACACTAAAAAATGAAATCAATAAAATAATTGCATCCATAAAGAACTCAAAGAAGGCTCAAAAATTTGAAGAGGCTTACCTGGGGCCGGTTTTATTTACGGAAGAAGCCGTTCCTGGTTTATTGCAAAACATGTTTGGCAATAGCCTGGTTACCCGGCGGAAATCAATTATGGGTTACGATTATGGCAACAATGATTATGAAGACAAACTCGGGCAAAAATTAGTTTCTACTGATTTGACTGTAACTGCCTTGCCTAAACTTGCCTCTTTCAACGGTAAACCAACTACAGGTTCGTTTCAGGTTGATGACGAAGGCGTGGTTCCGCCGGATTCATTAGTGCTGATTAAAAACGGTATTCTAAAATCTTTACTAAACGGAAGAACGCCCACGCAAAAATTTTCTAAATCACAAGGCTTTGTAAAATCGTTTGGCGGCCGTGTTTTAAATCCCGGTGTGTTGAAGGTTTCTTCTGCAAGTACCATTCCCGCCGATTCGATGAAACAGCGGCTTATAAAAATAGCAAGAGAGGATGGCCTGCCGTTCGCTTACATTGTTAATCAAAGAGATTACACTAATGCTGATCTGTTCCGCGTTGATGTAAAAACAGGATTGAAAACCCTTGTGAAGAACTGCCGTATTTCAAATTTCAATATACGCAGCCTAAGGCGATTTGCTACTGCTTCTAATAAACAGGTTTTAAGTAACATGCCAAACATGAGCATTATTTCTCCGCAAAGTTTGATCATAAACGAAGTTGAAATTGAAAAGCAAAATAAGACTGTAAAACCCAAACCAACCATCGTTTCCAACCCCTTGCTGGATAAAAAAATAGCGACCTCGCGTGGATCAAAAGCCAAAAAATAAATCGTCCAAATAGCTGATAAGAATTACGGGACGATGCAGTGAGTGACATAAGAAAGTTGATACCTATTCCGCAGCCGGTCACAAAAAAAACCGCCAGAAAACGGCGGCTGTATCATTTAGTTTATAAAGTTTACCATTTGTCCACTTCTTCGTGATTAGGCGAAGGGGTGTCATCTTCCGAGGCTTTTGGCGATTCATTAGGAACAACTATTTCATCATTATTACTTTCCTCAATTGGCTTTTCTTGAACAGGCTCTGTAACTACCGGCACTGATTCGGTGGCCGCGACGGGTACAGCTTTTTGCTCCCTGCCATCTCCTTCTTCGTACTCATGATTGAACGCGTCGAAATCAAAATCCGGCATCAGGTCAGTTTTTACAAAATCCACAGCTTCAGTCAAAGCCTTCAGAAATTTATTAAAATCTTCTTTGTATAAAAATACCTTGTGTCGGTCGTAACCGTTATCATCAAAGCGTTTGCGGCTTTCGGTTATCGTCAGGTAATAGTCGTTTCCTTTTGTTGCTCGCACATCAAAGAAATAAGTCCTTCTTTTTCCGGCACGGAGCCTTTTACTGTAAATACTCTCCAGGTTCCTGTCTTTGTTATCGTTCTCCACGTTAAAAATTTTCTTTTTTATTGCTATTTTATGAGAAACAAATATATGGTTTGTTTTTTATAAAATCAATTTATTTGAGGTTAAAAACAATGGGTTAACCTGTTGAAAATATGCACCTGCCACGTGTAAAAATTCTAAGCATCATCGTCGTCGTATCGCCCCTGTTGTTGACGGGTGTATAATTTGGCGTAAAATCCGTTCGGTATTTTCATTAGTTCTTCGTGTGTGCCCTGCTCGGCAATACGGCCATTATCGAGCACCACAATCCTGTCGAAGGACAGTAAAGAAAACACCCGGTGGGTGATGATGATGGCCGTTTTGTTATTAAGGTATTGCTGTAATCTGCTCATGATCTCCTGCTCGGTTTTGGCATCAACCGCGCTAAGGCAATCATCAAAAATAATGAGTGACGGCTTTTTCAACAATGCCCTTGCAATTGAGATGCGCTGTTTTTGACCGCCGCTCAATGTAACGCCACGCTCCCCTATCATGGTATCGTAACCTTCCTTAAAACCATCAATTTCCTTTGCCACGCCGGCCATTTCAGCAGCTTCAACCACTTCCTCACGTTTAGCATTTGGAATGGCAAAGCGGATATTATTTTCAACCGTTTCGCTGAACAAAAACACATCCTGTGGTACATAACTGATTTGCTCCCGCAAAGACGACAGTTTAAAATCCCGAACATCATGCCCATCGTATTCAACACTGCCTGAGCTGACTTCATACATTCTGAGCATTAACTGTGCGATGGTTGTTTTGCCGCTTCCGGTTTTACCTGTAATTGCTATTTTTTTTCCTTTTTTAATTTTGAGATTAAAACTTTTTAAGGCTTCGATGCCGGTGTCAGGATAGGTGAAATTTACTTCTTCAAAATTTACATCACCGTCTATTTCGAAATCATGTGCGTCAGGTTTATCTTTTATTTCAGGCGTAATATTTAAAAATTCGTTTAATCTTTTTTGCGATGCAGCCGCTCTTTGAATCATGCTGGCCGTAAGCCCGATAGCGCTTACAGGAAACGTGAGCATATTCACGTACACGATAAATTCCACGATTGTGCCTAAGGTAATACCATGCTGCCCGTTGATATAATATAAGCCGCCGATCATGATGGTAAGCAACGTGCTGATGCCGATTAGTAACATGATTGACGGAAAATAAACAGCCTCAACCCTCGCGAGGCTGATTGCATTTCTTCTGTAAGTTTCACTGTTTGCTGTGAAATATCGCAGCATTGCGTACTCCTGAACAAATGATTTTATAACACGAATTCCTGAATACGATTCCTGTGCGTTGGTTGTTAGATTAGAAAGAGATTGCTGAATGCGCTCACTTTTTTTATGAATGGTACTGTTTACGAAATAAATGATTACTGCGAGAATCGGCAGCGGTAGTAAAACGTACAAAGTCAATTGCGGGCTGCTTTTCACCATAAAAAAAACACTCAACCCAATAACTGACACAAGGTTTACAATGTACATGATTGCCGGGCCTGTAAAAATTCTCACACGGCTTACATCTTCAGAAATCCGGTTCATCAAATCGCCGGTATTATTTTTTTTAAAGAATTCAGTGTCGAGCTGCTGGTACTTTGTGTAAACCTCGTTCTTTTGATCATACTCAATGTGGCGGCTCATTACAATTATAGTTTGCCGCATCAAAAACATGAAAAATCCGCGTAGCAATGCCAGGAGCAAAATAATGAGGCTCGCTATAATCACAACTTTGGAAATACTGTCAATATTTGAAAACGATTCGATGATTTTTCTAACAACCACATCGTACTCATCAAGCCGCATCACCGGCGGTTGTGAAGAAAAAGCAATTTTTGAGTCAACGTAATTGATAATGAAGCGCATTAACTGCGGAGAAAGCACATTAAAATAATTGGATAAAATAACAAACAGAATTCCGGCACCCAACCTCATCCTGTACTTCCAAAAATATTTACGCAGCGCCTTCAAATGCTTCATGGCTGCAAAGTAAGTTAAAACTAAATAAAGGGTTTATTAAAATTAAACTGAAATACGTATCTTGTCATTATTAATTAACGAAGATGGTTCCGGAACTAAGACAAGCTTTCAACAAGGAATTTACAGAGGAGAAATTTCAGGCATTCCTGAATGAAATTCATTCTGTTCATGGCGAAATTGAATTTCGTATGGCAGAAACACCTGTTTTTATTCCAAAAGATTTTTTAAACCAAATGCTGGATACCTGTGAAAGTATTATAGACGTGATCCTGCAACCGGATTTTAGACAATTAACCGAAAATGCTATTCCTGAAAAGTTGCGGGTACCAAACGAAACAGCTTTTCCGCATTGCATTGCGTTCGATTTTGGAATATGCAAAAACGATAACGGCGGCCTGGAACCACAGTTAATCGAAATGCAGGGCTTTCCCTCGCTTTTTGCTTATCAGGTTTTGCTGGAAGATGTTTTTACCCATCATTTTGAAGTGCCGGAAAATTATAGAACTTTTTTAAACGGCCATAACAAAGCCTCATACCTGCAGGAGCTTCGGGATTTAATTGTGGGCAGGCATGATCCCAAAAACGTTGTGCTGCTTGAGTTATTTCCTGAAAAGCAAAAAACAAAAATTGATTTTTATTGTACCGAGGATTACACCAGTGTAAAATCTGTTTGTATAACGAAAATTATAAAAAGAGATCATCAACTTTTCTACGATAACGAAGGCATCGAAACAAAAATTGAACGCATATACAACCGCCTCATATTTGATGAATTATTGCAACAGGAACAATGGGTTCAGGACAAAGCCAAAATTCTTTTTGAAGATTTGGACGTAGAATGGATGCCGCATCCCAATTGGTTTTACCGCGTAAGCAAATACACCATGCCGCTGATCGATCATCCGAATATCCCTAAAACTCAATTTTTGGATAAAGTTTCAAACATACCTGCTGACCTTGAAAATTATGTATTAAAGCCCCTATTTTCTTTTGCTGGGCAGGGCGTTGTAATTGATGTCACCAAAGAAGATATTGAAAATGTTAAAGACCCCCAAAACTGGATTTTGCAACGTAAAGTGAACTATGCACCAGTTGTTGAAACGCCTGATGAACCTGCCAAAGCCGAGATCCGCCTTTTCTATTTTTGGAAAGATGGCGACGCGCGCCCAAATCCCACCAACAGCCTGGCCCGCTTAAGCAAGGGTAAAATGATTGGCGTTCGTTACAACAAAGACAAAATCTGGACCGGTGGCAGCTTTGCTTTGTTTGAAGCGTAGAAAAAAATTGCTACCCGTTGTAACAAAACGGCCTTTCCCCCGTCATTTTATTGAAGTATGGATCACAGGCAAACCTTTACTGAACTGATATTGCCGTTAAAGGATAATTTATTCCGGTTTGGCTATAGCTTTTTGCGAGACAGGCAAAAGGCTGAAGACATCGTTCAGGAAACAATGCTGAGGGTTTGGAACTGCCGTGAAAAATGGCAGGCGCTGGGTAATATCGAAGGCTACTGTATGGGCATTGTAAGAAATCTTTGTGTTGATGAAATTAGAAGAGTGAAAATTACACTCAGTAATATTGAGATCGCTTCGGAGGTAAAGAGCAATGACCATAGCCCTGTGGAGGTTTACAGCAGAAAGCAGTTGAAAATAACACTGGACAAAACTATTCAAATGCTGCCTGAAAAACAGCAACAGTGTTTTCACCTGCGGGAGAGCGAGGGACGCAGCTACGATGAAATTGCCGAAGTATTAGCCATTTCTATGGAACAGGTAAAAGTGAACATATTTCGTGCGAGAAATTTTATTAAAAAGGAGTTATTAAAACAGGAAGCATATGGACTTTGATCAAATAAAAATATTGATTGAGAAATATTTTGATGCAGACACCTCGGTTGAAGAAGAAAGGTTGTTAAAAGAATACTTCGCGAATAGTGAAGTTGCTACCGAATTGGAAATTTACAAACCTCTTTTCGAAAACGATGTCCCTGCATTACCTGATCAAACTTTTGATGAAAAAATTCTGGGCTTAATTGATGATAATAAAACCGGCAAAAAGTCAACCACAGTAAGCTTCTTCCCTAAATGGCTAAAAATTGCAGCAGTATTTATTTTGATTGTAGGCGGCAGTATTTTATGGTATCATCAAACTCAAAACGAAAAAATAGTATCTCCTGAATCTGCTCAATTAGAAATCCCGAGGCCAGAGATAAATGATACTTACACCGATCCGGAACAGGCAAGGAAGGAGTTAGAAAAAGCACTGGCTTTATTGTCATCAAAATTAGACCAGGGCAACAGCGCAGCGGCGGAACAGGTGAATCGCCTACAAATCATTTCAAAAGTTATTCCCGAACAAAATTAAAATTACCCAAATATGAAACAGTTTTTACTATTTGTATTGCTGGCCGCCGCTTCAAATGCCGGTTTTGCACAAACCGATGCTATCAGCAAATTTTTTAAACAATACGAAAACAACGAAAATTTTACGGTCATCTCCATCAGCCCTAAAATGTTTAAAATGATGAGCAAAGTGAAATGGGATGATGTTTCAAGCGAAGTAAAGCAAACTATAAACAACCTTACCAGCTTCAGGATGCTTACGGCCGAGAAAAACGGTTTGGCATTGTATACCGAAGCCGCAAAAAAGCTTGACCTGGGCAGTTACGACGAGATCATGACCGTAAAAGATAAAGGAGAGAATGTACGCTTTTTTGTAAAGGAAGCCAACAGTCGTATTAATGAATTAGTGATGCTCGTGGGAACGAAGTCGGAGTTTGTGCTAATGAGCCTGACAGGAATTATTGATCTCGATAACATCAACAAACTCGGTTCTGCCATTAATATGAAAGGAATGAATAACCTGAGTTCTGTAAAAAAGAAATAGTTTACCTTTTAAAAGTATAGTTTATGAAAATCAAAATGCTATTCATCGCATTAATCGTCACAACATTTTCTTTTGTTGCCCGTGCGCAGGATCCCATTAGTAATTTTATTTTGAAACATGGCCGTAAGAGTGCCAGCGAAAAAGTTATTATCAGGTTAAGCCGACTGCCCCTTTCGCTTGCGCTGCCGTTTGTTGATGAAGACAGCAGGCGTTGGATAAGAAAGGCCAGCCTTGTGGAAATTATGGTGCTGGAAGGAACACGAAAGAATCTTTCACAGGATTTTGAAAAACTAGGCACCAGCCTGAAAAGAAAAAATTTTGAACCACTTATAACTATAAAAGATCGAGGTGAATATGTAGATATCTTGGGCAAAACGGACAACCGGGAAAATATCAGGGAGATTGTGCTGCTGGTGAACGATAGTAGTAAAGAGGCCGTTTTGATAAGGGTTAAAGGCAAATTCAAATTGTCGGATATTGAAAAGATACAGGATGGTATTGCAAAAAATAATTTTATCGGTAAAAATTAACTTCGGCTTATTCTTCGTTTTTTGATGCGGGGCATAGCTCCGCATTTTTGTTTATTAAATGTTCATAAATAAGGGAAGCTTGTCATTCATCAGGCCTACATTTACCTTACTAAAAAACAAAACAGAATAGTATGGCAGGAATCACTTTAACTATTGATATTGGCGGCTCAAAAATTAAAGCCGCAACCTTTGATAAAAAAGGCAAAATGATACACGATTACACCAAACTTCTAACGCCACAACCGGCAACGCCCGAAGCAGTGATTGATACTATTAAAAAATTGGTTGAGGGGTTTAAGTTTGACCAAATATCTTCAGGGTTTCCAGGTTACGTTCGGGACGGCATCGTTCATACGGCTCCCAACCTCGGCACGGAATCATGGGCAAATGTAAATCTTGCGCAAAAACTTACAGAAGCTCTTGGCAAACCGGCAAAAGTTGTTAATGATGCCGATATGCTGGGCCTTGGCAGCATCAGCGGTAAAGGGCTTGAAATGATGGTTACACTGGGCACCGGCGTAGGTACCGCCCTTTATCTTGACGGAAAATTATTGCCGCACCTTGAGGTTTCGCATCATCCACTGGCAGATGGGAAAGACTATGATCAGTACGTGGGTGAAGCCGAGCATAAAAAAATCGGGAATAAAAAATGGAACAAAAGAATGAAATTTGTTTTTGAGGTCTTGAAAACCGTTTTCAATTATGACAAGCTTTATATTGGGGGCGGATTGGCAAAAAAATTAGATTTTCCGTTGGATGATAATATGATCGTGGTAACAAATAAGATGGGGATCGACGGAGGGGTAAAACTTTGGTAACAAAAACCCCCGCTAATTTGCGGGGGCCACACTTTTGAAATCAATAATCTTACACTGCCTGCGCCTGACGCTTCCTTTCTTTAGCAGGAGCTGCATTTCGCTCTTCAACTGCCTTTTCAAATCTTGTAGCTGTCCACACATGATCTAATTCCACTTTATCGCAGCAGGCATAGCCTTTTTCAGTTAACCGGTTCCAGCTACGGTCGCGGTTCAAGTCAGTAACAATTTTAGACGTGGTTTTTGGGTGAGCTACCCAAAACTTTGTATTTTCTTTCAATGAAGGCATCACATCAGTCAATATACCATTCAATTGGTTTTCGTTCACTGCAAAGACCAATGCAAAATCCAACTTCCGCGATTTTAATAAAGGCGTCATGTTTTTTGCGAATGAAATTTTGCTGAACTGTTTTTCGATTGAAGAAGGAAGGCCCTGAATTAAAAGATTTTTTTCGTCTGCGTACTGTAATTTTTCAAAAACTGTCTGAATCATAAGAACTATTGTGGATTTATTAATAAACACCCTAAAAAAATCTTAGCCAATAATTAGCCTGAATTTGGGGGCAAAGTTATAGCAAAATATATTTGTAAACATAACTTTAACAAAAAAGTCGTTAGCAACTGTTTACTAACGACTTTTATATTTTAATTAAATCAAATTTATTTTGATGTACCCATTGGCCTGTAATACTTCATTGCTTCAGGTAAATGCTTCTGCAATTGCTCAATCCTTCTTTCAGGACCGGGGTGCGTACTCAAAAATTCAGGCGGATTGTTACCCTGAGATTGTGCCTGCATTCTCTGCCATAAATTGATAGCTTCCTGAGGATTATAACCGGCCATTGCAGACCAAATCATTCCGTACCTGTCAGCTTCTAATTCCTGGTTTCTGCCGAAGGCCATAATTCCTAATTGCGAACCCAAGCCTACCGCAGTACCGAATAACTGCCTCATTGTTCCCGAGGATTTGTTTGCCATGAAAGCGTCTACAATACTGCCACCATATTGAGCGGCGATAGTTTGGCTCATTCTTTCATTGGTATGGCCAAATAAAGCGTGTGAAACCTCGTGACCCATTACATTTGCTAAACCAGCTTCGTTTTGCGAAATAGGTAATAAACCGGTGTACACAACTATTTTACCGCCTGGCATACACCAGGCATTCGCCTGATCACTTTGAACCAATTTAGTTTCCCATTGATAGCCTTCAAGATTACTTGCAAGATTGTTTTGCCTATAGTAATTTGTAACGGCACCAACAATTCTTTGTCCCACACGGTTCACCATTTCCGCATCGCGGTTGTTAGAGGTAGAAACGACTTTGTTGGACGATAAAAAGGATTGATATTCTGTCACAGCCATTTGCTGCAATTCGGCTTCTGGGAGCAATTTGAACTGGCTGCGACCCGTAACTGCGTTTGTTGAACAAGCAATCGCAATTGCCGATACAACAAAAAGTAAAAGGAGATTTCTTATCATAATTTAAGATTTTAAAATTATTAAACAATCATTGTACCAAAATTATTTTTAAGGAATATCTAGCGAAAAATAGTTAAAAGTCACCTCTTTACATACAAAAATATATTATAAACCGACATTTTTGAACTGCCGCCAATAGAATCAATAATAAAATGTGTGAGACTATTTATTTCGTTGCCTGCGCCTGTCCCTGTTTTTAAAAATTGGGACTTTGCTTTCGTTTCCGCGAAGGATGCGGCCAATGTTTTTTTGGTGAGTTAAAATAATAAGCAACGCTACAATAATTGCAAAAACCCGGTAAAAATAATTATCAACGTTAAAAATAACGAGGATGAAGAAGGGAAATGCAAGCCCGGCAAGTATGGAACTGAGCGATACAAATCGTGTAAGATATAATACAAGTACGAAAATTCCCGAGCAGGCTAAAGCTGTCCAGGGAGAAATGCCGATGACGATTCCGAACAAAGTTGCCACGCCTTTCCCCCCCCTGAAATTTGCCCAAATGGGGAAAATATGACCGAGTACTGCCGAAATACCAAAAATTAATTGAAGGTTTAAAAAACGGATGTCGTTCTCAACGAACGAGCCGGGAAGCAAAAAAGCAAGCTTAACCGCGGCGAACCCTTTTAGTACGTCGCACACCATCACAAAACTACCCCAACGCGAGCCAAGCACGCGAAAAGTATTAGTGGCGCCGGCGTTTCCGCTTCCGTAATCACGAATATCAATATCGAAAAAATGTTTGCTAACCCAAACTGACGTTGGAATACTGCCTATACAATAGGCTAATATTGCTAACAAAATTTCCTGCATGCAAATAGAGTATTAAAGATAATCAGGGAAGCGAAAGTAGTGAAATATTTAAAACTAAATTAACATCGTCTGTTAAAGTTTATAACTTATTAAATTTCAACGCAATCCATCCTTTTCTTGAATAAAATTTTTCAACTTTCAAACTGCTGCCGGTGCATAATCCTGTGATATCATTTTCGTCCGGTTCAAGCAGGCCGCTTAATAATAAAATACCGTCTTTTTTTAATTGTTTGGCGAGCTGTGGAATCGTAGCCATCAAAACATTCTTGTTGATGTTTGCGAGAATAATATCGAAATGATTCCCCTGGATCTCGCTACCGGATTGTTTCAAAAAAATGTCCGCAACATGGTTTCTTTCAAAATTCTCAGCGGCGTTCTCTACGCTCCAGAAATCTATATCTGTTGCCACAATATTCCCTGCACCAAGTTTTTTAGAAAGTATTGAAAGTATGCCGGTTCCTGTTCCAAAATCAAAAACCGATTTGTTTTTAAAATCAATTTCTCGCATCGCCTGTATCATTAAAAAAGTGGTGGCATGATGGCCCGTGCCAAAACTCATTTTGGGTGTAATGATGATTTCATGCTCAACATTTGAAATCGATTCATGAAAATCAGCACGAACGGCTACAAAATCATCAACAACCACCGGTTCAAAATTTGATTCCCAAAGCCGGTTCCAGTTTTGTTTTTCAATCTTTTCAACCTGCGGTTTAAGATCAATCGTTGCAAATAGTTCTTTTAATTCTTCGTCAAAATTTTCTGCTGCCACGATGGCTTTTAAAGAAGTTGCCTCTTCTTCAAATCCTTCACAATAATCAGAAAGCCTGGCTATAAGGATTTCTTTTTGTTCCTGGTTCAGGCTTTCGAATGTTAGTTGAATGTGCATTAATAAATTGAAACGATCATACGGCGACCGCCTGGCCGGATTTTAGTTTTCAAATAATTTTGTAATAATATGGATGAGCAGGCCTACCAAACCGCCCACCAGCGTACCATTGATCCTGATGAATTGCAGGTCCTTTCCCACTTCCAATTCTAATTTGTTGCTTAACTCCTTGCCTTCCCAGTTTCCCACTGTGTGGCTGATGAGTTCGCCAACCTTATCAGTATTCTTTAGGATGTATTTATAGGCATTGAAACGAATCCATCCGTCAATTTTAGCTCGCAGTTGTTCATCGTTTTGAAGGTTGAGTACCATTTCTCTGATCGTTCTTTTCAGATACATTTTAACCCCTGATCGTTCCGCGGAAAGATCAGTCAAAACACTAGCCTGTAAAGACTTCCAGGCCGCTTCAGCGTAACCGTTTATTTTATCGCCGCTGAGTAAACTGTTTTTGATTTCCTGTAATTCGGCCAGCCAATTTGCATCGGTTTTTACATTTTCAATAAACTGTTTCAGTTGCTGCTTCGCATCTTTTCGCAGCTTATGTTCAGGATCGTTTTCTATTTCATTTAAATACCGGACAACACCTTTGGTAAGTTTAGTGGCGATAAGATTATCAACAAATCCGGGGATTAAGAAATGGCTCTCCTCCTTTACTTTTTTGCGAACCAGTTCTTCATTTGCCACCACATACCCGCGCACGTTTTTCAAAATATAATTCAGAATACGCTCGTGGTCGCCGCGAAGCAGGATTTGGTTTAAACCACCGGCAAGCACGTCGTTCAACTTCAGATCATTTAAAAGATCTTTCGATTTATGCGCTAAAAATTTGGCTACTGCACGGTCGTCAATTTTCTGAATAATATCTTTCAACAACCACAAAACTTCATTTAGTAAGAGTTCAGTATTCTTTTCACTGCCCAGCCACTTCGCAACGTAATTACTGATCTCAAGTTTTTGAATATACGGCCTGATGGTTGCCGCGTTCAGAAAATTTGAAACCACAAATCCACCCAAATTATCCCCGATGCTTTGCTTACGGTTCTCGATCAGGTTGGTATGGGGAATCGGAATCCCAAGCGGATGATGAAACAAGGCTGTGACAGCGAACCAATCGGCCAGGGCGCCCACCATTCCGGCTTCAGCAAATGCGCGAACATAGCCAATCCACACGGCGTCGGATGTTTGCCCAAGCCAGGTGCAAAAAGCGTATACAGCCACCATCAGCAAAAAAAGCCCGGTGGCTAAAGCCTTGTGCTTTCTTAACTGCTGCTGTTTGAATATATCCGGATTTTGTGGTGTAAGCTTATTCATCTACCTGTTCAGTAGCATCTTTTTTTACGTTTTGCAAAATTGAATTGATGATCTTAACAGCATGTTCACGCGAGTTTTCAATAAAAAGCCGGTGCGTGTTCATGCCGCCGCAAATTACACCTGCAAGATAGATGCCATGAATGTTGGTTTCATTAGTTTCCGTGTTGAGTACGGGGCATCGAACTTCATCATCACTTAATTCAATGCCCACCTGTTCCAAAAAATGAAGATTGGGCTGATAACCGGTTGCGGCGATCACCCAGTCGTTTTTTATGGTGACAATCCCATCGGGCATTTCAATATCCACTTCCGTCTCGCGGATTTCTTTAACAGTAGAGTTAAAAAAAGCCTGTATCGATCCTTCTTTGATGCGGTTTTCAATATCGGGCCGCACCCAATATTTCACCCGCAAGCCAATCTCCCCGCCGCGAACCACTATAGTTACCCTCGCACCTTTTCGCCAGGTTTCCAAAGCCGCGTCCACACCTGAGTTCATGGCGCCAACAACGATCACATCCTGAAAGGCATAAAAGTGCGGGTCTTTATAATAGTGGGTTACTTTTGGCAATTCTTCGCCCGCAACGCCAAGTTTATAGGGAATATCATAAAAGCCGGTAGCAATTATAATGTTATCAGCGGTGTAAAATTCTTTGGTCGTTTCCACTCCAAAAAGATCACCTGCTTTATTTACGGTGCGAACTTCCTCAAAAAGGTGGATATTTATTTTGAAAGTTTGGGTAACACGCCTGTAATATTCAAGTGCTTCGTTTCTGGTGGGCTTTGCGTTATTTGAAACAAAAGGAACTTTGCCGATCTCGAGTCGTTCCGATGTAGAAAAAAAAGTCATATTTACCGGGTAATTGTAAATAGAATTCACCAGCGCGCCTTTCTCTAAAATCAAATAATTGAGACCCGATTTTTGAGCTTCGATGGCACAGGCCAGCCCAATTGGGCCGCCGCCTATAATAATGATTTGATAATGATTTTGCATGCGGGCAAAGTTAAGTGGCTTTCAATCTTTTCTACCTGAGAAATAGGCCAAGATTGGTTTGATGGAACGCCTCATTTCACCTAAATTTGCAACTCGTTTAAAACTTAAAGATTAATATGGCAAGAACAGTAGCATTCAGGGAAGCCTTAAGAGAGGCAATGAACGAAGAAATGAGAAGGGATAGCAGGGTTTTTTTGATGGGTGAGGAAGTGGCAGAGTACAATGGCGCCTATAAAGTAAGCCAGGGAATGCTGGCAGAATTTGGGCCTAAAAGAATTTTGGATACGCCAATTTCAGAACTTGGATTTACCGCTGTTGGAGTAGGTGCGGCCCAAAATGGCCTGCGCCCAATTGTGGAATTCATGACCTGGAACTTTGCAGTTTTAGCATTAGATCAAATTTTAAATACAGCTTCTAAAATGCTGGCAATGAGCGGCGGGCAAATATCCTGCCCAATCGTTTTTCGTGGTGGTAACGGGGCTGCCGGCCAGCTTGGCGCTCAGCACTCCACTGCTTTTGAGGCGATGTATGCGAATATTCCCGGTATAAAAGTAGTATCGCCAAGTAACCCTTACGATGCCAAGGGGTTGTTAAAACAAGCCATCCGTTACGAGGAGGACCCGGTGATGTTCATGGAAAGCGAATTGATGTATGGTGACAAAATGGAAGTGCCAGAGGAGGAATATTATATTGAACTTGGAAAGGCTGATGTAAAAAAAGAAGGAACGGACGTTACCATTATTTCTTTTAATAAAATGATGAAAGTAGCGCTGGGCGCTGCCGCTGAACTTGAAAAAGAAAATATCAGCGCCGAGGTGATTGACCTGCGTACAATTCGCCCGCTTGACATGGAAACTATTTTGGCGAGTGTAAAGAAAACAAACCGCCTTGTGATTGTGGAAGAACAATGGCCGTTTGCTTCGGTTTCTTCAGAGATTTCTTATCGCGTGCAAAAAGATGCGTTCGATTTTCTTGATGCACCGATTCGCAGAATTACCGCTGCCGACGCTCCTTTGCACTACGCTCCTAACCTGGTTGCCGCAGCTTTACCCGATGTTCCGCGAACCGTGAACTTAGTGAAGGAAGTGATGTATTTGAAAAAGTAGATTTTATTATAACCTCTTTCTCAAAAACTCAGGCAACTGTCTGAGTTTTCTTATGAAAACTTGAGCTGAAAATATTAAATTTTTATCCGTATGCCTAAACATAAATCAACCGAACCTACGGCGAATATCCTGCTTATTGATGATGAGATAGCCATCCGCAAAACGCTTGGAGAAATTCTTTCTTTTGAGGGCTACAAAATTCAGGAAGCGGTTGATGGCGAAGAAGGGCTTCGAATGTTTTCTGAGCAAAAGTTTGACCTTGTTCTCTGCGACATTAAAATGCCCAAAATTGATGGTATCGAGTTTTTAGAAAGGGCAGTTGCAGCCCATCCTGATGTGCCTATTGTTATGATATCGGGTCATGGGAATATTGAAACGGCGGTTGAAGCCGTAAAAAAAGGCGCCTACGATTTCATTTCAAAACCACCCGATCTCAATCGGCTTTTGATCACCGTTCGAAATGCACTCGATAAAGGCAGCCTTGTTGTTGAAACAAAAGTGTTGCGTAGGAAAGTTTCAAAAGTTCAGGAAATTGTTGGAGAATCTGAACCGATACAAAAAATAAAAAACACGATTGATAAAGTGGCTCCCACGGAGGCCAGAATACTTGTAACCGGCGAGAACGGTGTTGGTAAAGAATTAGTAGCGCGTTGGGTTCATGAAAAAAGTAATCGTTGCAACAGCCCGCTGGTTGAAGTAAACTGTGCGGCTATTCCAACAGAGTTGATCGAGTCTGAATTATTTGGACACGAGAAGGGTTCCTTCACTTCTGCTATAAAACAAAGAATCGGAAAGTTTGAACAGGCAAACGGCGGCACACTTTTTCTGGATGAAATCGGCGATATGAGCCTCAGCGCCCAGGCAAAAGTTTTGCGTGCGTTGCAAGAAGGAAAGATTACAAGAGTTGGAGCAGATAAAGACATTAGTGTAGATGTACGGGTGATTGCCGCAACAAATAAAGATTTGCTACAGGAGGTTGAAGAAAAGAATTTCAGGCTTGACCTTTACCACAGGCTGAGTGTGATTTTAATACACGTTCCCTCTCTTAACGAAAGAAGAGATGACGTCCCCCTTTTGGTTGATCAGTTCCTTTCAGATATTTGTAATGATTACGGAACAGCAAAAAAGGATATAGAGAAAGAAGCGATTAATAGATTAAAGGAATATAACTGGACGGGGAATATCCGGGAACTGCGCAACGTAGTGGAACGCCTCGTAATTTTGAGCGGGAAAAAGATCACTGCTGATGATGTAAGCAGTTATGTGAACATCGCCTAATGCGTGATTTTCATTGAAAATATCTGAATTGTCAGCAGTATTGATTCAGATAAAATCCAAAGATCAATCTCAGTTAGAGATGGTCAAATGATCATTCCTTCATCATTTCTATTAAAACCGTTGCAATCTGTTCGGCATTTGGCTTGCAAAAGTAATCACCATCACTGCCGTAGCCGGGCCTGTGATCTTTTGCTGAAATAGTTCGCGCAGCTACATCAAGGTAACGATAGCCACCCTGTTCCTCCAACACTTTGTTATACATATAAGCGCTTGCTCCGCCGGGTACATCCTCATCAATAAAAACTATGCGGTTGGTTTTTTGTAAAGATTTTACGATGGAGTGATTAATATCAAAGGGAAGCAGGGTTTGAACGTCAATTAATTCGCAACTGATTTTTAACGGCGCGATTATTTTCATCGCATCCTGAATAATACGAAGACAGGACCCATAACTTACAATTGTGATATCTTCTCCAGACTGTAAAATTTCCGGTACACCCAACGCCACGGTCATTTCACCCAGGTTCTCAGGTAATTTATCTTTGAGCCGATAACCGTTCAGCACTTCTATTATTATTGCGGGATCGTTGCTTTTTAAAAGCGAATTATACATGCATGCTGCCTGCACTGAGTTTCTGG
>Ga0066256_1002548_pt1 | contig 19753 bp, 28 predicted proteins | sample ThiBio_1000_biof_FD_87107 | JGI IMG/M metagenome (GOLD analysis project Ga0066256, IMG submission 87107) | Wastewater bioreactor microbial communities from Cape Town, South Africa - Thiocy_expt_1000_biof (version 2) | ecosystem: Engineered > Bioreactor > Thiocyanate-remediating >... | reverse complement strand
TTTGATTCTTTGGTTTAGCCATTTCAATATCCTACATAAATCAGTTAGAAGAAGCCTTTCTGCGGCCTTTACGTGTACGAGCATTCGTTTTAGTTCGTTGTCCGCGTAGAGGCAAACCTCTTCTATGTCTAAGACCACGATAACAGCCCAAATCCATCAATCGCTTGATATTCATGGTAATTACACGACGTAAATCACCTTCTACAGTAATCTTGGCAATTTCATTTCTTAATGCTTCTAATTGAGCATCAGTCAGACTAGATACTTTGGTTGAAGGTTCAATACTTAAAGCTGAACATAATTTTAAGGATGTTGGTTTACCAATACCATAAATAGCAGTTAAAGCAATTACTACATGCTTATGATCTGGTATGTTCACTCCTGCAATACGAGCCATTAACTTCTCCGAACGTTATTTGTTCTGTCGAAAGGGACAGAAGAATACTATTTTTATAAAAATAAATCAAGCAATACTTAGCCTTGCTTTTGCTTATGTCTGGCGTCTTTACAAATTACTCGTATAATGCCACTTCTCTTAATAATTTTACAGTTACGACAAATTCGTTTTACTGATGCTCTAACTTTCATTCTAAAAACTCCACAATCATAATAGACCAGGTAACTTAGTACCTTTAAAATTAGCCTTTTTCATTAATGAATCATATTGTTGTGTCATTAAATGAGCTTGTACTTGAGCAACAAAGTCCATAATAACCACCACAATAATCAATAAAGATGTTCCACCGAAATAAAACGGTACATGCCAGGTGTACATCAAAATTTGGGGTAATAAACATACAAGCACCAAGTATAATGCACCTACTAAAGTAAGACGTGTCATAACCCCATCAATATACTTTGTTGTCTGCTCACCCGGTCTAATGCCAGGAATGTATGCACCAGATTTTTTCAAATTATCTGCTGTATCTTTTGGATTAAATACTAACGCAGCATAGAAAAATGAAAAAAACAATATTGCTAATGCGTATACCATAAGATACAAAGGTTGACCCGGTGATAGTGCCATTCCAACATCGGATAACCAACTCAAACCTTTGGTATGAGAAAAAAATTGTGCCAGTGTTGCAGGTAGTAAGATAATACTCGAAGCAAAAATCGGTGGTATTACACCTGACATATTAATCTTCAAAGGTAGGTGGCTGGTTTGAGCAGCATATACCTTACGTCCTTGAGTGCGCTGAGCATAATTAACTCTTATACGACGTTGAGCACGTTCCATGAAGACAACAAACCCAGTAACAGCAACAACAATAATCGCAACAATGATCAAAGTTAAGGCTTGCATTTGCCCTTCTTTAACTTGTTGTAATACAGAAGCTATAGCACCCGGCATACTGGATACAATCCCTGAAAAAATTATCAGAGAAATACCATTGCCCACACCCTTTTCGGTCATCTGCTCGCCCAACCACATCAGGAACATGGTTCCAGTTACTAATGTAATCACTGCAGTAAAATAGAATGACAAATCTGGATTCATAGCTATCTGCTGGCCCGCTAGCCAACGCGCCATACCTAAAGATTGAAATATTGACAGTAAAAGCGTTAGATAACGAGTGTATTGATTAATCTTACGCCTACCTGACTCGCCTTCTTTCTTCAGTTGTTCAAGTTTTGGTGAGACTACAGAGAATAACTGTATTATGATAGATGCAGAGATATAGGGCATAATTCCTATAGCAAAAACTGTCACCCTCGATAGGGCGCCACCAGAAAACATATTAAACAAGCCAAATATAGTATTTTGCTGCTCATTGAAAAAATTAGCCAACCGCGCAGGATCCAATCCAGGAACTGGAATATGTGCCCCAAGTCGGTACACTAAAATACCTAGAACTACAAATAGTAATCTTGACTTTAATTCAGCCAATCCACTTCGTGATTGGCCGCTAGCATATTTTTGGTTTTTCATAGTTATTCTTCTATGCTGCCACCTAGAGCCTCGATAGCTGAACGTGCGCCTTTAGTAACACGTAAACCTTTAACTTTGATTGCTTTATCCAGTTCGCCAGACAATATAACTTTAACGTCTTTTATTGAATTATTAATTAAACCGGCTTCTCTTAAGGCATTCATATCGATCAGTTCAGCACTTACCTTAGCAAGTTCGCTTAATGAGACTTGATCTACTGTTTTTCCTACACGAGATTTAAATCCCATTTTAGGTAAACGTCTCTGGATTGGCATTTGGCCGCCTTCGAAATTAATCTTATGAAAGCCACCCGCACGAGCTTTTTGTCCTTTATGACCCTTACCGCTTGTTTTACCAAGTCCGGAACCGATACCGCGGCCTAGACGTTTTTTAGGACGACGTGAGCCTGGATCTGGAGATAGTGAATTTAAATTCATTATGCGCTCTCCTCAACCAACAATAAATAATGGATGACATTAACCAAGCCACGAATCGCTGGTGTATCACTATGATATACAAAAGAGTTAGTTTTCCCCAAACCGAGCTGTTTTGCTATAGCTACATGTTTAGGTTTTCTACCTATTGTACTTTTTACTAAAGTAATTTTAATTTTCTTTTCCATGATTAGCCTGCCATCACTTCTTCAACAGTTTTACCACGTTTAGCTGCTACATAGTCAGGAGTACCAATACTTGTCAGAGCACCAATCGTAGCTCGAACAATATTATTTGGGTTCGTAGAGCCGATATTTTTTGCTAGAATATTTTGTACACCTAAAACATTCAGTACAGCTCGCATTGCACCACCTGCGATAATTCCTGTACCTTCACTTGCAGGCTTCATGAATACCTTAGAGGCACCATAATTCCAAGTGATTTGGTGATGAATTGTGGAGCCAGATAGAGGAATGTATACCATATTCTTTTTGGCTTGTTCCATAGCTTTTTGGATCGCTGCAGGAACTTCACGAGCTTTTCCGGTACCAAAACCTACTTTACCTTTACCATCGCCTACAACGACTAAAACTGTAAAACTAAATACACGGCCGCCTTTTACTACTTTTGCTACGCGATTAACGGCAACCAGCTCTTCTCTATAGCCATCTGACTTTGATTCTTCTAGTGACATAATCGTTCCTTAAAAATCTAAACCGGATTCGCGTGCACCCTCAGCCAGGGCTTTCACACGACCGTGATATTTATAACCAGCACGATCAAATGCAACTTGAGTTACACCTTTATCATTAGCGCGCTTTCCTAAAAGTTTGCCAACAAGGTTTGCTTGTTCTACTTTGCATTTGCCATTTAAACTGGCTTTTATTTCTTTATCATTTGTTGAACAGGAAGCAATAACTTTGTCACCCAGCTTATCAGCCTGTACTATTTGCGAATAGATATGGACACCACTTCTATAAACAACTAAACGAGCTCTGCCAGATTTATTTATCAAGGCTTTTGCTTTTAATCCACGTCTTGTACGTGAGTTTTGCTTATTCATATCTTAAACCTTATTTCTTTTTCGCTTCTTTACGAGCAATTTGCTCACCAGCATATCGTATACCTTTTCCTTTGTAAGGCTCAGGTGGTCGGTATCCTCTAATCTTAGAAGCAGCTTGACCAAGTACTTGTTTGTTAGCACCTTTTAAAATGATAACTGTATTACTTGGAGTTTCAGCAGTTACACCCTCAGGTAAATGATACTCAATAGGGTGTGAAAAACCTAAAGATAAGCTCACACTTTTATCTTTAGCGGCAGCCCTATAGCCCACGCCAACAAGTTCAAGTGTCACAGTAAATCCTTCAGTCACACCTCGAATCATGTTTGCAGTTAATGCCCTCGCAGTTCCTGCTTGCGCCCATGCTCCTGGAGCATTAGTTGCTGGAGCAAATTCAATTTGCTTGGTTTCTGCATTTTTCTTAATTTCAACTAACTTGTTAATTTTTTCAGTTAGTGTACCTTTAGGCCCTTTAACTGTTATTAAGCCTTCAGCTACAGTCACTTCGACATTTGCTGGCTGAGCCACAGGGGCTTTTGCTACTCTAGACATATTATTCCTCTTAAGTATTAAGCCACTTCACAAATGACTTCGCCACCTACGCCTTTAAGCTTGGCTGAAACATGAGTCATTATACCTTTTGATGTTGATAAAATGGCAACACCAAAACCAGGAATAGAAGTTAAATCACGGTAGGACTTATAAACTCTTAAACCTGGCTTACTAATCCGTTTGATTAATTCAATAACAGGCTTACCATGATAGTATTTCAACTTAATTGTCATAATCTTTAAATTATTATCTAAAGATTCAATATAATAGTCTTGTATATAACCTTCTTCTTTTAATACACGTGCGATTTCTTCTTTTAATCGCGAAGAGGTTACCGTTATTTGCTGATGCTTCGCTTGTTGACCGTTTCTTATACGGGTCAGCATATCAGCAATAGGATCATGCATACTCACAATCTTTCTCCAAAAAGTTACCAGCTAGATTTTCTTCCGCCTGGAATATTACCCGTCATTAATTGCTGTCTTAAGCATATACGGCATAAAGTGAACTTACGGTACACACCATGTGGTCTTCCACAGCATTTGCATCTGGTTTTATAACGAACCGGATTAGAATTAACAGGTAATTTTGCTAATTTGGCTTGACTATCCATCACCAACTGCATGTCTGTAGATGATTTGATTTGTCTCTTCAATTCTTTTCTACGTTCACTATACTTGTCAACCAGCTTCTTGCGTCTTTCCTCTCGGTTAAGCATCGATCTTTTAGCCACTATGTCACCTTTCTATTTTTTGTCTCGATCTTTCAATGGAAGATTAAAGGCTTCTAACAAAGCTTTAGCTTCTTCATTGGTCTTAGCAGATGTGGTAAAGCATATATCTAGACCACGGATGCCATCTGTTTTATCGTAATCAATTTCAGGGAAAACGATTTGTTCTTGGATTCCCATACTGTAATTACCTGTGCCATCAAAAGATTTAGGATTCAATCCACGGAAATCTCTTACACGGGGTAATGCTATAGATACAAGTCGATCTAAAAACTCATACATTTGCTTACGTCGGAGAGTAACTTTACAGCCGATAGGCCAACCCTCTCTAATTTTAAATCCTGCTAAAGACTTTTTTGCTTTGGTGACAACTGGCTTTTGACCAGCGATTTTAGACATATCTTCAAGAGCGCTTGTTATAACTTTCTTATCGCCCACTGCTTCACCAACGCCCATATTCAAAGTAATTTTAAGGAGTTTTGGAACTTCCATTACACTCGAATAATTAAAGCGGTTCATCATCATGGGGATGATTTCTTTATTGTAATATTCGTTAAGTCTTGCCATTTGCATCACCTAATTAAACACGGTCAATTATTTCATTATCAGATTTAAAGTATCTGACTTTAGTGCTCACACCATTGTTTTCAATAAACTTGAATCCAACTTTATCAGCTTTTTGGCTGTTAGGATTATAGTGTGCAACATTTGATACATGTATAGGTGCTTCCATAGCAACGATGCCACTAGCAGCGTTTGGCTTTTGTGGATTTGGCTTTATATGTTTCTTAATCATGTTACCGCCTTCGATAACTACGTTATCATCAGTAACACGAAGAACTTTACCTACATGACCTTTACTTTTACCAGCGATTATAATAGCTATGTCGCCCGATTTAATACGTTTCATATTTTATCCTTCTCACAAAACTTCAGGAGCAAGAGAAATAATTTTCATGTAATTCTTCTCTCGTAGCTCACGAGCTACCGGGCCAAATATACGAGTTCCTATTGGTTCGTTCTGATTGTTAAGAAGTACTGCTGAGTTAGTATCAAAACGGATTACTGAACCGTCTTCTCTACGTGTAGCTTGAGCAGTTCTAACAACAACAGCTCTTGCAACAGAGCCCTGCTTTACTTTACCCCGAGGGGCTGCGTCTTTGATGCTCACCTTGATTATGTCGCCTACACGCGCATATCTTCTGTGCGAGCCTCCAAGCACTTTAATACACATTACTTTACGTGCTCCGCTATTATCAGCAACGTCAAGCACTGTTTGCATTTGGATCATTTTTTACTCCAGCTCTGATTTAGACCAGAAAAAGGCTGCTGATTATATCAGGCCTTTAAAGGTTTTTAAAGCATAATAGATAAGGTTATTAAGAAATAACTTCAACTAACATCCAGCTTTTAGTCTTTGATATTGGTCTTGACTCACGGATTTTAACTAAATCACCCATTTTGGCATTTCCGTTTTCATCATGAGCAGATAATTTTGTTCTTCTTTTGATGATCTTACCATACTTTGGATGCTTCACAGAGCGCTCGATCATAACTACGATGGTTTTCTCCATCTTATCACTTACTACTTTACCAACCAATTCTCTGGCATTTGATTCATTGGTAGACATATTACTTACCTGCCTTTTCTGTCAAAATTGTTTTCACTTGCGCAACAGATTTACGCGTCATAGTTATCAAATGGGGTTTATCTAAACTTCCACTGGCTCTTTTTAAACGTAAATTTAGTTGCTCTTTTCTGAGCGAAAGCAATTCGTTATTCAGTTCTTCGACTGACAAGTTACGTAATTCTTCAACTGTTTTCATTACATCACCTTCCTTTCTTCAAACATTACTTTGAAAGGAAGTTTTGCTTTTGCCAGATTAAACGCTTCAATTGCAAGCTCTCTAGAAACACCTTCCATTTCAAATAAAACCTTACCAGGTTGTATTTGTGCTACCCAATATTCAACACTACCTTTACCTTTACCTTGACGAACTTCCAAAGGTTTTTGGGTAATTGGCTTATCTGGAAAAACTCGAATCCAAATCTTACCACCACGCTTAATATGACGTGTCATGGCTCGTCGAGCAGCCTCAATTTGTCGCGCAGTTAAACGACCACGCTCAACAGCTTTCATTCCAAACTCACCGAAACTTATGTTGCTACCACGTAAAGCAAGGCCTCTATTTCGGCCTTTCATTTGTTTGCGGTATTTCGTACGCTTTGGTTGTAACATAATCTATAATCCTCTCTTACTGGCTTTTATCAGATCTTTTCTTTTGAGGAATAATTTCCCCTTTGAAGATCCAAACTTTGACACCAATAATACCATAAGTAGTTTTTGATTCAGCAGTACCATAGTCTATATCAGCTCTAAAAGTATGAAGAGGCACTCGACCTTCTCGATACCATTCGCTCCGAGCTATTTCTGCTCCACCAAGTCGTCCACTTACACAAATTTTAATCCCTTTAGCACCTGCTTTGAGAGCTGAAGAAACAGCACGCTTCATAGCCCTTCTAAACATTACACGCTGTTCAAGCTGTTGTGCGATACTTTCAGCGACAAGTGTAGAATCTAATTCAGGCTTCTTAATCTCTTCAATGTTAAGATGAACGGGCACTCCAAGTTTCTGAGAAATTTCATTTTTCAGAGTCTCAATACCACCGCCTTTCTTGCCAATGATTACTCCTGGGCGAGCTGTTTTAATTGTAACAACTGCATTATTCGCAGGTCGCTCAATTAAAATTTGACTCACGGCTGCAGGCATCAATTTTTTCTTTAATTCAGCTCTCAACTTGATGTCCTGAATTAGAAATTTTGCATAATTTTTTCCTGCAAACCATTTAGAGTTCCACTCTTTAATAATTCCAAGGCGTATACCTATAGGGTTAACTTTTTGTCCCATTGCTATTCCTCGTCAGATACTTTGATCGTTATATGGCAGGTTCTTTTGCAAATTCTATTTGCACGACCTTTAGCTCTGGGACTGATGCGCTTTAATGTAGTCGCTTCATCAACGCAGACCATACCTACTTTCAGAGAGTCAATATCAGCTCCATTATTGTTTTCAGCATTTGCAATAGCTGACTCTAATAACTTAAGCATTAACTGAGCGCCCTTTTTTGGTGTGAACTTGAGGATATCAAGTGCACTGGATACGCTTATATTGCGAATCATATCGGCTACCAACCTACCCTTTTGAGCGGATAAGGGAGCACCTTTTAACTTTGCTGTAACTTCCATCATATCCTCTTACCTACCTTTTGCTTTCTTATCAGCAGCATGGGGTTTAAATGTACGAGTAGGAGCAAACTCACCTAACTTATGACCGACCATGTTATCTGTAATAAATACGGGTATATGCTCTTTACCGTTATGTACAGCAATCGTTAAATCAATCATTTCTGGAACGATTGTAGAACGTCTTGACCAAGTCTTAATTGGCTTTTTCGAGTTGCTTTCGACTGCAGCAATCACTTTGCTGACTAGATGCTGGTCTACATATGGACCTTTTCTTATAGAACGAGCCACTTGATATCCTCTCAAAAATTATTTTTTCTTACGTCTTCTAACTATGAAGCTATCAGTACGTTTATTACTTCTGGTTTTATAACCTTTAGTGGGAACACCCCAAGGTGTTACTGGATGACGTCCACCCGAAGTACGACCTTCACCTCCACCATGTGGATGGTCTACAGGGTTCATAGCAACACCACGAACTGTAGGTCTTATACCACGCCACCTTTTAGCTCCTGCTTTACCTAACGAACGTAAGCTGTGTTCGCCATTACTGACTTCACCGATTACTGCTCGGCATAGAACATGTATCTTACGCATTTCACCGGAACGAAGACGTAAAGTAGCATAGATACCTTCTTTAGCGACTAATTGTCCGCTTGCTCCTGCACTACGCAGCATTTGCGCACCTTTACCTGCTTTCATTTCGACGCAGTGAATAGTACTACCCACTGGAATATTTTTTAGAGGCAAACAGTTACCGACACTTATCGGTGCATCAGCGCCACTGACAATGACGTCACCTGGTTTAACATTTGCTGGTGCAATGATATAACGACGCTCACCATCACGGTAAACAATCAATGCAATAAGAGCAGTCCGGTTGGGATCGTATTCAATTCGTTCAACTCTTGCTTCGATACCATCTTTATTACGCTTAAAATCGATGAGACGATACTTTTGTCGTTGTCCACCACCGATATGCCTAACAGTAAGTCGGCCTTGGTTATTACGTCCACCAGTCTTATTCTTTTTCTCAACTAATGGAGCATAGGGTGCACCTTTATGAATATGTTGATGCACAACACGAATTTCGCCACGTTTCCCAGGCGATGTTGGTTTGGATTTTAATAATGCCATCTTAATCTGCCTTATTCAGTAACCGAGAAATCAAGATCTTGATCTGCGTGAAGCGTTACATAAGCTTTTTTCCAGTTACTTCTTTTTCCGGGTAGACCTTTGAAACGTTTAGTCTTACCTTTAATGTTCACTACAGATACAGTTTTTACTTTTACATTAAAAACTTTTTCTACAGCCATTTTAATTTCTGATTTAGTAGCAGTTTTTAACACTTTGAAAGTAAACTGTTTTAATTTATCAGCAATAACCGTAGCTTTTTCTGAAGTATGTGGTTCACGAAGAACCATCAATAATCTTTCAGCATTCATTGTAACTGTTCCTCAATTTTTTTAATCGCAGCCTCTGTAACAATAACTTTTTCGAATCTAAGCAAAGAGACGGGATTAATCGTTGCTACGTCACAAATATCAAAATCAATAAGATTTCTTGAGCCAAAGTATTCATTTTCACCAACTTCACTCATTATTAATAGAGCATTTTGTACGTTAAGCTGGTTCATTTTTGCTACAAAATCTTTAGTCTTTTTGCTCTCGCATTGAAAATCACTGACCACAAGTAGATTTCCAGTTCGATTAAGCTCGGAGATTATACTACGTAATGCACGTATGTACATTTTTTTATTAATTTTTTGTGAATAATCTCTTGGTTTGGATGCAAATGTCACACCACCACTTCGCCAAATTGGACTTCGGATTGTTCCTGCACGAGCTCGTCCAGTACCTTTCTGATTCCAGGGCTTCTTACCGCCACCTCGAACTTCAGAGCGAGTTTTTTGTGCACTATTACCACTACGAGCATTATTCATATAGGTAACTACAGCTTGATGGATCAAACCTTCATTGTATGCGTAGCCAAAAACTTCTTGGTTCAAAGTTAATTTTGTCTTTTTATCAATAGTAGTAATTTCCATCACTCACCTCGTACCTGCTTTTTAATTGCCGGCTTCACTTCAACACGTGAACCGGGAGCACCTGGAATTGCTCCTTTTATAAGGAGAAGATTTCTATCATTATCTACGCGTACTAGCTCCAGGCTTTGAACTGTGCAGCGAACATTACCTAAATGACCAGCCATTTTTTTGCCTTTAAAAACACGACCAGGGGTCTGGTTTTGTCCGATAGATCCAGGAACACGGTGAGAACGCGAGTTACCATGACTTGCATCTTGAGTACGGAAATTATGTCGTTTTACAGTACCAGCAAAACCTTTACCTTTAGAGGTTCCGGAAACGTCGACAAATTGGCCTTCAGTGAAAACATCGCCTACTTTAAACTCTTTTCCTGCAGTAAACTCGTCTGTAGCGTCTACTCGAAACTCGACTTGTACATCACCGGCTTCTATTTCAGCCTTAGCGAAATGACCAGCCTGAGCTTTGTTTACTTTACTTGATTTTCTTATGCCGCCAGTAATTTGAACAGCATTATAACCATCAGTTTCAAGCGTTTTTACTTGAGATACTCTGTTAGGGTGAACTTCAACCACAGAAACAGGAATTGAAATTCCATCTGCGGTGAAGACCCGAGTCATACCGATTTTACGGCCTAATAAACCGATCATCATTGTAACACCTCTTTAATTTCCTTCACCCTAATTTTCGTCATCAAGGCTTATCTGAACGTCTACCCCAGCAGCCAAATCAAGTTTCATCAGTGCATCAACTGTTTTTTCAGTTGGGTGCACAATAACGATTAGGCGCTTATGAGTTCTAATTTCATATTGATCACGCGCATCTTTATTGACATGAGGCGAAGTCAATACAGTAAATTTTTCTTTACGAATTGGCAGAGGGATAGGGCCTCTGATTTGAGCCCCTGTTCGCTTTGCAGTATCCACAATCTCGCGCGTTGATAGGTCAATCAACCGGTGATCAAAGGATTTTAATCTAATTTTGATATTTTGATTGTTACTCATTTTAATTACTCGATAATTTTAGCGACAACACCGGCACCTACTGTACGGCCACCTTCCCTAATTGCGAAACGTAAACCTTCGTCCATAGCAATCGGTGCGTGTAAATTGATAGTCAATTGTACGTTATCACCAGGCATTACCATTTCTACCCCTGAAGGCAATTCACATGTTCCGGTTACGTCAGTCGTTCTAAAATAAAACTGGGGACGATAACCTTCAAAAAATGGGGTATGACGTCCACCTTCATCTTTTGACAGAACGTATACTTCTGCTTCAAATTTCGTATGCGGCTTGATCGTACCAGGCTTTGCTAATACTTGTCCACGCTCGACCTCATCTCGTTTGGTTCCACGCAGTAAAACACCTACGTTGTCTCCTGAACGACCTTCGTCAAGTAATTTACGGAACATTTCAACGCCAGTACAGGTTGTCTTCTGCGTATCCTTAATTCCAACAATCTCGACTTCTTCACCTACTTTGATAATTCCACGCTCAACACGACCTGTTACCACAGTTCCGCGACCTGAAATTGAAAACACATCTTCAATCGGTAATAAGAACGGCTTATCAATAGCACGCTCAGGTTCAGGAATATAATCATCCAGCGCTTTAGCTAACTCAAGAATCGCAGGCACACCAATTGCACCTTCGTCTCCTTCCAGCGCTTTCAAAGCAGAACCTTTGATTACTGGAATATCATCTCCAGGAAAATCATAGTTACTTAATAAGTCGCGTACTTCCATTTCAACCAATTCAAGCAACTCTTCATCGTCAACCATGTCTACTTTATTTAAGAAAACAATAATGTACGGAACGCCAACCTGACGGGATAACAGTATATGCTCACGAGTTTGTGGCATCGGGCCATCAGCAGCAGATACAACTAATATCGCGCCATCCATCTGAGCCGCACCTGTAATCATGTTTTTTACATAGTCCGCGTGTCCTGGGCAGTCAACGTGCGCATAGTGTCTCTTCTCAGATTCATACTCAACGTGGGCAGTGGAAATAGTAATACCACGTGCTTTCTCTTCTGGTGCTGCATCAATTTGATCATACGCTTTCGCTTCTCCACCAAATTTCTTCGATAATACGGTGGTGATCGCTGCGGTCAATGTCGTTTTACCATGGTCAACGTGACCAATAGTGCCCACATTTAAATGTGGCTTATTACGTTCAAATTTTTCCTTCGCCATTTTAAAATAACCTCATTAACTTTATTGTTTCTTAATAATTGCTTCAGCAATGTTATTTGGAGCCTCTGAATACTTGGAAAATTCCATAGTATAAGTTGCTCGTCCTTGGGTAGCTGAACGTAAGTCTGTGGAATAACCAAACATTTCTGCAAGGGGAACTTCTGCGCGAACGATTTTTCCTGCTGGAGAATCCTCCATCCCCTGAACTAAACCACGTCGTCTGTTAAGGTCACCCATAACATCACCCATGTAGTCTTCTGGCGTAACTACTTCGACACTCATAATTGGTTCAAGTAGAACAGGTTTTGCTTTTAGGGCGCCTTGCTTGAAGCCCATGGAGCCAGCGATTTTAAACGCCATTTCACTAGAGTCTACTTCATGGTAAGAACCATCGAATAAAGTCACTTTGACATCAACCACTGGATAACCAGCTATAACACCATTTTGCATCTGCTCTTGGATACCTTTATCAACAGCAGGGATGTATTCTTTAGGAATAACACCCCCAACGATTTGATTGACAAATTCATATCCTTTACCGGCTTCTTGGGGTTCAATTTTAAGCCATACATGACCAAATTGTCCGCGTCCACCAGACTGTCTTACGAATTTACCTTCTTGCTCTACAGGTTGCTTCAGTGTTTCACGATAAGCTACTTGTGGCTTACCTACATTTGCTTCCACATTAAACTCACGCTTCATGCGGTCAACAATAATTTCCAGATGTAACTCGCCCATACCTTCGATAATGGTCTGACCCGATTCTTCATCAGTATGTACTCGAAACGATGGATCTTCTTGGGCCAATTTACCCAATGCGATACCCATTTTTTCCTGATCTGCTTTAGTTTTTGGTTCAACAGCAACCGCAATAACAGGATCTGGAAAATCCATTCTTTCAAGGATTACAATATCATTTGCATCGCAGAGCGTATCCCCTGTAGTCACAGTTTTCAAACCTACTGCTGCAGCGATATCGCCTGCTCTTACTTCTTTAATTTCTTCACGTGAATTACCATGCATCTGCAATAGACGACCAATTCGCTCGCGCTTACTTTTAACTGAGTTATAAACTGTATCACCACTCTTCAGAATACCTGAATAAGCTCTAAAATAAGTTAATGTTCCTACGAAGGGATCCGTAGCAATCTTAAAAGCCAATGCAGAAAAAGGTGCTTCGTAACTGGTTTTACGGGTAGTTTCATCGCCATCTTCAGTAACTCCTTTCACATCTGGAATATCTGTAGGAGCGGGCAAATATTCGACTACGCCGTCCAAAACAGCTTGTACACCTTTATTTTTAAAAGCAGAACCGCAAAATACTGGAACAACCTTATTGGTAATTGTCAACTCACGTATTGCTGCTTTAATTTCAGCTTCAGTTAACTCTTCGCCTTCAAGGTATTTTTCCATCATTTCTTCGGAAGCTTCTGCTGCTGCCTCAAGAATTAAAGCGCGGTATTCTTCACATTGTGCTTGCATATTTGCAGGGATTTCTGCATATTTAAAGGTCATACCTTTATTTTCTTCATCCCACTCAATGGCCTTCATTTTAATCAGGTCAATAACCCCTTTGAATTCTTCTTCAGCGCCAATTGGTAGCTGAACAACAACAGGGTTAGAACCCAGTCTTTGCTTAATTTGACTGACAACACGCAAGAAGTTTGCGCCCATTCGGTCCATTTTATTGACGAAGACTATACGAGGAACACCATATTTATTTGCTTGACGCCATACGGTTTCAGATTGTGGCTCTACACCAGATACCGAATCAAATACAACCACAGCGCCATCGAGAACCCGCAGAGAACGCTCTACTTCAATCATAAAGTCAACGTGTCCAGGGGTATCAATGATATTTACACGATGTGCCTCAAACTGCTTATCCATACCGGACCAGTAACACGTCGTTGCTGCTGAGGTAATGGTAATGCCGCGTTCTTGCTCCTGAACCATCCAGTCCATCGTTGCAGCACCGTCATGCACTTCACCGATTTTATGAGACATACCAGTATAATACAGAACACGCTCAGTAGTTGTTGTCTTACCAGCATCTACGTGTGCTGCAATGCCTATGTTTCTATACAGTTTTAATGGAGTAGCCACGGATTACCTCTCTATTAATTCCATCTAAAATGCGCAAACGCTTGGTTAGCTTTTGCCATTTTATGCGTATCTTCACGTTTTTTGACTGCAGAACCTTTATTTTCTAAAGCATCCATCAGCTCCCCGGCCAAACGTAACATCATGCCCTTTTCACCTCGAGCACGAGCAGCTTGAACAATCCAACGCATTCCCAGTGCCGTACTGCGATCTTGTCTAATTTCGACAGGAACCTGATAAGTGGCTCCACCTACACGGCGTGAACGCACTTCAACACTTGGTCGAACGTTGTTAAGCGCATCTTCAAAAGACTTTAATATCGAAGCAATACCGGTGCTTGAGCCAGAATCTCCTTCGTCGTCTTCTGCTTTCTTAACTTTTTTGAGGCGTTCTTCCATTACAGCCAGAGCACCGTAAATAATTTTTTCAGCAACAGATTTCTTGCCGCTAACCATCAATACGTTAATGAATTTTGCTAATAACTCACTATGATATTTAGGATCTGGTAATATTTCTCTTTTGGGGACTTCTCTTCTTCTAGGCATTTCAATTTCCTACAATCAGTTATTTTTTATCTTTAGGTTTTTTGGTACCGTACTTAGAACGACCTTGTTTACGATCATTGACACCTGATGTATCTAAACTACCTCTTACTGTGTGATAACGCACACCCGGTAAGTCTTTTACACGGCCACCACGAATCAGAACCACAGAGTGCTCCTGAAGGTTATGACCTTCACCACCAATATATGATGAGACTTCAAATCCATTAGTTAAACGTACCCTTGCAACCTTACGCATCGCTGAGTTTGGTTTTTTTGGTGTAGTAGTATAAACGCGAGTACATACTCCGCGTCTTTGTGGGCAAGACTCTAGTGCAGGCACGTTACTTTTCTTTTTTACGTCCACACGAGGCTTTCTTACTAACTGATTAATAGTAGCCATATTGTACTTAACTCCGATCTATCTCTTTCTGATTATTTCGAATGCATAAGGAGGCCGGATTCTATATAGATATGGCAGATTTGTCAAGTTTTAATCTGCCATAGCTTTTGAATCACAACTTTAGTGCTCTTGATTATCTGCGTTTAAAGCTTCACTCAACGCATGTTCAACATCACTTGCAGTTACTGTATGAACGGAATGCTCTCCAGTTGCTGCCTTAGCTCTTTTTGCCTTACGGCTTTGATGATAAGCGTAGCCAGTTCCCGCAGGGATCAGGCGTCCAACCATCACGTTTTCTTTTAACCCTCTCAAGTCATCAATTTTGCCGCTAACTGCTGCCTCGGTTAATACTCTAGTGGTTTCTTGGAAGGATGCAGCAGAAATAAATGACTCCGTTGCTAAAGATGCTTTGGTGATTCCCAATAAAATTGGCGTACCACGAGCAGGCTGCTTTCCTTCAGCAATTAATCTGTCATTTTCTTGTAACATTACGCTTTCTTCTATTTGCTCACCTGCAAGAAACTTAGAGTCACCTGCAAAGGTGATAATCCGTTTGCGTAGCATTTGTCTTACGATTGTTTCGATATGCTTATCGTTAATTTTTACACCTTGTAAACGATATACATCCTGCACCTCATTAACAATATAATTCGCCAAAGCGCCGACGCCTAGTAAACGTAAGATATCGTGAGGGTTCAGAGCACCTTCTGCTATCATCTCACCTCGCTCGACATGCTCCCCTTCAAACACCGAAATGTGACGCCATTTAGGTATTAATTCCTCATGGCATTGGTCTTCGGATACGTTGATAATTAATCTACGCTTCCCTTTGGTTTCTTTACCGAAATTTACTATTCCCGATACTTCCGCCATCACCGCAGAATCTTTAGGTTTACGCGCTTCAAATAAATCCGCTACGCGTGGAAGACCCCCGGTGATATCTCGGGTCTTAGAACGTTCTTGAGGAATACGTGCAATAACATCCCCAATGCCTACCTGACCGCCGTCTTCGAAATTAACTATGGCATCAACTGGTAGATAATATTGTGCAGGAACATTCGTACCCGCAAGGTAAATATCTTCCCCATCAGAGGTTACGAGTTTCACCATAGGACGTAAATCCCGACCTGCTGAGCTTCGTTGTTTCGCATCGATAATAACGATGTTACTTAAACCGGTAAGTTCATCGGTCTGACGATTCATGGTGATGCCTTCAATCAAATCAACAAACTTTAAATATCCAGCTACTTCAGAAATAACTGGGTGAGTATGCGGATCCCATGTAGCAATCACTTGTCCAGCTTCAACAGGCGCACTATCGTGAACGGAAATGACCGCACCATAAGGTAACTTGTAACGCTCACGCTCACGACCAAATTCATCGACAATAGTAACTTCTCCTGAACGAGAGACTGCTACCAGGTTCTGATTTTCATGAGTAACTGTTTTAATGTTATGTAACCGGATAAGACCTTTCGTTTTAATCTGAATGTTATTGGCCGCAGTTGCTCTTGAAGCAGCACCTCCAATATGGAAAGTACGCATGGTTAACTGTGTTCCAGGCTCACCAATTGATTGCGCGGCAATAATTCCAACCGCTTCTCCGATATTAACCAAATGACCGCGAGCCAGATCACGACCATAACACATCGCACATAGACCAAAACGTGTTTGACAAGTAATTGGTGAACGCACCATAACTTGATCGACACCTTGCTTCTCTAGTTTTTCAACCCATTCCTCATCTAATAAAGTTCCTGCTTCAACCACTGGTTCAGATTGATTTGGGATGTAAACATCTGCAGCAACCACACGACCTAGGACGCGTTCATGTAATGGTTCAACGATATCGCCACCTTCAATCAAAGGTTGCATTAATATACCAGTATCAACACCACAATCTTTCTCAGTAATTACAACATCCTGAGCCACATCTACAAGACGCCTGGTCAAATAACCTGAGTTTGCCGTTTTTAATGCCGTATCTGCCAAACCTTTACGCGCACCGTGTGTAGAAATAAAGTATTGAAATACGTTTAGTCCTTCGCGGAAATTTGCGGTAATTGGTGTCTCAATAATAGAGCCGTCTGGTGCTGCCATCAATCCACGCATACCAGCAAGCTGTCTAATCTGTGCAGCAGAACCCCGTGCACCAGAGTCCGCCATCATGAATATCGGGTTAAAGGATTCTTGTCGAACATTTTTACCTGACCTATCAGAAACCTCTTCAGTCGCTATTTTTGCCATCATCGATTTAGCCACTAGCTCATTGGTGCGTGACCAAATATCGATAACTTTATTATAACGCTCACCATTAGTAACTAAACCTGAGCGGAATTGTGATTCAATTTCACGCACTTCATTATCGGCATGTTCAATGATATTCGCTTTATCATCGGGTATCTCCATATCTTCGATACCAATGGAGACGCCAGAGCGAGTAGCATATTTAAAACCAGTATACATCAAGCGATCAGCAAAAATTACAGTCTCTTTCAAGCCATAATTACGATAACAACCGTCAATAACTTTTGAAATGACTTTTTTGGTCATCGTTCTATTGATAGTGGAGAATGGCATACCTTTTGGTAAAACTTCAGCAAGGATAGCTCTTCCTACGGTTGTTTCTACTAACTGATATGAACCATCATCATTCAGCATACGAATTTTAATTTTTGCATGGATATCGATATGACCTGATTCATAAAAATTCTGTGCTTCTTGAGCACTAACGAAAATCTTGCCTTCACCTAAGGCGTTAACTTTTTCACGAGTCAAATAATACAATCCTAAAACCACGTCCTGGCTGGGCACAATAATTGGCTCACCATTTGCAGGAGAAAGGATGTTATTCGTCGACATCATTAATGAACGCGCTTCTAATTGGGCTTCCAATGTTAATGGAACATGGACCGCCATTTGGTCACCGTCGAAGTCCGCATTATAAGCTGTACACACTAAAGGATGCAGCTGTATTGCTTTACCTTCAATAAGTACAGGTTCGAAAGCTTGAATGCCCAATCGATGGAGTGTTGGCGCACGGTTAAGCAGAATAGGATGCTCGCGAATAACATCGTCCAATATATCCCAAACTACAGACTCTTCTCGCTCAACCATTTTCTTAGCAGCTTTAATTGTTGTTGCTAAACCACGAAACTCTAATTTACTAAAAATAAATGGCTTAAATAACTCAAGAGCCATTTTTTTAGGTAAACCGCATTGATGCAATCTAAGAGTAGGTCCCACTACAATCACAGAACGACCAGAGTAGTCTACCCGTTTACCCAATAAGTTTTGGCGGAATCGTCCTTGCTTACCTTTAATCATATCAGCAAGAGATTTTAAAGGACGTTTGTTGGTTCCTGTGATTGCGCGTCCACGGCGACCATTATCAAGTAGAGCATCTACAGATTCTTGAAGCATCCGTTTTTCGTTACGTACGATGATATCAGGAGCATTTAGATCCAAAAGACGTTTCAAGCGATTGTTTCTATTGATAACACGGCGATACAAGTCATTCAAATCGGAGGTGGCAAATCGTCCACCATCGAGAGGTACGAGTGGTCTCAAATCAGGAGGCAACACTGGCAATACATCCATGATCATCCATTCGGGCTTGTTACCTGACTCGTAAAATGCTTCAAGTAGTTTTAATCGTTTGGTTATTTTTTTAATCTTAGTTTCAGAGTTTGTTGAGGGTAACTCTTCACGTAAATTACGGATCTCTTCTTCTAAATTAACTTGTCGCAATAGATCTCTAATTGCTTCAGCACCCATTCGCGCATCAAACTCATCGCCATACTGTTCCATGGCATCAAGATAAGCTTCGTCATTAAGCAATTGTCCTCGTTCAAGCTCAGTCATCCCAGGTTCAACAACAACAAAAGCTTCGAAATATAGAACACGCTCTATATCTCTTAGGGTCATATCCAGCAATAGACCTATACGAGACGGAAGTGATTTTAAAAACCAAATATGTGCAACAGGACTAGCTAGTTCAATATGCCCCATGCGCTCACGACGGACTTTAGCAAGTGCGAGTTCAACACCACATTTCTCACATATTACACCGCGATGCTTTAAGCGCTTGTATTTACCGCAGAGACATTCATAGTCTTTGACTGGACCAAATGTTTTGGCACAGAAAAGACCGTCTCGCTCAGGTTTAAATGTACGATAGTTTATGGTTTCCGGTTTTTTAACCTCACCATATGACCATGAGCGAATTAGTTCAGGTGAAGCTAGAGCAATTTTAATAGCATCAAATTCTTCGCTTTGACCTTGCTGCTTAAGTATACCCAGTAAATCACTCATTACTGGGGGCTTTCTCATAGGCTCATTCATCGGATCGTCGTTTAGAGTACTCAAGTCTATGTCTCCAAAAATGTTAAATCAGTTATATTGGATGATGGTTAGTCATGATCTAGTTCAATATCGATTCCTAATGCTCGAATCTCTTTCAGCAGTACGTTAAATGATTCGGGAATTCCAGGATCAATACGATGA
>Ga0066256_1002546_pt1 | contig 19756 bp, 21 predicted proteins | sample ThiBio_1000_biof_FD_87107 | JGI IMG/M metagenome (GOLD analysis project Ga0066256, IMG submission 87107) | Wastewater bioreactor microbial communities from Cape Town, South Africa - Thiocy_expt_1000_biof (version 2) | ecosystem: Engineered > Bioreactor > Thiocyanate-remediating >... | reverse complement strand
CAGGCATTGCTGCGACGGATGGCACGCGGCGATCGGCTTCCGCGACGCCAGTTGATGCCCGGTCGCGGGTCGCCGGGTTTGCGCGCTTCGGGCGGGGCGCTTACGCCCGCTCTTCGCCAGCGAAATAACGCCGCGGTTCCATTCCCAGCACCCGCTTGAACATCGCCGTGAAGGCGCTGGCGCTGCGGTAGCCGAGCTTTTCGGCGACGCGCGCGACCGGCACGCCGTTGGCGAGATGCCCGAGCGCTTCGACGAGGCGGGCCTGCTGGCGCCACTGGCGGAAGCTCATGCCGGTTTCGCGCGCGAACAGGCGGGCCAGCGTGCGGCTGCTGGTGGCGTGGCGCTCGGCCAGCGTCTCCAGCGTTTCCTGCGTCTCCGGGTGTTCGATCTGCGTGCGGCACAGCTTGAGCAGGCGCGGTTCGGACGGCATCGGCAGGTGCAGCGCGGGAATCTTCAGGAAGCGCAGTTCGAGCAGCGCCAGCGCGGCGATGCGGCCGGCGCGGCCGGCGAGGTCGTAGGCCAGCGGCTCGTCGAGCAGCGCCAGGATCAGCGCGCGCAGCAGCGGGCTCACCTCGATCAGGCAGCAGTGGTCGGGCAGGTCCGGCGCGGCGTCGGGGCGGATGTAGAGCGTGCGCATCTCGACCGGGCCGAGCATGCTCACCTGATGGTCGGTGTCGGCCGGAATCCACACGCCGCGCACCGGCGGCACCACCCAGCAGCCTCCGGCCGTCTCGACGCGCATGACGCCGCTGCCGGCGTAGATCAGCTGGGCGCGCGGGTGGCGGTGCACGGGCGTGACGCCGCCCCGGTAGTCGCGCGCCTTGGCGGTCACCGGGTGGGGCAGGGTCTGGTACTCGTCGTCGTGGCCGACCGGCTGGCCGGCGGGTGGGGTTGTCCGATTCACGATGTTTTTTGGCAGGACGTGTGTGAAGCGGTCATTCTAGACTGCCGACCGGATCATTTATCGCTTCTCTCCATGGAAAAGACTATCGCCGCCGGCAATCTTGCCGCCACGCCCGCCGCCCCCGCCCCGGAGGCGCACGACGCGCTGAAGCACACCGCCTACGCGGTGATCGCCGCGATCAGCTTCTCGCACCTGCTCAACGACATGATGCAGTCGGTGCTGCTCGCCATCTATCCGATGCTCAAGCAGGGCCTGCATCTCTCCTTCGCGCAGGTCGGCATGATCACGCTCGCCTACCAACTCACCGCCTCGCTGCTGCAGCCGTTGATCGGCCTTTATACCGACCACCGGCCGAAGCCGTATTCGCTGCCGGTCGGCATGGGCTTCACGCTTGTCGGTCTGCTGCTGCTCGCGCAGGCGGCGAGCTTCGGCGCCGTGCTGCTCGCCGCCTCGCTGGTCGGTATCGGCTCGTCGGTCTTCCACCCGGAATCGTCGCGCGTCGCGCGCATGGCGGCCGGCGCGCGGCCGGGCCTCGCGCAGTCGCTGTTCCAGATCGGCGGCAACCTCGGCACGGCGCTCGGGCCGCTGCTCGCGGCGCTGATCATCGTGCCGCTCGGGCAGGGCAGCGCCGCCTGGTTCTCGCTGGCCGCGCTGCTCGGCGTCGTCGTCCTCTCCGGCGTCGGGCGCTGGTCGCGCAAGCACGTGGCGGGCTTCCGCAGCCGCATGCGGGCGCATCCGGGGCATAGCCTCACGCGGCGGCAGGTGGGCCTCTCGCTGCTCGTGCTCGGTGCGCTGATGTTCTCCAAGTTCTTTTACATGGCGAGCCTGCAGACCTACTACACCTTCTACCTGATCGAGAAGTTCGCGCTGCCGCTGCAGAGCGCGCAGATGTACCTGTTCGCCTTCCTGCTCGCGGTGGCGACCGGCACCGTCGTCGGCGGCCCGGTCGGCGACCGCATCGGCCGCAAGCGCGTGATCTGGGGCTCCATCCTCGGCGTCGCCCCCTTCGCGCTGCTGCTGCCGCACGCCGACCTGTTCTGGACCGGCGTCCTCTCGGTGCTGATCGGCCTGATCCTCGCCTCGGCCTTCTCGGCGATCCTCGTCTACGCGCAGGAACTGGTGCCTGGCAAGGTCGGCGCGATCTCCGGCCTCTTCTTCGGCCTCGCCTTCGGTCTGGCCGGCATCGGCGCCGCCCTGCTCGGGCAATTGGCCGACGCGACGAGCGTCGCGACGGTCTACCGCATCTGCGCCTTCCTGCCGCTGATCGGACTGCTCACGCTGTTCCTGCCCGACGTCGAGAAGCGTTGATGTCTTGAACGGACGCGGCGCATGGCCGCGATGGGAGCCGGGGAGGGGGCCAAGCCGGACAGCGGCAAGGAGGCAGGTCCAGTCGCTTCCTTGCCCTTCCTCCCGCGCAAAAAGCAAAACGCCGAGACTCAGGTCCTGGCGTTTTGCTTTTGAGGAAGGCTGCGGTCTCTCAGGACGCTTCCTGCTCCAGCAACGTCTGATAGACGAAAGCGGTCAGCGTGATGCGGTCCTGCGGCGCGCCGCCGGTGAACTCCAGCCCGTAGCCGGTCATCCCCGGCCCCAGGTCCTCGCCGGCGGGATTGACGACGCGGATCGTCGCATCCAGGCTCACCAGCGAGACGATGTCGGCCAGCGCCAGCTTGAAGCTGAGGCGGATCGAATCGCCCTGCCGGCCGAGGGAATGCGGCGAGGCGAGCATGGCGCCGGAGATGCTGACGTTGCGGATGCTGGCCGCGGCCGCGTCGGCGCTTTCCTGCCCCTGCGCGTCCAGCCTTTTGGCGCTGGCGATCAGATTGACCTTGGCCCGCGCCCCCCGGCGCACCACCAGCGCGCGTACGTCCTTGGGGTAGGACAGGTGCAGGTAGGGGTAGGGCACGGCGACCGAGCGGATCACCGACGTCGAGAAAGCGTAGGCGTTCTTGCCTGAGAAGGCGCGCACCACGTAGTCCTGCCCGTCGCGCACGAAAATGTAGGCGCCATCTACCTTGGGCGTGCTGACCAGCACGCTCGAGGGCTTGGCGAAACCGATCAGCTTGACGTAGTGGCGGGGCGCATTGGCGTCGCCAAGCGGCTGGAGTTGCAGGGCGTCGCCGATCTGCAGCCGCGCCTCCTCCAGATTGACCCGGTTTTCCAGGGGCGCGTCGGGAACATCCTTGGTGGGAGCAGACATGGTGAGGCGGGAAATGGGAGAGGCTGGAGTTTAGCACTCCTATGTCGGCGTCGTTGCCCTTGGCGCGGTGCGGACGCCATCGCCGATGCGGCTCTTGTTCGGAGCGGCGCGCAGCATATGCGCCGGCCACGGTCGCTTAGCGATAATCGTGGCCTGTCCCGGCTTTCGAACTTTCGCTCCCGTTGTGGGATCGTTATTTTTTATTTATAAAAATTAATCGTTTTTCTTGATTGCTGATATTAATTTCTAGTATGTTTTTATCTGGCATTGAGGCGAGTGCCATCAATAGCTCGAATTTGCATTCGGAGTTTTTGTTTTCGTTTGTTTTGATGACCAGTTTTGGAGTTTGGTTTAGTAAAAGAACATTGTGAGTTGTTGTGTACATCTCCTTTTCTTTAACTAGTTGTTGAGCGCATTCTTTTGATTTTTTGCTGTAATTTTCGAAAGTATCTGAAATGTTGGCTATTCGTACTTGCTGGTTGAGGTCGGAGATTGCTGCTGAAATAAAGTAAATAATGACGAGGGTTGTAATTGCTCCGGCGTAAAAAAATGGGTTTTTAGGTTTTGTTTTTTTCATGTCTGATTTTAAAATAAATAGGGGCTGATTTCTGTTGTTTATTTTTTAGTAGCGGCTTCTTCGAACTTTGGTTACATGCCCGAATTCACAGGTCATTCTGAGTTCATTGGTTAATTCGTCCACTTCCACGTGCATGATTTTTGCTTTGCACGTGCGTTTAGCAACGGTCATTCTTTTCATGCAGCGCGGACTTCTTTCGGGGTCGCGTGGAAATAGGTACGCCCATGCGGCAAGGAGCAGGGCCGCTAGTGCAATACTCTCGCCTACTCCAAAACCAGAGATGAAGTTAGTTAGCTCGCCGCGAGTTGGCTTGCGTGGGCCAAATTCTCTCGGTATGTCCTTAAGCAAGGACGTGATATCAATTCTTTTTCTTTCCATCGTCAATCGGAGTCCGAATAATTGGGTCTAACGAATGATAGGGTCAGAATCTTAAATAATAGGGGTCTGACCCCTATTGGTTCTTTAAAAGGCCCCGGTGATAAGGTATATTAGGCAGTGGTTAATATAATAAATCTCTATTGACCCGTTTCACGTTGAGTTGCATTCCGGACGCTCTCCGTAAGCGCTGACATACTCCCAAATAAGCCTGCGCTCAAGGTATTTAATAAAAGCAGAGGTATATATCTCGCCCATATCAACCGGACAGACAGAAACCCAAAGCATATTCTCCGGCGTATCAGTCGCCAGCCTAGTGCGGAACGTATTTCCTCCAGAGTGCCCCGGCTTTTCTGCGTATGCAGAGACACTGAACTGCCGAATGCGATCACCTAAGGTTTGCCCCGTAGTTTCGCCGATATAAATAATGCTTCCGTTGTTTGCACGATAGTCGCTTGGTTCACTCTTGCTCTTAGCGATCATGTACACGCCGGGGAAATTCTTTCCTTGAATGTCTCCCCTAGACGTCATGTTTACCCAGCGATGAAACCCTGGCTCTCCGGACAAAGTGCTGACCTCCCTGTTGTGGCTAACGAGGCTGTAGAAAAACTCGACGAAGGGTCGAGAATAAGGAAATCGCGGGGTAGTTCGTCACTTCCAGGAACGCTGATCGCTTGATATGGATCGATTGCGGCGGTCGTCTTTCTGTCATGGCCGAGGCGGATTTTTCATCGTGAGACAAGCCTGACAGCATAAGGACGAAGTCTGCTTATGTCGAGCGGGTAAGATGCTGCGTGCTTTTCCCCCTACGTGCCTGCCGCCTCAAAGCAGCAGCTTGAGCAGCAGCCCGACCACCGCACATCCCCCGATCACATGAATCACGTTGCGCTGGTAGCGGAACAGCGCGACGGCGGCGCCGAGGGCGATGAGGGCGGAGGGCCAGTCGAAGTGGCCGGCGAAGCCCTTGGGCCAGAGGACGTGGTAGCCGAAGAAGAGCGCGAGGTTGAGGATGACGCCGACGACGGCGGCGGTGATGGCGGTGAGGGGAGCGGTGAATTTGAGGTCGCCGTGGGTGTGCTCGACGAGCGGTCCGCCGGCGAGGATGAAGAGGAAGGACGGGAGGAAGGTGAACCAGGTGACGACGCCGGCGGCGAGCGCGCCGGCGAGGAACAGGCTGTCCGGGCCGAGGGCCGCCTTGGCGTAGCCGCCGACGAAACCGACGAAGGCGACGACCATGATCAGCGGCCCCGGCGTCGTTTCGCCGAGCGCCAGGCCGTCGATCATCTGCACCGGCGTCAGCCAGCCGTAGTGCTCGACGGCGCCCTGATAGACGTAGGGCAGCACGGCGTAGGCGCCGCCGAAGGTGAGCAGCGCGGCCTTGGTGAAGAACCAGCCCATCTGCGTCAGCGTGCCCTGCCAGCCCCAGGTCGCGAGCAGCAGCGCCATCGGCAGTAGCCAGAGCAGGGCGCCGACGAGCGCCACGCGCAGCAGGCGGGACCAGCGGAAGCGCGCGTGTTCGGGCGTCGGCGTGTCGTCGTCGATGAGCGCCGGGCCGAAGCTGGTTGCGGCGCTGCCGTGCGCGCCGCCGATGCGGAATTTGTCCGGCGCGATGCGGCCGCCGGCGTAGCCGATCAGCGCGGCGGCGGCGACGATGGCCGGGAAGGGGACGTCGAGCGCGAAGATGGCGACGAAGGCGGCGGCGGCAATCGCCCACAGTGCGCCGTTCTTGAGCGCGCGTCCGCCGATGCGGTGCGCGGCGTGCACGACGATGGCGGTGACCGCCGGCTTGATGCCGTAGAACAGGCCGCTGACCAGCGGCACGTCGCCGAAGGCGAGATAGATCCACGACAGCGCGACGAGGATGAGCAGCGAGGGCAGCACGAAGAGCGCGCCGGCGACGATGCCGCCCCGGGTGCGGTGCATCAGCCAGCCGATGTAGGTGGCGAGCTGCTGCGCCTCGGGGCCGGGCAGCACCATGCAGTAGTTGAGCGCGTGCAGGAAGCGGCGCTCGGAAATCCAGCGCCGGTTTTCGACGAGTTCCTGATGCATGATCGAAATCTGCCCGGCCGGCCCGCCGAAGCTGATGAAGCCGAGCTTGAGCCAGAAGCGGAAGGCTTCGCGGAAGCTGACGGCGGTTTGGGGGGCGCCAGACTCGCTGGGGGCTTGGGGAACGTTGGGCATCGGAGGCTTTCCGGTGGCGTGCGGCGCGGCGTTTTCCGCGTGCGGGTCGGGGGCGGGCGTGAGGGCGAGGCCCGATCGTGCGCTTCGCCTATTGCGCGGGCATGAAGCAGCGGGCGCTGTCGCGCGCCGCGGCGAGCATGGCGGCGAAACGTTCGGGCGGCGGCGCGAGTTCCTCGGCGACGATTTCGCCGACGCGCGCGATGGCCGCTTCGGCCGCTTGCGCGTCGAGAAAGAGCAGGCGCGTGCGCCGGGCGAGGATGTCCTCGACCGTGCGCGCCGCTTCGTAGCGCAGGGCGAAGCGCACCATCGCCTCGGTGTAGGGCAGCCCGGCGTGCAGGTGCTGGTCGTTGCCCGGCAGCATGGCGAGCAGCGGCGCGTCGGTGCCGTAAGAGTCGTAAATGTCGTGGCCGGCGGCCTGCGTCGGCGGCGGGCAGCCGTGCAGCTTGAGATCGCGGGTACGGCAGGGCGCGGCGTGCAGGCCGCCGAGCTCGGCGGCGCGCTCGACGGCTTCCTGCGCCATGCGCCGGTAGGTCGTCCACTTGCCGCCGGTGACGGTGACGAGGCCGCTGTCGCCGACGAGCACCGCGTGTTCGCGCGAGAGCGCGGCGGTGCCGCTTTTGTCCGCCGCGCGCTGCGGGTGTTCGGGGTGCAGCAGCGGGCGCAGGCCGGCGAAGACGCTGCGGATGTCGGCGCGCTGCGGCGGGCGTTCGAGGACGCCGGCGGCGGCATGCAGCAGGAAGTCGATTTCGCCGGCCAGCGGCTGCGGTTCGGCCGGCAGGTCGGGGCGCGCGGTGTCGGTGGTGCCGAGCAGCACGCGGCCCTGCCAGGGAATGGCGAAGACGACGCGGCCGTCCTCGGTCTTCGGGACGAGCAGGGCGTTGCCGCCGGGCAGAAAATCGGCGTCGAAAACGAGATGGATGCCCTGGCTGGGCGTCAGCAGCGGCGCGGCGTTCGGGTCGTCGAGGCGGCGCACCTTGTCGGCCCAGACGCCGGTGGCGTTGATCACGGTGCGCGCGCGCACCTCGAAGCCCTCGCCGGTTTCCGCGTCGCGCAGCCAGGCGCCGGCGATGCGGCCGCCGGCCTTGATCAGCTGCGTGGCCGGCAGGTAGTTGAGGCTGGTGGCGCCGAGGCCGGCGGCGGTGCGCATCAGCGCGACGGCGAGGCGCGCGTCGTCGAACTTGCCGTCCCAGTAGCGCACGCCGCCGGTGAGGCCGGCGCGGCGCAGGCCGGGCAGGGCGGCGAGCGTTTCGGCGCGGTCGAGCAGGGCCGAGGATTCGAGGTTGCGCCAGCCGGCCAGCGTGTCGTAGAGCTTCAGCCCGCCGGCGTAGAACAGGCGGTCGATGGCGCTCCAGGCGGGAATCACGAAGGGCAGCGGCTGCACGAGGTGGGCGGCGTTGTGCAGCAGGCGGGCGCGTTCGCGCAGGGCCTGGCGGACGAGAACGAGGTCGCCCTGGCGCAGGTAGCGCACGCCGCCGTGGATCAGCTTGGTGCTGCGCGACGAGGTACCGGCGGCGAAGTCGCGCGCTTCGACGAGCAGCGTGCGGTAGCCGCGCGCCGCCGCGTCGACGGCGCAGCCCAGCCCGGTGGCGCCGCCGCCGATCACCAGCACGTCCCACGGGTGGCCGTCGCGCAGGGCGGCGAGGTCGTCTTCGCGGCGCAGCGGCTTGGCCATCAGCGCACTTCCTCCCTAGGCTGTTTCCCGGATTCCTCCGCGTGTTCCTCCCCGTGTTTCTCCCAGTCCCGCGCGCGCTCGACGGCGCGCCGCCAGCCGGCGAGCCGGGCGGCGCGTTCGGCGGCGGGCAGGCGCGGCTCGAAACGGCGCTCGGCCTGCCACAGGCTTTCCAGTTCGGCCTCGTCCTGCCAGAAACCGACCGCCAGTCCGGCCAGATAGGCGGCGCCGAGCGCGGTGGTTTCGGTCACGCGCGGGCGCACCACCGGCACGCCGAGCAGGTCGGCCTGGCATTGCAGGAGCAGGTCGTTGCGCGCCGCGCCGCCGTCGACGCGCAGTTCGCGCAGCGGCGCGCCGGCGTCCTGCTGCATCGCGGCGAGCAGTTCGGCGCTCTGGAAAGCGATCGCTTCGAGCGCGGCGCGCGCGATGTGCGCGCGGTTGCTGCCACGCGTCAGGCCGAGCAGGGCGCCGCGCGCGTAAGGGTCCCAGTAGGGCGCGCCGAGGCCGGTGTGCGCCGGCACCAGATAGACGCCGCCGCTGTCCGGCACAGAGGCGGCGAGCGCTTCGACGTCCTCGGCGCGGGCGATCATGCCGAGCTCGTCGCGCAGCCACTGCACGACGGCGCCGCCCATGAAGACGCTGCCTTCGAGCAGGTAGGCGGCGCGCCCGGCGGACTGCCAGCCGACGGTAGCGAGCATGCGGTGCGCCGAGGCCATCGGCCGTTCGCCGGTGTTCATCAGCAGGAAGCAGCCGGTGCCGTAGGTGTTCTTGGCCATGCCGGCGTGCAGGCAGGCTTGCCCGAAGGTGGCGGCCTGCTGGTCGCCGGCGATGCCGGTCAGCGGGATCGGCGCGCCGAGCAGCGATGCGTCGAGCGTGGCGAGCGGTCCGCTGCTGTCGACGACTTCGGGCAGGACGGCCGGCGGGATGTCGAGCAGGCGCAGCAGGTCGTCGTCCCAGCGGCGGCGGTGGATGTCGAAGAGCAGCGTGCGCGCGGCGTTGGACGGATCGGTCAGATGCCGGCGGCCGCCGGTGAGCTTCCACGCCAGCCAGCTGTCGATGGTGCCGAAGGCGAGTTCGCCGCGCTCGGCGCGGGCGCGTGCGCCGGGCAGGCGGTCGAGCAGCCACTTGAGCTTGGTGCCGGAGAAGTAGGCGTCGAGCACGAGGCCGGTGCGTTGCTGGAAGATGTCGGCGTGGCCGGCGGCGCGCAGGGCGTCGCACAGCGGCGCGGTGCGCCGGTCCTGCCAGACGATGGCGCGGGCGAGCGGCTGGCCGCTGCGGCGATCCCAGAGGACGGTGGTTTCGCGCTGGTTGGCGATGCCGACGGCGGCGATGCGCTCGGCGCCGATGCCGTTCTCGCGCAGCACGGCCTGCGCGACGGCGAGCTGCGACTGCCAGATGTCGAGCGCGTCGTGTTCGACCCAGCCCGGCTGCGGGTAGTGCTGCGCGAACTCGCGCTGCGCGACGGCGCGGATGCCGCCCGCACGGTCGAAGAGGATGGCGCGCGAACTGGTGGTTCCCTGGTCGAGCGCGAGGATGTAGTCCGGCATGCCGTGTGCAAGGAATGGCGATGCCGCGAGTATAGCCTCAGTGCCGGCGCAGGGGCCGCTGCGCGCGCGCCTCCGCGAGTTGCCGCAGGAAGATTTCGACCTGCCGTGCCGCCGCCGGCGTTTCCATCATTTCGAGCGGAGCGATGCCGCCGAATTCGCGTTGCGGCCGCCGCAGCCAGCGCTGCGCCCGTTCGCGGCTGGCGAAGGCCAGTTCCGCGAGCGCGCTCAGGCGGGCGATGCGTGCATCGGCGGCGTCGGCGTAACTCCCGTCGTCTTCCTTGCCGACGAAGCGGATGATGTGCGCGCCGCGGTCCGCCATGTCCGTCATTTCCGTCGTGTCCGTTCGGCGCACCGGGCGCGGGCGGTGGCGCGCCGCTCAGTGCCGGGTGGCGTCGCGATCCTTGCCGCGCCAGGCCGGGCCGTAGAAGCCATAGCTGTCGTCGGGAACGCTGTCGGCTTCGGCCTCCTTCTGCGCCTTGAAGTCGACCTTGTGGTTCCAGTAGATGTCCCAGCCCCGGTGTTGATCGGCGACCACTTCCGGGTGTTCTTCGAGATAGCGGTCGATGAAGGCCGTGAATTCGGAAACGTAACTTCTGTCCCAGTGTTTCATCGTCTTTGCACCTCCTTCTCTACTTCTGTCCTTGCCGCTTTCAGGCGTGCGCCGGGTCGATGCACGCCGCCTTCGATAGACCGCCGGGGCGGCGTTTGGTTGCCCGCGAAGGGGGGCGGGGCGCATGGCGTTCGCCGCCTCTCCGCTCATCGCTCAGGCGACTTCGAGCCGGTTGACCACGCGCTGCACCGCGAACAGATACCAGGCGTCCAGCTCGGCGCGCATCCTCTCGCTGACGCTGCCCACGACGCCCTGCAGGGTGACTGTGCCGTTGCGGCAGGCGATGCCGATCTGCCCGGCGTGGACATAGGGGTCGGATTCGAAGACGAGGTGCAGCGCCTCGACGATTTCCTCGTCGCTGTCTTCCTCGGGCGGCTGCACTTCCAGTTCGTTGACGACGTCGCGGCAGCCGCGCGACCACCAGGCGAGGACGCCGGCCAGGCGCTTGTGCGAGAGGCTGATGACTTGGCCGGCGAGCGTGACGACGCCGTCGGCCACGGCGATCTCGATCGATCCGGCGGAGTCGGCGCCGGCGTCGCGCAGGGTCGTGCGCTCGCCCTTGTTCCGCACGTGCAGCGCGCAGTTCTGGAAATCGATGTCGCGCAGCAGCCATTTGCAGACGGCGTCGCGCGTCGCGCCGTCGCCCGGCGGCTCGCCGGCGGCCACGCGCAGGCGGTCGACGATCCGTTCGACGCCGGGAACGCTGGCGGCGGCGTGGCGCGCCAGCTTTTTGGTGGCGACATGGGCGACTTCGCCGTCCAGCGCGAGCGCGCCGTCGCTCAGCGAGAGGGCGATCGGGTTTTGCTGCGGATCGATCCGGGTCGCCTGTTCGATGGCCGCCTGCACCTGCTTCAGTACCGCATCCTTGTGCTGCATGATGGCTTCTCCCTGGAAAAGTCCTGCGGGCAAGGCGGCAGTCGAGCGTTTTCACCCGTATTCGGGCGAAGGGGATTCTTGAGGGCCGCCGACAACGGTGCGACGGCTTGCGCCGGCACCGGGAAAAACAGGGGCCGACGCCGGGTCGACCGTGCTGCTGCTGATGATTGATTCGGGACGGTGGCGGGCCGGCTTCGCCTGTGCTGGGGCTGCCCGTCGTCGTATGGGCATCGCGCCGTTCGACGACGACCGTGCTTCGTCCACGGCAGGTATGACCCCGGTGCGCCGCACGCGTTCCTTCCCGTCTTTTCCGGCGCCGGACCTTCCTCTTTTCCGCGTCTGGCATCGCGGCGCTGCGTCGCCTATGGTGGGGTCTGGCCGGCGGTTTTCGCCCCGATCAACCCCATTTCCAGGAGGCAGTCATGGCCAATCCCTTTGTACACGTCGAATTACAGACCCGCGACGTCGCGCGGGCCAAGGACTTCTACGGCCGTTTGTTCGGCTGGACGCTGGTCGACGAGCCGATGCCGGGCGGCGGCGGCAGTTACACCATGATCCAGGTCGGCGAGGGAACGGGCGGCGGCATGTTCACCAATCCCGATCCGCAGGCGCCGCCGTGCTGGACGGCCTACGTCGCGGTGGACGACATCGCGGCGTCAACCGCGCGGGCGCGCGAGCTGGGCGCCCGCATCGTGGTCGACTGTATGGCGGTCGGCGACTACGGCAGCATGAGCGTTTTCGTCGATCCGGGCGGCGCGACGCTGGCCATGTGGCAGCCGAAGATGCCGGCGGCCTGAGGTGCTGGCACGTTAGGCGTCCTCTACCGGCGGTTCGCGCGAGGGAATGCGCCACAGCCAGGTGCCGACGCTGACGCCGATCACGACGAGCAGCGCCTGCAGCCAGGGTTTGCCCGAAACCAGCCAGATCGAGACGCAGATCGAGAGACTCATGGCGGTGACGGCGACGCGTTTCACGCGCCGCGGGATGCTGTGATAACGCTGCCATTCGACGATCAGCGGGCCGAACGACGGGTGGGCGATCAGCTTGCGGTAGAAACGTTCGGACGCGCGCGCGTAGCAGGCGGCGGCGAGCAGGATGAAGGGCGTGGTCGGCAGGACGGGCAGGAAGATGCCGGCGATGCCGAGGAGCAGGGCGAGCGTGCCGGCGATCCAGAGCAGGACGCGGACCGTCGGCGAGCGGTGCAGCTTGGGTTCCATCCCCGGTCGCGCGCCGCTCAGTCGGCGACGATGCGCTCGGCGATCCAGCGCCGGAAGTCGGTCACTTTCGAATCGTAGCGGTCGTAGGCCATCAGGCTCTGGCCGAAGACGTAGGCGTAGAGCAGCAGGCTGCGGCTTTTCGCTTCCTCTTCCGAGAGCCCGAGCGCGACGAAGAGGCGGCGCGTGCATTCGAGGCGGCAGGTGTCGACCTCCTCGACGACGGCGGCGGCCTGCGCGTCGCGGCGCGCCCAGTCGCGCACCGCGAGTTCGATCGAGATGCCCTTGCGGTTGCGGTTGGCGCTGTAAACGTCGATGACGTGGTGCAGCTGCTCGCGCTCCTTGCCCGGCGAGCCGGTCGTCTGCTTGTTGATGTCGCGGATGCGGCCTTCCTTCCAGGTCTGCAGCACCGCGTTGAAGAGATCCTGACGATCCTTGAAGTGCCAGTAGAAGCTGCCCTTGGTGACGCCGAAGCTCTTCGCCAGCACTTCGACGCGCAGACCGTCGACGCCCTGGGCGGCGAGCACGTCGGTTGCCGCCTCGATCCATTCCTTGCGGTCAAGCTGTGCGCGGGGCTTGGGCTTTGCCGGATTCATCGTTCCCCGTTCCTTTCCTGTAACGCAAGAATGTCGAAATATTTCAAACGATCGTTTTGTTGCCGTTGACATGCGCTTTTCCATACGGTACCGTACGCGCATCCATACCGTAGGGTATGGCTTATTGTCCGATCAGACCTCGGCAATGTCAAACGCACGGTGCCATAATCAGAACACCGGCGTTTACGTACGCAGTCACAAAGGAGAAGAGCTTTGAAGATCCTCGTTCCAGTCAAGCGAGTGGTGGATTACAACGTCAAGGTGCGGGTCAAGGCCGACGGTACCGGCGTCGATATCGCCAACGTCAAGATGTCGATGAACCCCTTCGATGAAATCGCCATCGAAGAGGCCGTGCGCCTGAAGGAAGCCGGCGTCGCCACGGAAGTGCTCGCCGTTTCGGCCGGCGTCGCCGGCTGCCAGGAAACGCTGCGCACCGCGATGGCCATCGGCGCCGACCGCGGCATCCTGATCGAGACCGACGCCGAACTGCAGCCGCTGGCCGTCGCCAAGCTGCTCAAGGCGCTGTGCGACAAGGAACAGCCGCAGGCCGTGATCTGCGGCAAGCAGGCGATCGACGACGACGCCAACCAGACCGGCCAGATGCTCGCCGCGCTGTGGGACCGTCCGCAAGCCACGTTCGCCAGCAAGGTCGAGATCGCCGATGGCAAGGCCACGGTGACCCGCGAGGTCGATGCCGGTCTGGAAGTGATCGAAGCCGAGCTGCCCGCGGTGATCACCACCGACCTGCGCCTCAACGAGCCGCGCTTCATCAAGCTGCCCGACATCATGAAGGCGAAGTCCAAGCCGATCGACACAATCGAGTTCGGCTCGCTCGGCGTGGAAGCGAACGACCACCTGAAGACCACGCACTACGCCGCGCCGGCCAAGCGCAGCAAGGGCGTGATGGTGAAGGACGCGGCCGAGCTGGTCGCCGCGCTGAAGCAGAAAGGACTGCTGTGACGCGTAGGGTGGGCACCGCCCGCCATCGCGCCGCAAAGACGAAAATCCGGCGGGCATTGCCCGCCCTACAAGAACGGTAGGAGCCCGCTTGCGGGCGATGCCCCTTCTTTCGAGACGCAGAGCAGAAGCATCGCCCGCAAGCGGGCTCCTACAAAAGAGCTTCGGAGACACACATGAGCAAGATCCTGGTCATCGCCGAACACCTCGGCGGCAAACTCAACTCCTCCACCGCGCGCGCCGTAAGCGCCGCCGCTGCGGTGAAAGGCGAAGCGATCGACGTGCTGGTACTGGCCGACAGCGTCGACGCGATCGCCGCCGAGGCGGCGAAGATTGACGGCGTCAGCCGCGTACTCACCGTCGCCCGCGCCGAGAACGCACACCCGCTGGCCGCCGTGCTGGCGCCGCAGATCGCCAAGGCCGCCGCCGGCTACAGTCACGTGTTCGTGCCCTCCACCACCTTCGGCAAGGATCTCGCGCCGCGCGTGGCCGCCCTGCTCGGCGTGGCCCAGGTCAGCGACGTGATGAGCGTGGAAGCCCCGCACACCTTCAAACGGCCGATCTACGCGGGCAACGCGATCATCACGGTCGAAGCCGACCCGGCACACACCGTGGTCGCCACCATCCGCACCGCGTCGTGGTCCGCCGCTGCCAGCGCCAGCAACAGCGCGCCGGTCGAGGCCATCACCGTCGACACCGCGCCGCCCACCCACACCCGCTTCGTCGAACTGCAGCAGGGCAAGAGCGACCGCCCCGACCTGCAGAGCGCCCGCAAGGTCGTGTCCGGCGGCCGCGGCGTGGGCTCGAAGGAAAACTTCGACATCATCTACAAGTTCGCCGACAGGATCGGCGCCGCCGTCGGCGCCTCGCGCGCCGCCGTCGATGCAGGCTACTGCCCCAACGAAATGCAGGTCGGCCAGACCGGCAAGATCATCGCCCCCGAGCTGTACATGGCCATCGGCATCTCCGGCGCCATCCAGCACCTCACCGGCATCAAGGACGCCGGCACCATCGTGGCGATCAACAAGGACGGCGAGGCGCCGATCTTCGAAATTGCCGACTTCGGACTGGTGGGGGATTTGTTCAAGATTGTTCCGGAACTGGAAGCTGCAATTGGCTGAGCTACGCGCCGACAGAGCAGCCAGATGCGCGATTGCCGTTAACTCGCTGAAAGATGGATCTCCATGACTACTCCCATCCCGGTCAATGCGCTTGACCGCCACATCGCACCCATTGCCTCTCGCCTTGAGCAGGTTGCTGCGGCTGTCATCGCTAGTGGCTATTACGTACTCGGGCCCAACGTCAAGGCATTCGAGAGGGAATTTGCTGACTGGTGCGGAGTAGCCGAGTGCGTCGGTGTTGCCAACGGCACCGAGGCACTCGAACTCGGGCTTCGAAGCCTTGGCGTCTGTGAGGGTAAAAGCGTCGCAGTTGTTGCGAACGCAGCAATGTACGGAACCACCGCCGTCTTGGCCTGCGGAGCGGAGCCTGTATTCGTCGACACCGATCCAATCACCTCACTGATGGACCCGGGCGCGCTCGAACGAGTTTTGTCCAGTCGCAAGCTTGATGTCGTCATCGTCACGCATTTGTACGGTCGACTGGCCGACATGAATGCATTCGCGAACCTCGCATTCAAGCATGGATTTGCCATATTCGAAGATTGCGCCCAAGCGCATGGGGCCACCGATTCGAAAGGCCGCCGGGCGGGAAGTTTCGGCAACTCCGCCAGCTTCAGCTTTTACCCGACCAAGAACCTAGGTGCGCTTGGAGACGGAGGCGCGATAGTAACCAATGACGCGAATGTCGCAGAAACTGTTCGCAAACTGCGCCAGTACGGGTGGGCCTCGAAATACCGCAATGAACTTCAAGGAGGCAGGAACAGCCGGCTGGACGAACTGCAGGCTGCCTTCCTCCGCACGATGCTGCCGCTGCTGGACGGATGGAATGGGCGCCGACGAGATATTGCCAACCGCTATTCAATTGAAATCCAGCACCCGGCCATCTCCATGCCACCGCCGGGCGGAGAAGAGTTTGTTGCACATCTATATACGGTCCATACCGCCAATCGAGCAGGTTTGCGACAACACTTGGCCGAAGCAGGAGTGCAAAGCGAAGTGCACTACCCAGTCGCGGACTACCGCCAGCCCCTGTTCGGAAAGCGTTTCGCCCACTTGGCGTTGCCGGTCACCGATAAGACATGTGAAACGGTACTCACACTGCCATGTTTTCCGGAGCTGACAGACAACGAGGTTTCGTTAGTCATTGAGGCGTGCAACCGATGGTAAAGCCACGCTATTCGGTGGTCATCCCGGTCTACAAAAATGAGGGGTCGATTGAACCATTGCTGCGGGCACTCGATGAATTGGCAGCAACGCTGGACGATCTCTTGGAAGTTGTGTTCGTCGTGGATGGCAGCCCTGACTCCAGTTTTGCGTTGCTGGAGGCGGGATTGCATGATGTCTCGTTCAAGGCCAAACTGATCCTGCTCTCGCGAAATTTCGGTGCGTTTCCTGCCATCCGCTGTGGACTCGTTGAAGCAACAGGTGACTTCGTTGGCGTAATGGCTGCTGATCTTCAAGAGCCTGTCTCGCTCATGGGCGAATTCTTTTCGGCACTTTCGACCAAACCGTTGGACGTCGTCTTCGGTCAAAGACTTGGCCGGCACGACCCAGGTGTCACCAAACTGGCTTCAACTTTGTTTTGGTCGACCTATCGACGGTTTGTACAACCTGATGTGCCACCTGGTGGAGTCGATGTGTTCGCGCTGACTGCCAGGTTCCGCGATCGCTTGGTCGCAATGAGTGAAGCAAATGGAAGCCTGCTAGGCCTGCTGTTCTGGATGGGTGGTCGGCGAGAATTTGTCGGATACACGCGACTCGAACGGGAACACGGTAAGAGCACATGGACTTTGAAGAAGGAGAGTGCCTATCTTGTGGATAGCGTATTCGCAGTTTCGGGCTTGGCAGGTCGTTTGGTGATAGCTGCTGGCGTGGCGGGGCTCGTCGTCGCAGTGCGGCGCGGAATGATCGTCGTTGTTGCCCGCGTTTTTGGTGCCTATGATGTTCCGGGCTACGCGGGATCCATGCTCGCCATTCTTTTCTTCGGCGCTCTCAATACGTTTGGCATCGGTATCGCCGGCAATTACGCATGGCGGGCTTATGAAAACACCAAACAACGACCGTTGAGCATAGTTTCAATGAATCTGGACTTTCCGGAAAAGACAACCGTACAAGAATCACAAGGCACAGACAAATGACGCAGTCGCCAACCAACGTGGATTCCACAGCAATCATCGGCCAAGGTTGCTCCATTGCCACCGGTGCAGTCTTGGGTCCCGACGTCGAGCTGAAGGATCATGTAGTCGTCGGTTTCGGCGCGGTACTGTTGAATTGTTCGGTCGGCAACGGCTGCGAGATCGCTGCTGGTTGTGTCCTCGATGGCAATGGGCCCTCAAAGGACGCCCGTCTAGTTCTTGAGGCCGGGGTCGTCGTCCTGGCTGGTGCGGTCATATCTGAACCGGTTCACATTGCGACTGGTGCACGGATTCTGGCTGGTGCAGTGATCACACGGGATGTCCCACCTCACGCAGCGGTGGCCGGCAACCCGGCACAAATTGTTGGCTACACACTCTCGGACGCCGCGAAAGGAATTTCTTCGCAACGAGATCAGCAGGCGCCACAAGGTCCCTCTGTCACCACAGCACGGGTTCGAGGCGTAACGTTGCATCACTTTCCCAAGATCCTCGACCTCCGTGGAAACTTGACTGTCGGCGAGTTCAGTCGAACGGTGCCTTTTGATCCCAAACGCTACTTCATGGTGTTCGGCGTACCAAACGCTGAGGTGCGCGGTGAACACGCACATCGGCAATGCAAACAATTCCTTATCTGCGTCCATGGTCAGTGCAGCGTGCTTGCCGACGATGGCCTGGAACGAGAGGAGTTCCTCCTCGATGACCCGGCGGTCGGCCTGTATTTGCCTCCCATGACGTGGGGCGTTCAATACAAGTATTCGAGTGACGCCGTTCTTCTGGTCTTCGCTTCGCACTACTACGACAGCGCGGAGTACATTCGCTCCTACACAGAGTTCCGCGCGCTCGCCCTTGGCAAATCATCGAGGTGACCTCATGAAAAATGTCTTTGGTATCCATCCTTCGGCCATTATTGGCGATGGCGTCAATATCGGAAAGAACGTTTCTTTAGGCGCAAATTCAATCATCTATGACAACGTTACATTGGGAGACAATACGGTTGTTGGTGCCAACTGCATCCTGGGCGAACCAAACGCTGGAATCTATTCGGATGGCGCGAATTATGAGAACCCTCCGCTGATCATCGGTGCCCGCTCGCTGATTCGATCGGGGACGACAATCTACGCCGGATCGCAGCTGGGCGACGGCTTCGAATGCGGCCATCGCGTCACCATTCGCGAGAAGGCAAGAATTGGAACCAATGTCCGTATCGGGACGCTATCGGATATTCAGGGTCACTGCGAGATAGGCAACTACGTGCGATTCCACAGCAACGTCCACATTGGCCATAAAAGTGTAGTCAAGGACTACGTGTGGATCTTTCCCTATGTCGTACTTACCAATGACCCGCATCCACCATCGGAAACGTTGCTGGGTGTGACGGTCGAAGAATTCGCGGTCATTGCCACCATGTCAGTCATTCTCCCAGGCGTCAGGGTGGGTCGCGACTCGCTCGTGGGCGCGTCATCAATGGTTCGAAAGGACGTGGAGCCAGAAACGGTCGTTGCGGGCAATCCAGCGAAGCCAGTAGCCTCCATTCACGACGTGAAATCCAAGGCCGACGGTACCAACGTTTATCCTTGGCGCGAAACCTTCGATCGCGGCATGCCTTGGCAAGGCATTGGTTACGAGCAGTGGCGCGCCCTGCAAAATGCGTGATTCAAACGGGCGAAGAAGAAATGTTTTGACTGCCGCCATTCCATGGCTTCGGGCCATGGTCGAAAAGCACCGCTTCGTGCGATTTCTCATTTCGGGTGGACTCAACACCGTAGCCACGTATGCGATGTATCTTGCCATGCTGCAGGTGACAAGCTACCAAATTGCATACACGATTGCGTATATTTTCGGCATCATAGTCGCTTTTGCCATAAACCGGTTTTTCGTGTTTGGCGGACACCGCGGCTGGCGCTCGATTGTCTACTTCCCCTTCGTCTACCTAGCACAATACTTGGTCAGTCTTGCCATCCTCTGGTTCTGGGTAAGTATACTGCATCTGCCACAGGAGCTTGCACCACTTATCTCAATTGCACTCACCCTGCCGCTAACATTTCTTCTTTCGCGATTCGCATTTATCCAGCCGGTCAAACAGAGAAAGGGGGACCACGGCTGACTCTATTTCCGGAGTGCGGGTGTACAGAATTTTGTGTAATCGGGATTTGAATTACCGCTGAGGAAGTCGCCCCTCGAACTGGATCGTAACGCGGCTCAAGGCGGCCTTCCAGTCGCGGATCGGCATTGTCCAGTTTCAGCAGTGCCTCGTCGTTCGGAAACGAGCCACGGTTCTTGGTCAGCTTAGGATGCTCTGATCAATTAAGTTCGAAATGGCCGTCCAGACGGCCATGCAAAAAAGCGTGACCTGCTACGATGAAAAGGTGGTTTTTGGGTTAATCCGTTGCCTTCGCGGCGCCGATTTGCCTCGAACCCCCTCGTTTTCCCGCCTCACGGGCGCACCTCCCCTGCGGATGCCAGCAACGTTCGTCGCGCCATCCACAGATTCGATAGCGCGAACAGCGTCAGTATCTGCGCGGTGTTCTTGAGCAGGCCCTTGAAGCGCACCTTCTGGTAGCCGAACTGCTGCTTCACCACGCGAAACGGGTGCTCCACCTTCGACCGCACCGCCGCCTTCATGTGTTCCGTGTGCTTCACCGCTTCCTTCAGCTCACCCTCGGGCATTGCCTTGACACTGCCGCGCTTGGCGGCGATATGCCACGTGCGGCCGCGCTTGGGGGCGCGCTTCTGCGCCCCTTGATAGCCAGCGTCGGCGTAGACGGGTTTTCTCCTTGCCGTGCAGCAGCTTGCTTAC
>Ga0066256_1002164_pt1 | contig 19761 bp, 17 predicted proteins | sample ThiBio_1000_biof_FD_87107 | JGI IMG/M metagenome (GOLD analysis project Ga0066256, IMG submission 87107) | Wastewater bioreactor microbial communities from Cape Town, South Africa - Thiocy_expt_1000_biof (version 2) | ecosystem: Engineered > Bioreactor > Thiocyanate-remediating >... | reverse complement strand
CGATGCGGGCGTCGGGCGTGTTCTCGACGATGCGGGCGACGGTCTTGTGGATTGCCTCGGCAAGGTCCGGCGCGCCGCCGGCAAGGTCGATCGCCACGGCGACGATCGGCGCGCCGGCAAGCTGTGCCTCCGCGGCCTGCGGCTTCACGGTCTCGATGGGCATGGGATTGAACCGGCGGCGCAGCACCATGCCGAGCGGATCGCGTTTCATCTTCTCCGCCCGCGCCGTCAGCTTGACGGACGAGAGGTCCTGAAGGTCGAGGGCGAGCTGCGCGGCGCTCGGATAGCGCCAGGCGGGGCTCACCTCCAGGCAGCGCAGGATGATTTCCTGGAGGGCGGGCGGAATGGCGGCATTGCGCGCGCGCGGCGGCAGCGGGTCGCGCCAGAGCCGGCGTTTCAGGCCCTTCAGGCGCTGCGGATCGCCGAAGGGGCGCTCGCCGGTCGAGAAGAAATAGAGCATGACGCCGAGCGCGAAGAGATCGCTGCGGAAATCGCTGCGCGCACCGAGCACCTGCTCGGGCGCCATGTAGGGCGCGGTGCCGTAGGGCAGGCGGAACTGCTCGTCCATCAGGTCGGGCAGGTGGACGTGGCGGGCGAGGCCATAGTCGATCAGCACGGCCTCGCCGGTCTCGCGGAACATGACGTTGGAGGGCTTCAGGTCGAGATGGACGACATGCTGGCGATGCAGCGAATCGAGCGCCACCGCCACCTTGGCGCCGATGGCGGCCACCTCTTCCGGCGGCAACGGCAGGCGTTCGAGCAGCGGATAGAGCGAGGTGCCGGGCAGTCGCTCCATGACGATATAGGGGAGCGTTGCGAAATCGCCGTTGGCGACGAAGCGGGGCACATGCGGGCCGGAAAGGCGCGGAAGGATCATCTGCTCCATCTCGAAGCCGACGATCGCCGCCGGGTCGTCGCCCTCGCCGATGACCGGCACCTTCATCAGGATCGGGAAGTCGATGTCGGGCCGGCTGACCGTCCAGATGCGCGCCATGCCGCCATTGTGGGCGATGTCCTCGATGACGAAACCGTCGATCACATCGCCGGGTTTCAGCCTTGCCTTGGCCATCTAGCGTCCCCGGAACAGGCGGTCGGCGAGCGAGGCCGGCAGGCCCGCCGCGCGGATCTTGTCGGCGGCCTTGTCGACGTCGTAGGCGGCGCGCATGAAGCTGAGGTCGGCGCTCTCGGTATCGTAGAGCGCGAAGGCGGCGGCCGGATTGCCGTCGCGCGGCTGGCCGACCGCGCCGATGACGGCGAGCCAGCGGCGCTGCGGCAGGAGCGGCACCGGCGTCGCGGCGACGGGGCGGAAATGCGTGACCTTGCCGCCCGGCGCGGTGCAGTAGAGCGCCGGCTTGTGCACATGGCCGCAGAAGCTGACGCGCGCCTCGCAGGCGGCAAGGTGCCGGCCGGCATCGCTGGCGTCGAGCACGTAGTTCCAGTCGGCGGGCGCGCTGGCATCGGCATGGACGAAGAGGCAGTCGCCCTCGCGCACCTCGAGGGGCAGATCGGCAAGGAAGGCGCGGGTGGCGCTGCCGAGTTGGCGGCGCGTCCACTCGAGCGCGACGGTTGCCGTCGCGTTCATCGAGACGGAGGGATTGCCGACCGCGTCGTCATGATTGCCGCGCAGCACGACGGCACCGCCTGCGGCAAGCTGCATCGCCCGCTCGGCGCACCATTCCGGATCCGCCCCATAGCCGACGATGTCGCCCAGCAGCACGAAGCGCTCCGCCCCGGCCGCGTCCGCTGCCGCCAGCATGGCCTCGAAGGCCTCGCGGTTGGCGTGGGTGTCGGAGAGGATGGCAAGCAGCATGGCGGTCCGGTCTTTCAGGGGCTGCACCCACCATAACGCGCCTTGCCGGCCGCAACCATTCGACGGAAGGGGAATATCGCCCGCGCGGACTGGCGTTTCGTCAGGAATCGCGGGCGCGGAAGGCGAAAAGATCGGCATCCGCATCGCCATGACCGGCAATATCAGCCGCGACGATCTCGGCCGCGATCTGGCTGAAGGTGATACCGTTGCCGCCGAAACCCATCACCGCGAAGACGTTCGGCAGGCCGGGAACGCGGCCGATGAGCGGCAGGCCGGTGCGGGTGGTGCCGAAGGGGGCGGCCCAGACATGATCCGGCTCAGGCAGGGAAAGTCCGAGCAGGGCCTCGACCTTGCGATGGATGGTCTTCGCCTTCTGCCGAAGCTTCTGCGGCGAGGCATAGGCGTTCTCGCTCTCCTCGTCCTCGCCGCCCGCGATCAGCCGGCCGTCGCGGGAGCGGCGCAGGTAGAGATAGGGATCGGCGCCCTCCCAGACGATGCAGTCCTTCAGCCAGTCCGGCAGCGCCGTGCCGGGCGGCGTCGAGAGCGCCCAGGTGGAGACGATGGCGTGATCCCGGTCGGCGACCGCTTCGAGGAACTCGTAGCCGGAGCAGAACACGACATGCCTGGCGGAGACGATGTTGCCCTCGGCCGTGGCGAGGAACACGCAGTCGGTCGTCGCCCGCATGTCGGTGATCTCCAGGGGGCTGACGATCTCGACGCCGCGCGCCGCCGCCGCCCGCAGGATGCCGGCGGCCATCTGCGCCGGGTTGGCGGAGGCCGAGATGTCGCTGAGAAGGGCGCCGGTGCGGTCGATGGAAAAGCGCTCGGCGAGCCGTGCGGCATCGACGAGTTCCGCTTCGATGCCTGCCGCCTGGCGTGCCTCCAATTCGGTCCGCAAGGCCCGCCGGCCATAGGCGTCGCCGGCAAGGAAGAGGGTCTTCTTGCGCTCGAAGCCGCAGGAAAGGCCTGCATCCGCGACGATGCGCGTCAATTGCTCGACGGCGCGGGCGGAACGCTGCCAGGCGCGCTGCGCCTTGTCCACGCCGATCATGCCGGCGAGCCTGTGCAGGGGAACGTCGATCTCGTGCTGGATCATCGCCGTGCTGGCGAGCGTGCTGCCATGAACGGGCTCCCGGCGGTCCACGACGAGCACGGAACGCTTGCCGTCGGCGAGCGCATGGGCCGCGAGGGCGCCCGAAATGCCGGCGCCGACGATGATGCAATCGTAGTCCTGCCGCTGGGGGCTGCGCCGCGTGCGCAGCGAAATGCGCGGCGAGTCGGCCCACAGTGGCCGGGATTCGTGCAGGTCGCGCTGGCGGGTGATCTCTCGGGATGTCGGAATGGGACTGCTCCGTGCGGGAAGGTCGTCTCTAATGGCGGACATGCGGAAAAGTTCCGCACGGCTGCCGCGCGTGGTGCCGATGCTTGCATTGCGGGCCGAAAGCATGCAAAGCACGGGGCGCCTGAAACACGACCGGATTTTGCCATGACCGTGAGTTCGAGAACGCCCCGCCCGATCGACCATCTGGTGCTGCCGGTGTCCGAGCTGGCCATAGCCCGCGAGCGCCTGACGCAGCTCGGCTTCACCGTCGCCAAGGATGCGCGCCATCCGTTCGGCACGGAAAACTGTTGCGTCTTCCTCTTAGACGGCAGCTATCTGGAGCCGCTCGGCATCGCCAACCGCGAGGAATGCGAGGAAGCGGCGCGCAGCGGCAATACCTTCATCGCCCGCGACCAGGCGTTCCGCTTCCGCCGCGGGCAGGAGGGTTTTTCCGGCATCGCCATGGCGACAGGCGATGCCTGGGACGACGACCGGCGCTACCGGTCGGCGGGGATTTCCGGCGGCGAGATCCTGGAGTTTTCCCGCGACATGCTGCTGCCGGACGGCACGTCCGCGACCGGCAGCTTCCGCCTTGCCTTCGCCGCCGACCTGCGCAGCCCCGATTTCTTCTTCTTCGCCTCGCAGCGCATCCTGCCGCTGCCCTCCGACCGCAAGGCGCTGGAGACGCACGGGAACGGCGTCGTGGCGCTCGCCGAGGTCGTGCTGTCCGAACAGAACCCGACGGACTTCCAGTATCTCGTGCAGGAAGCCGCCGACGAGCGCGAGATCGAGGCCATGTCCTTCGGCATGTCGGTCGAGACGCCGCGCGGCCGCATCACCGTGCTGAACGATGCCGGCCTCGAAGGGTTCTACGGCATTGCGCCGGTCGCCGGCGCGGACCGTGGCCTCAAGGGGCAGGCGGTCGTCTTCAGGGTTTCCAGCCTGTCCGATTGTCGCCGCCTGCTGGCGCAGCGCGGCGTCGCCTTCCGCGAGCGGGACAACCGCCTTCTGGTGCCGCCGGCACCGGGTCAGGGCGTCCTCTTCGTCTTTGGAGAATGAGATGAAAACCAATTCCACCGTCATCGTCGGCGAAGGGGCCAGGAAGGTCACCTTCGCGCAGGACAAGCGCTTCTCGCTGATCGCCGGCCCCTGCCAGATGGAAAGCCGCGACCATGCCTACATGATCGCCGGCACGCTCGTCGAACTCTGCGACAAGCTCGGCATCGGCCTCGTCTACAAGTCGTCCTTCGACAAGGCGAACCGCACCTCGCTTTCCGGCAAGCGCGGCATCGGGCTTGAAAAGGCGATGGAGATCTTCGCCGACCTCAAGAAGGATTTCGGCTTCCCGGTCCTGACCGATATCCACACGGAAGAGCAATGCGCCGTGGTGGCCAAGACGGTCGACGTGCTGCAGACCCCCGCCTCCCTGTCGCGCCAGACGGACCTTCTCGTCGCTGCCGCCAGGACCGGCCGCTCGATCAACGTCAAGAAGGGCCAGTTCCTCGCGCGTTGGGACATGATGAATGTACTGGCGGAGTGCACCGAGAGCGGCAATCCGAACGTGCTGCTCTGCGAGCGCGGCGCCTCTTTCGGCTACAACACGCTCGTCTCCGACATGCGTTCGCTGCCGATCATGGCCGCGCTCGGCGCGCCCGTCGTGTTCGATGCCACCCATTCGGTGCAGCAGCCGGGCGGGCAGGGTGGTTCGACCGGCGGCCAGCGCGAATTCGTCGAGACGCTGGCGCGCGCCGCCGTCGCCGTCGGCATTGCCGGCCTCTTCGTCGAGACGCACGAGGACCCGGACCATGCGCCCTCCGACGGTCCCAACATGGTGCATCTCAAGGACATGCCGCTGCTTCTCGAAAAGCTGCTCGCCTTCGACGCCATCGCCAAGGGCTGAGACTTCAAACGGATGACACGAAGACGTGCCATCCGTTTTTTCTGGTGCCCTCGCGCCATTGTAATTTCCGCATGGTCGATTAAAAGTGGATTTTAATCGATTAATAAACCCCGAACCAGGACGATTTCCATGACTGCTATCATCGATATCATCGGCCGCGAGATTCTCGACAGCCGCGGCAATCCCACCGTTGAAGTGGACGTGCATCTCGAAGATGGCAGCTTCGGCCGTGCGGCCGTTCCGTCGGGCGCCTCCACGGGCGCGCATGAAGCCGTCGAGCTGCGCGACGGCGGCAAGCGTTACCTCGGCAAGGGCGTCGAAAACGCCGTCGCCGCCGTCAACGGCGAGATCTTCGAAGCCATCGGCGGCCTCGATGCCGAAGACCAGATCCAGGTCGACCAGACGATGATCGAGCTCGACGGCACGCCGAACAAGGCGCGCCTCGGCGCCAACGCCATCCTTGGCGCCTCGCCCGCCGCCGCCAAGGCCGCTGCGGAAGCCGCCACCCTGCCGCTCTACCGCTATGTCGGCGGCCCGAACGCCCGCGTCCTGCCAGTGCCTATGATGAACATCATCAATGGCGGCGCGCACGCCGACAACCCGATCGACTTCCAGGAATTCATGATCGTGCCGGTCGGCGCCGAAACGATCCGCGATGCCGTGCGCATGGGCTCGGAAGTCTTCCACACGCTGAAGAAGCAGCTCGCTGCCGACGGCCACAACACCAATGTCGGCGACGAGGGCGGCTTCGCGCCGGGTCTGGCATCTGCTCCCGCCGCCCTCGACTTCATCATGAAGTCCATCGAGAAGGCCGGCTACCGTCCGGGCGAGGACATGTTCATCGCGCTCGACTGCGCCTCGACGGAATTCTTCAAGGACGGCAAGTACGTGCTCGAAGGCGAGGGCCGCACGCTGGAGCCGGGCGCCATGGCCGACTACCTTGCGGAACTCACCGCCAGGTACCCGATCTTCTCGGTCGAGGACGGCATGGCGGAAGACGACTGGGATGGCTGGAAGGCGCTGACCGACAAGATCGGCAAGAAGGTTCAGCTCGTCGGCGACGACCTCTTCGTCACCAATTCCGCGCGCCTGCGCGATGGCATCAAAACGGAAGCCTCCACCATCGCGGATCTCGCCGTCGCCACCAACTGCGGCCAGATCAAGACCGGCTCGCTCGCCCGCTCCGACCGTACCGCCAAGTACAACCAGCTCATCCGCATCGAGGAGCAGCTTGGCACACAGGCCCGCTACGCCGGCCGCGGCATCCTGCGCGGCTGATCGAAAAACAGTTTCTCCGAAATGACGAAACCCGCGTCGCAGGACGCGGGTTTTGTTTTTTCCGGCCGGGCAGGACCACCGGCTTCCACCCTCGATCGCCTGCTTCGGCCCGTCATGGTCAATGATCGGTTAACCCCTTGGTGCTAGTGTGAAATCCGTATTGCGTATCAGGGCACTTGCATGTGGACCAAACATCACAAGAAGCGGAAGTTCGGCCGGCTGACACTGCCGGTGATTACGGTCGCATTCCTTTCCTATTTCGGTTACCATTCCGTCCATGGCGATCTCGGCCTCAGGGGAATGGAGGAGTTCGAGCGGCAAAGGGTGGAGCGCCAGGCGCGGCTCGACGTGCTCGTGCGGCAGCGCCAGGTCCTGGAAAAAGAGGTCGCCCTGATGAGCGACGGCTCGCTGGAACGCGACATGCTGGATGAAAAGGCGCGCTCGTATCTCAATATGTCGCGCGCCGACGAAATCGTGATTTTCCACTGAGATTGTCGATTAACCGAAATCCGGTTAATCGTAAATCCTTGTTGTTATTCAATGGATTGTCGAGAATATAAGCCATGCATTTATGGCATTGCTGAGGCGGAATTTCTCCCCTATGGTTTCCGTCAAAGGCAAACATAGGGAGGAACGAATGGCTCCGCGTAAGACCGCGTCCACGTCCAGCCGCAAGACTGCGGCAAAGCCTGCAAAGAAAGATTTCAACGGCGGCACCATCGCCGACTTCTCCAAGGAAGACGACCTGAAGGCCTATCGCGAAATGCTGCTGATCCGGCGTTTCGAGGAAAAGGCCGGCCAGCTCTATGGCATGGGCTTCATCGGCGGCTTCTGTCACCTCTATATCGGCCAGGAAGCCGTCGTCGTCGGCATGCAGATGGCGCTGAAGGACGGCGACCAGGTCATCACCGGCTACCGTGACCACGGCCACATGCTGGCCTGCGGCATGAGCGCCCGGGGCGTGATGGCGGAACTGACCGGACGCCGCGGCGGCCTTTCCAAGGGCAAGGGCGGCTCCATGCACATGTTCTCCAAGGAGAAGAACTTCTACGGCGGCCACGGCATCGTCGGCGCGCAGGTCTCGCTCGGAACGGGCCTCGCCTTCGCCAACCGCTACCGCGGCAACGACAACGTCTCGCTCGCCTATTTCGGCGACGGCGCGGCCAACCAGGGCCAGGTCTACGAAAGCTTCAACATGGCGGCCCTCTGGAAGCTGCCGGTCATCTACATCATCGAGAACAACCGCTACGCCATGGGCACCGCCGTCTCGCGCGCCTCGGCCCAGACGGACTTCTCCCAGCGTGGCGCCTCCTTCGGCATTCCGGGCTACCAGGTCGACGGCATGGACGTGCGCGCGGTGAAGGCCGCCGCGGACGAGGCCGTCGAGCACTGCCGCTCCGGCAAGGGCCCGATCATCCTCGAAATGCTGACCTACCGCTACCGCGGCCACTCCATGTCGGACCCCGCCAAGTATCGCTCGAAGGACGAAGTGCAGAAGATGCGCTCGGAGCACGACCCGATCGAGCAGGTCCGCGCGCGTCTTCTCGAAAGGAAGTGGGCGAGCGAAGACGATCTCAAGCAGATCGACAAGGACGTCCGTGACATCGTCGCCGACAGCGCCGATTTCGCGCAGTCCGATCCGGAGCCGGATGTCTCCGAACTCTACACCGACATCCTGCTGTAATCCGGGGAGGGACGAAAAATGCCAGTAGAAATTCTCATGCCCGCCCTGTCTCCGACCATGGAAGAGGGCACGCTTTCCAAATGGGTCAAGAACGAGGGCGACACCGTGAAGTCCGGTGACGTCATCGCCGAGATCGAGACCGACAAGGCCACGATGGAAGTCGAGGCCGTCGACGAGGGCGTGATCGGCAAGATCCTGATCCCGGCCGGCACCGAGGGCGTCAAGGTCAACACGGCGATCGCCGTGCTGCTTCAGGACGGCGAGAGCGCCGATGCCATGGCTGCGCCGAAGGCTGCCGAAAAGCCGGCCGAAGCCGCCGGCCCGAAGGTCGAGGAGGCTGAAAAGCCGACCCAGCAGGGGTCCGCTTCCGCTCCGGTTGCCGCCGCACCGAAATCCGAAGTAGCCGCCGATCCGGACATTCCCGCCGGCACCGAGATGGTCTCGACCACCGTGCGCGACGCGTTGCGCGACGCCATGGCCGAGGAGATGCGGCGCGACGAGGACGTTTTCGTCATGGGTGAGGAAGTGGCCGAGTACCAGGGCGCCTACAAGGTGACGCAAGGGCTGTTGCAGGAGTTCGGCGACCGCCGCGTGGTCGACACCCCGATCACCGAGCACGGCTTCGCCGGCGTCGGCGTCGGCGCCGCCTTCGCCGGGTTGAAGCCGATCGTGGAATTCATGACCTTCAACTTCGCCATGCAGGCGATCGACCAGATCGTCAACTCGGCGGCCAAGACCCTCTACATGTCGGGCGGTCAGATGGGCGCGCCGATCGTCTTCCGCGGCCCGAGCGGCGCTGCGGCGCGCGTGGCTGCGCAGCACTCCCAGTGCTATGCCGCCTGGTACAGCCACATTCCGGGCCTCAAGGTCGTCATGCCCTATACGGCGGCCGACGCGAAGGGCCTCCTGAAGGCCGCCATCCGCGATCCGAACCCGATCATCTTCCTCGAGAACGAGATTCTCTACGGCCAGAGCTTCGAAGTGCCGAAGCTGGATGATTTCGTGCTGCCGATCGGCAAGGCGCGCATCCACAAGAAGGGCAACGACGCGACGGTCGTCTCCTTCGGCATCGGCATGACCTACGCGGTCAAGGCTGTCGCCGAGCTGGAGAAGGAAGGCATCGACGTCGAACTGATCGATCTTCGCACCATCCGCCCGATGGACCTGCCGACCGTCATCGAATCGGTCAGGAAGACCGGCCGCCTCGTCACCGTGGAGGAGGGCTACCCGCAGTCTTCCGTCGGCACCGAGATCGCAACCCGCGTCATGCAGCAGGCCTTCGACTATCTCGACGCGCCGATCCTGACGATCGCCGGCAAGGACGTCCCGATGCCCTATGCCGCGAATCTCGAAAAGCTCGCGCTGCCGAATGTCGGCGAAGTCGTCCAGGCGGTGAAGGCCGTCTGCTACAAGTAAGGGGAGGGCTGGGATATGCCGATCAACATTACGATGCCCGCCCTTTCGCCCACCATGGAAGAGGGCAATCTCGCCAAGTGGCTCGTCAAGGAAGGCGACACCGTGAAATCCGGTGACGTCATCGCCGAGATCGAGACCGACAAGGCGACGATGGAAGTCGAGGCCGTCGACGAAGGCGTTGTCGCCAAGATCGTCGTGCCGGCCGGCACGGAAGGCGTGAAGGTCAACAGCCTCATCGCCATCCTCGCCGCCGACGGCGAGGACGTGGCGGCCGCGGCCAGCGGCGGCGGTTCCGCCCCGAAGGCAGAGGCTCCGAAGGCGGAGGCTAAGGCGCCCGAGGCCAAGGCCGAAGCGCCGAAGGAAGCGGAAAAGCCGGCCGCCGCCGCGGCATCGGCTCCTGCTGCGACGGCCTCGGCAGGACCCGCTCCGGCGAAGGACGGCAGCCGCGTCTTTTCCTCGCCGCTCGCCCGGCGTCTTGCCAAGGAGGCCGGCATCGACATTTCGGCGGTTTCGGGCTCCGGGCCGCACGGCCGCATCGTGAAGGGTGACATCGAGAAGGCCATCGCTTCCGGCGGCGCAAAGCCCGCCGCCGCAGCCGCTCCGGCTGCTGCTGCAGCGCCCGCCGCCGCGCCGAAGGGCATGTCGGAAGACGCCGTGCTCAAGCTCTTCGACGAAGGCTCCTACGAGCTCGTGCCGCATGACGGCATGCGCAAGACCATCGCCAAGCGCCTGCAGGAATCCAAGCAGACGATCCCGCACTTCTACGTGTCGGTCGACGTTGAGCTCGACGCGCTGCTGGCGCTGCGCGCCCAGCTCAACGACAGCGCACCGCGCAAGGAAGACAAGCCGGCCTACAAGCTCTCGGTCAACGACATGGTGATCAAGGCCATGGCGCTCGCGCTGCGCGACGTGCCGGATGCCAACGTCTCCTGGACCGAGACGAACATGGTCAAGCACAAGCACGCGGATGTCGGCGTCGCCGTCTCCATTCCGGGCGGCCTGATCACGCCGATCATCCGCAAGGCCGAGACCAAGACGCTGTCGGCCATCTCCAACGAGATGAAGGACCTCGGCAAGCGCGCCAAGGAACGCAAGCTGAAGCCCGAGGAATACCAGGGCGGCACGACCGCCGTCTCCAACATGGGCATGATGGGGGTCAAGAACTTCGCCGCCGTCGTCAACCCGCCGCATGCGACGATCCTGGCGGTCGGCGCGGGCGAGGAGCGGGTCGTGGTCAAGGGCGGCGAGATCAAGATCGTCAACGCCATGACCGTGACGCTCTCCACTGACCATCGCTGCGTCGATGGCGCGCTCGGCGCCGAGCTTCTCGGGGCCTTCAAGCGCTACATCGAAAATCCGATGGGCATGCTCGTCTGATCGCGGGGTGCGGCCATGAAGACGGTTCTGTGCTACGGCGACAGCCTGACCTGGGGTTACAACGCGGAAACGCTCGACCGGCATGCCTTCGAGGATCGCTGGCCGAGCGTTCTCGCCAGGGCCCTCGGGCCCGAGGTCACCGTGATCGCGGAAGGCCTCAACGGCCGCACCACGGCCTATGACGATCATCTGGCGGACTGCGACCGCAACGGCGCGCGCATCCTGCCGACGATCCTGCACAGCCACGATCCGATCGATCTCGTCATCCTCCTGCTCGGCGCCAACGATATGAAGCCGGCGGTCTGCGGAACGGCGTTCGGCGCGATGCAGGGTATGGAGCGGCTGGTCTCGCTGGTGCGTCACCACGCCTGGCCGTTCGACGCCCAGGAGGGGCCGGAGGTGCTGATCGTCTCGCCGCCGCCGCTCTGCGAGACCGCGAACACCGCCTTTGCGGCGATGTTCGCCGGCGGCGTCGAGCAGTCTTCCATGCTGGCGACGCTCTATGCGGACCTTGCGGACGAAACCGGCTGCGGTTTCTTCGACGCGGGCTCGGTTGCCGAGACGACGCCGCTCGACGGCGTGCATCTCGACGTACGGAACACGCGGGCGGTCGGCAAGGGGCTGGAGCCGGTCGTGCGCATGATGCTCGGGATTTGACCGGGATCAAGGAGTGAAGGTGCGGGAGAGCTAGGCTGTCATCATCAACCCCAGGAAGGAGATGGACATGCCGAACACCCCGCACCAACTGGCAGAGGAATTTCCGGAACACGTCGCCACGATTCGCCACCTGCGCGAGGTCGATGGCCACTTCCACCGGATTTCCGAGGAATACCAGGCCGTGAATCTCGCCATTCACCGCGCCGAGACGGACATCGAGCCGGCCGACGACTTCCACATGGCGAACATGCGGAAGGAGCGGATGCGGCTCAAGGATGAAATCTACGGGATGCTCACGCGGCCGGAAAAGGTCGAGGACATTCCCTGAGGGCCGGGCTTTCCGCTCCTCTTCATGCCGCGCCGGAGGCCAGCCCTCCGGCTGCGGCGCACGAGAACAACAGAGGAGTGGAAGCGCTCATGTCGAATGCCTACGACGTCATCATCATCGGCTCCGGCCCCGGCGGCTATATCGCGGCGATCCGCGCCGCCCAGCTCGGCCTGAAGACGGCCATCGTCGAGCGCGAGCACCTCGCCGGCATCTGCTCCAACTGGGGCTGCATCCCGACCAAGGCGCTGCTGCGCTCGGCGGAGATCTTCCACTACGCGCAGCATCCGGGCGATTACGGCGTGAAGATCGACGGCACGGTGACGGCGGACCTTGCCGCCATCGTCGCCCGCTCGCGCGGCATCGCCCAGCGCATGAATGCCGGCGTCGGCTTCCTGATGAAGAAGAACAAGGTCGACATCATCTGGGGCGAGGCGAAGCTGACGAAGCCCGGCGAGATCGTGGTGTCCAGGACGACCAAGGCGATCCAGCAGCCGCAGGCACCGCTGCCGAAGACCGTTCTGCCCGAAGGCACCTACACCGCCAAGCACATCGTCATCGCCACCGGCGCGCGCCCGCGCGCCCTGCCGGGCATCGAGCCTGATGGCAAGCTGATCTGGACCTATTTCGAGGCGATGAAGCCTGAGGCGATGCCGAAGTCGCTGCTCGTCATGGGCTCGGGCGCCATCGGCATCGAGTTCGCCTCCTTCTACCGCACGCTCGGCGTCGAGGTGACGGTCGTCGAGGTGATGAAGACGGTGATGCCGGTCGAGGACGCGGAGATCTCGGCGCTCGCCAAGAAGCAGTTCGAGAAGCAGGGCATGAAGATCCATCTGGAGGCCAAGGTCGCCAGGGTGGAGAAGGGCGCCAATTCCATCACCGCCCATGTCGAGATGAAGGACGGCAAGGTCGAGAAGATCACCGCCGACCGGATGATCTCCGCCGTCGGCGTGCAGGCGAACATCGAGACGATCGGCCTTGAGGCGCTCGGCGTGAAGACCGACCGCGGCTTCATCGCCATCGACGGCTACGGCAGGACGAACGTTCCCGGCCTCTACGCCATCGGCGACGTCGCCGGTCCCCCGATGCTCGCCCACAAGGCCGAGCACGAGGCCGTCATCTGCATCGAGAAGATCGCCGGCCTGCCGAACGTCCACCCGATGGACAAGTCGAAGATCCCCGGCTGCACCTACTGCCACCCGCAGGTCGCCTCGGTGGGCCTGACGGAAGCCAAGGCCAAGGAGCAGGGCCGCGACATCCGCGTCGGCCGCTTCCCCTTCGTCGCCAACGGCAAGGCCATTGCGCTGGGCGAGGACCAGGGCCTCGTCAAGACGATCTTCGACAGGAAGACCGGCGAACTGCTCGGCGCCCACCTCGTCGGCGCGGAAGTGACCGAACTCATCCAGGGCTTCGTCATCGCCATGAACCTGGAGACGACGGAGGAGGAACTGATGCACACGATCTTCCCGCACCCGACGATCTCCGAGACGCTGAAGGAAAGCGTGCTGGATGCCTATGGGCGTGCATTGAACGCTTGACGGCGCGTTTCCCGCCGGCTGCGGTGACGGCCGGCGGGGCGAGGGATCAGAGGGCGATGTGATTGCGGGCGGCGACGGCGCGGCTCGCCTTACGCTCCCTGAGGATGCGGTCATCGCCCCAGCCGAGGGCCTGCCCGGCAACATGCGCCACCTCGTCGAGGACATCGCCAGTCAGGGCGCCCGAAAGGGCGATGTCGGTCCGGCGGAAGAGCACGTCCTCCAGCGTCTCGACCTTCTCGCGCCGGCAGAGGAAGGCGATTTCCTCGCCGGCATAGGCGGGAAGCGAAGCGAGCGGCGTCAGGCGCCCGCCGGCCTGCGTAAGCATGGTGCGTACGCCGGTGCCGTAGCGGGCGAGCAGTCGCCGGCAGGTCTCCGGCGGCGCGGAAAACCGGACTGACAGCTCTGCCGCCGCCGCCTCGAAGGCGTCCGGTTTCGCCGGGAAGCCGTTTCCTCCGCCGATGGCGAGCCGTTCGGTACCGATCCGCCGTTCCCGCCCGGTCATGGCGAGGATCCGGTCTGCGACTTCCTCGGCGAAACCGCGGAAGGTGGTCCACTTCCCGCCGATTAGCGACAGGACGGGCAGGCCGAGGCCGGGAATGCGGTCTTCGGCGATGGAATGGTCGCGGCTGACCTCGCCGGGCGCGAGCCCTTCCGAGCGCGGCAGCGGGCGCACGCCGCACCAGGTGAGCGCGATCTGGTCGGGCGTGACGGCAATGTCCGGGAAGACCTCGGAGATGACGGCGGCCATGTAGCCCATCTCCGCCTCGCTGCAGCGCGCCGCATCCGGGTCCGGTTCGGGAATGTCCGTCGAGCCGATCAGCACATTGCCCATGAAGGGATAGAGCAGGTTCACACGCCCGTCGGCCGAGCCGAAATAGACCATGCGGCCGCGCAGGGCATCGTGCAGGCGGCGGTTGCGCACCACCAGATGCGAACCCTTGTTGCCGCCCATGTGCCGGGACGGGATGCCGAGCGCGGCGTTGACCTTGTCGATCCACGCGCCGCCGGCATTGACGACGATGTCGGCGCTGACGCCGCGGGAAAGCCCGCTGATGCGGTCCCTGACCCGCAGCCGGCCGTCGACGAGCGCCACCTCGGCATAGTTCAGCGCCCGCGCCGCCGGATTGGCCGCCTCGCCGTCGAGGATCAGTTCCAGGCCCAGCCGCTCGGCATGGGTGATGTGCGCCTCGTAATAGAGCCCGATGGCGCGGATGGACGGATTGAGCTCGGGCATCAGGGCGAGCGCCTTGCGCCGCCCCAGCATGCGATGGTTGGGCATGGTGCGGAAGTGCCGCCCGAAGAGGTCGTAGAGCAGGAGACCCGCCCGGGTGATCAGCGCCCCGCGGTCGGCAAGCTTCGCCTTGAGGCCGAGGAAGCGCCGGACGGAGGGAATGATGCCGCCGAACAGCGAGCCGACCGGCAGCACGGTTTCGAGAGGCTTGACGTAATGGGCGGCGTTGGAGAGCAGGAGGTTGCGCTCGCGCGCCGACTGCGCGACGAGCCGGAACTCCCCTGTCTCCAGATATTTGATGCCGCCATGCATCAGCCGCGAGGAGGCCGCGCTCGCTCCCGAGCAGAAATCGCCCTTCTCCACCAGCAGGACGTCGACGCCCTGCTCGCACAGATCGCGGAAAAGACCGCAGCCGTTGATGCCGCCGCCGAGAATGAGGACCGTGGCATGCTCCGGCAGGCCGAGGAGGCGCGCGGCGGTGTCAGGCATTGAGGATCGCGACCTTGATGGCGTCGCCCCGTTCCGCCGTCTCGAGCGCGGTCGCTATCTCGTCGAGCGGGAAGCGGTGGGTCAGCATGCTTTCCACTTCCAGCCGCCCGGAGGCGATCATGGCCATCGCCTTTTCGAACTGCAGCCGGTCGAGTCCGAAGGAGCCGGTGACGATGATCTCGTTGTAGTGGATGGCGTTGACGTCGAGCGTCGCCGTCTCCCCCGCGGAGAAGCCGGCGAACAGGCTGACCGCGCCGCGGTGGCGCACGAGGCCGATCGCGTCGTTGGCAAGCCGCGCCACTCCGATCCCGACGATGACCTTGTCGGCCCCGAGCCCGTCCCGCCCGTGTACGACGATGGCGTGAAGGTCCTCCGATAAGCGAGCGCAAACGACATCCGCACGGGCCGGCAGCGCTGCCGGCCGAGGACACGCGCTCGGAAAGGAGACGAGGATGCGCGCGGCGCCGGAAAGGCGGGCGAGCTTGACATGCAACAGGCCGATCGGTCCGCAACCGAGGATGACCACGCGGTCGGCAATGCCGACGCCGATGCGCTCCTGCCCGTTCAGCACGCAGGAAAGCGGTTCGATGAGCGCGGCCTTTTCCCATGACAGCCCCGCCGGCAGCTTGAACACGTTGCCCGAAAGGACCGCCTGTTCGGGAATGCGGATATATTCGGCGAAGGCGCCATCGATCTCGTAGCCGATGGCGATCTGGTTCTTGCAGATGTTCTCGTAGCCCCGGATGCAATGGGCGCAATGCCCGCAGGGTATGGCCGGACAGACGGCGACCGCATCGCCGCAGGAAAACCCGCCGTGCCCGCCGGTCTCCACCACTTCGCCGGAGAATTCATGGCCGAGGATCGAGGGGTAGCGGATGCCGGCCGTCTTCCGGCCCCGGAAGATGCGGATATCGGTGCCGCAGACGGTCGCGGCCTTCACGCGGATCAGGAGATCGCCCGGCTTCAAGGCCGGATCGCCGACCGTTTCGAAATCCAGCCGGTTCGGCGCCTTCAATAGTCCAGCCTTCATCGTTTCCGCTCCGTGAATGCACAATAATGAAATTACAATTACAAAAATACAGAGCGATTTGTCCAGTCCTGCCGCGGGAAATGTTGCGGGTGGAGGTACGCCTCGCGGCAGTTTTGATGAGGGCCCCAAATAAAATGGAGAAAAAACAGTTGGTTAAATCCGAGGCCATTTCGCCGCACGCTTCACCGTTGACAGACAACGGGAAATGCACAAAGATAAAAAGACCGGAATAAATGTTCGAATTCAGCCTTCGGGCTCCACGAGCATGCCGGGGAACCCGTTCGGGGTTCCCCGGCGGCATTCCGCGCAAACGTGGTTTACGGGTGCCGGACGCCCTGTCGGCCGGCCAATCGAGATTGGGAGGATTATCGATGAAACTGAACCGAATGCTGATGGGCGCTGCCCTCTTGTCGCTTGCGGCCGGCGGTGCCGCGCAGGCACAGAGCCAGCAGGACCTGATCAAGCCGATCGACAAGGAACTGACCTTCGTCTACATCCCGAAGGTCATCCATCCCTGGTACGACGTCGTGGCCGAAGGCGCGAAGTTCGCCGCCGAAGAGCTTGCCAAGTCCGGCATCAAGGTCAACGTCATCTGGGACCAGCCGCCGCAGGCGGACGTGGCGGACCAGAACCAGCGCATCGAGACCAATATCGGCCGCAAGCCCGACGGCCTGGCCGTCGCCTGCCTCGACCAGGCGACGAACGTGCAGCTCCTCGGCGAAGCGCGCAAGGCCGGCGTCAACGTCATCACCTTCAACTCGTTCTGCGACGACGCCTTCCCCTTCGTGGGCCCGAAGAGCAGCTACCAGGACGGCTTCGATCTCGGCGAGTTCCTCGCCAAGACGCTCGACGGCAAGGGCAAGATCGGCATCCTCGCCGGCAGCCTGACGGCCTCCGACCACGTCCAGCGCATCGAGGGCTTCAAGAAGGCGCTGGAAAGCCATCCGGACATGCAGATCGTCTTCGAGCAGCCCGACAACGACGTGCTGGAGGATGCCGTCACGCTGACGGAGAACGCATTGCAGGCCAATCCCGACATCGCCGGCATCTTCGGCTCGAACGCCTCCAACCCGATCGGCGCGGCCCGTGCCGTGAAGAATGCCGGGCTGGCCGGCAAGGTTGCCATCGTCGGCATGGACGACCTGCCGGAAGCCGTCGATGCGGTATGCGACGGGACGATCACCGCCCTCAAGGCCCAGCGCCAGTGGGACATGGGCTACTGGACGGTGAAGTATCTCGTGGCGATGAACGAGAACCACACCTATCCGATGTTCCACGACACCGGCTCGCGCTTCATCACGAAGGACGACTGCAAGTAAGCATGCAGGCGAGGATGCGGGGCCGCCTTCGGCCCCGCATTTTCCGCTTTGGGAGGAACGGCTGTGAGCATGGCTATTTTCGAGGCCGTAGACGTTGCAAAGTCATTCGGCGTCATCAGGGCGCTGAAGGGCGTCTCCGTCGGCATCAGGGCCGGGGAGGTGCACGCCATCATCGGCGAGAACGGCGCGGGCAAGTCCACGCTGATGAGCATCTTCTGCGGCAAGGCCCCGCCGACCACGGGCGAGCTGCGGCGCAACGGCAAGCCGGTCCAGTTCCATCGGCCGCTGGATGCGCAGCAGGCCGGCATTTCCATCGCCCCGCAGGAAATCAACCTCGTTCCCGACCTCACGGCGGCCGAGAACATCATGCTCGGCGCGCACCGGCGCGGCCCGCTCGGCATCGACTGGAAGGCGACGCGCGCGCTGGCGAGCGAGCACCTGCTCAAGATCGATCATTCCATCGACCCGGCCACGCGGGTGTCCGCGCTCAGCAAGGCGCAGCAGCAGCTCGTGCAGATCGCGCGCGCGGCGGCGACCTCGGCCGATATTCTCATCCTGGACGAGCCCACCGCGACGCTCACCTCGCGCGAGACCGAAAAGCTGTTCGCCTATATCCGCGCCTTCCGCGCCGCCGGCGGCTCGATCTTCTACATCTCCCACAGGCTGGACGAGATCCTGGAGCTTTCCGACCGCATCAGCGTCCTGCGCGACGGCGCCTTCGTCTGCGAGCTCGACCCGAAGACGACGACCAAGGAGGAGATGGTGCAGGCCATGGCCGGCCGGGCGATCGGCAAGGGCAATCCGGCGCCGCATGTCCACCTGGAAAACCGCGAGGTCGTGCTCTCCGTGCGCGGGCTGACGCGCCAGGGCGAATTCGAGGATGTGTCCTTCGACCTGCACCGCGGCGAGATCCTCGGGGTCTCGGGCCTCGTCGGCGCGGGGCGCACCGAGGTCGCCAAGTGCATCTTCGGCCTCACGCGGGCGGATGCGGGCAGCGTGGAACTGTTCGGCGAGCGGCTCGACAACCGCAGCCCGCTGGCGTCCATCGCCAAGGGCCTCGTCTACCTGCCGGAGGAACGCAAGCAGGAGGGGATCTTCCCGCTGCTGTCCATCTCGGAGAACATGGCGATGCCCTCGCTCGGGCGCTATGGCGGGCTCCTGCGCCTGCGCAACGGCGACATGATGAAGGAGGTCGACGGTTTCGTCAGCCGCCTGCGCATCAAGCTCGGGTCCACCGGCGATCCGATCACGTCGCTTTCGGGCGGCAACCAGCAGAAGGTGATCATCGGCCGCTGGCTGATGAAGAATGCCCGCGTGCTGATCATGGACGAGCCGACGCGCGGCATCGACGTGGCCGCCAAGTTCGAGATCCAGCAGGAGCTGCGCCGGTTCACCGACCGGGAGAACCTGTCCATCATCTTCATTTCCTCCGAGCTCGAGGAGGTCCTCGACGTCTCGGACCGCATCCTCGTCATGCATGAGGGCCGGGTGAAGGGGATGCCCACGGCTGCCGAAGCCACCCAGGAATCCCTGCTCCAGCTTGCGATGAGCTGAGCCGGCGCGACAGCACACAGAAAAGGTTGACGACCATGAGTGAGAACACGATGTCCGATGGCGCGATCCGCAAGAACGACCGCCGGCCGAGCCTTGTCGCCCGCTTCTGGCGCTGGGAGGCGAGCGGCATCACCGTGGCGCTGATCGCGCTGATGGTGGTCCTGTCGCTGGCGGCCGACAACTTCTTCTCGTCCTACAACATGTCCGTGGTGGCGCGGCAGGCGGCCTTCGTCGGCCTCGTCGCGCTCGGGCAGACGCTCGTGCTTCTCGTCGGCGGCATCGATCTTTCCGTCGGCGCGGCGGCCGGGCTTTCGGCCATCGTCGGCGCGATGATGCTCAACATGCTGGGCGTCCATCCCTATCTCGTCATTCCCCTGACGATGCTCTTCGGCCTGTCGCTCGGCTTCATCAACGGCTTCTTCGTCGCGGGCCTGAGGCTCAATCCCTTCATCGTCACGCTCGCGACCTGGGAAATCTTCGCCGGCATGACGATGGTGCTGACCAAGGGCTATCCGATCCGGCCGCTCGGCGAACAGTTCGGCTTCTTCGGCAAGGGCGAGATCCTCGGCGTCCCGGTGCCGGTTCTCATCTTCCTTTTCGCCGGCGTGGTCCTCATCTGGATGCTGACCCAGACGCGGTTCGGCCGCAACATCTTCGCCGTCGGTGGAAACCGGGAGGCGGCCGTCCTCGTCGGCATCCGCGTCAAGCTGGACGAGTTCCTGGTCTTCGGGCTTGCCGGCATGTTCGCCGCGCTCGCCGGCATCCTCTTTGCAAGCCGCATGGATGCGGGCCAGCCCTCGGTGGGCGAAGGCTGGCTGATGGGCGCCATCAC
>Ga0066256_1002544_pt1 | contig 19772 bp, 11 predicted proteins | sample ThiBio_1000_biof_FD_87107 | JGI IMG/M metagenome (GOLD analysis project Ga0066256, IMG submission 87107) | Wastewater bioreactor microbial communities from Cape Town, South Africa - Thiocy_expt_1000_biof (version 2) | ecosystem: Engineered > Bioreactor > Thiocyanate-remediating >... | reverse complement strand
CCCACCCGCTCGACATCTTCAAGGTATGGGAAGGCGGCATGAGCTTTCATGGCGGCTTTCTCGGCGTCATCATCGCGATGGCGCTGTTCTCGCACCGCCACAAGCTGCGCTGGCTCGCCGTCACCGATTTCATCGCCCCGCTGGTCCCGCTGGGCCTGGCCGCCGGCCGGCTCGGCAACTTCATCAACGGCGAACTGTGGGGACGCGCCACCGACCTGCCCTGGGCCATGATCTTCCCGCAGGCCGGCGACGGCATCCCGCGCCACCCGTCCCAGCTCTACGAATTTGCCGGCGAAGGCCTGCTGCTGTTCGCCATCCTGTGGCTCTATTCGCGCAAACCGCGTCCGGTCGGCGCCGTCTCCGGCGTGTTCCTGATCGGCTACGGCAGCCTGCGCTTCCTCGCCGAATTCGCCCGCGAGCCCGACAGCTTCCTCGGCCTGCTGGGGCTGGGGCTTTCCATGGGGCAATGGCTCTCCATGCCGATGATCGTCGCCGGCCTCGTCATGCTGCGCTGGTCGCTACGCCGCGCATGATCGTCCGCCTCTGGAAGGGATGCGGCTGGCTCGGTGTCGCCGCCGCCCTGGTGCTGTCGCTGACCCCGCCCGTGATCAACGAAGCCGGCCACACCGACAAGATCGTGCACCTGACCGGTTACGCCGTGCTGATGTTCTGGTGGGCGCAGATCGTCGTCCGCCGCCGCTGGCGGCTCGCCCTGGCCGTCGTGCTGTTCGGCGCCGCCATCGAGCTGCTGCAGGGCCTCACCCCGGATCGCGACCCCGACGTGTTCGACGCGCTGGCCAACACCGGCGGCGTCCTGCTCGGCTGGCTTGCAGCCCGCCTGCTCCCCAACCTCCCGGACACCCTCGGAAAGCTCTTCCGGCCCCGCTAGAAACGAGGCTATAATCCGCCGCACTGGGGCGGTAGCTCAGCTGGGAGAGCGTCGCGTTCGCAATGCGAAGGTCGGGAGTTCGATCCTCCTCCGCTCCACCATCAAAACAAGGCCAGATAAGCTCAATGTCTTTGGACAACCCTCAATGAGCAAGCGCCGCGAAACACATGAACTCACCCTGGGTGCTGCCTGCTGCGAGCCCCGCCAGCCACCGCAGCATGCGTTTGTGCGCGAGATCACCACGTGACCGCTGTCGAACTGCTCGAAAGCCTCAACCTCCTCGATGAGCACGAGCGCATCGAGGCCAAGCGTGCCTCCGAAGCTGGCAAGTCAGTACTGGAAACCGTCTGCGCCTTCGCCAACGAGCCCGGCCTGGGTGGCGGCTGGATTGCACTGGGCGTCGTACGGGAAGAGATGGCGCTTTTCCCGTCCTACGAAGTCGAGGGCATCGACCAGCCGGACAAGCTCTCGGCGGATATCGCCAGCCAGTGCCGCGACATGTTCAATGTGCCCCTGCGGGTGGACATCTCGACAGAAAATGTTCAGGGCAAGAATATCGTCGTCGTTTTCGTCCCCGAAGCACAGCCCCAGGACAAACCCGTCTTCTTCAAAAGCCAGGGCTTGCCCAAGGGCGCATTCCGCCGCATTGGCAGCACCGACCAGCGCTGCACCGACGACGACCTGGCGGTGTTTTACCAAGGGCGCCAGCAGGAAAGCTTCGACGCCGGCATCGTCGCCGACGCCACCCAGGAAGATTTCTCCCCGGAGGCCATTGCCGACTACCGCCAGTCCCGCGCAAGTGCCAACCCGGATGCCGAGGAACTGCGCTGGCCCGACGACGAGTTGCTGCAATCCCTGGGCGCCATCCGCCGCGATCAGAAAGGGGAATGGAAGCCCACCGTCGCCGGCCTGATCCTGTTCGGCAAGCCCTCGGCATTGCGCCGCTGTTTCCCCATGACCCGCGTCGATTACATCCGCGTGCCAGGCCGCGAATGGGTGCCCGATCCCGACCGCCGTTTCGATACGGTCGAACTGCGCGATTCGCTGTTCCGCCTGATCCGCCGCGCCCAGGCCGCCGTTCTCGACGATCTGCCCAAGAGCTTCGGCCTCGACGAAGGCGCGCTGCAGCGGCAGGACAAACCCGTGATCCCGCTGCGCGTCATCCGCGAGGCCCTGGTCAATGCGCTGATGCACCGCAGCTACCGCAGCCACAGCCCGGTGCAGATCATCCGCTATGCCAACCGGCTCGAAATCCGCAATCCCGGCTTCTCGCTCAAGTCGCCCGAGCACCTCGGCGAGCCCGGTTCTCAGCCGCGCAACCCCAAGATCGCCGCGGTATTGCACGAAACCCGCTTTGCCGAAACCAAGGGCAGCGGCATCCGCGTCATGCGCGAGAGCATGGAAGAGGCCGGCCTCACCCCGCCGCTGTTCGAATCCGACCGAGGCGCCGATCAGTTCGTTGCCCGCTACTTCTTCCATCACTTCCTCGGCGAAGAAGATATCGCCTGGCTCGCCCAATTCCGCGACTTGCACCTCACCGATGAAGAGGCCAAGGCGCTGATCGTAGTCAGGGAGGCCGGCGCCATCGACAACGCCACCTACCGCGAGCTGAACAAGGTCGATGCCTTGGCCGCCAGCGGCGCCCTGCGCCGGCTGCGGGATGCCGGCCTGCTGGCTCAGAAGGGCCGGGGCTCGGCCACCTACTATGTGCCGACCGAGCGTCTGGCCACCGATGAGGCGGGCTTGTCTAGCAAGTCGCGTGAGCGCTTATCTAGTAACCCCCCCGCCTTATCTACCAACCCGGACGGCTTATCTACCAACCCCCCGGCCTTATCTACCAACCTCGAAGGCTTATATGCCGAGCACTCCGAAGAAGAGGAAAACAGGCGCAAGACCCTGCTGGATGAATTGCCGGGCGCCCTGGCCGCAAAAATAGGCGCCATCGGCCAACGCAATCCCCCGGGCGAGGTGTGCGATGTGATCGTGGAAATCTGTCGCCAGCGCGCCTGGCAGGCTGATGAACTGGCGGCACTGGTACGACGGCATCCCCGCTATGTGCGCAACAACTATCTGCGCCCCCTGATGCGCGATGGGCGTTTGGTCATGACCAACCCGCAAGAGCCGAACGACCCGCAGCAGGCATACCGGGCGGTACAGGACGCAAAAAAACACGAACATTAAAACCCCATGCCCACACTGAACTGGATCGGTAAGGAAGCCGTCGTCAAACACCACAAGGACGTGCCGTTCCGCCTGCTGGAGCCGGTGCCGTCTCTCTCGTGCGGAGAGGCCGATACGGCAAACCTGATCGTGCAGGGCGACAACTTGCACGCGCTCAAGGCGCTGCTGCCGCGCTACGCCGGGCAGGTCAAGTGCATCTACATCGACCCGCCCTACAACACCGGCAACGAAGGCTGGGTCTACAACGACAACGTCAACAGCCCGGAAATCCGCAAGTGGCTGGGCGAGGTGGTCGGCAAGGAAGGCGAGACGCTGGACCGGCACGACCGCTGGCTGTGCATGATGTATCCGCGGCTGGTGCTGCTAAAGCAGTTTCTGCGGGAGGATGGAGCGATCTTCGTTTCTATCGACGACAACGAAATCGGCACGCTACGCCTGCTAATGGATGAGGTTTTCGGGAAGACAAATTTTGTCGCCTGCAATGCTTGGCAGAAGCGGTACTCAAGAGAAAACCGAGTAGCCATTGGGGATGCGCATGAGTACATCGTGGCTTATGCAATCGCTCCAATGAAATTTAAGGTTGCAGCAAACAAGTTGCCGCTCGGAGAAAAACAATTGGCGGTCTACAAAAATCCTAACAATGATCCGAGGGGAAAGTGGCGTGCCGTCTCGCTTTCAGCACAAGGATTTAGACCCAACCAGATGTACGAAATTACTTCTCCAATCACAGGCAAGCGGCACCGACCGCCGGAAGGCTCTTGCTGGAAAGTGGTTGAATCTGAGTATCAGCGACTTCTCTCAGATGGGCGTATCTATTTCGGGAAAGATGGGAACGCGATACCGCAGCGTATTCAATTCCTCTCCTCGATTGATGGAATTGCCCCGTGGACATGGTGGCCGCATGAAGAGGTGGGGCACACCGACGAGTCACGCAAAGAAGTACAGGACATCTTCGGGACACAGACCGCTTTCGATACCCCCAAACCCACCCGCCTGATCCAACGCATCCTGCAAATCGCCACCGACAAGGATGCCCTCATTCTCGACAGCTTCGCCGGAAGCGGCACGACAGGCCACGCGGTGCTGAAACAGAATCTCGAAGACGGCGGCAACCGCCGCTTCATCCTCGTCGAGATGGACGACGCCATCGCCCGCAACGTCACCGCCGAGCGGGTGAAGCGCATAGCGACTGGCTATACCAACGCCAAGGATCAAGCCGTCGAGGGACTGGGTGGCGGCTTCCAGTTCTGCCGCCTGTCAGCCGAACCGCTGTTCACCGCTGACGGCCAGATTCGCCCGGATGTGACGTTCGCGCAGCTTGCCGAGTTCGTCTGGTTCGCGGAAACCGGCACCGGCTACACCGGCACGGGCGATTCGCCGCTGCTGGGCGCGCATGAGGGGCGCGCAATCTACCTGCTCTACAACGGCATCCTCAAGGACAAGTCGGTGGCCGGCGGCAATGTGCTGACCGGTCCGGTGTTCGACGTGCTGCCGACGTTCGCGGGGCCGAAAACGATCTACGCCGCCGCCAACCGCATGGGGGGCCGCGCCGCACGTGAAAACATCACCTTCAAGCAGACCCCTTACGCGCTGGAGGTGTAAGCGATGACGACCTTCGCCCCCAAGACCTACCAGTCGCAGGTGCTCGAAAGCGTGGAGGCCTATTTCCAGGCCTGCCACGAACTGCCTTCGCCCTCGATTGCCTTCACCGCCACCACCGAGCGCCTGTGGGGCCGCGGGCTGGCCTACAATCCGCTGCCGGGGTTCCCGGCCGACATGCCCTATTTCTGCCTGCGCGTGCCGACTGGCGGCGGCAAGACCTGGCTGGCGGCGAAGAGCGTGGCACTCGTCAACACACACCTGCTGCGCTGCGAGCACAGCGTGATCCTGTGGCTGGTGCCTTCAAAGCCGATCCGCGAACAAACGCTGCGGGCGTTGAAGGATCGCAACCACCCTTACCACACGGCGCTGCGCGAGGCCGGGCCCATCACCGTGATGGACCTGGACGAGGCCAAGAGCGTGACACGCGCCACGCTGGACACGTCGACCACGATCATCGTGGCGACGCGGCAGGCGTTCCAGGTGGAAGACGAGGAATGCCGCAAGGTGTACCAGTCGAGCGGCGCGCTGATGCACCACTTCGACAATCTGGCACCGGCCCAGCGCGACGAGTTGCTGAAGGATGGCGCGGGCACGGATCAAACGACGCCTTATTCGCTGGCCAACGTGCTGCGGCTGCGCCGGCCCTTCGTGGTGGTCGACGAGGCGCACAACAGCCGCACCGAGCTCGCCTTCGACATGCTGGCGCGTTTCCGTCCCAGCGGGGTGATGGAACTGACCGCTACGCCCGATCTGGAGCGCACGCCGTCGAACGTGCTGCACAGCGTGTCAGCCGCCGAGCTGAAGGCGGAGGAAATGATCAAGCTGCCGGTGGTGCTGGAAACCGAGCCGAACTGGCAGCAATGCCTGGCCGACGCCATCGGTCGCCGCGATGCCCTGCACAAGCTGGCCGACGAGGAGCGGCGCGCGGGCGCGGCCTACCTGCGGCCGCTGGTGCTGATCCAGTCGGAGCCGCGTCGGAGCGGGGTGGAGACGCTGGATGTCGAGAAAGTCCGTAACGAGCTGATCGCCAACCACGGCATTCCGGCCCATGAGATTGTCGTCGCCACCGGCGAGGAAAAGGGGCTGGAGCAGATCGAGACGGACTACAAGCTGGGCATTGCCGACCCGGCCTGCCCGGTGAAGTTCGTCATCACGCAAAAGGCGCTGGCCGAAGGGTGGGACTGTCCGTTCGCCTATATCCTGGTCAGCATGGCCTCTCTGCACTCCGCCACCTCAGTGGAACAACTGCTGGGGCGGGTGCTGCGGCAGCCGGAAGCCAGTCACCGGCAAGCTAGGGCGCTCAATCAGTCGTATGCCTTCGTGGTCTCACGCAATTTCGCGGAAACCGCAAGCGCGCTGCGCGACCGTCTGGTAGCCGGCGCCGGCTTCGAGCGGCGCGAAGTCGGCGAGTTCGTGACGGCAGCCCGGCAGGAGCAGGCGCGACTAGATCTTGAAGGACATGCCGGGCGCGTTGTCGTTCGGCCGGTAGCGATCACCCTGTCTGAAAAACCGAACCTCAAAAGCGTGCCCAAACCCGTGCGCGACAAGGTCAGCTGGGACGGCAAGCTCAACACGCTGACGATCAGCACGCCGCTGACCGAGGATGAAACGGAAGCGCTCAAGGCCGCAGTCATGTCCGCAACCGCCGTCGCGGCGATTGCGGAAGCGGCCGAGGTCAGCCGCACGACGGCCATCGAGTTCTTCCAGACGCCCGCCGAACTGGGCGAGCGCTTCCGTGTGCCGCAACTGGCCTTGCGCGTGCAGGGCGAGCTTGCCCTGTTCGATGACCCGGAGGTGCTGGAATATCCGTGGGACGTGTCGCCCTACGATGCGATACCCACGGCCGATGACGTGGCTGCGCTGGGCGCAGGACTCAAGGTATCCGAAGGCGGCGAGATCGACATCGATGAGGGCGGCCACATGGTGTCGCGCTTCCTGCCGGAGTTGCAGCGCGATCTGGGCTTGGTCTATCAGCCGGAAAACTGGGATGAGGTGCGTATTGCCACCTGGCTGTGCCGCAACCTGCCGGAACCGTCGCTGACGCACGCCAGCAAGCAGGCGTTTGTTGCTGCGTGGCTCACCGATTTGCTGCGCCGCGAGGGTTTCACGCTGGCCCGCGTCAACCTGCAGAAATTCCTGATCCGCAATCTGCTGGAGGCGCGTATCCGCGAGCTGCGCCGCCAGGCGGTGGGCAAGGCATTCCAGCAGGTATTGTTTGGTGACGACGCCGCATCGCGCGTGGCCGTGACCGATCACTATGCTTTCGAGTTTCAGGCCCAGGCCTACGCACCCAGCCGCGATTACGACGGCCGCTTTGGACACTTCGATTTTCGCAAGCACTTCTACGGCCGCATTGGCGATTTCGACAGCAAGGAAGAATTCGAGTGCGCGTGCTGGCTGGACATGCAGGCGCAGAAAGGGCGCATCCAGTTCTGGGTGCGCAACCTGGTGCGGCGCGAGGGCAGCGCCTTCTTCCTACAGAAGGCGGATGGACGTTTCTACCCTGACTTCCTGTGTCAGCTACCCAGACCTGAAGGCAAACCGGCCGTCATCCTCGCCGTCGAGTACAAGGGCGCGGATCGCTGGACGGCGGCCGAAGATGACCGCTTGATGGGTGGCTTGTGGGCAGGGTTATCAGAGGGACGTTGTCGCTTCGTGATGGTGAAGGACAAGCAGTGGGAGTGGATCGAGGAACACCTGCAATGATCTGCTCCCAGCGGCCCGACACGGGTCGCCCTACCTCAGTTGACATAAGCGTTTGTCCCGCGTGACCCGTTCGCGTTCGCCAGCAGCGCCTGAAATTCATCCGCAGGAAGTGGACGACTGAACAGATAGCCCTGCCCCATGTGGCAACCGGCCTTTTCCAGCGCCCGCTTCTGTTCTTCCGTCTCGATGCCTTCGGCGATCGTGTCTTTGTCGAGGGCGTGGGCCAAGGCGATGATGGAGCGGACGATGGCCTGGTCTTCCGATTCGTCGACCACGCCGTCGACGAAGTTCTTGTCGATCTTGATCGTGTCGGCGGGCAGGCGTTTCAGATAGCTCAGCGAGGAGTAGCCCGTTCCGAAGTCGTCGATGGCGATACGGACGCCGATGCGCTTGAGGGCGCCGAGCACCTCGACGCTGGATTCGGCGTCGAGCATCGCGGCGCCTTCGGTGACTTCGAGTTCCAGGCGCGACGGCGGCAGGTGGCAGCCGCCGATGACGGAGGTGACCTTGCCCAGCAGGTCCGGATCCTGGAACTGGCGCGTGGAAAGATTGACCGCCATGCTCAGATCGAATCCCTGGTCGAGCCATGCCTTGGCCTGCGCGCAGGCGGTTTTCAATACCCATTCCCCCAACGGCAGGATGAGCCCGGACTCTTCGGCGACCGGGATGAACTGAGCGGGATGGTGTTCGACGCCGTCGGTGTCGCGCCAGCGCAGCAGGGCTTCGGCGCAGATGATGCGGCCCGATTTCAAGTCGACGATCGGCTGGTAGTGGAGCCTGAACTGCTGTTTGACCAGCGCGTCGCGCATTTTCGCTTCGAGCGTCAGCCGCTGCTGCAGCCGTTCGCCCAGCCCCGATTCGAAGCAGGCAAAACCGCTGCGGCCCAGGCGCTTCGCCTCGTACATGGCCGTGTCGGCGTGCTTGAGCAAGGTTTCGCGGTCGGTGCCGTGGTCGGGGAAGAAGGCCAGGCCGATGCTGCAGGACATTTTCAATCGGTGCTGGGCCACCTGGAACGGCGCTTCAAATACCACGATCAGGCGTTGCGCCGTCCGTGCGGCAGCAGCGGGTGGGCAGTCGGGCAGGATGATCAGGAACTCGTCGCCGCCCAAGCGCGCCAGCATGTCGTGATGACGCAGCGTGGCGGCCGTCCGTTTGCCGACTTCGGCCAGGAGTTGGTCGCCGATGCCGTGCCCGAGCGTGTCGTTGATGTCCTTGAAGCGATCGAGATCGAAAAACATGATCGAGAAGGGGCGGCCGCTCGCCTTGGCGGCCTGGATCTGGTGTTCCAGAAGCTCTTCCGCGCCTGCGCGGTTGGTGAGCCCCGTCAGCGAATCGCGTCGGGCCTGGCTCAGGAGTTCGTCGCTGTGCTGCCGCTCGTGGATCCTGACCCAGTAGGAAATGGCGCCGAAGATGGCCACGAAGACCAGGAACACGCCGAGAACCGGACTGTTGTGTTCCCACCATTTGTTCCAGATATGGCCGTAGGGAATCGACACATAGGCGTACATGGGCAGCGTGGCGAGGTGGCTGTAGGCGCCCAGCCGTTGCTGCTCCGTGTACATCCAGGGCGAAAAGCCGGTGAAATAGCCGTCACGCAGGCCGGGCTGCGCGCGGATCGTCTTGATGAGCGGGCCATTCAGGGGGCGGCCGTAGACTTTGTCGGGGCTGTCCACGGGCCAGCGCGCCTGCTGGAACCCGTCCTCGCGCAGGATGCCGACCAGGCTATTCGGCGGCAACGACATGTTGCGCAGGAAATGCATGCCCGTTCCCAGGGGGATGGCTGCCTGGATCATGAACAGGGCCTGCCCTTGTTCGTTCCGCATGGTGTAGCGGAACGGGAAGCGCCACTCACGGAGGACCTGCCCGTATTCGGGGCGACCGATCGTATACAGCCCGGGGTCGTCAAGCGCGGCCTGGAAGGGGGCCATGTAATCCGTCGTGTGCCGGTAGTCCGGCAGCGGGGCGCCAGGCGGCAAGGCCGTATTGATCAACATCCGCCCGCCCGTGTCGAGGACCGCCATGGCGGCGACCTGGGGATAGCGCTTCTGGAATTTTTCCAGGGCGGCGCGGGCCGCCTCGGGATGGTTGACGACATCGATCTGCTGCAGCAATTGGCCGAGCGGATCGAGGCCATGGCCCAGGTCGTCGAAAAAGGCCTGGGTCGCAGACGCCAGGAATCCGGAAAAAATGGACAGGTTCTCCCGTTCGTCCGCCTGCTCCCGGTCCCAGCTGATGATGCCGAGCGCCACGAAGCCTAGCAGCCCCGCAGCCACGAATGCGTAGAAAGCGCGCCGCAAGAGACGGGAAAAAGGGGAACGTGAAGGCATCCTCGATACGGAGTTCGTTGTTTTGCCGAGTAAGGCTATAGCGGCAGGCCTGGCCAAGTGTTTAGGCCGAAAACGCAATGGCGGCTCATCCGCCGTCATTTTTCGGGTATCGGCCAGCCGATAGCGGCGCCCATGCCCGCCTCGGATAGGGCGATTCCGACCGGCTTTTCATGATCTAGAATCGATGGGTATCGCTTCCGCATAGGGTCTGCCGTTCCGTCATCCGGGACGCCGTGGGCCGGCTTCATCCATCTCCTGAGGAGTCCTACCCATGATCAAACTCGACGTGAATGGCAAACAGCATCAGCTCGATGTGGCGCCCGACACCCCGCTGTTGTGGGCGCTGCGCGACACGCTGCACCTGACCGGCACCAAATACGGCTGCGGCCAGGCGCTCTGCGGCGCCTGCACGGTGCAGGTGGATGGCGCGCCGACGCGGTCCTGCGTGACCCCGGTGTCGGCGGTGGCCGGCCGCAAGATCACCACCATCGAGGCGGTGAACACCGACCGCGTCGGCAAGGCGGTGCAGGACGCGTGGCGCAAGCTCGACGTGGTCCAGTGCGGCTACTGCCAGTCCGGCCAGATCATGAGCGCGGTGTCGCTGCTGCGCCAGAACCGCAGGCCCAGCGACGACGACATCGACAACGCCATGTCCGGCAACCTGTGTCGCTGTGCGACCTACGTCCGCATCCGGGCGGCCATCCACGAAGCCGCCAAGACCCTCGCCTAGGAGACACCGCGATGAACACGATCGAAAACCTCAGCCGCCGCCGTTTCCTGCAGGGCGGCGCCGGCCTCACGCTCGGCTTCTGCCTGCCCGCCCTCGCCGCCCCGCTTGCCGGTCCCGGCAAGGCCGGGGAAGGGGTGGTCGGGCCGATCCATTTCGAGCCCAATGCCTTCCTCCGCATCGGCACCGACAACACCGTGACGGTGCTGTCCAAGCATCTGGAAATGGGCCAGGGCACCTATACCGGGCTCGCCACCATCCTCGCGGACGAACTGGACGCGGACTGGAACAGGGTGCGCGTCGAAGGGGCGCCGGCCGACGCCAAGCGCTACAACAACCTGTTCTGGGGCCCGGCGCAGGGCACCGGCGGCAGCACCGCGATGGCCAATTCCTGGGAGCAGATGCGCCGCGCAGGCGCCGCCGGGCGTGCCATGCTGGTCAGCGCGGCGGCCATCAAATGGAACGTGCCTGCCGCCGAGATCATGGTGCGCGACGGCGTGGTCAGCCATGCGAAGTCGAAGCGCCGCGCCAGCTTCGGCGAACTGGCCGTGGACGCGGCAACGCTGCCTGTGCCCACCGACCTGAAGCTGAAGGACCCGAAGGATTTCCGCCTGATCGGCAAGCAGGTGAAACGCAAGGACAGCGCCGACAAGACCAACGGCCAGGCCCGCTTCACCCAGGACGTGCAGTTGCCGGGCATGCTGGTCGCGGTGGTGGCCCACCCGCCCCGCTTCGGCGCCACGGTCAAATCCTTCGACGCCCGCCGCGCCAAGGCGGTAAAAGGCGTGGTGGACGTGGTGCAGATCCCGCAGGGGTGGCCGTGCTGGCGAGCGATACCTGGAGCGCGAAGAAGGGGCGCGACGCCCTCTCGGTGAACTGGGACGAAAGCCAGGCCTTCACGCTTGGCAGCGAGGAGATATTCGCCCGCTACCGGGAACTGGCCAAGACCCCGGGGCTGGTCGCGCACCAGAGCGGCGACGCGGACCAGGCCTTCGGCAAGGCCGCCCGCGTGGTTCGCGCGAGCTACGATTTCCCCTATCTGGCGCACGCCGCCATGGAACCGATGAACTGCGTGATCCGCCTCGGCAGCGACGGCTGCGAGGTCTGGAACGGCGAGCAGATGCAGACTGGCGACCAGTACGCCTTGGCCGGCCTGTTCGGCCTCAAGCCGGAACAGGTGAGCATCCACATGCTGTACGCCGGCGGCAGCTTCGGCCGGCGCGCCAGCAGCCACTCGGATTACGTGCTGGAGGCCGCCCAGATCGTCAAGGCCATCAATGGCAAGGCACCAGTCAAGCTGGTCTGGATGCGCGAGGACGACATGCGCGCGGGCTACTACCGGCCGCTGTTCCATCACGCGCTGGAGGCGGCGCTGGACGACAAGGGCCGGCTGACGGGCTGGCGCCATCGCCTGGTGGGCCAGTCCATCGTGGCCGGCACGGCGTTCGAGAAGAACCTGGTCAAGGACGGCATCGACCAGGTGTCGGTCGAAGGCGCCGCCAACCTGCCCTACGCCATTCCCAACATGAAGGTGGATCTGCACACCCCGAAGGACATCCCGGTGCCGGTGCTGTGGTGGCGTTCGGTCGGTTCCTCCCACACGGCCTACTCCACCGAGACCTTCCTCGACCAGGTGGCCGGGGCCATGGGCAAGGACCCGGTGGCGCTGCGGCTGGAACTCCTCGCCACGCACCCACGTCACGCCGGCGTGCTGAAACTGGCGGCCGAGAAGGCCGGCTGGGGCACGCCGCTCAAGGCCGGCAAGCCGGGCGAGCGCCGCGGCCGCGGCGTGGCGGTGCATGAATCCTTCAATTCCTACGTCGCCCAGGTGGCCGAGGTGACGGTCGCCAAGGACGGCAGCATCAAGGTCGATCGCATCGTCTGCGCGGTCGATTGCGGCATCGCCATCAACCCGGACAACGTCCGCGCGCAGGTGCAGGGCGCCATCGGCTTTGCCCTGTCGGCCGCCCTGCACGGCGAGATCACGCTCAAGGAAGGCCGCGTGGAACAGGGCAACTTCGACGGCTATCCGCCGTTGCGCATCCACGAGATGCCGGTAGTGGAGGTGCATATCGTGCCCTCGGCCGCCGCACCCAGCGGCATCGGCGAGCCCGGTGTGCCGCCCGCGGCGCCGGCCGTGGCCAACGCCATCGCTGCCGCCACCGGCAAGCATCTCACGCGCATGCCGTTCAACGCCGCCGAACTGGCCGCCTGAGCATGGACAGCCAGGACAGCGAGGTGCTGGCGGCGGTCCGCAACTGGGCGGCCGGGGGACACCGCTTCGTTCTCGTCACCGTGGCCCGCACCTGGGGCTCGGCGCCGCGTCCCCCGGGCGCCTGGATGGCGCTGCGCGACGACGGCCGGGTACAGGGCTCGGTGTCCGGCGGCTGCATCGAGGACGACCTGATCGCCCGCATGGCGGCCGGCGAATTCCACGGCGCCCGGCCTTTCGTCCAGCGTTATGGCGTCACCCCGGACGAGGCGCGCCGCTTCGGCCTGCCCTGTGGCGGCGTCGTGGAGCTGGTGGTCGAACCGGCCCCCGATGCGGCCGCGTTGGACGACCTTGCCCGGCGCATCGCCGCCGGCCAGTTGGCGTTGCGCAGCATCGACCTCGACAGCGGCGCGGCAACGGTCCGCGACGGCTGCCGCAGCGACCTGCTGAGTTGGGATGGGCGCTGCCTGACCACGCTGCACGGCCCCGCCTGGCGCCTGCTGATCATCGGCGCCGGCCAGATTTCGCGCTACCTCGCCTCGATGGCCCAGGCCCTGGACTACCAGGTGCTGATCTGCGATCCGCGGATCGAATACAGCGCCGGCTGGGATGTTCCGGGCGCCGCCCTGATGGCGGGCATGCCGGACAACGCGGTAGTCGAACTGGGGCTCGATCCACGCAGCGCGGTGGTCGCCCTGACCCACGACCCCAAGCTGGACGACATGGCGCTGCTGGAAGCGCTCAAGTCGCCGGCCTTCTACGTCGGCGCGCTCGGTTCGCGCGCCAACAACGCCCGGCGCCGGGAGCGGCTGCTGCAGCATTTCGACCTCTCCGAGGCCGAGGTGGCGCGGCTTCATGGCCCGGTCGGCCTGCCCATCGGCAGCCGCACGCCGCCGGAAATCGCCGTCTCCATCCTCGCCGAGATCACGGCGATCAAAAACGGTCTCCCGCCCTTCGCGACAACGGGACGGTTACCCACAGCGGACCGTTCCGGCTGCCGCATCGACTAACCCGCATGACGCCCGGCCCCCTCGTCGGCATTCTGCTGGCTGCCGGCAGCGGCAGCCGCTTCGGCAGCGACAAATTGCTGCATCCTCTGGCCGACGGAACGCCCATGGGGCTGGCCGCCGCCCGCCGGCTGCGCCCGGCCTGCGATCGCGTCCTCGCCGTGGTGCGGCCGGGCAGCGAGGTATTGGCGGCGCAGCTGGCCGCAGCAGGGTTCGAACTGATTGTCAGCGCAGCCTCCCTTCAGGGCATGGGCCACAGCCTGGCAGCAGGCGTCCGCGCCGCGCCGGATGCCGCCGGCTGGCTCATCGCCCTGGCGGACATGCCCTTCATCGCTCCCGCCAGCTACGGCCGCGTGGCGGCGGCCCTGCGTGACGGGGGCAGCATCGTGGTGCCCGAGTACCAAGGGCGCCGAGGCCATCCGGTCGGCTTCGCCAGGCAATGGGGCGGACAGCTCGCGCGCCTGACGGGCGACGAGGGGGCACGGCGGATCGTGGCCGGCTTTCCCGACGCCATCGTGCGCTGCGACGTGGACGATCCCGGGATCGTGCGGGACGTGGATCAAGCGGCCGATCTGGCGGATCGCCCTCCAGGCGCGACGCCGGCACCGTATCCACCGTGACGCATCGCGGGCTTCCCGTTTTGAAACGTTATGCCGCCGCCGAAGTCTGTGTGGTATCGGGCAACAGGCCCGATACCACGTGCATCCCGGCCAACCCATGGAGCGGGCTTGATGCTGGCTCCACATCCAAGGAGAAGAATTCATGAAACTGAAAAACTGGTTGATTTTGTCTGCGTTGGTGGCCGGGACGAATGTGTGGGCCGCCGACACGCCCGCTGCCAAGCCCGCTGAAGGCACGTCACCCTCCATGCACAAGGCGGAAGAAAGCGCGAAGAAGACGGCCGCGGACGCCAAGGAGGCTGCGCAGAAGGCCGCGGACGCCGCGAAAGTGGCCATGGACAAGGCGGAACTGGCTGTCGGCAACACGTCGCAGAAAGCCGCCGAGGTAGCCAGACAGGCGGCTAAAGATGCCGAGAAGGCCGCTAAATTCGCTGCGCACAAAGCCGCCGAGGCCACCCGGAAAGCCACGGCGGCAACGCGCGAAGCCGCTCAGAAAGTGGAAGACTCCGCGAAAAAAGCCGCCCTTGCGAGCGAGGAAGCCTTGAAGAAAGCCGAAGTGTCCGCCAGGCAGGCGGCCCAATCCGGCGCGGCAGCCGCACGGAAAGCCGCCGAAGACACCCGGGATGCGGCGCGCCATGCCATGGAAGCCACCAAGGCGGCAGCCGAGAAAGCGTTCGAAACCAATGAAGGCGCGGCCGACGCGAAGAAATAATCCCGGCGCCTCAGGGTGTCGTCAGCCCAACTCCACCCACACCGGCTGATGGTCCGATGCCTCGGTCGCGGCATCGATGCCGTGCGCCTTGAGCCGGGCCGCTACTCCTTCGGTGAGGAAGACGAAATCGAAGCATTCGGGCTGCTTGACGAAATCCACCGGGTGGATGCCGACCGTGGGTGCGTGCGTTTCGCCAGGATGCAATATGGACCAGGCATCGTGAAATCCCGGCGTCCCCTCGGCAAACGGGGCGAGAATTTGTGCACGCTCGAGTGCGGTGGCGGGAAAATTCATGTCGCCGCACAGCAGCGCCTGCGCAGGCCGGGGGAATACCTCGAAGGCCCCGCCCGCCTCCGCCGGCATCGGCGCCCGCCCGGATAGGGCGCAGGCTTCTGCATGCAGGTGGCGGATGGCGTCGATCTGGGCCTGGCGCTGGCGTTGCGAGTAGTACTCGAGGTGGGTGGTCAGCACGCGCAGCGGCCCGACATCGCTTGTCACCACGGCTTCCACCAGCACGCGTTGCATGCTGGGCACCGCCATCTCGGCCGGCCACGGCAGCAGATGCCGCCACACCTGGCCGACCGGCAGGCGCGAAAAGATGGCGTTGCCGAACTGGCTGCGGTCGCCGTGGCTGCCGGGCACATCGGTCGCTGCGCCGTAAACCGCCGCATAGCCGGGCAGACCGGCGGACAATTCGGCGACCTGATCCTCGCCGCGGCTGCCGGGCAGGCCAGGAAAATCGATCGCGACTTCCTGCAGGCAGATGACGTCGAAATCGCCCAGCTGACGGATGGTCCGCAGGATGCGCGCGAGATCGACGCGGCCGTCCATGCCGCGCCCCCATTGAATGTTCCAACTCAGTAATTTCATGCCGCACCTCTTGCCGTCAGCATAGCGAATGGTCTCATTTGGATGGAACATTGACAGGCAGGATCCGCCCGTCAGCAAGGGATTGCCTGCACAAGGGGATGGAGTTGGCGCGGCGGGACTGCGTGTCGGTCCGGGCAAGGAATTTTCCGGGGCGGCGGCACTCCCAATTAAGGCGGCGTCCGGCCGTAAACCCTTGCCGCGGCAAGGCCTTGGCGGAGGCAATCATTGCCGCACGCGGCTTGAGGGATTAAAATGCCGCACTTTTCGCTTTAATTTTGCGGCTTGCCCTGTGGGCAGGCCGCTGTTGCCTGAGCATACGTAACCATGGAACGACAACGCTGGCTGGACGGGACGCTGTATTCGCCCGATTTCGAACAGGATAGCTGCGGCTTCGGCCTGATCGCGCAGATCGACAATCAGCCCAGCCACACGCTGGTGCAGAACGCGATCGGCTCGCTGGCGTGCATGACGCACCGCGGCGCGATCGCGGCCGACGGTTTGTCCGGCGACGGCTGCGGCCTGCTGTTCAAGAAACCGGATGCCTTCCTGCGCGCGGTGGCGGCTGACGCCGGTTTCAAGCTCGGTGATCTCTACGCCGCCGGTCTGGTGTTCCTGTCGCGCGACGCGGCGCCACAGGCGCATGCGCGTTCGACGCTGAAGTCCGCGCTGGAAGCGCAGGGCCTGACGGTCGCCGGCTTCCGCCTGGTGCCGACCGATTCGTCCGTGTGCGGCGAATCGGCGCTGGAATCGCTGCCGCATATCGAGCAGGTGTTCGTCAACGCGCCGGCCGGCATGAGCGAGGACGACTTCGAGCGCAAGCTCTACATCGCCCGCCGCCAGGCCGAAAAGGCGCTGGAGCCGGCCGATCCGGTGTTCTACCTGCCGACGCTGTCGTGCCGCGTCATCAGCTACAAGGGCCTGGTGATGCCGGACAACCTGCCGGTGTTCTATCCCGACCTCAACGACGCGCGCTTCGCCACCAGCCTGGCGGTGTTCCACCAGCGCTTCTCGACCAACACTTGGCCGCAGTGGCGGCTGGCGCAGCCGTTCCGCTACCTGGCGCACAACGGCGAGATCAACACGGTGCAGGGCAACCGCAACTGGAGCCGCGCGCGCGAACAGAAATTCGTGACGCCGCTGATCCCGAACATGGACGACGTCCGTCCCATCGTCGGCACCAAGGGCTCAGACTCGATGAGCCTCGACAACATGGTCGAAGGCTTGGTGATGGGGGGCGCGGGCCTGTTCCGCGCGCTGCGCCTGGTGATTCCGCCGGCGTGGCAGAACGTCGAATCGATGGACGCCGACATCCGCGCCTTCTACGAATATAACTCGATGCACATGGAGCCGTGGGACGGCCCCGCCGGCGTGGTGCTGACCGACGGCCGCTATGCCGTCTGCACGCTCGACCGCAACGGCCTGCGTCCGGCACGCTGGGTGCTGACCAAGGACCGCATCCTCACCATTGCCTCGGAAGTCGGCGTGTGGCAGATCGACCCGGCGAACGTCGAGCGCAAGGGACGCGTCAAGCCCGGCCAGATGGTCGCCGCCGACCTCGAGACCGGCCGTTTGCTGATGCCGGAAGACATCGACAACGAGCTGAAGGGCGCGCAGCCCTACCGCGAATGGCTCAAGGCCGGCGTGGTCAAGCTGGAACTGTCGATCAACCAGGACGCCGACCTGGCGGTAATGGATGCGGCAAGCCTGCTGACGCACCAGAAGCTGCATAACGTCAGCTTCGAGGAACGCGACCAGATCATCCGCGTGCTGGCCGAGGACGGCGCCGAGGCGATCGGCTCGATGGGCGACGACACGCCGATGGCGGTGTTGAGCCAGAAAGTGCGCTCGCCGTTCGACTATCTGCGCCAGCAGTTCGCGCAGGTCACCAACCCGCCGATCGACCCGATCCGCGAGGCGATCGTGATGTCGCTCAATACCAGCTTCGGCCCCGAGCGCAACCTGTTCAAGGAAACGCCGGAGCACGCGCACCGGGTGGAAGTCCACACGCCACTGCTGTCGAAGGAGGCCTTCGACAAGCTCTTGAACCTGGACGACCCGTCGTTCGCTTCAACCACGCTCGACCTGCACTACGATCCGACGGCGACCACGCTGGAAGCCGCGATCCATGCGCTGACCGCACGCGCGGTCGACGCGGTGAAGGCCGGCAAGGTCATTCTCGTCCTGTCCGACCGCAACCTCGCCAAGGATCGCCTGCCGATCCACGCACTGTTCGCCACCGGCGCCGTGCACCACGCGCTGATCACGGCCGGCCTGCGCTGCAACGCCAACATCGTGGTGGAAACCGGCAGCGTGCGCGATCCGCACCACTATGCCTGCCTGATCGGCTATGGCGCGACCGCGGTGTATCCGTACCTCGCCTACCAGGTCATCGGCGAATTCGTGAAGACCGGCGAGATCAAGCCCAATCTCGACAAGGCGCTGTGCAACTTCCGCAAGGGCATGGACAAGGGCCTGTACAAGGTGCTCTCCAAGATGGGCATTTCGCTGGTGGCGAGCTATCGCGGCGCCCAGCTGTTCGAGGGCGTGGGCCTGCATGAAGATGTGGTCGAGCTGTGCCTGAGGGGCACGGTATCGCGCATTTCCGGCGCCAACTTCGACGACTTCGAGTCCGATCAGAAACTGCTGCACAAGGCGGCGTTCAACCCGCTGCGCCCGCTGACCGCCGGCGGCCTGCTGAAGTTCATGTTCGGCGAGGAATACCACGCCTACAACCCGGACGTGGTACAGCAGCTGCAGAAAGCCGTGAAGACCGGCGACTACGCCGAGTTCAAGAAGTATTCCGAGATCGTCAACACCCGCCCGGTGGCGATGGTGCGCGACCTCATGACACTGAAGTCCGGCGCGAATCCGATCCCGCTGGACGAGGTCGAGCCGCTGGAAAGCATTCTCAAGCGTTTCGATTCTGCCGGCATGTCGTTGGGCGCCTTGTCGCCGGAAGCGCACGAGGCGCTCGCCGAGGGCATGAACCGCATCGGCGGCCGCTCCAACTCGGGCGAAGGCGGCGAGGACCCGAAGCGCTACGGCACGGTGAAGACCTCCAAGATCAAGCAGGTCGCCTCCGGCCGTTTCGGCGTGACCGCGACCTACCTGGTCAACGCCGAGGTCCTGCAGATCAAGATCGCGCAGGGCGCCAAGCCCGGCGAGGGCGGCCAACTACCCGGCGACAAGGTGTCGCCGATGATCGCCTCGCTGCGCCACTGCAAGCCCGGCACCACGCTGATCTCGCCGCCGCCGCACCACGATATCTATTCGATCGAGGATCTGGCGCAGCTGATTTTCGACCTGAAGCAGGTCAACCCCGATGCGCTGGTGTCGGTGAAACTGGTCGCCGAGCCCGGCGTCGGCACGATTGCCGCGGGCGTGGCCAAGGCCTATGCCGATCTCATCACCATTTCCGGCTACGACGGCGGCACCGGCGCCTCGCCGTTGACCTCAGTGAAGTACGCCGGCACGCCGTGGGAGCTCGGCCTGTCCGAAGCACAGCAGGTGCTGCGCGCCAACGGCCTGCGCGGCCGCGTTCGCGTGCAGACCGACGGCGGCCTGAAGACCGGCCTCGACGTCGTCAAGGCGGCGATCCTCGGCGCCGAGTCGTTCGGCTTCGGCACCGGCCCGATGGTCGCGCTGGGCTGCAAGTACTTGCGCATCTGTCATTTGAACAACTGCGCCACCGGCGTCGCCACGCAGAACGACAAGCTCAGGAAAGAGCACTTCATCGGCCTGCCGGAGATGGTGGTGAACTACTTCAAGTTCGTCGCCGAGGAAACGCGCGAACTGATGGCCTCGCTGGGCATCCGCAAGCTGACCGACCTGATCGGGCGCACCGACCTGCTCGACCTCTCGACTGGCGACACGCCGCGCCAGGGCCGGCTGAAGCTCGACGTGCTGCTCTCGCAGGGCG
>Ga0066256_1001154_pt2 | contig 19784 bp, 16 predicted proteins | sample ThiBio_1000_biof_FD_87107 | JGI IMG/M metagenome (GOLD analysis project Ga0066256, IMG submission 87107) | Wastewater bioreactor microbial communities from Cape Town, South Africa - Thiocy_expt_1000_biof (version 2) | ecosystem: Engineered > Bioreactor > Thiocyanate-remediating >... | reverse complement strand
GCGGCCCTGGGAAAGGGGCGGGTCCTGCTCTCCTGAGGGCCGGTTTCGTTGACGAGAGGGAAGGCGGTCAGGGTCTGTCTCCTGGTGGCCGGCCGATGCGGGGCGGGGCGCGGGGGGGGGGGGGGGGGAACGGCGGCGAGGGTCCCCGCCGCTTGCGCGCATCCTCCCAGACGCCCCGGCCGGCAACCAGAAAAGCCGTTCCCGAAATTAATCTATATAAAAGATAGAATTTCTGTATTTTGGCGATGAAGGCGCTATCTTCGCCTCCGGTCGATGCCGTCAGGCATCATCGATACCTGGAGATACCCATGGCACGCCATATCCGTTTCAACGCCTTCGACATGAACTGCGTTGGCCACCAGTCCCCCGGCCTGTGGGCGCATCCGCGCGACAAGTCCTTCAAGTACAAGGACCTGGACTATTGGCAGGACCTTGCCCGCACGCTGGAGCGCGGCATCTTCGACGGCATCTTCATCGCCGACGTCATCGGCTATTACGACGTCTACAAGGGCTCGAACTACCATGCCATCCACCAAGCCGCGCAGATCCCGGTGAACGATCCGCTGCAACTCGCCGCCCCCATCGCGCTCGCCACGGAACATCTCGGCATCGGCATCACGGCCTCCACCTCCTTCGAGCATCCCTATACCTTCGCCCGTCGTCTTGCGACGGCGGACCATCACTCCAAGGGCCGCGTCGGCTGGAACATCGTCACCTCCTATCTGGAGAGCGGCGCGAAGAATGTCGGGCAGGGCGGCCTTCGCCGGCACGACAACCGCTACGAGGTCGCCGCCGAATATGTCGAGGTGCTCTACAAGCTGCTCGAAGGCTCCTGGGAGGAGGGGGCGGTGGTGCGCGACGGCGACCGGCGCGTCTTCACCCATCCGGAAAAGGTCCATGAGATCGCCCACAAGGGCAAGTATTTCGAGGTGCCGGGCTACGGCCTCACCGAGCCCTCGCCGCAGCGCACGCCGGTTCTCTATCAGGCCGGAGCCTCCGGGCCGGGCAAGGCCTTCGCCGCCGCCCATGCCGAATGCATCTTCGTCGCCGCGCCGACGAAATCGGTGCTGAAGGCCTATGTCGCCGATATTCGCCAGCGCATCGCCGCTGCCGGCCGCGACCCGAGTAAGGTCTATATCTACACCCTCGTCACCATCATCACCGACGAGACCGAGGAGAAGGCGCAGCAGAAGTTCGCGGATTACAGGAGCTACGTCTCCTATGACGGCTCGCTGACCTTCATGTCCGGCTGGAGCGGCATCGACTTCGGCCAGTATGCCCCGACGGATGTCGTCGAGAAGATCGAGACCAACGCCATCCATTCCTTCGTCGAACACATCGCCGGCGGCGACAAATCCTGGACGATCGACGAGCTTGCGCAGTTCGGCGGCATCGGCGGCATGGGGCCGGTCTTCGTCGGCTCGCCGCAGCGCATCGCCGATATCCTGCAGGAATGGGTGGACGACACGGATGTCGACGGGTTCAACCTCGCCTATGCGGTAACGCCGGACAGCTTCGAGGACGTCGTCGCCCATGTCGTGCCGGAACTGCAGAAGCGCGGTGCCTATCCCACTGTCTACCGGCCGGGGACGCTGCGAGAGAAGCTTTTCAGCGAAGGTCCCTACCTGCCGAAGACCCACCCCGCCGACGGCTACCGCGACATCGAAGCGGTGAAGCGCCGCGAGGCCGAAGCGGTTCCGACCCTCAAATCCGTCGGCGCCTGACATGATCGTCGGCGCGATATCCGTGCCGGTCGTCGCAATCGTCGGCGGCGGCTTTACCGGCGCGGCCGTCGCCTACCATCTCGCCCGCTTGCTGCCCGAAGGCACGGCGCGGATCGTCGTCTACGAGCCGCGCGCCATGCTCGGCGGCGGCCTTGCCTATGACACCGACGAGCCAGTCCACCGCATCAACGTGCCGGCCGCGCGCATGACGCTTCTCCCGGGCGACGATACGCATTTCGAGCGCTGGCTGCTCGCGACGGGCGCACTTGCCGATGACCGCGAGGCGGTGACCGAGGACGGACGTGTCTTCGCCCGCCGCTCGGCCTTCGGACGCTATGTCGATGTCACGCTCCGGCCGCTCGTCGCTGCGGGGCGCATCAAGCATTGCCGCAGCCGCGTCCACGCCGTGACAGCGGAGCCCGGCGGATGGCGGATCACGGCGGCGGACGGTTCCGTCGTGAAAGCGGACCGCGTGGTGGTGGCCACCACCCATCCGAGCCCGCAGGCGCCCGCCGTCCTCGACCGGGCCCTTGCCGGCCATCCGGTCTATGTTCCCGATGCCACGGTGCCGGGCGCGCTTGCCGGCATTTCCCGCAAGGATCGCGTGCTCGTCGTCGGCACGGGGCTCACTGCCGCCGACGTGATCACGGCGCTCGATGCGGCGGGCCACGAGGGGCCGATTACCGCCGTCTCGCGCCGGGGCCTGCGCTCGCGCGGGCATACACTCCTGCCGCAGGAGCCGTTCGGCGACTTCACGACCTCTCCCGCCCATTCGGCGCGCGAGCTTCTCCGCCGTGTTCGCCGCACGCTCGAACAGGCAGCGGGGGAGGGCATCACCTGGCACGCTGTCTTCGACAGGCTACGTGGCGAGGGCGGCGCGATCTGGCGCGCCTTGCCAACGGCAGAACGACGCCGGCTCGTCCGCCATCTCCGACCCTACTGGGATGTGCACCGCTTCCGCATTGCGCCGCAGGTGGAGGCCGTCATCGACAGCCGCCTTTCTGCCGGCTCATTGCACATCCATGCGGCCTCGCTCACCGGTGCTGTTCTGCGGGAGGATGGCACGATCGCCGTGGCACTTCGCCCGCGCCGGGGCGGACAACCGTTCGAAAAGCATTACGATGCCGTGGTGGTAACGACGGGGCCGGGCCATCGCGCGATCCTGTCAAGCCAGCCGTTCCTCGAAACGCTGGCGGCAGCGGGTGTGCTGCAACTCGATACGGTCGGCCTCGGCCTTGCGGTCGATGACGACAGCCGCGCCGTCGGCACGAATGGAGAGGCCGCCGAAACGCTTTTCATCGCCGGCCCGCTGGCGCGTGGGACCTTCGGCGAGCTGATGGGATTGCCCCAGGTGACCGAACATGCCCTGCTGGTGTCGGAGAACATTGCCCGGGAATTGGCTTCGGCACGGGAACAATCTCGCGCAACAGGATAGTCGCCGGCAGCTCCGGGAGCGTGTCGCCCGCTTGGGCTCGATTCATCCCAATCCTTCCCAGCGCGACCTCTGGACGGCGATACCACATCGAGGATTGCCGCGACTTCCGTCTGTATTGTGGCGTTCCGGGAGCATGATGTCGAGAAACGTCTTCGGATGTGATCGCAAACGCCACGCCGCTGCTCGCGTCGCCCGTCGCGTGGAACGCCATATCTCTCATTCCACGCGCGCTGCGGCCGGCGCAAAACCAATTGCCGACCCAATCCCAATTGAGGCGAAAATTTCTCCACTAAATTCATAGATTATATAGTCTTGATTTTACCAGTCCGCCGAAATCTCGGGAGACGGCAATTTGAGGAGAGATACATGACCATCACCCGCAGAAGCCTGCTTGCTGCGACGGCCGCGCTGACGCTGGCGGCATCCTTTGGTACCGCTTATGCTGAAGACGTGACGCTCAACATCGGCTACCAGCCGATCGTCGAGCCCTCGCGCGTTCCCCAGGCCGACGGCACCTATGAGAAGGTGACCGGCGCCAAGATCAACTGGCAGAAATTCGATGGCGGCGCCGACGTGATCGCGGCCATCGCCTCCGGATCGCTCGATATCGGCTATGTCGGCTCCTCGCCGCTGACCGCCGCCGCCAGCCGCGAACTGCCGATCGAGACCATTTTCGTCGTCGGCCTCATCAGCGAGGCGGAAGCGCTCGCTGTGAAAGGCATCGAGAAACCCGAAGACCTTGTCGGCAAGAAGATCGCGACGCCCTTCGTCTCGACCGCCCATTACAGCCTGCTGACGGCGCTGAAGCACTGGAACGTCGATCTGAAGTCGGTCGAGATCCTCAACCTGCGCCCGCCGGAAATCGCGGCCGCCTGGGAGCGCGGCGACCTCGACGGCGCCTATGTCTGGGACCCGGTCCTGTCGGAACTGAAGAAGAGCGGCAAGGTGCTTGCAACTTCGGCCGACGTCGCCGAGTGGGGCGGCCCGACCTTCGACGCCTGGATCGTCAGCAAGAAATTCGCCGAGGAGCATCCTGATGTCGTGACAGCCTTCGTGAAGGTGACCGGCGATGCCACGGCCGCCTACCGCGCCAATCCGGACGCCTGGAACGCAACCTCGCCGGAAGCGGAAAAGATCGCGCGCCTCACCGGCGCAAGGCAGGATGAAGTTCCCGCCCTGCTTAAGGGCTACATCTTCCCGACGCTCGAAGAGCAGGCCGGCGAATCGCTGCTCGGTGGCGGTACGGTGAAGGCGGTTTCCGATACCGCGGCGTTCCTGCTCGAACAGGGCAAGATCCCGGCCGCCCTCTCCGATTACAAGCCCTACGTCTCCACCCGCTGGGTCACGGACGCAACCAAGCTCGCCTACTGAGTGGGCATTCCATCTGCGGCGGCGATGGCCCGGTTGCGCGCAAGCGCCGCCGGGCCATCGACAATCCCGGGTCCTGACCCACCAAGCCACGTTATTCCGGAGACCCCATGAGCATCCTGACCTTCCGCAACGTCTCGCTCACCTATCCGGCGGGCACCAGCAAGGGCGGCGCGAGCGAAAAGCGCGTTCTTGACGGCATCAACCTGCAGGTCGCCTCCGACGAGCTGGTGGCGATCATCGGTCGCTCCGGCTCGGGCAAGACGAGCCTGCTCAACTTGGCGGCCGGATTCCTGGCGCCCACCGCGGGCGCTATCACAGTCGATGGCGCGCCCGTCACCGGGCCGGGTGCCGACCGTGCCGTCGTCTTCCAGGACGATGCGCTCTATCCCTGGCTCGACGCGCGCGACAACATCGCCTTCCCGCTGAAGCTGAGGGGCGTCCCCCTGCCCGAACGCCGCGCGGGGGCGCAACCGCTGCTCTCGCGTGTCGGGCTTGCGGATGCCGGCGACCGCCGCATCTGGGAGCTCTCCGGCGGCATGCGCCAGCGGGTCGGCATTGCCCGGGCGCTCGCCGCCGAGCCGCGCTTCCTTTTGCTCGACGAACCGCTGGGCGCGCTCGATGCCCTGACCCGCACCCGCATGCAGGCCTTCCTCCTGCGCATCAAGGCCGAGAGCGGCGCGGGCGCCGTGCTCATCACCCATAGCATCGAGGAGGCGCTGCTGCTCGGTACGCGCGTCGTCGAGCTCTCGCCCGATCCGGGCCGTCTGACAGCGGAGATCGAGGCCGGGTTCAATGCCGAAATCCTGAATGGCGCATCGGTCGCCGACGTCAAGGCCTCGCCGATCTTCAAACGCATGCATGCCGGGCTGACCGGCCTGATCCACGCCGGCGAAGAGGAGCTTGCCGCATGACCCTTCTGAGTGAACTCAACGCCCTCGCAGGCAAGACCAGTGACACGGCGCCCGCCCGCCCGGTCCGCCCTCTGCCCGTCGCCGTCATCTCCACGCTTACCATTGGCGTCATTATCGGCCTGTGGGCGCTTGCTTCGGCTTATGCGCTGGTCTCGCCGGTCTTCCTGCCCTCGCCTCGCCAGGTCGTCCTCGCGCTCTACAATCTCGTCGTTAAGGGGTTTGTCGATTCCACGCTGGCCGAACATGTCGGCGCCAGCCTCTATCGCATCTTCGGTGCGCTGATCGCCTCGATCCTCATCGGTATTCCCGCCGGTCTCGCCATCGGCACGAGCAGGATCGGCCGCGGCATCCTCGATCCTATCGTCGAGTTCCTGCGCCCGCTGCCGCCGCTTGCCTATCTGCCGCTCGTCATCATCTGGGTCGGCATCGGCGAAGCCTCGAAGATCACGGTCATCGCGCTGTCCATGCTGCCCTCGATCATCCTGTCGACCTCGGCCGGCGTGCGCGCCGTCTCGAAGGATCATGTCAATGCCGCCCGCTCGCTCGGCGCCAGCAAGGCGCAGGTGCTTCGGGAAGTGGTCCTGCCGAGCGCGGTCCCGTCCATCCTGACCGGCATCCGCATCGCGCTCGGCGCGGGCTGGACGACGCTGGTCGCGGCGGAACTCGTGGCGGCAACCAGCGGCATCGGCTTCATGATCCAGTCGGCGGCGCAATTCCTCGTCACAGACATCGTGATAGCCGGGATCATCGTCATCGCACTGATCGCAATCCTTTTGGAATATGTCGCCCGCCTCATCGAACGGCGGCTGGTGCCTTGGGCAAGGCACATCGGATAACGGTTGAGCATCATTGTGACGACGGTTCAGCGCGACCTGACGGAGCACCAGGTCAGGCGCAATCGTCAGGAAGAAACGCACCCTCTTGAAAAGAACGGACTGCGTTGAGCCAATGGTATGGCGCATTCACTCGACCCGCTCAATGACGCCTGGGACGAGGCGACCGTTGGCCCGGGTGGCACCGGTGGCGTTCACGACTCCAGGCGCGAGAAGTTGCGGCGATGCTTGCCGTGGCATGCTGCTCACACACTGCGGGCCTTCTGCATGTTTTTGAAATGCGTCTTCCTCCGTTTGGTCACTGTGGGGGAATTCAAAACGGCAGCAATCGGTGGCCGAGGAAGCTCACAACCGAGATGCCGCCGTGGCGCTTAGGTGTTAATCGCGACAATTTGTGACAAGCCCCAGCGAGCACAGTGGTCCGCTTTGATCAATCCAGCGACGCACCGACTGGCGCGACCGCCGGCTTATCCCGACCTCCGATGGGGAAAGGGTCGCCGAGCTTGTAGCGCGGCTCGCATTGCAAGCTGCAAGCTTCGAACAATTGGGGCAAACCAACGCAACGGATCTGCAAGTCATGACCTCGCAACCCATGGCCAGGCGCTCGTCGTGCGGCTTTGATCGAGTCGCCGTTGAACGATCGCGGGCCATCTCGCAATTGACATGACCAAGGCGGAACAGGCGCCGGCAATGGGCCGGCGCCCGGAGTGGCTTTCTCAGGCAGCGCGTTGATCATACCGGCTGCGGCCCTGGGCCGGCCCGGACAGCGCGGCGGGGGAACCCGGCTCGCGGATGACTGCGCGGCGGTTCAGCTTGAAGCGGCCGACGAGCTCCGTGAGGGTCGTCGAGCCCTCCGCCAGCGTGTGGCTGATCGTCGTCGTCCGTTCCACCATGCCGGCGTTCTGCTGGGTCATGCGGTCGATGTCGCCGACGGCGGCGTTGATCTGCTGCAGGCCGGCATTCTGTTCCTCGGCTGCCGCCGCGATTGCGTCAATATGCTGGTCGATGGCGTTGACGAAGTTACCGATGCGGGCGAGCGCCTCGCCCGTCTCGCCGACGAGGCGCACGCCGGCGCCGACCTCGGCATTGGAGTTGCCGATCAGCGCCTTGATCTCCTTGGCGGCCTTGGCCGAGCGTTGCGCCAGCTCACGCACTTCCGTGGCGACGACGGCGAAGCCCTTGCCGGCATCGCCGGCACGGGCGGCTTCTACCCCGGCGTTGAGCGCGAGCAGGTTGGTCTGGAAGGCGATCTCGTCGATGACGCCGATGATCGAGGAGATCTCCTGCGAGGCGCTTTCGATGCGCTTCATCGCCGTGACCGTCTCGCCGACGACGGTGCCGGAAGCGTCGGCGCAGTCGCGGGCCTGCTTCACCAGCTTGCGGGTCTCCTGGGTGCGGTCGGTCGAAAGCCGCACCGTCACCGTGACCTCTTCCAGCGAGGCCGAGGTTTCCTCCAGCGAGGCGGCCTGTTTCCGGGTGCGTTCGGCGAGCTGCATGGCGGCTTCGCGCATCTCCACGCCGTTCTCGTAGATGGCGCGGGTGCGCTGCATGACCTGCGACAGCGTTTCCTGGAAGGTGGCGATGGAGCCGTTGAAGTCACGGCGCAGGCCGTCGAAGGGCTCGGAGAAAGGCTCGTCGATCGTCATGCGGATATTGCATTGCGCCAGGCGTTCCAGTCCTGCGCCGAGCTTGTCGACCACCTCGGCGACGATCTTCTCCTCACCCTCGCGGCGCGCGTGCTCCATTTCCCGCTGATTGATTTCATTTGCTGCGCGGGCGGCTTCCGCCTGCCGGTCGGCATTGGCGAGAATCGCCGAGCGCACTTCCTCGACCGCCTTGGCGAGGCTGCCGATCTCGTCGCGCCGCTGGCCGAGCGCAAGGTCGGCATCCATTTCGCCCCCGGCCATGCGCACCAGCATCGCCTGGAGACGGGCAATCGGCAGGGTGACGGAACGGCTGACGATATAGGCGGCGACGGCGGCGAGCACCAGCGCGATCGACAGGCCGGTCAGCGACAGGCGCTGGAAGTTGTTGGCCGAACTCGAGACCTTCGCGCCGATCGTCTTGTTGAGGCCTTCCTCATGGTCGATGAACTTGTTGATGGCAGCGAGCCAGTCGACGAAGAGCGGGCGCGCGGAGGTGAGCAGGATGGCCTCCGACACGTCGGTCCTGCCGGCGCGCGCCAGCGTCACGATCTCGGCGACGAGCGGGTTGGCCCTCGCCTGCACGTCGGCGATCTCGGCGGCGATATCGCGCTCGATCTGCGACGCGCCGCCGGGGGCTGCCAGCATGGCCTTGAGCTTCACCTCGTTTTCGGCATAGGCGGCGGCAAGCGTTTCGATCAGCGTCACGGACGCCTCGCGGTCAGCTTCTTTGTCGGCCAGCACCACGTCGCGGATGGCGATCGCGCGGTCGTGGACACTGCCGCGGAAATTGATGGCGAGGCGCTGCTTGACGCTGTTCACCTCGTTGGTGATCTGCAGGTTGCCGTTGATATGGTTGACCTCGATGATCGACTGGATGGTCAGGCCCAGCATCAGGAGGAGGACGAAGCCGAAGCCGAGGCCGAGGCGGGTCATGATTTTCAAACCGGTTGCGCTAGCCATGCGATGATTCCCGTGGCGTTTCTTGGAGAGGGCGGGGACGTTCCTCGGTGGTGGTGCCGCGGCGGAAGGCCGCCGCCATGCCGCGCATCCTAAGGACAGGGAGCGCGGTGACGGTCATCGCACCGGTGCCGGCGGACGCAAACGATCTGGTTCACGATAGGCCTCATGAGAATACGAAAGGAACGGCAGCCGAACGCGGCCTCATGCCGAAATGGAAAGTGAACCACGTCGTTCGGATACCCCAATTTTGGGGTGGAAACGTTTACGATTTCTGAAGATATGCCTGGGAAACGCTGATTTCTTGCGGGCTTATCGCAATTTCAGGGTCGGCCGCAGTTCACCCCTGAATGGGGTGCGCTTTACGCCTTATCAAGCTTTTGAAGTCTGAGGAGGTGCGCCAGCAGATCGTGCTGCTCATCGACGGTCCGATCGCCACTGAAGCCGAAGCCCTTTCTGAGCCAGGGGATCGCTTCGAAAACCGCAATCGCTCGGCGCGCCCTGTTGAAAGATTGGAAGCCGCCGATCTTCGGCATATTCCTCTTCACTCGAATGCAGTCACTCTCGGTGCCCTGCTGGAGGTGCTTGGTCACGCAGTGAAAGGATCGTCGCCCACAACGACGAGGACCACGAAAGCTTCCTTCGCCGAAGCGGGTTCAGCAAGGCGAAAACCGGCAAGACCATCGAAACCGTGGTGCAGGAGAAAGCTCGGCCCCCGGAAAGCATCTTTGACTTTGTGCAGGGCATGAGCGCCCATGCCGGCACCAGAAGCAATCAGGACACCCGCCTTGAACTGGACGGGAAGGCGAAGGCGGTGCTTGGACGGGCAGCGTAGCAACGAGGGCCGCGCCGTCAAATCATGCCGGTTCAGCTGGATATGAATGCACGGAAACGTTTACTCTTCGGGTTGCCGAAGACCTCGGCCGGTGGGCCGTCTTCGAGGATCTGGCCGCGATCGACGAAGACGAGGCGGCTGGAGACGTCGCGGGCGAAGGCCATTTCATGGGTGACGACCAGCATGGTGCGCCCTTCCTCGGCCAGCGCCCGCATGACCTTCAGCACCTCGCCGACGAGTTCCGGGTCAAGCGCGGAGGTCGGTTCGTCGAACAGCATGACGTCCGGCTTCATCGCGAGCGCGCGGGCGATGGCGGCGCGCTGCTGCTGGCCGCCGGAGAGATGAGCGGGATAGGCGTGGCGCTTGTCGGCAAGCCCCACGCGCTCCAGAAGGCTTTCGGCCTCCGCGATGCATTCGCCGCGCGGGCGCCCGTGCACATGAACGGGACCTTCGATCAGGTTTTCGAGGATGGTCATATGGCTCCACAGGTTGAAGCTCTGGAACACCATGGCGACCTTGCCGCGGATGCGGGTGATCTGCCGGCGGTCGGCCGGCACGAGGCCGGCCTTGCCGGGCTTGAGGCGGATGGTCTCGCCGTTGACGGCGATCTCGCCGGCAGTCGGCGCTTCCAGCATGTTGATGCAGCGCAGCAGCGTCGACTTGCCCGAGCCCGACGAGCCGAGGATCGAGATCACCTCGCCCTCGTGGGCGCTGAGCGATATGCCCTTCAGCACCTCCATTGGCCCGAAGCTCTTGTGCAGGGCGCGGATTTCGATGGCCGGGGTCTTGGTCTGCGAAGCTGTCATGGACTGTTTCCTGGAACATTTCCAGCCGAAGCGGAACCGCTTCGGCGTTGGACAATGCGGCAAAAACAAAAGGATAGAGCGTTACCCGTGAACCGGTGTTCACAGGAGATGCTCTAGCGGGCGAGGTGCCGCATAAGGCGGCGTTCGAGAAGGCCGAGCGCCTGGACGAGCACGACGTTGAGCACAAGGTAAAGCGCGCCGGCGACGAGGAAGACCTCGATGGCGCGGTAGGATTGCGAGATCGCCTTGGCGGCAAGCCCGGTGATCTCCATCAGCGTCACGGTGGAGGCGAGCGAGGTCGCCTTGACCATCAGCACCAGTTCGTTGCCGTAGCCGGGCAGGGCCTGGCGCAACGCGATGGGAAAGACGATGCGGCGGAAGAGGAGGAAGCCGGAGAAGCCGGCGGCGCGCGCCGCCTCCACCTGTCCCGCCGGCACGGCCTGCAGCCCGCCGCGGAAGATTTCCGCGCAATAGGCCGCGGTGTTGAGCATCAGCGCCAGCACGGCGCACCAGTAGGGATCGCGTAGCAGCCCCCAGAGGCCGAGCGCCGACAGCGTCGGGCGGAACTGGCTGAGGCCGTAATAGATCAGGAAGAGCTGCACCAAGAGCGGCGTGCCGCGGAAGGCGAAGATGTAGACGCGCGCCACCCGGCCGAGCGTCGATGGCAGGGCGACTTGTGCCCAGACGAGGAGAAGGGCGAAGATGGCGCCGAGAAGGCTCGACAGGGCGGCGAGCTGCAGCGTCAGCGGCACGCCGGAAACGAGGGTGGCGAAGGTTTCGCGCAGGAAGGCGAGGTCGATCATCCGGCGATCCCCACGCCGCGCCGGCTGCGGCGCTCCATGAGCGCGAAGCCCCGGGTCGAGACCCAGCTTATCAGGAGATAGAGCGCGGCGGCGGTCAGGTAGAACTCGAAGGGGCGCCGGGTGGAGCCGGCGGCGATCTGCGCCTGGCGCAAAAGCTCGACGAGGCCGATCACCGAGATGAGCGCCGATTCCTTCAGCACGAGCTGCCAGGTATTGCCGAGGCCGGGCAGGGCGTAGCGCAGGGTCAGCGGCACCAGGATGCGGCGCAGGATCTGCGGTCTGCTCATGCCGATGGCGATGGCCGCCTCGATCTCGCCGCGAGCAACGGCGGCATGGGCGCCGCGGAACACCTCGCCCTGGTAGGCGGCCGAGACGACGGCGATGGCGAGCGCGCCGGTCAGGAACGCGGGAACGCCGATGAAGCCGGCATGGCCGAACAAAGCGGCGAGCCGGCCGAGCACGGCGCTGCCGCCGAAATAGAAGAGGTAGATCACGAGCAGGTCCGGAATGCCGCGCATGACTGTGGAATAGGCCTGCGCCACGCCGCGGATCGCCGCGCCGCCGGTAATCCGCGCCCAGGCGAGGAGCCCGCCGAGGATGGCGCCGACGGCAAAGCCGGCAAGCGCCACGGCAAGGGTAATGAACGTCGCGGTGGCAAGGGCAGGGCCCCACCCCTCGGGGCCGAAGCCGACGAGATCGAAATAGCTGGCTGTCATGGTCTTACATCAAATCCCCGGGCCGGTCGGGCGCCGTCTTTTCACGGGCCCGACCGGCGGTTCCTGGCTACCGTCACTTCCATTCGGGGGTGAGGTCGATGCCATACCACTTGACGAAGAGCTTCGACATGGTGCCGTCGGCGGCGGCCGCGCGGATCGCTTCGTTGAAGTCCGTCTTGAGCGCGTCATCGCCCTTGCGCACGGCAACACCTGCGCCGCGGCCGAACATCGAGCCGCTCAGCGTGTATCCGGCGATTTTCACGCCCTTCATTTCCGGCTTGCTCAGCGAGGCGGCGAGGATCGGCGCACCGGCGAATACCGCATCGACGCGGCCGGCGAGGAGATCGAGGTCGGACTGTTCGGCGCTCTTGTATTCGTTGAGCGTGATGTCGCCGCCGAAGGTCTTGGTCAGGTAGTCGACGCCGACCGTCGCGGTCTGCGCGCCGATGGTCTTGCCCTTCAGCGCCTCGTGCAGCGCGGCGATGGCCGGGCCGGCGGCCGCCTCGTCATCGAGGTTGACGACCGTGCCGGTGCCCGGCAGGTCGGCGAGCGGACCGTCGCCCATCGTGGCGAAGGCGAGCGAAACGCGGATGTAGGGGATCGAGAAATCGACGACCTCGAGGCGCTTGTCGGTGATCGACATGCTGGCCATGATCGCGTCATACTTGCCGGCATTCAGCGACGGGATCAGGCCGTCCCAGTCCTGCGCGGCGATCTCGCACGTCACCTTCATGCGCGTGCACAGGTCCTTCGCAAGCTCGATCTCGAAACCATCGAGGCTGCCGTCGGGCTTGGTGAAGTTGCCGGGGTAAAAAGCGCCTTCCGTGGCGATGCGCAGGACCTTGTCTTCGGCATGCGCGGCCGTGGCCATGGTCAGGCCGAAGAGGATGGGGGTGATGAGATGCAGGACTTTCATTGCTTCCTCCCTGAAAGCGTCGTGGATATGGATGGAGTTCAGGCCGGCAGCGCCGGGCCGGTTTCCGGCGGCAGCAGGCTGCGATAGGCGCGTCCGCCGCGGCGCTCGGCAAGTTCGGCCCTGGCTTTGGCGATGAGATCGGGGTCGGCGAGGCATTCGGCGGCCGTCGCCGCCATCGCCTTGGCGGCGAGCGCAAGGCCGGCATGGGCCTGGGCGCGCTTGCCCTGGGCCACCATCTGCCAGCTATGGAACAGCGTGCCTATGGCATAGCAGGCGGTGTGGCACTGCACGGTCGGCACGACCCAGCTCACGTCGCCCACATCGGTGGAAACGAAGGCCAGACGGTCGTCCGCGGGCAGGGGCAGGACGGCGGTATGGTACGGCGCGGCCCGCAGCGCCTGCGGCCGCCCGCCGAGCGAACCGGCGATATCGGCCTCGCTGATCGCCTTGCCGCGCAGTTCGGCGGCGAAGGCAAGGTCCTCCGGCGTCGGCGCGGGCGCGCCGGCGGCAAGGAGATGCCGCTCCATCGCCTGCATCAGCGCACGGCTGAGAAGGATGTTCTGCCCTGCATCCGTGATGGCATGGGCGACGGTGGTGCCGGTCATCAGCGCCGCACCCTTGGCGATGTCGCAGACGCGCGCAAAAACGTCCTCGCAATCGGCCGAGGCGGGCGAGCGGATCAGCCACACCACCTCGGCCGTCGCCTGTACAACGTTGGGCGCGCTTCCGCCGGTATCGGTGATGGCCGAGTGTACGCGGGCATCGGGCGGCATGTGTTCACGCAGATAGTTGACGCCGACGCTCATCAGTTCCACCGCGTCGAGCGCCGAACGTCCCAGATGCGGCGTGGCGGCGGCGTGGGCGGCGCGGCCGGTGAAGCGGAAGCGCGCTTCGACGAACGCAAGCGACGTTTCTGCGTCGACCTCGTTGACGATATGCGGATGCCAGGTGAAGGCGGCGTCGACGTCATCGAAAGCCCCGGAGCGCACCAGAAACACCTTGCCCGAACCCGCCTCCTCCGCCGGGCAGCCGTAGAAGCGCACGCGGCCGGGCCGGTCCTCGCGCTTCAGTGTCTCCACCAGCGCCACGGCGGCGAGGGCCGAGGCCGTGCCGAGCAGGTGGTGCCCGCAGCCATGGCCGGGCGTGCCGGGCCGTGCGGCAGCCTGCGCACTGAGATCGGCCGTCTGCGCCAGGCCGGGCAGGGCGTCGTATTCGCCGAGGAAGGCGACGGTATGCGGCGCATCGGTGGCGGAGGCCCATTCGGCGAGGAAGGCCGTCGGCATGCCGGCAATCCCGTGCGTCACGGCGAAACCGTGAGCGGCGAGAAGGCGGCCCAGCCGGTCGGCAGCCGCATTTTCGCCGAAGGCCAGTTCCGGTTCATCCCAGATGGCGTCACTGCAGTGGGAAAACTGCGGCGTATGGGCCTCGACGGCGGCGAAGATGGACATGGAAACCTCATCTGGAGCGATGCGCTCCTAAAGTTTATCAATATTATTTCTCATAAAGCAAAAATATCGATAATTTGTCAAGAGTGCAAATTTTGCCGAGTTTCGTCTCTGTGTTTTTCGGTGAAATGGTGTGGTTTGCGGCTAGGGCGCCTCGCGATCCTGCAGATTCGCTCTCACGCTTTAGCTCCTTGTTTCTGCGTGTCGTTTTCGCAAAACTGCTGCGCAATTTCGCGCGACCTGCGTCAGGCGACAATGCGCTCCAGTGCTTCGGTCACCGCATTGGTGGTACGTTCGATATGGCTGCGGATAACGTCGATGGCGCGCTCGACGTCACGGTCGAGCGCCGCGTCGAGCAGAGCGCGGTGTTCCAGATGGATATCGCGGGTGAACAGGGTCTTGATCCGGGACAGCCGGCGATAGCGCTCGTGGTGGCGGAACATCATCTCGCGCATGCGCAGCACCCAGACGGAGGGACAGGCCGACACCAACGCTTCGTGGAAGTCGTTGTTCAGCCGTTCCCACTCCTTCAGCCGGTCGGCGCCCTGCTTGTCGGAGAGCTCGATCCGCTCCAGCCGGTGATAGGTGGTGATCACGCGCTCTTCCCACTGCCGGTCGCCGGCGGGGATGGACTGCGATAGCGCGTCCGCCTCGAAGATCTTGCGCAGATGGCCGATTTCCCGGGCATCGGAGACCGACATCGGTGCGACGACGAAGCCGCGCTGGCCGACCAGAGTGGCGAGATGTTCGCCCGAAAGGCGGGCCAGCGCCTCGCGGAGCGGGCCGGCGCCGATATCGTAACGGTCGCGCAGGAAATCGATTTTCAGCTTCATGTCGGGCGCAAGCGCGCCGGTGATGATGTCTTCCCGGACCAGTCTGTAAGCCTTTTCAGCCTGGGTCTTTTCATCCCCGGTTTCCAGAATGTCCTGTTGCGTTTTCGACAACGATACCAACCCCTGTTATGATTTTCGAGATTATGACATTTTCGGAAAAACATCAATTTAGAATTTGACATCGGCATAATATCGATATTTTATACGTTCAACAAGGAAATGTCGATGATCGATGCTGCTCCTCGCGTGACGGCATCGGGCGCTTCATGCGCGACGAGGAAAAGGTGTGTGGGAGCGCGCCCGGGGAGACGGAAATGACTGCATTCTATCGCGACCTCAGATATCTGCGCCTGCCGGTGCCGGATCTGGCTGTCGCCGCGTCCTTTGCGGCGGACGTCTTCGGACTCCAGGCCGGCGACAGCGACGACGACAATCGCCGCTTCCGTTCCGATGCTCGCAATTATGCGCTCTGCTATACGCGCAACGACGGTCCTGCCGTCGCCCTGACGGTGGCGCGGCCGGAGGATCTCGATGCGGCCGAGGGCCGGCTTGCCGAGTGGTCGCCAAGCCACCTCGACGCGGAGGAGTGCCGGATACGGCAGGTCAAGAGCGGGCTTGCCGTCACCGCGCCGAACGGCGTGACGGTGGAGCTGGTCTGGCGGCCGCTGACGTCGGGTTGGCGCTATCATGGCCCGCGCGATGCCGGCATCACCGGTTTCGAGGCCGTACAGCTTGCCTGCACCGATATCGCCGCCAACGAGGTTTTCTGGACCCGCGGCATCGGCCTTGCGGTTTCCGACTGGATTGGCGAAGCCGCCTTCCTGCGGCTCGACGAGGCCCATCACCGCATCGCGCTCTACCCGTCCGAGCGCGACGGCATCCTGGGCGCGAGCTGGGCGGTCGAGGGCATCAACAATGTCATGCAGGGCTGGTACTTCCTGCAGTCGCGTCAGGTCCCGGTCATGCACGGCCCAGGCCGGCAGGCGGCGTCGAACGCCGTCTTCGTCACCGCCAGGGGCCCCGGCGACATCCATTATTCCTACGTGGCCGAGACCGAGGCGGGGCCGCAGGTTGCCGCGCGCGGGGCTCGCCAGTTCTCCGATACCGCACGCTCGCATTGCGCCTGGGGCTCGCCCTGCCTTGCCCCGGAATTCCAGGGAGGAGAAGAGCGATGATCGAACTCAAGGACGTGGTCTACTGCCGCCTGGGCACGATCGACCTTGCCGGCGCGGAATGGTTCGCCGTCAACATTCTCGGCCTCGAAGTGTCGGAGCGCCGCCGCGGCGCGACCTATTTCAAGTCGGATGCCCGTGAACATACGCTCTGCTATTTCGAAGGGGACCCGCAGGACCAGGTGACGGCCTTCGAGATCGGCTCCTCGGATGACCTCCAGCGCGCCGCCGCCACGCTGGAAGGCCTTGGCCATCGCGTGCATTACGGCTCGGCGCAGGAATGCGACGCGCGCCACGTCCGCGAGTTCATCCGCTTCAACGATCCGACCGGCAACGGCATCGAGTTCGTCGTCCGCCCCGAAATGTCGGGCAGGCGCTATCACGGCACGCGCGATGCCGGCATCACCGGCTTCTCCCATGTCGGGCTGTGCACGACGGATGCCGAGCGCGACGAATCCTTCTGGACACAGGTCTGCAATGCCCGCGTTTCCGACCGCATCGGCGATGCGCCGCTGATGCGGCTGGGCACGATCCATCATTCCATCGCGCTGTTTCCCTATCACAAGGCCGGCATCCAGCACATCAACCACCAGGTCGAAAGCGCCGACGACATTCAGCGCTCCTTCGGCCATGTGCGGGAAAACCAGGTCAACATCACCTTCGGCCCCGGCCGCCATCCGACCTCCTCGGCCCAGTTTCTTTATTTCACCGGGCCGGAGGGCATGACGTTCGAATATTCCACCGGCGTTTGCGAGATCCATGACGAGCCGCTGTGGCGCGACCGACAGTTCCATTTCGAGCCGAAGGGTTTTTGCCACTGGGGCGCCAAGCCCAATATCGCGGCTTTCAAGGGCTGACATCATGACCAAGGACCTTTCGACCGCGGTGCGTGTCGCCGCGCGCGCCCTTGGGCGCGCCGGGCTGGTGCACGCCTACGGCCATTGCTCGGCACGCATCGACGCGGAGCGTTTCCTCGTCTGCCCGCCGCGCCCGCCGGGATTGGTCGCGCCGGGAGAGCCGTGCGTGACGGTTGCCGTCAGCGGCGGCCTGCCGGAGGGCGTGCTGGGCGAAGTCCGCATCCACCAGCAGATCTATGCGGCGAGGCCGTCCGCCGGTGCCGTCATCCGCTTCATGTCGCCGAGCGTCATGGCGCTTGCCGCGCTCGGCCGTCCGCCGGAGATGCGGCACGGCTTCGGCACCTATTTCGCCCCGCGCGTCGGCTTCTGGAACGACATCCAGCTCGTCCGCGACGATGCGCGCGCCGCCGGCGTCGCCGCGGCCATGGGAGACAGCACGGGTGTGCTGATGCGCGGCAACGGCGCGGTCGTCTGCGGCGGGTCGATCGAGGAGGCGCTGATGCGCGCCTGGTATCTGGAGGACATGTGCCGCATCGAGCTTGCGGTTGTTGGCGTGCCCGGCGCGCCTGTCATCGGCGCGCAAGAGGCGGCGGAGCGTGCGACGCTTGCCGGCGGCATCGTGGAACGCATGTGGGACTACCTGACGGCGGGCGACCCCGAACGGAAATCGTGACCGGCGGTCACGCGAAAGGACGAGACGTGGCGACCTATCTGAATTTCATCGACGGCAATTTCGTGCGCGGCAGCGGCGAAGCCTTCGCCAATCATTTCCCGAGCACCGGCGCGGTGATCGGCGAGGTTTCCGCCGCCGGGCGCTCCGAGGTGGACGCCGCCGTCGGCGCCGCGCGGGCGGCGCTCAAGGGGCCGTGGGGCCGCATGCCGCTTGCAGAGCGCGTCGCGCTGCTGCGTAAGGTGGCCGACGGCATCAATGCCCGCTTCGACGAATTCCTCGCCGCCGAGATCCGCGATACCGGCAAGCCGCGCTCCATCGCCTCCCATATCGACATTCCGCGCGGCGCGGCCAATTTCAACGTCTTCGCCGACCAGATCCTCACCGCCTCGACCGAAACCTTCGAGATGGCGACGCCGGACGGGGCGGGCGCGCTCAATTATGCCCTGAGGGTGCCGCGCGGCGTCATCGCCGTCGTCTGCCCGTGGAACCTGCCGCTGCTGCTGATGACGTGGAAGGTCGCCCCGGCGCTCGCCTGCGGCAACACGGTGGTGGTGAAACCCTCCGAGGAGACGCCGGCGACGGCGACCCTGCTCGGCGAGGTGATGAATGCGGCGGGCATTCCGCGCGGTGTCTACAATGTCGTGCACGGCAACGGCCCCGGCGCCGCCGGCGAATTCCTCACCAGCCATCCCGATGTCGACGGCATTACCTTTACCGGCGAGACGCGCACGGGCGAGGCGATCATGCGGGCGGCAGCCGGCGGCATCCGCCCCGTCTCGCTGGAGCTCGGCGGCAAGAATGCCGGCATCATCTTCGACGATGCCGATCTCGACGCCACGCTGGAAGGCATCGGCCGCGCCTGTTTCGCCAATACCGGGCAGGTCTGCCTCGGCACGGAGCGGCTTTATGTCCAGCGCGGCATTTTCGAGCGGCTGGCCGAAGGGCTGGCGCAGAAGGCCCGCAGCTACCGCTTCGGCGATCCTTTCGCCCCGGCGACGACGATGGGCGCGCTGATCAGCGCCGAGCACCGCCGCAAGGTGCTCTCCTACTATGAGAAGGCGAAGGCGGAAGGCGCGACGATCCTTGCCGGAGGCGGCGTGCCTGATCTTCCGGGCTACGAGGGCGGCTACTGGATCGAACCGACCGTGTGGACCGGCCTGCCGCAGCATGCGCCCGTCATCACCGAAGAGATCTTCGGTCCCTGTACGCACATCACCCCCTTCGACAGCGAGGAGGAAGCGGTCGCGCTGGCCAACGACAGTCCCTATGGGCTGGCCACGTCGATCTGGACGACCAATCTTTCCCGCGCCCACCGTATCTCGCGGCAGATCGAGGTGGGCATCGCCTGGGTCAACTGCTGGTTCCTGCGCGACCTCAGGACTCCCTTCGGCGGCTCCAAGGCCTCCGGCATCGGCCGCGAAGGCGGCGTCCATTCGCTCGAGTTCTATACCGAGCTGCGCAACGTCTGCATCAAACTTTGAAAGGCCTGCCAAGAATGTTGAATGACGAACAGCGTGCCGAATGCGTGGCAAGCCTCCTCGAAAGCCACCGCACCAAGGTGCAGGGCCGCCGCCCCTCGGAAATGTTTCCTGAGATCGAGATCGCCGACAGCTACGCCATCTCCTCGGCCGTCGCCGCTGAAAGGGTGAAGGCGGGCGTGAAAATCATCGGCCACAAGATCGGCCTTACCTCCAAGGCCATGCAGGCCGCCTCCAAGATCGACGAGCCGGACTACGGCTACATGTTCGACGATCTCGTGCTTGCCGACGGCGCGCAGGTGCGGTTCGAGGATTCCTGCGGGCCCCGGGTCGAGCCGGCGCTGGCCTTCGGGTTGAAGGAACCGCTGAAGGG
>Ga0066256_1002543_pt1 | contig 19788 bp, 5 predicted proteins | sample ThiBio_1000_biof_FD_87107 | JGI IMG/M metagenome (GOLD analysis project Ga0066256, IMG submission 87107) | Wastewater bioreactor microbial communities from Cape Town, South Africa - Thiocy_expt_1000_biof (version 2) | ecosystem: Engineered > Bioreactor > Thiocyanate-remediating >... | reverse complement strand
GCCGCCGGCCCCCGCAGCGTGGCGGCCCGTGCCAGTGAAGCAAGGGTGCGCCCAGCGGCGGGCGCGGGCGCGGTATCCCCCTCCGCCGCACCGCCGCCGCCACCGCCGCTTGCCGCCTCTGCTTCTGCTGCCATGGCGTAGAGGTCGGCTGCTAGCGCGCTGGCGCCGTCAAACTCGGCGATGCCAGTGACGCCGAGCGGCAGCATAGGTGGCGGCGGCGGGGCAGGCACCGGGGCGGGCGCAGCGGCAGCGGCGGGGCGGCCTGTCACTCGCCGCGCTTGTGCCGCCAGCGCCGCCATGGAGCGGTTGACGGTCATGGCGTGCAGCCCCGCCGCCGTGCGCGCCGTGCGGCTCGTCGGCTGCTGGCGCGGCAGGCGGGAGGTGCGCACGGGCGGCATGGCCAGGTCGCCGGTGGTGGAGTCCATGCTCCACCCCGCGCCCGCCGGCAGGCTGGCGTCATCCAGTACCGCGGCGGCGGCGCGTGACAGCATGGGTGTGCGTTCACCCATAATGGTGCCCGCGCCGCCGGTAGCGGGCGGCGAGGGGGCGCGCGCTGCTGCCTCCTCCGCATCGCTGGCGGCCGCTGCAGCAGCGACCGCAGCGGCGGCAGTCGCGACCTTTTCGGCACGCGCCTCTGCCACCAACGCCGCGTCCTTTACAAACTCTGGCGGCTCATACAGCACCAGGCGCATGCCGGGGTACACGCGTGCGCCCATGGTGAGGTTGTTCCACGCCAGCAGCGTGGGCACCTCCAGCTCGTAGAATGCCGCGATGTCCACCGCGCGCTCGCCCGCCAGCACGATGTGCTCCGCGGGGCGCGGCGACAGCACACGCGGCGTGCCGCCAAACCGGCCTGACTTCCACACCCACCCGCGCACACTGCGGTCGTTGGCCACCGTGATGAGCTCATTGGTGTCAAAGGCAAGCGCTAGGAGGCGGGCGGTGGCGTGCGGCCGCACCGTCTCCTGCAGGCGCGAGCCCGTCAGCAGGTCCACCACCAGCAGCAAGTCGGCGGCGGTGTACGCCACGATCTTTACGGCGTCAAACTGCAGCAGCAGGATGCCGACGGATGCGAGGGAATAACGGCGCAGGGGCGTGCCGTCCAGGCCGTTCCACACAATCACCTCGCCGTTGGATGCCCCGCTCACCACCTCCATGCCGTTCATGGCCGCCACGCTGACCGGCGCGACGTGCCCCTCCAGCCGCCGCTTGGCGGTGACGGACCGCACGCCGCCACCCGCACCGCCACCGCCGCCGCCGCTTACCTCCATGCTCCACAGCGACAGCGTGTGGTCGGCGCTGCCCACCACAAACATGGCCTCATCCAACGCCACCGCCGTCACGCTGAACTCGTGCACGCGCAGGCGGCGCAGCAGCGCGCCGGTGCGGCTGCTCCACACCAGCGCCGTGGTGTCGGCGCCGCCGGACACCAGCACCTCCAGGTTGGCAGCCATGGCCACCACGGAAGCGGAGTGACCCAGCAGCGTGAACACGAGGCCCGCCTTGGCGTCACGCGCGGCAGTGGGGCTGGCACCCGGCGGCGGCGGCGGCGGCGTGCTCCAGTCAAACATGGTGTCTGCAGCGCCGGCACGGCCGGCGTAGTCGCCCGCGTGCGACGCATCCCACGCCACGATGCTGCCGTCCATGGCACCGGAGTACACGCGGTTGCCGTAGTAGGCGAGGCAGGTGACGTGGCCGGCGTGGCCCATCGTGTCGGGCAGCCGCAGTGCCGGCGCGCCATGATGCACGCTGTTGAAGGCGTGTGATGCCTCGCCGTTCACGGTGGAGTGCAGGAACACGGTCTCCTCCGAAATCACCGCCAGCCGGTTCACGCCGCCCGTCGCCACGCCAAACACGTCGTTCACGCGCGCGTTGCAGCCGTTCAGCGCCACCGCGCGCACCATGTCGCGCGCGTGCGCCGCGCGCGCCAGCCCCGTGTTCTCTGCCGTCAGCGCCAGCCGCACCTCCTCCGCCGTCATCCGCAGGTTGCGCTCTGCCACCTCCAGCTCGCGAGCGTGCAGCAAGATGTCAGGCGCGTCGTCCGCCACCTTGCGCAGCGCGTGGTCCACCTGCTCAATCAGCTCCGCCGCCGTTCTCCACTTTGCAACGCCGTGGTTCACCACCGCGCTCTCCACCATGTCGGTGGGCGCCAGCGCCGCCGCCGCGTCGCGCGCCGCCGTCAGGTCTGTCACCAGCTTTGCCTGCCGCTCCAACGCCGGCGCCTGCGCCTCGCGTGCCGTCACTGCGCGCGCCAGCTCGCGCTCAAAGAACGCCAGGCGCGTGCGCAGCGCTGGCACGGCGCTACTGCACGCCTCCAGCTGCAGGTGCCGGCACTCGCGCGCGGCGGCGTGCACCAGGCGGTCGTTCATGTCCTTCAGCGCGTCGCGCGCCGCCGTCATGGCGGTGTCAAACTTGGTCTCCAGTGCGGTGGCGCGCGCCGCCATGACGGCGGCGTCAGCGCTGCGGCCCACACGTGCAAGCGCGCCGGCGAGCGCGCGTTGCACACGCGCCAGCGCGACACGGTCGCCTCGCGTCTCGTACAGCTGCTCCGCGCGATACAGTGCCTGCAGTGCCGACGCGTGGTCGGCGCGTTGCGCCAGCGCCGCCGCGTACCCCTCCTGCGCGTCTGCCTCTGCAACCGCGTCATCCAGCTCGCGCGCCATGTCCACCGTGCGGCCCCAGTACACCACGCCCATGTCGTAGCGACCCACCGCCACTACCACGCGCGACAGCAGGCCGTACACCGCCAGCAGGCCCGCCGTGTCCTTGTAGTACCCGTACATGAGCTCCGCCTGGCGCAGCACCAGCAGCGCGGCGGCCGCCTTGCCCACCTCAAACAGCGACTTGGCTTGCACCAGGAAGCGTGCCACCTGCGCGCGCAGCGCGTCGGGCGGCAGCGTGGAGGTGGCTGACGGCACCGGCGGGAAGAAGGTGAGCGTGTTCATGGAGGAGGCGGTGGACGGCCGGCCGTCGCTGCATGCGCCAGCTGCCACGGCAGAGGGCAGCGACACGGCGTCGGTTAGCACCACACCGCCGACGGTGGTGGAGGTAGGGGCGATAGTGTGGGGTGGGATGGGTGGTGCGCCCACCGTGCCACCAGGCCCCGCCCGCGGCAGCGCCGGGATGGTAATGCCCAACACATCATCCCGCACGCCGCCAGCGGTGTCATGTGCCAGGCGTGAGGTGTTGGCAAACAGCGCGCGCTGCGCGTCACCCGCCTCGGCCGCCACCGCCGCCAGTGCGGTGGGCAGCGCGGGTGTGACGGCAAAGGTGGGACCCAACACAGAGTGAGGGTTGCCGGCCCCCGTGTCCGGCCCCATCACCGCCGTCACTAGCTGGCGGTCTTCCAGGTGCGCGCCTGCCGCCACCGCCTCGCCACGCGCCGCCTGCACCGCCAGCATAATCTCCGTTGCGTCCGCCGCCAGCCGCCCGCGCAGCTGCTCCGCCTCGCTCAACAGCACGGTGCCAAGACCGGCACCGGTGGGCGCCAGGCGCGCTGCCACGGCGTCCAGTGCCGCGTCCGCCGCGCGATCAGTCGCCACCGCAGCGCGCCACGCGTTCCACGCACGCGTGGTGCGGCGGTGCAGCCACCGCAGAATGGCCTTATAGAACGCGCGGTGCGAGGCGCGGGTGCGCGTCACGGCGCTGCGCCATGCGTCAAAGCAGCGGCGGCGGTAGTCCTGCGGCAGTGCCTCCATGACGCGCAGCACCCGCCGCTCGCGCGTTTGCTCTGACTCAAATGCCAGCAGTGCGGCACGCCGGGACGCCAGCGCCTCGTGCGCTTTGGTGCGCACGCTCGCCAGCTTGTCAATCTGCTGCGTGGTCTCCACGTAGATGGCGCGCATGGTGGACACGCCGTCCCCCAGCTGCGTCAGCTCACGCGCCAGCATGACGCGCAGCTCGCCAATGTCGAACGCCTGCCGCCGGCCGTGCACCACGCTGGACTCCAGGCGCGGCCCCGTGAACGCGCGCGCTACCTCGTACTCCGCCACCACAACCTGCCGCCGCCCGTCCGCGTCCGTCATCAGCTTGCGCAGGTTCACCAGCTGGCCCTCCAGCGCTGCGTGCTCGGCCTCCACCACCGCCACCTGCTGCTGCAGCTTGGCAAGGCGCACATGGAACTGCGCGCGGCGCACCGCCACCATGTCCACCGCCCGGCTGCCGAGGGACATGGCCGGCGGGCCGCCGCCGCCGCCCGAGTCGTCTGACCCCGCGTGTGGCCGCCGGCTGCCAAACATGGGCGAGCCGACGCCTACGCCGCCGCCAGACGACAGCGATGGCGACCGGCCGCGGGGGTGCTGTGCACCCGGCAGCGGCGAGCTGATAAATGAGCGGCGGTTTGGCCGAGACGCGGTGCCGGGCGGCGTCAACAGTGGGCTGCCGCCAGATGTCGAGGTGCGGCGTGCCACCGGGCTGCTCATCTCCTCATCTGCGCTCTCATCCATGCCCACTGAGTCACCCATGCCGCCCAGCGTGCCGGTGATGTGCGGCGGCGGCGGCGGTTGTTGTGGCGCCGGAGGCGGCGAGCTGTCGTCAGCAAACGACACGCTACCAATGCGCAAGCGTGGTGGTGACCCACCAGCAGATGCCGGTGACGGGATGGCGCCAGGCAGCGGCGGCGGCGGCGAGGTTGTAGAACTGCCCACCAAGCTGCCTTCACCACTGATAGGACCGCCGCCGCGCCGACTGGCGATTCCGCTGCCACCACCGCCGTCCAGGCTGCTGTCGCCACTACCGACGCGGAAGCGCGGCGACGCCGGTGTGCCACGGTAGCGCGCGATGGAAGGGGCGCGCAGCCGCCGCCCGCTGGCGTCACGGCGTGGTGCGGCGGCACGCTCCCGTTGCTGCTGTGCCAGCTCCTCCTCCGCCGCCAGGCGCGCAAGGCGCTCCTCCAGGATGGTGATGTACCGCCGGCGGCGAATGGTTTGATGCACATGCGCGTGCACCACCTCCACGTCGGCGTCTGGCAGGCCGGCGTTCTCGGCGTCCGCCGCGCGCAGCGCCGCCAGCTCCTCCACCAGCGTCTCCCGCTCCGTCAGTTTGGCTGTCCACGCTGACAGCGGCGGCGTAACGGGCGACCGCAGGCCGCACGCATTGACAGCAACGACGGTGATGCCAGCGTACTGCGTGTTGCTGCGCAAGCCGGACAGCAGGGCGGCGGCGGCGGGCGCGTCCACCGCAAAGGTGATGGGCGCGCCCGCAGCGGCGGCGGCGGAGCGTGTAGCCACAACGGCGGCAAATGAGGCGCGCTGCTCCACTACGCTGATCTCATACAGCGCAAGCGGCACGCCGCCGGTGTAGGGCGGCGGCACCCACCGCAGCTCCAGGCTGCCGGGCGACGCGGCAGCAATCTGCACGGCGGTGGGCGCGTCTGGCGCCGCCGGCGGCGCAGTGCGCACGGGTGGCAGGGATGCACACCAGACGGACGACCCCGCGCGGTTGATGGCGCGCACCCGGATGTCCAGGTACAGGGTGTCGGCGACCAGGCCCTCTAGTACCAGGCCACGTGGTGCGACGGTCAGTAGGCCGCCCTCACCCATGGTGGCAGGAGTGGTGAGCACCGCCTGCGGCGCGTCCTCCGTTACCAGCACCTTGTCGTCGCCGCGAACCTGCGTGCGCCGCGTGAAACCCACCTCATAGCGCGTAACGGCGGCGCCGCCGTCCATGGCAGGCGCCGACCACGCCAGCGCGATGCTGACAGGCGTGATGCCCTGCACGCGCAGCTCGCGCGGCGCGGTGGGTGGTCGTGCATGTGGCACGTCCGGCGCGGTACGCGCCAGCAGATCAGACAGCGCATACCGGCGGCGGCAGGCATTCATGTGGCGCTCCAGGCGTGACGCCTCATACCGCCGGTGACACAGCGGGCAGTCCGCAATCTCCACAGGCGTTGCCGCTGATGATAACAGGCTGGATGCCGCAGTTATGGCGCGCTGCCGCGGCACCGCAACGCCTGCATCATCATCCTCGCCCTCCTCATCACCGCCCTCGTCATCGCTGCCGCCTGCAAACGCGCTGGCGCCGCTGGTGAGGCTGTCGTGCTGCTGTATTGCCGCCCGAGGTGTTGCCGCCAGCGTTGTTGCCGCCGCTGCCAGGCGCGGGGCGGTCGCATTTCCCGGGCTGCCGCCACCCATCGTCCGCGCACCAGTGGGACTGCCGGCGGCACTCACCGTCATGAATGACGGCGCGCTGCCAACACTGCCCGCTAGCACCAGCGACCCGCGTGCAGGTGACCGGAATGGGCTGGTGGGGCTTCCGCTGCTGGTGGCGGCGGCTGGCAACGACACGGCGGGTGTCTCTAGAGCGGTGGCGTGGCAGGTGGCGCGATGGCCCTCCCAGTATGCCGCCAGCACCTCCACAGAGCACACGGGGCACACGCGGGACAGGTCCATGACGCCGGTGAGGGCTGCAATCTCTGCCGCCACGGTGGCAGCAGCTGCTGTGGCGGCGGTGGGTTTCGGCGGCGGCACTGCCAACGTGCCCACTAGCGTGCTGTCCATGATGCCGTCACCAGCAGCGGCGCCGCCGCCTTCATCCTCATCAACAAGTCCTGCCCGCAACCGAGTGAGCTGCAACTCTAGGCGGGTCAACGATTCGCGCACCGTGCGACTCTGGTGCAGCATGTCTGTCACACCCAGCCCCGCCTGCTCCAGCGTGTCTGCCACGCGCAGGTGCTGCGCCGCGCGATCATCCACCGCAATGTGTGTTGCCAGCACCGGCAGCGCGTCAAACCGTGCCGCCGTGCGCGCGCTGCGTGCCATCTTGTCCAGTCGCGGGATCACATCCGTACTGCGCAGCGCCAGCTCCAGCGGCGACAGCGGCGCTGTAATGGTGGCGCCTGCCGCCCCCGCCGCTGCCGCTGCCGCCGCCCCGCTCCCTAAGTTGCGCAGACGCTCTGCCGCCAGCGCCTCCTCCCGCTTGCGCTGCCGTACCGCATCTGCCAGCCGTCGTGGCGGCGCCCCTACCGGCGCCGCCACAGCATGGCTGCCACCACCGCCACCACCACCACCACCTGGGAAGCCGCTGACAGAGGTGGCAGCGGTAGATGGCCGGCTCCATGCCACGCTGCTGCCGTCGCCGGCAAAGCCCGACCTCACACTCTCCTCGTACCCCTCCGCCATGCTGCCGTTGCGCTGTTGTAGTGGTCTGACAGTTGTCGGCGTGCTGCAGTGTTACGACGCGGTTGCGTTGAAGCAATGCCAGCAACAATAGCAACACCAGCAGCAGTAGCGACGGCAGCGCATACACGGTTGTAGTAATACCGATGGTACGTCAATAACGACCACACCGTTGTCTGACGGTTGTCAGCGTTGTCAGCGCCGCCCTTCCGACACAACGGCGCAACGGTCACGACGGTTACAAACTCAAAATTGCACACCCAGCAATACTACGGCAGCTGGCGGCCGCAACAACAATTGACGCCAACACCTCATGCGTGTGTTGCACCCACGCCATTGCTGTCATTGCGCAATGCCGGCGGTGTGTCTGCAATAACACAAATAAGCGCGTAAAGAAAGGAAAGAACCAGCGAAGAATAAAAGATAGGTATCAAGCGAAAGGAAGCGAAAGGGGAGATAGAGGAGGGGGTTCGGCCGACGATTGAGGGTATGCACCGCCACGCCGTGCGCCCCCGCGGCATCAAATTTTATGGTGGCGGGTAGACGGCAGTGGTGCAGGTGTTGGTTTGCTACGCTTTTCACGCCTCAGCGGCGCCTGGTTCACAACGTCACTTTTGGGACAAGCAGCAGTACCACAGCAGCAGCAGGAGAGAAGGAGGAGGGAGAGAAGGTATAGGTTACCCACCTACAGCTGCTGCGTTCGGACAGGCACCATGGCGTCTGAGAGCAAGAAGGAGGACCTGTCCTCCCTGCTGGATGACGCGATGCCGGGCGCAGAGGCGGCGGCACGGGTACGTACTACTTCTACAACTGGCGATATCGCTCACCCCCTCACTCAACCCCTCCCCCCACCCACCCACACCCACACACACACACACTCGCAGGGGGGCGACGTGGCGGGCGCGATGGAGCGGCTGATGGCGGTGGAGAAGCGGACGCGGTCGGCGGGCGACGCGCTGGCGACGAGCAAGGTGGCGGTGGCGATGCTGCGGCTGGGCGCGGCGGTGGGCGACTGGGCGGGCGGCTCTGCCACGGCGCTGGCGCTGACGAAGCGGCGCGGCCAGCTGAAGACGGTGATTGCGGACGTGGTGACGGAGGGCATCCGGCTGGTGGGCGAGGTGGGTGACGCGGAGGCGCGGGTGGGCCTCATCACCACGCTGCGCACCATCACGGAGGGGCGCATCTACGTGGAGGTGGAGCGCGCGCGGCTGACGAAGCAGCTGGCGGGCATCCGGGAGGGCGAGGGCAAGGTGGGGGAGGCGAGCGAGATCCTGCAGGAGGTGGCGGTGGAGACGTTTGGGTCCATGGAGAAGCGCGAGAAGGCAGACTTCCTGCTGGAGCAGGTGCGCCTCACCGCCGCCACCGGCGACTACTCGCGCATGGCCATCCTGGCCAACAAGATCACGAAGCGCGTGCTGGATGAGGCGGGCATGGAGGACCTGCGCGTGCGGTACTACGACCTCATGGTGGCGCTGCACCAGCAGCAGCGCGACGCACTGGCGTTGTGCCGCGACTACCAGGCGGTGTATGCCACGCGCGGCTACGCCGCCGACCCCGCCAAGTGGCAGCCCGCCCTCGCCGCCGCCATCGTGTACCTCGCCCTCGCGCCGTACGACAACACCGTGTCTGACCTGCTGCACCGCGTGCGTGGCGACATCCACACGGAGGACCTGCCGGCACACCGCGCGCTGCTCACCTACCTCACCACCGACGAGCTCATACCGTGGCCGCTGCCTGCGCCGCACCACGCCACCCTCCTCGCCTCCCCTGCCTTTGCACTGCCCGCGCCGACGCCCGCCGGCGCCGCCGCTGCCGCTGCTGCTGGTGCCAGCGGTGATGTGGAAATGAGTAGTGGCGGCGGCGGTGGCGCTGCAGGCGCTGCCGCAGGCGTGGCGGCACCCCGCCTGGGTGCGCGCGCGCCCCGCTCCCTCATTGTGCCAAAGGACGACGAGGACCGTGTGGGGTGGGCCGCCGTGTTCCGCAAGCGCATCGTGCAGCACAACGTGCGCGTGGTGGCCAAGTGGTACACGCGCATCCACACGGCGCGGCTGGCGGGCCTGCTGGGCCTGGACGACGCCACCGCAGAGGCGGTGGGGTCAGAGATGTCGGGAGAGAAGGTGCTGCACGCCAAGATTGACCGCCCCGCCGGCGTCACCGTGTTTGGCCACACGCGCCCCGCCACCGAGGTCCTCACCGCCTTCACCTCCGACATTGACACCGTCATGGCGCTGGCGGAGAAGACGCGCCACCTCATTGAGAAGGAGCGCATGGTGCGCTCCATCGGCGGCGCCGGCGGCGCGGCACGCGCATAGTTGCCCGTGCGTGTTTGATTTGCGGTACCTGCTGCGGTGGCCCGCGTCCTGGCTGGCGGTGCAGCCGCTGCGCGCGTGGACGACTTGAAGTTCTTGTGTGATGAGTGGTCATCCGAAACGAACGACGAGTAAGTGGCAGGAAGTCTCTCAGCACAGCACAGCTGTTTCCTCGTCAGCAGCAGTCTGGGCAGTCGTCACAATTTTATTACACACACACGCACGCGCACGCAAAAGGCGACTCAAATCCAACCACCATTGCACTCTGGTAGCAGTACACGGCGTGATATCCACGTTTTAAATTCCCATTCCTCTTTTATTTCTTGCAGTGCGCTATGGCAGAGACGGGCGAGAAGGCGCCTCCCGCGGCTGCAACGGCTCCACCTGCAGCAGCAACAGAGGAGGTCGCAGCGACAACGGCTCCGGCAGCCGCGGCAGCAGCGGCAGCGGCGGCGGCAGGCGGGTTTGTGCTGCCAGAGGCGACGCCCACGCTGGTGCGCACGGTGAGCAACCCGGAGCTGCAGTGCCCAGCCTGCTTTGATGATGTGCGCCGCAACCTGATGGTGGTGTTTGACCCGTGCCACCACGTGCTGTGTCGGCCCTGCACCATCGCGCATATCCGCGCCGTGTTGGTGCCTGGCGCCACAGGCGTCACCTGCCCCACCTGCGCGGATGCACTGAAGGGCGTGGCGGCGGCGCCCGTGACGGTGGAGGCGGCCACCGCGGCGATGGCGGCTGTGGAGGTGTCGAGTACTTCAGCGGCGGCAGCAGCAGCGGCTGGAGAGGGGAGCTTCCCGCCGGCGCCCACGGCAGCGCCGGTGCGGCAGGTGTCGGCAACGCGGCCGGCGCTGGGTGAGCTGACGTACGCGTACATGCGGCGGCTGCACGCGTGGAGCGTGCGGCCGACGACGCGGCTGCCGGGCGGCCTGCGGCCGCTGACGGTGGAGGACGTGCGGCGGTTCACGGACGCCACCGTGGCGACGGCGGTGGCGCGGGCGCGTAGCAAGGAGAAGGTGGTGCGCTGCCCTGCGCCCGCGTGCGGCCTCGTGTTTGTGGTGGAGGACTGCGGCAGCACGGTGGGCCTGTGCCCCTACTGCACCAAGCCCCTGTGTCTGGCGTGCGGCACCGCATGGTCGGCGCACGAGGGCCTGACCTGCAAGGCGGCGGCGGGCGCGGTGGCGGCAGGGGAGGAGGCACTGCTGCGGCGGCAGGGCACGACGTTCAAGCGCTGCCCCTCGTGCAATGAGGGCATCACGCACTACCAGGGTCACGGCTGCCACCACACCACCTGCCCTTGCGGCCTCACCTTCTGCTACACCTGCCTGTTCAAGTTTGACGGCTCTGCCGATGAGGAGCACCCGTACTCGTGCGAGCAGTTCTGCGAAGGCACCTGCGCCTGCCCGCCCTGCCCCATCTGCGCCCACAATGCCGCCACCGGCGACAGCAGCGGTTGCGAGCACTGCGACGGCGACTGCATCGCGTGCTTGGGCGAGGTGCCCGCCACGGCGTGGGCAGATGACGGCGAGGGCGACGGCATGCCGTCCGCCGCCTCGTTGGGGCACGCCGGCGTGTGGCGGCCGCAGATGGGTGACTACTACTGCTCCGTGCCCGAGCTGCCGGACGGCCCGCTGTGCACCCACACGCGCCGGCTGGTGGAGGTGCCGCACTGGTCGTGCTGCGGCGTGACCGGCCGCGAGACACGCTGCGTGCCCTCCCGCATTCGTGGCGCCGCCGCCACCGCGGACGGGGGTGCTGCTGGCGGCGCTGGCGCCCCTGCAGCGTCGTAAGCCATACCTGGTACCTGTAACGAACTGTTCGATTGGTTAACTTGATACCTTATTGGTAACGCAAACGTTTGAACCCCTTGTGCCCCGTATGTTGCCAAGCCTCAATCCACACGCCCGCGCTTTGCCGCTGCACCACCGCCGCGGCCGCCGCCACGCCAACTGCCACCGCCACGCTTGGCGCCAGCGCCACCAAACGCACCAGCAGCCGCCTCACCCTCACCACCGCCACCAACCTCACCCTCGCCGTCACCCTCACCGCCGCCGCCGGCTGCAGCAGCGCCATCATCGGCGGACGCGGCGGCGGCACCAGCGCCGCTGGAGGGCGCAAACCCCAGGTGCGCCACCAGCGACTGCTCGTACACCAGCTGCTCCACCTTCTTCACCGTGTACTTGACGGCGTCGTACTTGCGGCGCAGGTTGCCGTTGCGGAAGTCAAAGCCCATGAGGTGGTAGTGGATGGCGTCCAGCACGTTGCGCACGGACGTGACGGCGGGCAGGTCGCGCTCGGTGGCGCGCAGCACCGCGTGCCGCCCCAGCTCGCCGGTGGCGTCCATGAGGCCGCCAAGGTACTCGTCACGCGTCACATGCGGCACCTCGGCGGCGCGCGGGATGCGGCCGGTCGCCAGGTACGCATGGAAGATGACGGCCTCTGCGTACTCCTCCAGCGCACCCGCCAGAGCGTACCGCAGGCCAGGCGTGGCTGCCACAGTGGGCAACAGGTTGCGTGCCACCGCGTCGCTGGCAGCGGCCAGCCCCCGTGCTGCACCCGCCAGGTCGCCGCGGTGTGCAGCATAGATGGCTGCCTTGGAGCCCTTCAGCACCTCCCGCGACCCCTTGATCAACGCCTCCCGCTTCTCATCCTCCGCCGCCATGTCCGCCGCCAGCGCCGCCATGTCTGCCGCGTCAATCCCGCCTGCTGATGTTGCTGCTGTGGGTGCAGTTGTGGTGGTGGCTGTGGTTGATGCGGGAACCGACGCGGGTTCAACCGGTGCTGGGGTAGCAGCAGCAGCGCTGCTGGCGGTGGTGGTGGTGGCGGGCTCCATGGTAGCAGCTACTCTGTTTCTGTCAACAACTGATTATCACGTGCAGCTCCAAATTCCCTCCCTTTCCCAACTTGTTGCTGCCTAGCTTTTGCTGCCCTCCCCCACTCCCACCACCCTCTTCCACCACCCCTACCTTTCATCCGCGACAGTTCTTACCATCCTTACCTACTGCTTTTCCGACACCCACCCAACTCGGACACCCTTCTGACCGTTGGTGGACACCCTGAGCAGCAAGCGACTTGAATGGGTGGCATCAAGTGGAGGAGGAGAGGAGGAGAGGAGAGACATGAGAGAGTGATCGGTGATCTCCGCAGGAAGGAGTGCAGCACAGTGGCAAGCTGGGTACGTGTGTGAGCACGAGGGTGGTGCCAGCGGCGCAGTGCATTGGTTGGGGTGCCGCCGCTTGTTTGATACCTTGTTGCCGTGTTTGCTTTCCCTCCCGTTTTGATTTATTTTTTTAATTGATACTACTCCCCTCTCCCCTCCCCCTCCTCTCCCTCTCCCTCTCCTCCTCCACTACTACTGCTCCCATTGCTGCTGCCTGCGGCTGAAGGGCGGCTAAGCAATGGCACGCAGCTGGGCGGTGGCGGCGTTCGCCGCTGGCGCGGCGGCGGCGGCGGGGGCGGCGGCGAGTGCGGCGGGGGGGGGGAAGCAGCTGGGGTACCATGCGGGGCCGGCGATCCTGCCAGCGCGTGTGGGTGCCGCCGTGGCTGACCCGCCGTACCCCGTCATCAACATCGGCAGCACCATCAGCGGGCGCGTGAGCAACGGCCAGTACCCCTTCAGCAACTATGCCTACTACCAGTTCTACACCTCCAGCAACACCACCAACATGGTGGTGTCGCTGGTGTCGCTGTCGGGCGGCGACGCCGACCTGGTGGTATCCGACCAGTCCATCATCCCCACGCCCACGGTGGGTAACACCACGTACTCGTCGCTGACCAACTACGCGGAGGCGGTGTACATCCCCGGGTCGGCGTGCGCCAACTCGGAGGGCTGCACCTACACCATCGGCGTGGCGCCCTTCACCGCCAGCACCAACATCTCCTTCCTGCTGTCCGTGTACGTGGACGGCAACGCGGTGCCGCTGGCGGACGGCGAGCCGTTCGAGGATGCCGTCATCGCCAACGCGCAGCTCAAGTACGTATTTTCGTATGCGCCCGTCACGCTGGTGGGCAGCGTGACGGTGTCGCTGGAGACGCAGAGCGGCCTGGCGGCCGTGTTTGCGTCGTTTGACTGCCAGGACAACAACTGGCCGCGGCCGGGGCCCGGCAACGCGCAGTTTGTGCAGTACGGCTCCGGCACGCTGGAGCTGCCGCTGGCGTCCGCGCAGCTGGCGGCGGGCGGCTGCCCGGCGGGCGGCGAGGTGTCGGTGCACATCACGACGCTGGGCCTCACCACGGCGTACTACACGCTGACGGTGGCGTCCGGCATGGTGCCGGTGCAGCTGGTGGCGGGGCAGCCCACCGCCGGCCTCGCGCCCGCCGGCGGCTACGCCTACTACTCGTACACCAACGCGTACGCCGGCGCGCCCGTCGCGTTCTACATCACGCCGCTGTCCGGTGACCCCGACGTGTTTGTGTCCGTCATAAACCCCGCGCCATCGTGGACCAACTTCACGTGGTACTCCGCGGGCTTTGCCAGCGAGGTCATCACGGTGCAGCCCACCGACCCCAACTACGCCGCGCCGCCCTCCACCTACTACATCGGCGTGTACGGCTACTACTCCAACGCCACCTTCACCATCACGCCGCTGGAGCTGATGCCGCAGGCAACCATTGCCCTGGCGAGCGGGCAGCCGCAGGCGGGCGCCACGCCCGCTGGGCACACTATGGCGTACTTCACGTTCAACGTGTCCTCCAACGCCAGCGAGGTGTTTGACGTGGACCTGCTGGCTACGCCGCTGGTGAACGACGTGGACATCTACGTGTCCACCGTGCCCGGCGTGTTCCCCATGCCACGCTGCAACGGCACCATTGGGCCGACCGGCTGCCGCCTGTGGGTGGTGGACCCCGCCACCTACACGCTGTCCAACGTGGGCCAGTCCGCCAACGTGGACTTCCTGACCGTGCCGGCGGCGCGCCAGACGGTGGGCACGGCCTTCATTGTGGCCATCTTTGCCACCACCGTCGACACGCACACGGGGCGCGCGGGGCCCTCCACCTTCGTCGTCACCGCCACGCTGGCGGGCTCCGCCACCGAGCTGCAGACGGGCGTGCCGGTGCAGGGCGTGGTGCAGCCGGGCGGCATGCGCAAGTACATGTTTGACACCACGGCGTTTGGGTCGGACCTGGTGGTGAGCGCCACGCTGGAGTCGGGCGCCGTCACCCTGTACGCCAGCGAGAGCTGGCAGGTGGGGCCGGGCTCCAGCACCTGGAATTCGTCCGCCAACGGCGGCATCGTCACCGCCACCGTCGTGTACATCCCCTTCACCTCCCTGTCGCCTGCCTGCCAGCTGGCCACCGCGTTTGGCAGCCCCTGCCGCATCTTCCTTGCCGTCGTGGGCTACTCCAACATGCCGGTGGGCGCGCTGTACTCCCTCACTGCCGGCGTCGCTGGCTCGCCCGCGTACCCCAACACGCTGCCCTCTGGCGTGGTGACGCGCTCCACCATCCCTGCCGGCGGCTACGGCTACTACACGGGCGCCGTGAACATGGCGGCCGGCAAGACCATCTTTGTGGTGGCGCAGAGCTGGACGGGCGAGACGGACCTGTGGGTGACGCTGGGCGTCACGCCGGGCGCCACCTTTGCGTCGCCCGCCAACGGCATGACCGCCGACATCCACAGCACCGACCTGGGCGGCTATGCGCGCGCCGCCTTCCTGCCGCCCGGCGCCCAGCCTTTTGCCCTCGCGTCCGCCGCGGCCGCCGCCGGCGTGCCGGTGGCGGTGGCGGAGCTGCCTACTGCGGCGCTGGCCGCCGCAGCTGGCGCGCGTGACGTGACCGTGCCGGTGGTGGACGGCGGGCGCACCGTGCGCACCCTCTCATCCGCTGACGCCGCCGACCGCGCCTACCTGACGCGCTACGCGCCCGGCGCCCTCGCCACCACGCCCTACTGCACCAACTGCACGCTGTACATGACGGTGGGCGCGACGGCGGGCGTGGCGAGCGACTTCAGCCTGTACTTCCAGGGCGGCTCCACTTTCATGCAGCTGGACTCGGGCGCCATGCAGCTGGGCTACCTGGGCGTGAACGACACCGCGTACTACACCTTCGCCGCCACCGACCCCGCCGCCGACGTGACGGTGCAGATTGACCTGCTGGACGGCTCCGTGAATGCCTTCATCCTGGTGCAGTCGCCCATCTACCCGTACGCCACACCCAACGCGTTCTCGTACCAGTGGCGCGTGCTGCCGTGGACGGGCGCCACGACGCTCACCATCAATCACACCGACCCCAACTTCTGCGTCTCCCGCGACGGCAACTCCGCCGGCGCGCCCTGCACCTTCATCATCGGCATCTACAACCGCTTCCCGCGCACCAAGACCGCCTTCTTTGCCATCACGGCGACGGCGTCCGAGGCGGCGCCGCTGCAGACGCTGCTGGACGGCGAGACGGCGACGGGCAGCGTGGCTGAGGGCCAGTACCAGTACTTCTACTTTGTGGCGTCCACCGACGTCACCAACATCGTGTCGCCGGTGCTCATCCAGGCGGAGACGATGCTGGGCCGCGTGGAGCTGTACGTCACCAACGCCTACCTGCCCGGCATCACCGACTCCTCCTACCTGCCGTCCGCCAACAACCCGTCCGGCCGCTGCCAGTGGTCCGCGTCCCAGTTCCCCGCCCTCCTCATCAACTCCTCCTCGCCCTGCTTCATGGCGGGCCGCCAGGCGTACACCATTGCCGTGTACGGCCACACCGGCAACGTGGGCGCGATTTCCTCCTTCCAGATCCAGGCCGCCGACAACAAGTACCTGCTGCGCACCATCGACATGGGCGAGCCGCTGCCGTCGCAGTTCGTGCGCGACAACCAGAACGCCAACTACTCCTTCTACCTGTCCGACCTGTCGGACGACCTCGTCATCGCCGCCACCGCCACCTTTGGCGACGTCGTCATCATGGTGTCGCCGCACAACAGCACCACCGGCGCGCCGCCGTACTGCTGGGCGTTCTCGTCCTCCACGCAGGTGCGCTGCAACGGCGCGGTGTGGACCGCCACCGGCCAGTACGGCGCCTCCGCCATGTACATCCCCGTCGCGTCGCCCTGCTCGCCGTTCGCGGGCGCTGGCATGCCGGCGCCCACGGTGGACACCACCCAGTGCGGCACCGCGCTGCACCCTGGTCGCTACTTTGTGACGGTGTACGGCATGGCGGACGCCGAGTTCTCCGTGTCGGTGCAGCAGGCGGGCCAGGTGCTGGAGCTGGCGGACGGCCAGCCGCAGCTCACCATCTCCACGCCCGTCGTGTTCTGCACCAGCCGCGACCCGTGGGGCAACTGCAACGACGGCAGCATGTTTGTGCGCGCCAACGCCACCTTCGTGTCCTTCACCGTGCCGGCCACCATGCCGCAGGTGGACCAGTACGTCGTGGTGGAGCGGCTGTGCGCGAACGGCGGGGAGGCGAGCGAGGGCGCGTGCGGCTCGCCGCTGCACATGTACGCCTCGTCGTGCGTCGCCACCGAGTGCGCCACCATGGACTCGTACCCGTACTGGGAGTACTCGGTGGCAGACGCCGCCATCAACGCGTCGTTTGCGCTGGGCACGCTCACCGTGCCGTCCTGCTACGCCGGCGTGACGCCCGGCTTTGGCGCCGCGCCGTGCGTGTACACCATCAACATCCTGCCGGTGTGCGGCGGCACGCCGGGCTCCCGGTGCTCCGCCGCCATCACGCGCGTCACGTGGTCAGGCGACTCCACCGCGGAGCGCATCTCCGCTGACTGCTACACCGGCCGCACCTGCGTGGTGCCGCAGACGGACATCGGGCCCACCGTGGGCGCCGTGCGCCGGTACGAGGCGTTTGCGGGCGCGGCGTCCACCGAGATGGTGTTCAAGGTGCAGGCGTGCACCGGCACCGTGGTGGTGTACGTGTGCTACTTTGGCACCTGCTCGCCCATGGCGCTGCCCTCCGCCGGCAACGCCGCCATCACCGTCACCACCTCCACCTCCGGCGCCGCCACCGCGGTGGTGGACGCCAACTTCACGGGCCCCGTGTTCCTGGGCCTCGCCGCCGCGGTTGGCAGCATCGTGCCGGACCCCACCTTCCTGCTCTCCGTGTCGCTGGGCGGCGCCGGCGTGTCGCTGGCGTACGCCGCCAACCCGGGCTCCAACACGCCTGCCGCCACGTGGGTGGCGGGCGGCCTGGAGGTGGGCTGGCAGGCGGTGACGCTGGCGCTGCCTGGCGGCGCCATCAGCCCTGCCACCAACACCAACTACCTCGTGTACGCCTTCCCCTCCCCCCTGCCCACCTCCATTGCCGGCTTCAACCTGGGCGCGGGGTGCGGCGCCGTGGGCGCCTCCACCGCCCTCTCCATTGCGCCCGTCACCAGCCGCGGCACCGGCGTCCTGCTGCCCGGCCTGTCGTCTTCTCAGGCGTACACCATCGTGGTGGCGGCGTTCTGCTACCCTGGCTCCTGCCTGCCCGCCGCCGAGGTGACGGCGCAGTCCCTCGTGTTCACCGCCCTCAACGTGCCGGCGGTGGGCCCCGCGCCCTCTGCCTCGCCCTCCCCCGCTGCTGGCGGCGGCGGCAGCCATGGCGGCTCCGGCGGCGCGGTGGCGGGTGGCGTCATCGGCGGCCTCGCCGCCCTCGCCCTGGCGGGCGGCTTCATCTGGTGGTACCGCCGCCCGCGCTCCACCACGCGCGGCAGCCTCAACCGCGACGACGCGCTCATGGGCGACTCGGCGTACGCCCCCATGCTGTAGGCCTGGCCGCCCGCAGCTGCGTTGTGACCCTCCCTCTCTCACACACACTCTACTCGTTGCATGCGCCCATCCTGCCCCTCCTCCCGCCCCGTTGCCTGCACCCGCGCCTGTGTTGCTGCCGGTGCCCGCGGCTCCTTTCCACCACCCCTGGCCCTGTGGTAAGCACACCCCGCAGGAGGCATCCTGGCACTTTCGCACACACCCGCGTGAGCCGTGACTGCTCACCCCCCATAGTCGTGCCCAACCACCTCTCCTCCCCTGAGTTGCATTGATTCAAACCACTTTGCTCGTGGCGCTCGCGACGGGCTGTTCTGGTGGCGGCGGCGGCGGCGGCGGCGGTACCGCGGTTTGTTGTGGCGCCGGCACTACCGCGGGTTGTGGTGGCGGCGGTGCGTCCGCAGCAGGCGATGGCGACGACGGTGGGGTGCGTGCGGCAACCAAGGCCGCTTCCAGGCGCGCTAACCGCGCAGACAGGTCAGCCAGCGCTGCCGCTTCGACATGGTGCTGCGGCGGCGGCGGCGGCGACGGCGGCGGCGGTGGCGGCGATGCCGGCGAAGAGGTTGAAGGAGCAGGCAGGCCGGTCGCAGCGGCGCGCGGCAGGGAGGCGTCGGGCACAATGCCGGCTGACTCCTCCACCGCTTGCAACCGGCGGTCCAGCACCGATTTGTTGGTCCAGGCAGCGCGCGAGGTAGTCGGCGGCGTGGTGGCTTTCAGGTACTGCACATACAGGAAGGCTGCCAGCAGTGGGAGGAGCGCAGCACCTCCATACAGGATGTGGAAGGTGGTTTTTGGCAGGCCGTCAATGACGTCTGCACCGCCGCCACCTGCAGCGGCGCCGGTGACGGACGCATCGCCGCCACCGGCAAAGGCCCGCAACTTGCGTGCCATGACGCCCTTGGCAGTGGACGCCGTCGTCTGCTTGGCCAGCGCCGCCTGCTCTTCCAAGAACAGCGCCTGCTGCTCTGCCGTGCGAAAGGTGGCGCGCACCTCCTCCATGGTCGGCTCGCCTGGCGGGTTCCACCAGCGGTCCCACGCGGCGCGCACCGGTCTCGCCATGGCGGCGGCGGCGCGCACTGCGCGAGATGGCTGCCGGGCCGCCGCAGCACTGAAGGTACGTACGCAGCAGGAGCCCTGCAGCGGCGTCGCCGCGGCGGCGCCCACGCCTGCAAGCCGCGTGGCTGCAGACGTGGCACTACGTGCAGCAGCTGTGGGGGCGTACCGGCTTGCCGCCGCCGTTGCCACCGCGGCCCGCCGTGCTGCTGCTGCAGCCACCACTACTGCTCCTGCCATGGCGGCGAGAGCCCCTGCTGATGCTATGATTGTGAAAAAATAGTAATAATAAGTATTTTATTGGCGTGAGACTGCGGCGTAATTCCAATCTTTTCCCTACTACGTGTCGTAATTCATGGTAAAAAATTGCGGGCATTGACAATTGCGCAATTACACGATTGCGGTGTGGCGGGGGGGTGGGTGGGTTTTTTCTCCTTCTCTCCCCCTCCCCCTCCTCACCCGCGCTTCCGCTGGCCTTCAAGGTGGCGGCCCAACCGCCGCGAGGGGCGGGGGGGCCCGCGACCACCCCGGACAAGCCTCCGCCCCCGCCCGGGCGGGCTGCCACGCCCGGGGCCAAGACCAATTGCCCCGGGGCACCCGGGAAACCTCATGGGGGTCCACCCCCGG
>Ga0066256_1002542_pt1 | contig 19788 bp, 19 predicted proteins | sample ThiBio_1000_biof_FD_87107 | JGI IMG/M metagenome (GOLD analysis project Ga0066256, IMG submission 87107) | Wastewater bioreactor microbial communities from Cape Town, South Africa - Thiocy_expt_1000_biof (version 2) | ecosystem: Engineered > Bioreactor > Thiocyanate-remediating >... | reverse complement strand
ATCGTCGAGCGTACGCGCGGCGGGCGCTTGCTGCGCCAGGTGGGCGAGGACCCGCTGCTCGCAGAGGTGCAAGGCATTGACGTCATGCGCGTGCGCATGGCCGCAGCGCTCTCGGCGGGTGCGGTCGCCGGGCTCGGCGGTGGGCTCTACGCGCACCTGATGACTTATGTCGAGCCGCGCAGTTTCGACATCATGCTCGGCGTACACGCACTGGCGTACGGGCTGATCGGCGGCCTCGGCACCGCACTCGGACCTCTGCTCGGCGTGCTCATCGACATCGGCCTGCTCGAATCGACGCGCATCTTCAGAGGCTACCGCATGATCGTTTTCGGCGGGCTCGTCGCGGTGCTGCTGATCGTCAGGCCGCGCGGGCTCCTGGACGAGGTCGCGATCAACCGCATCCGGCAAGCCTTGCGGAGACGCCGTCGTGCTGGAGGTTGATGGCCTCACCGTGCGCTTCGACGGCGTCGAGGCGCTCCGCGATCTCAGCATCACGGTGCCGACGGGTGCGCGCGTCGGCGTGCTCGGGCCCAACGGCTCCGGCAAGACCACGCTCTTCAATGCCATCTCAGGGCTCGCCGGCATCGCCGCCGGCGCCATCCGCCTCGATGGCGTGACGATCTCGAAACTGGCACCGCATCGCATTGCCGCTGCCGGCGTCGCGCGGACATTCCAGTCCGTGCGACTCTTCCAGCGCCTGAGCGCGCTCGACAATGCACTGCCGTCGGTTGGCGCCGCGTCCTCCCATGAGGCTCGCGAGAATGCACTTGCCGCTCTCGATGCCGTCGGCCTCGGCGAACGACGCGACACGCTTGCGGGCGACCTCAGCTTCTACGAGCAGCGGCAGCTCGAGATCGCGCGCGCCATTGCGCAACGGCCGCGCCTCCTGCTCGCCGACGAGCCGACAGCGGGCCTTTCGCCAGCGGAGTCCGATCACGTGATCGCGCTCCTCGGCCGTGCTTTCGGCGCCGAGACCACGATCCTGCTCATCGAGCACAAGATTGCTGCCGTCGAAGCGCTCTGTCCGCGCGCACTCCTGCTCATCGAAGGGCACGTCGCCGCGGACATGCCGACGCGCGAGATGATGAGCGATCGCGATCTCGCGAGCGTGTATTTCGGGTCACGGCTGACACCATAGCGCAACTATTGCGCTGCAAAAGACGCCGGACTTATCTCAAATTTGGCGATAATCTCCGAGTATGAATAAGTGTTCATGGCGAATATTGAGATTCAATGCTTGAAATTAATCAAGAAACGCGCCAGCTATAACATTACGCCGGGGTAATGTCGGAAAGTTGAGGAGAGCGTTCCGAATGTTGAGAACTCTCGCAATATCGGCGGTGGCAGCGGCAGGGCTGCTGCTCCTGCCGGGTCAAGCCACTACTACAAACGCCGCACCATCCATTGCACCGAAGATGGCGACGCCGGACAGCGCCGTCGAGCAAAGTTCATTCGGCGGCGGTCGCAGCTTCCGGGGCGCGCGGTTCCACAGTGGCCGCAGCTTCCGGGGTGCCCGCTTCCACAGCGGTCGCAGCTTCCGTGGTCGCCACTTCCGCGGCGGCCGTAGCTTCGCCTACTACGGCGGACGACGGCACCGCGGTTGGCGTCGTGGCGTCATCATTGGCGCCGGCCTGCCGTTCTTCTATGGCGGCGGCTACTACTACGGCGGCTGCAATTACTACTATCGCAAGTGGATGCGCACCGGCAGCCGGTACTGGCGCGCCCGCTACTACTCTTGCGCCGGCTATTGGTGATCGGCGCCACACAATAAGAAGAGAGGCCAGCCAAACGGCTGGCCTTTCTTTTTTCCAACTCAGCCGCGCTGGCCGATCGGAACGTAGGCCCGCGCCTCCGGTCCGGTGTAGAGCGTGAGCGGCCGTATGAGGATGTTGTTGTCGAGCTGCTCGAGCACCTGGACCGTCCAGCCGGGCACACGCCCGACAGCGAAGATGGGAACGAACAGGTCTTTCGGGATCTTGTGCAGGTAGTAGATCACGCCCGAGTAGAAATCGACATTCACATTCACGCCGTGCCGCGCGTACGGCTTCATTTCAGCGACGAGCGACTCCAGAATTTCGTACCACTTCGGCTCGCCCATCTCTTTCGATAGCTGCTTCACGCCTTCGCGCATGTGCCGCGCCCGCGGATCTTCCGCGCGATAGACGCGATGACCAAAGCCCGTAATCGGCTCCTTCGCCGCGCGCTTTGCCTTCACGTATGCCGCGGTATTTGCAGGATCGCCGATCTCCTCGGCCATGCGCATGACGTCCTCGGCAGCGCCACCGTGCGCGGGTCCCGATAGCGCGGCAATTGCCGCGGTGATGGCCGCGTGAATGTTGGCGTCCGTGCCGATGACCACGCGCGCCGTGAACGAGGACGCATTCGAGCCGTGCTCGGCATGGAGCACGAGGTCCGTGTCGAGCAGCTTCGCCGCATCTCCCGAGGGCTTCTCGCCCTTCAGCAGCCAAAGGAAGTTCGCGGCGTGGCCGAGCGTCGGATCCGGCGCGAGCGGGGTGAGACCATTGCGGATGCGCTCGTGCGCCGCAACGATCATCGGCACTTGCGATGAGAGCCGCACGCCCTTGCGGATCGTCGCCGCACGGGACGTATCCGCGGTCTCGGGATCGAAGGCCGCGAGTGCCGAGACCGCCGTGCGCAGCACATCCATGGGATGGGCACGCTGGATCAGCCGGATAACCTCGAGAACGTCTGCGGGCAGCGTCCGCGCGGCCTTGAGCTCGGCGTCGAAAGCCTTGAGCTCGGCGGCCGTCGGCAGCTCGCCATGGATCAGCAGGTAGGCCGTCTCCTCAAAGCAGGAATGGGCCGCGAGATCATGGATCGAGTAGCCGCGATAGCGCAGCTCTCCGGCCTTGCCATCGATGAAGGTCGTGCCCGAGCGCTCGAAATAAACATCCTTGAGACCCCGGTAGATGCGGGGCTCGTTGCTTGGTTCGGTCATGGTCTGCCTGCCGAGCCGTTTCGTATCATATTCCGGAACGGTACTTGCACCATTCTTGCCATGGCCTACAAGTGCAATCGAGGTCCAGGGCAAGATGAAGGGGACGCGGATGGACATCATTGCGTCGTGCAAGGCCGCCGTAAAGGGGCGCGGGCTCCGGGTGGTCCTGCCCGAGGGCGAGGACGAGCGCATTCTCGCCGCAGCGGCCCAAATTGCGCGCGAAGGCCTCGCCCGGCCGATCGTGCTCGCGGACGACGTCAGCACCACGCGGGCGAAACTCGAGACCGCGGGCGGGCCCGCAGGCGCAATCGAAGTCCGCAGCCCCGAGAGCGACACCGCCGGACCCGCCCTTGCCAGCCACGTCGCGGCGACCCGAGAGCGCATGAACGAGCGCACCGCTGCGCGCCTTGTCAGAAAGCCCCTCTATTTCGGTGGGGCCCTCGTCGCGATCGGGCAGGCCGAGGCGCTCGTCGCGGGTGTCGCCAATCCGACGCGCCGCGTCATCGAGGCCGGCCTGATGACCATCGGGCCGGCGCCCGGCATCGCCACGCCCTCGAGCTATTTCCTCATGATGGTGCCGGGTCGCGCAGGCATCGAGCCTCGCGCGCTCATTTTCGCGGACTGCGCCGTCAATGCCGATCCGAGCCCTGAGGAGCTCGCCGACATCGCCATTGCCTCGGCAGCGAGTGCCGAAGCCCTGCTCAGGACGCCTGCGCGGGTCGCTCTGCTGTCGTTCTCGACCCATGGCAGCGCCACGCACCCACGCGTCGACAAAGTCCGCGCGGCGCTGGCGCAGATCAGAGAACGGGCCCCCGATCTCATGGTCGATGGCGAGTTGCAGGCCGATGCGGCGCTCTCCGCCGCCGTCGCAGCCAAGAAGGTGAAAGAGGCAAGCACCGTCGCCGGCCGCGCCAACGTGCTCGTGTTCCCCGATCTCGACTCCGGCAACATCGGCTACAAGCTTTCGCAGGAGCTCGCCGGCGCGCAGGCCATCGGCCCCTTCCTGCAAGGCTTTGCCAAGCCCGTCTCCGATCTGTCGCGCGGCGCCACGGTCGCCGACATCGTGGCAACCGTGGCCGTGACGCTCGCGCGCGCCGCGCCGCCGTCGTAGGACGTCCTGGTCAGGGCGTGATGGCCACCTTCAGCACGCCATCGCGCTGGTGCGAGAAGAGCTCATAGGCGGCCTCGATCTGGTCGAGCTTGAAGCGATGCGTTACCAGCGGGCGCGTGTCCACCTTGTTGGCGGCCACGACGCTCATGAGACGGCGCATGCGCTCCTTGCCGCCGGGGCAGAGCGTCGTCGCGATGGTGTGGTCGCCGAGACCAGCCGCGAACGCGCCGAGCGGAATCTTGAGATCGGCCGAATAGACGCCAAGCGACGAAAGCGTCCCGCCGGGCCGCAGCACTTTGAGCGCCCACTCGAAGGTCTCCTGGCGCCCCAGGGCCTCGATCGCCACATCGACGCCGCGCCCATTCGTGAGGCGCATGATTTCCGCAACAGGATCGGCCGTTTTGAAATCCACGACGTGGCTGGCACCCATGCGGCGCGCCATCTCCATACGCGCAGGCACGCTCTCGACAGCAATGATCGTCGTCGCGCCCATCAACTGCGCACCAGCCGTCGCGCAAAGGCCGATCGGGCCTTGCGCAAATACAGCCACGGCATCGCCGATGCGAACGCCGCCGCGCTCGGCACCGGAAAAGCCCGTCGAAAGGATGTCCGGGCACATGAGAACCTGCTCATCGGTGAGGCCGTCCGGCACCGGCGACAGATTCGCCATGGCATCCGGGACGAGAAGGTACTCCGCCTGCGCGCCATCGATGGTGTTGCCGAACTTCCAGCCGCCGATGGCCTTCCAGCCGCTCTCGGTTCCCGCGCCGTCTTGCGAATGAAAGCCGCACAGGCAAGCCGTGGATGTGCCCGAGGGCGTGATGGCGCCTGCAATGACGCGTTGGCCTTCCTTGAAGCCGCTGACCTGCGCGCCGAGCTTGGTGATGATGCCAACCGGCTCATGTCCGACCGTCAGTCCCTTGGCCACGGGGTACTCACCCTTGAGGATGTGAACGTCCGTACCGCAGATGGTCGTCGTGGTGATGCGGATCACGGCGTCGAGCGGACCCGGATCAGGAATGGGCTTCTGATCGAGAACGATCCGACCAGGCTCAACGAAAATCGCAGCTTTCATCTTAGGCATGACTTATCTCCTACATGTCTGCGTCTTCTGGGGCCTGCGGCTCAGACGTATCCAAGCCAGCGCCAGTACGTAGCTCCGAGCAGCATCACGAGTGCGAAGGCGATGACCGTCAGCACGAGCCCCGTGCGCACGAAGTCCTTCGCTTCGAATGTCTCCGTGCCGTAGGCCACCATGTTCTGTGGGGCGTTGACGACCAGGATGAACCCGAAGCTGACGACGAACTGCAGCAGCATGGTCATGCCGACGATGTTCATGTCCGGCGTCGCTACGCTCTGCAGGACGGCGATGATGATCGGGATCATTGCCGAGGCGAGTGCTGTCGCGCTGGCAAAGCCGAGGTGGATGACGGTGAGAAAGAGGCTCATGACGCCGAGGATGAAAAGCGCCGTCGCATTCTTCAGCCCGAACTGGGCGACCACGATGTCGGCGAGCCAGGTTGCCCCGCGGGTTTGCAGGAGCGCAGTGCCGAGGCTGATGCCGATCCCGAACAGCACGATGGTGCCCCAGGGAATTTTCGGCTGAGCCTCTTTCCAGGTCATGATGCCGATGCCTGGCAGAAACATGAGAGCGACAGCCGCGACCGTCGTCGTCGACGTGTCGAAGATGTGGAACACGCCTTCCGTGGCCCAGAAGGCCAGCAGCGTCAGCGAGATCGCGAGCAGTTTCTTTTCGGAGGTCTTCATCGGGCCGAGATCGGCCAGGGACTTGCGGATGGCCCCGCGACCACCGGGCACTTCCTTGATCTCGGGCGGCATCATCCAGGACATCACGAAGTAGAGCGCGATGGACATGATGATGGCAAAGGGTGCGGCCGCGATGAACCACTCGATCCAGGTGATCGTCTGCTTCAGCGTGCGCTCGATGAAGCCGACGGCCACCATGTTCTGCGCTGCTGCCGTCTTGATGCCGACATTCCAGATGCTCGCGGTCTGGACCGTCGTGATCATCAACATACCGGCGAAGGCGCCTTTCTTGTCGACGCCGAATGCAGCGATGATGCCGAGCATGATGGGCACGAGACAGGCAACGCGCGCCGTCGTCGAGGGCACGAGGAAGGCCATCACGAAGCCGACGAGGATCGCTCCCACCACCACTTGGCGCGTCTCGGTGCCGACGCGGGAGAGAATGACGAGGGCAATTCGCTTGTCGAGCCCCGTGGTTGCCATGGCCGCCGCGAGGAAAAGCGCCGCGGCAACGAGCGCCAACGCGGTGTTGGCGAAGCCGCTGAACGCGAGGCCGAGGCCGGCGCTCGTTCCCATGAGTACTTTCGGATTGGCCGGATTGGGCGAGAGCCCGAGCAGGAAGGCCATAAGAGCGGCGATGACGACCGCAGAGACCGCGTAGTCGAGCGCCTCGGTCATCCAGACGATAACCGCAAACGCCAGCACTGCCAGCATGCGGTGCCCCGCGACAGGGAGCCCCTCTGGTGTCGGTATGAGCAGAACCACCACCATTGCGGCGACGGCAGCGAGCAGTCCCCAGTATTCCCGCCCCCAGAACGGCGCGGCAACCGCTGCCTCAGCTCGCTTGGCGCCAGCTACGACGCTCGCGACAGGAGCAGCTTCGCGTCTCTCACTTGCTTCCCTCATCGGGTGATCCTCCCACCGGCATTCGGCCGGCAAGATCACCGCAACAGAGCGGAATTTCATTGAGCAGGATCAATAGACTCTCAGATCGCCGCGACCGATCTGAGAGCAACGTATGTCACAATCTCAGCGATTCCAGCCGATCCACGCGCAGATGGCATCCCCCATGATGAGCTTCTTGTCGGCTGCAGGAATCCAGTCGATCTCCTGAAAGTGCGCGACGCACTGCTGCCACGAGCACGGCATCTTGGTGATGTCCGTGCCCCAGAAAAGCCGACGCGGACCGAACGCGTCGTAAAGTGCGCGATAGTGCTTGTGCAGGCTCCTGAAAGGATAGGCGTCGTCGGCATAGAACGGGCCGCCCGTCAGCTTGACAGCGACATTCGGCAACTTCGCCAGCGCCGTCAGATCCTTCATGTTCGCGAACGCTGCATCGCCGCCTTTGAAGATGCGCTCGGCACCCATGTGGTCCACAATGAGCTTCAGATCTGGATATCGCGCCGCCACGTCGCCGAGACGCGGCAGCCAATGATCCGCGAGCAATGCGATGGGCAATCCGGCCTTCTCAGCCGCCGGCCAGAGCCAGTCGATGGTGCCATCGAGCGGCCAATTCCGCTTTACAGGATCGCTGAAATAAAAGCGCAAGCCCAGCATGCCGGGGCGCTGCTTCCAAGTCGCCACGAGCGCGTGGCTCTCGGGCTTGTCGAGCGGGAAGTTGCCGAGAATGGCAAAGCGGCCGGGGTAGGCCTTCACGGCATCGACCGCCAGCTCATTCGAATCCGGATCCCACATGGGCGGATGCAGGACGGCGCCGTCGACGCCGGCTTCATCCATCCCGCGGATGGCCTCATCCGCGAGATAGGGCCGCTCGAGGTGCAGCTTCGTCGGAGTGCCCTTGGCCCATAAGTGCACCTGCGCGTCGATGATGGCCATGCCGATCTCCCTGCGATCTTTTCGTTCGATCGCGAAGGTAAGTCAGCGCTCCCATCCCCACAACGCAAATGCGCCCGCCGATTGCTCGGCAGGCGCATCGTGCTCGTACTCAAGGCGACTTATCAGTACATCGGCACGCCATAGTGCTGGTGCGTGCGCGTCTCCCAGTTGCGATCGCCCCACTCATCATCGCTGAACTCAGGCGCATCGCGGAGCTGCTGCTCGGTGATACCGGTTCGATAGCCGCCGAGCGTGGGATCGTACTTCAGCGCCGCCCAGGGCACGGGATAGTGGCTGTGACCGAGGCCAAGGAAACCGCCGAAGCTCATCACGGCGTACGTGACCTTGCCTGAGAATTTGTCGATCATGAGATGATCGATCTCGCCGACCTTCGTGTCGCCTGCGCCGAAGACATTCGTGCCTTCGACATCCTCACTCGAGATGAGCTGATGATTGGGATGCTGTGTCGCTGAGGCCATCTGGTCCTCCTCTCCTTCGGTTCGAGTTATGGGCCAGTGATCGGAGCGCGTGTCATGCCGCGCATAGCGCCGGCCCTGAACAGAAGGGGCGCCACGAGGCGCCCCTCCAGTCGCGTTAGCGGGTCGTACCACCGCCGCCACTACCGGACGGCGTGGGCGCCTGGCGAACGGCCTTGGCCGGCCTGACGTAGTCCGGCGCAGCCATGAGCTGCTCCTTGGTAGCATTGACGGTGAAGTAGGGCTGGCCATCGCTGTGGACCATGCGCTTCACCTGACCGGGCTCCATGGAGACTTCCTTCTCGCCGATGCCGAGGAAGCCGCCGACGCCAAGAATGACTGCCGTGACGCGTCCATCGTCGATAAGGATGTCGTTGACGTCACCGATGCGCTCGCCGTTCATGTTGTAAACGCGGCTGCGCATGAAGTCCTTTACGTTCCAAGCACCCTTCACCTCTTCGGTCGGCGCCTGAGATTTCATCTGTGTCTCGCCACCCGGCGTACGCGCAGGTGGCGTTGCAGTCGGCGGCTGTGTCGTTGCAGGCGGTGTTGTCGCTGGCGGCGTTGTCGTCGTCTGCGCGATCGCTGATGTCGTCATCAGAAGCGCGGTGCAGGCCGCAAGAACTGAGGCTTTCATAGGATCCACTCCTCGAAAAGTCGTGATGCGACGTGAACGGTCGAGGCGTGGAATGGTTCCGCTGATCCGCGTTTGAAAGCGCTTATAGAGAACGGCAAAAACAATAGCGGTTCAGCGTCCGTGGGATGCTGAACCGCGTGATCGATCGTTGTCTTCGCGAATCTTTCTACGTCGCCATCAGGCAACGAGACCATCTTTTCCGTACTTCGCCGCGAGATCGCCAAAATTCTTCCAGGTCTTCGCGTCGACCTCGATGCCGCTCTTCAGGCGCTCCTGCTCGCGGCGATACTCGACCTCACCGGGATACATCACTTCCGAGTAACCCTCGGCCGGCGGCGTCGCCTTGAGGTAGCGCGCGAAATCCGCGACCTCGGCCTTGAATTGCGCGAGCGGACGGAAAGCCTCGACCTTGAACATCGCGAGGAAGCAGCCGTCGTTGTGACGGCCCGTCGGATCGACACCGAATCCAAGACCCGGCAACACGGCAGAGAGCACCTCGACCACCGACGAGAGACCCGAACCCTTGAAGCCCTCTGCGCCGCCGAGCGGAAGCAGCACGCCGCCCTTGTCGTAGTCGAAAGGATCGTTCGTCGGCTTGCCATCCTTGTTGACGATCCAGCCCTCGGGAATTTTCATACCCTTGGCCTGCGCGAGCTTGATCTTGCCGACGGCGACGCCCGACGTTGCCATGTCGAGCACGAACGGACCGTCGAGATCAGAGGGAATGGCGATCGAGATCGGGTTCGTGCCGAGACGCGCCTCGCGCCCACCGAACGGCGCCACTGCTTTGGGGCTACGGCCGCTGTCGGCCGTCATGATCGCGATGAAGCCCTCGCGCGCCGCCATGAGCGGGTAGGCGCCGAGACGGCCGACGTGGCTCTGGCGCAGGATCGTCGCCGCCGCGACGTTCGACTTCTTCGCCTTCTCCATGGTGAGCTTCGCCGTCTTCTCGGCGACGACGAAACCGAAGCCCCAGTTACCGTCGACGACGGTGGTGGTCGCCGTCTCCTGCTTGATCTCGAAGGGCGCGCCGGGAACGATGTGGCCCTTGCCCATGCGGTCGATATAGGTCGGGATCGCGATGACGCCGTGGCTGTCATGACCGGCGAGGTTGGCGGCGACGCAGCCCTTCGCCACGGTATCGCCTTCTTCCTTGGACGCACCTGCGCATTGCAGCAATGTGCTGGCGATAGCAGTGAGGCGGTCGGCGGCAACGATCGGCATGGGCGTTTCCTCGGGTTTGGCTAGCGGCGCGGCACGGCGCACGACGGACAGGACGCCGCCATGCACAATCCGCGACTTCAGTTGCGTGTGACGGCAGTCTAAGCTCGCAGCAAACGTGCTGTCACCTGTCCAGACATGAACATGGGGAGCCCCGAGATGACCCAAATGCAACGCAGTGCTGCCGAGACCGAGCTTGCCGAACGAGCGCGCAAGGTCCTGCCGGCCGGCACATTCGGCAATACTGCCCTCGATATCGTGATCGCGCGCGGCAAGGGCGGGCACGTTTGGGACGTCTCCGGCAACGAATACATCGACTATCTGCTCGGCTCCGGCCCCATGCTGGTCGGCCACTGTCACCCGAAGGTCGAGGCGGCCGTGCTGGAGCAGGTCCCGCTCGGGACGACCTTCTTCGTCAACAACGCCCAAGGCATTCGGCTCGCCGAGGAGATCGTCGCGGCTGTGCCGTGCGCTGAGCAAGTGCGCTTCGTCTCATCGGGCTCGGAGGCCGATCTCTACGCGATGCGCGTCGCGCGCGCCTACAAGCGGCGCGAGAAGATCCTGAAGTTCGAGGGCGGCTATCACGGCATGAGCGACTACGGCCTCATGAGCCTCGCGCCGAAGCGCCTCGCGAACTTCCCCGCCGCCGTGCCGGATTCGGCCGGCATTCCGAAGGCCATTCGCGAAGAGATGATCGTGGCGCCGTTCAACGATCTGGCGGCTGTCGAAAGCCTCGTCGCGCAGCATGGCAAGGAGATCGCGGCGATCATCGTCGAGCCCTTCCAGCGCCTGATCCCGCCGAAGCCGGGGTTCCTCGAGGGCCTTAGAAAGCTCACTGAGCAGAACGGCATCGTGCTGATCTTCGACGAGGTCGTGACGGGCTTCCGTTTCGCCTATGGCGGCGCGCAGGCCTACTACGGCGTGACGCCGGATCTTGCGACCTTCGGCAAGGTGATCGGCGGCGGCTTCCCGCTGGCTGCGATCGCCGGCAAGACCGAGATCATGCGCCACTTCGACAAGGCAGCCGTCGGCGAAGAGGACTTCACGGTGCAGATTGGCACGCTCTCGGGCAATCCCGTCGCGTCGGCGGCCGGCCTCGCGACCATGGAGATCCTCAGGGAGCCCGGCGCCTACGAGAAGCTCTTTGCGACGGGCCGCGCGCTCATGGACGGCATTTCGGAACGCATCCGCGCCGCCAAGCTCCCTGCGCAGGTCATCGGTGAGCCGCCGCTTTTTGATGTCGTCTTTGCCGAGGGCGATATCCGCGACTATCGCGCTACGCTGCGCAGCGACGCCAAGATGCAGGGTGCGATCAATCGCTCGCTGCTGGCTTCCGGCATCCTGAAGGGTGAGAGCAAGTACTATCTTTCGCTCGCCCATACCGAGGCCGACGTCGCGAAGACGCTCGACGCCTGGGATGGCGCGATTCGCGCGCTGAAATCCGCGAAGGCGGCGTAGCGGCAAGTGAAGGGGCGCCGCGTTGTAAAGGCGCCCCTCCTACTTATCCCGCGTTCTCCCCAGGACACACAGCAGCCCCGAGCGCGCCTTGCTGCGGTCGAGCTGCGCCCCTACCGTTGCTGGGGTGCACTGAGTCGCTGCGAGGGCATTGCAGCAGCGCTTGTGCGCGTCACGACAAGAGTTGCGTGCGCGACACGCTCGTCCAATGGTGGGGTAAGGATATGACGTCGCTTCAAGCATCCGCGCAGGCGCAGTTGCGTCAGCTCATCGAGCAGCTCGAGCGCCTCGAGGAAGAAAAGAAGGCGCTGGCCAGTGACATTCGAGACAAGTTCGCCGAAGCCAAGGCCATGGGCTTAGATCCGAAGATCATGAAGCAGATCCTGCGCCTCCGGAAGCAGCCGAAAGACGATCGCGACGAGGAAGAGGCGATCCTCGCGACGTACATGCACGCGCTTGGAATGCTCGACGCGCTGCCGTCCGACCCGCCCATGATGGCGGCGGAATAAGAGCCTTTACTACTGTCCTGCCGCCACGCGCGCGCGATTCTGCTGCAAGCGCGCCACGAGCGGCGCCGAGATCCGGCCTGTCAGTGTGAGCTGATGGGCCGTTTCGAATGCGCGGATGGCGGCGACCGTCGGCGCATCGGGCACACCGCTCGGCTGGCCCCTGAGATAGCCCGATGCGATCAACTGCTGCTGGACAGCCTTGACGAGGCTTCCGGCCGCCTCGGTCGGCTTCTCCCAGCGTGCGCCCCCAGCGACCGGCCGCCCCGGCGCACGAAGCGCAGCAAGCAGGGCTTCACTGACTTCTGCCGCCGCGGCAAGACCATGGTCATGCTCGAAGGCAAGAATGGCCGCACGGGTAACCGGACCAGCACTGCCGTCCGGCGCCCCAGGCTGATAGCCGCGCGCGGCAAGCGCCGCCTGAACTTCCCTGACGAGCGTTGGGGCGGCCGCCGGGCCTGACGGCGCTCCCTGAGCGCGTGCCTCGCTCTGCTCGATCAACGCCGCGAGAGACAAGGTCATCGGGCCTTGCGAACGGCGCGTCTCGACAGCCGGCTGGGCACCCGGCAGCGGCACGTGCACGCCGACGGGAACAACCGCCCTGCGGCGATCGCGCGGGCCTTCCTGCAGATAAGCGACGTTCCAGACGACACCGCCGGCCAAGACCACAATGAACGCGCCGGCAATCCGTGCATCACGAGGGCTGGTCATGTCACGGTACTCCTACTGATTACTCCAAAACTCATGCGACAAGCGCGATGGGACGTGCGGGCGCCACTGCGGGCGCGGGCGCAGCATCCTTCTGAGGCCTCTCGACCTCGGTAGCGGGGTCAGCGTCGTGCATCTCGCTATCCATGGGCAGGACGAGCCTGAAACACGAGCCTTCGCCAAGCGTGCTCTCGATCCTGAGGCGTCCGCCGTGCAGCTCCGCGAGTCCACGGACGATCGCGAGACCCAGTCCGGCTCCTTCGAGCTGGCGCGAATGCGACGAGTCGACTTGAAAGAAGGGCTCACCGAGCCGGGCGACGTGGTCAGGCGCAATGCCGATGCCGCTATCACGCACCGAGAGCAGCACATTCCCGCCGTCGACCAGCGCACCGAGCTCGATGCGGCCGCCCTCGGGCGTGAACTTGCAGGCGTTCGACAGCAGATTCATGAGCATCTGCTTGCACGCACGCTGATCCGCGACCATCTCGCCGATATCGTCAGCGATGGTCACATCGAGCGCGATGGACTTCGCCGCCACGGCAGGGCGCAGCGTGTCGACGCTGCTTGCGATCACGTCCGACAGCCGGAAGGGCTCTTTGCAGATCGTGAGCCGGCCCGCTTCGATCTTCGAGATGTCGAGCAGATCCTTGACAAGGCTCATGAGATGCTCGCCGCTCTCGCGGATAATGCGGCTGTAGTCGGCGTGGCGGGCGGTGCCCCCCTCGGCGCCAAGCTCACGCTGCAGCATCTCCGAGAAGCCGATGATGGCGTTGAGCGGCGTTCTCAGCTCGTGGCTGATCGTGGCAATAAACGCGGACTTGGCGCGGCTCGCGCTCTCGGCTTCCTCGCGCGCCTGGCGCATGGCAATGGCGTGCCAGCGGCGCGTGGTGATGTCCCGCATCACGGCGACCACGCTCTCGCCATCCGACAGCGGCTTGCAGCGGAACTCGATCCAGCGCGCGGCGCCACCGACACTGATCTCAACTTCCGCCGATGTCGGCGCGCCAAGCTCCAGGCAATGTGAAATTGCATCCTGGCAGCGCGCCGCATTGCCGACGCTCATTGCAGCCGACAAACCGCTGCGCATGAGGAGCGCAGGGGACGCGCCGAGCAGCGCACTCGCGGCAGGCGAGGCGTAGGTGATCGCCCCTTGTGCATCGTGGCGCGTGACGAGGTCCGCGGCATTGTCCGCGACCAGATTGTGGATGTCGCGGCTGGCCTCGAGCTGCGCGAGGGTGGCGCGGTGGGTCTTGATGAGCGCGGCAGCCGAAAGCGCCGCCGCGAGGCAGGCCGCCAGCAGGGCAGCCGTCAAGAAATCGCCGGTCAGAGCGTAATGGCCGGCAAAGATGAGAGCGATGATCAGGCCTGAAGCGGCAGGCGGGATCGGCAGCGCAGCCTCAGGCGGTGCGCCCGGCTCGACACCGCGGACCGGCGGATTTCCCCATCCGGTCATGAACTTGCTGAAGGAACGACCCGACCACCGACGCCAATCGAAGCTCACGCTCTACTCACCGCAAACGCAGCGCCCCCGTAACTCGACTAGGGGCACTGTGAATTATTAAGCTTAATGAACTCTCACCGAGCGCTTGCGGTTTGTATCTTTTGGAGGCGGCGGTCGTCGGCCGAGCGTCAGCGTTTGCTGGTGGCCTGTGCGCGCATACGCGCCCAATCCTCCTCCGTCCAGTTCATGAGCTCGACCGTGCGGCTGCCGGCGTCACTCATGAACTGCTTGCCGCCGTCGATGGCAATGCACTCACCCGTGATGTAGCTCGCCATGTCCGAGAGCAGGAACGCGGCGAGGTTCGCGAGCTCGATATGCTCGCCGTTGCGCCGCAGAGGGATCTCGCGATCGATGACGGAGTCGCCGCCGCCGGGCGTCAGGCGCTGTGAGGCACCGGCCGTCGGGAACGGCCCCGGCGCAATGGCGACCGTGCGAATGCCCTTCGGGCCCCACTCGACGGCGAGGCTTCGGATCATCGCGAGCACACCGGCCTTGGCCATGGCCGAAGGCACACGGAACGCCGCGCCCTTGAGCGCCGACAGCGTGAGAATCGAGAGCACTGTGCAGTTGCGCCGGCCCGCATCGATCCAGCGGCGCCCGGCCGCCACCGTGCAGTAGGCCGTGCCGTGCAGCACGGTGTTGAGGATTGCATCGATTGCGCGCGGCGAGAGCTTATGCGTCTCGGCGATGAAGTTTCCGGCTGCGTTGTTGAGAAGACAATCGAGCGGACCGCTTTCCCAAATGCGGTCCATCATGGCTTCGACGGCAGCCGCATCGCGCACGTCGCAGGATATGGGCATGATCTTGCCGCCCGTCTCGCTCCGAAAGCGCGCAGCGGTCTCCTCGAGAACCTCGATCCGGCGGCCGCAGATGACGAGATCAGCGCCAAGCTCGAGAAAGCGCCGCCCCATGGCTGCACCAAGCCCGGTGCCGCCGCCGGTGACCAGAATGCGCTTCCCCTTCAACAAACCGTCCTGAAACACGTGACCTCCTCGCTCATGATCGATGCTTTGGTCATCAAGGTTCCGCAATTGCAGCAACTAATCAAGGGCACCGGTGTTCCGGATGAACGCGACATGAATGCAGCCTGCAGACTGCATTCATGGTGGCGCCGTCACCCTGCCATCGGAGGGAGGCGTGAGCAGGCCGAGAATCGCTTGTGGCGAGCGACTTCGGCCGGCAGGGACACCAGCAGCTCCAGGAGGTTCGAGGCATGAGACTGATCGCTATGGCGACCGGCGCCATCGCCCTAATGACCCTGGCGGGGGGTACACCCGCGCGCGCCGCCGACTTGGGATACGGCGAACCGTCCGATCGCTACAGATCGGCGTACGAGGACCAGCGCTATCGCGATCTCTACGGCCCACCACCGGGCCGTGTATCGCGACGCTACGTCGAGAAGGAAGAGATCGAGGAGCGCTACGCCGTCGAGGATGACGACTACGACGACAAGCGGCTCGCGCCGCCAGCGCGCGTCTACGGCTACCAGGACCGGTTTGCGTACGATTGCACGCCGCGTCATGTGATCCGCGATCGCCTCTACCGCCAAGGCTGGCAGGACTTCCGCGAGATCGACGTCCGCCGGGAGGTGGCCGTGGTCGAAGCGCGGCGCCCGAACGGGCTTCCCTATCGCCTGAGGATCGACCGCTGCTCGGGTGATGTCGTTTCGGCGCATCCGCTCGCGCCCGTGCCAGGTGGCCCGTACGCCTACGGACCGCGGCGGTACTATGGGTATGGCCCTTACCTCCGCTGAGCTTCGCTTTTTGCAGGCATGAGCATTTCGACGGCAGAGGCCCCACCTCTGCCGTTCTCCTTTTGGTGCGCCAACAGGCGAAAGATCCTGCCGCGGCGCATTCCGCTTGCTAGAGTAGCCGCCATTCGATTCGCAGTACTCCTCTCAAATCATCGGTGGTTCATGCCCCTGGTCTCGCTCGCGAAGAACCCTGTTCCCAGCGGAGCAACAACCGGAGATTTTCCCGGATACGATGGCGCACCACTGCGCTATGCGCGCTGGAGCGCAACGCGCGGACCAGCCCGCGGCACGTTCTGCGTGTTCACCGGGCGGAGCGAGTACATCGAGAAATATTTCGAGGTCATCGCCGATCTGAGGCGTCGCGGCTTTGCCGTCGCCATCCACGACTGGCGCGGACAGGGTGGCTCGCACCGGATGCTGCCCAACCCGCGCAAAGGCCACATCAAGGACTTCAGCGAGTTCGATCGCGACCTCGCGGCGTTCATGCAGCAGATCGTGCTCCCTGAGTGCCCGCCGCCCTACTACGCGCTCGCGCACTCCATGGGCGGCAACATTCTGGCCCGGCACGCCGTCGCCACGGACTCGTGGTTCGAGCGCATCGTCCTTTCCGCGCCGATGTTCGAGATACTGGCCGAAAAAGAGCGTGTTCCTGCCGGGCTTGCGCGCTTCTTCGTCGAGACGGCATGCCTTCTCGGCTTTTCGACGCGATATGTCCCGACGGGCTCCGATCAGCCCGCCGAAATGACGACGTTCGAAGGCAACATGCTCACCTCGGATCGCGAGCGCTACATGCGCAATCGCCAGGTGATCGAGGCGGCGCCAGAGCTCGCTCTCGGCTATCCGACCGATGGATGGACGAGAGCGGCTTACCGCTCGTGCGCCCACGTCATGGATCCAGCATTCGCACGGCGCGTGAAGGTACCGCTGCTGCTCTTCAGCGCCGCCAACGACCGCATCGTCTCCTCGCGCGCGATCGAGGCATTCGCGAGCCGCCTGAAAATCGGGGCACACGTGACCATTCCCCAGTCCCAGCATGAGATCATGCAGGAGAACGACACGATCCGGCAGCATTTCTGGTCGGTCTTCGATGCCTATCTCGGCATCGACGCCAACGCGGCGTGACTACGCTCTCGGCGCTTTGCCATCACCCGCGGCGCCGGCCTGCTCCTTGAGCTCGCGCAGGCGGGCCTGCGTCTCGGGATTGACCATGCCGGCCGAGATGATGATCTTCGCGGCATCCTCGACGCTCATGCCGATGATCGTGACACTGGCGCGGGGCACGAAGCAGACGAAGCCGGTAGGAGGCAGCATTCCGGTCGGCATGAACACGCTGACCAGATCCTCCTGCGGATTGAGCGCTGCAATCTGGCGCGCCGCCTCACCGGTAACGAATACGAGCGACCAGATGCCTTTTGATGGAAACTCCATCAAGCCGACTTTCTGGAACGGCTGCTCCGGCGTCGTCACGCTGACGACGCTCTCGAAGATCTGCTTCAGCGCGCGATAGAGATTGCGGACGATCGGCATCCGATCGAGCATCATCTCTCCAGCGCTGATGAGGGAGCGACCGAGCAGGTTCGCCGCCAGCGCCCCGATCATGATCAGCATCAGGATCGCGAACAGGAGGCCGATCCCGGGCACGGCGAAGGGCAGGTAGTTGTCCGGGTTGTAGATGTTCGGGATGTACGGCTTGACCCATCGGTCGACGATGTTGATGACGTACCAGGCGATGTAGACCGTGATGGTAACGGGGCCGACGACGACGAGGCCGGTGAGAAAGTAGTTCCGCAGCCGCGCGCCGACGCGCCAGCGATGGACCTCGACCGTTTCCACGGTCGCGGGCCGCGCCGGATCCTCGCCGGGAGCACCCTCTTCGGGCGCTGACCTCGACAGCTTGTCCTGCATCCCGTCCTTTCCCGCGCGTTCGCCACGTCCCGCCGGGGACAGCTTCATCTCCCGCGCAAGGTATATCCGAGGCAGGCGGCCCGTACCACCCGATTGCGCCGCGACTTTCGTCGGCAGGCCGCGCCTGAATATCGTGCAATGGGAATGGATACGAGCGCTGAGGCCACCGTCAGCCCGCACCTGAAAGCAATTGACAGTAGGGGCCTTCCTTCTCCAGTCTACCGGGCAACACGGAACATCGGGTTTAACCGAGCCAACGCACCTAGGGAGTAGGAAACGCCATGAGGTTTTTGAGGTCTGCTGCGGCCTGCGCAGCAGCTATTGGGCTCGTCGCGAGCGCCAGCCTGCCGGCGGCCGCGCAAAAGGAAATCAAGCTCGGCATCATTTACGACTACACCGGCCCGTTCGCTGGCGGCGGCTCGCTGCCGGCCGCGATCGCGACCAAGATTGCGGTCGACATGATCAACGAGCGCGGTGGCGTCGAGGGGCACAAGATCGTCGCGACATACGCCGACGCGCAGTCGAAGACCGACGTCGCGATCAACGAGGCCGAGCGGCTCTTGAACGAGGTCAAGGTCGACGCGCTGATGGGCGTGTTCTCGTCGGCGCACTGCGTGCCGATGGCCGCCAAAGTCGACGCCGCCAAGAAGTTCATGTGGGCGAACGTCTGCGTCGCCTCCGCGGTCTTCAAGGGCAAGGGCCTGCAGTACGTGTTCCGCCCGCAGGTCCATTCTGACCAGTTCGGCGAGGCGTCATGCAGCTTCATCGCCGAGAATGCCAAGGCCAAGCTCGGCAAGGATGCGAAGGACATCAGCGTTGCCATCCTTTATGAGGACGGCCCTTACGGCACCGGTGTTGCCGCCGGCAACGAGGCCAAGTGCAAGGAGCTCGGCATCAGGATCGCGCACAAGGAAGGTTACGCGGCGACCTCGACCGACCTTTCGGCCCTCGTCACGAAGCTTCGCCGCGCACGGCCCGACGTCATCCTCCACACCGGCTACAATCCCGACATCACGCTCTTCCTGCGCCAGGCCAAGGAAGCCGGCCTGAAGTTCGACGCGCTGATCGGTCATGGCGCGGGCTACGGCCAGATCGACAAGCTGATCGAGACCTTCAAGGGCGACGTGAACTTCTTCTACAACGTCGATCCGGTCGCAGCTCAGCTCCTCGATCCCAAGAGCCTCGCCGCCGGCATGGGCGACGTCACCGCCGAGATGGTCAAGCGCTACAAGGCCGAGACCAAAGTCTCCGAAGTGCCGCCTCACGCGTCGATGGGCTTCAACCAGCAGTGGATCTTCCTGCCCGACGTGCTGCCGCGCGCGATCAAGAAGCATGGCGGGTTCGACCCGGAGGCACTGCGCAAGGCCGCGCTCGAGACCGACATCCCGAGCGGCGGCACCATCCAGGGCTATGGCGTGAAGTTCTTCCCGCCGGGCCATCAGATGTCGGGCCAGAACGAGCGTTCGAGCCCTGTCGTGATGCAATATGTAGACGGCGTAACGAAGATCGCATGGCCGTCTTCGCTGAAGACCATCGATCCGGTCCTTCCATTCCCCAAGGGCCACGCGTACGCGCGCTGACCCCATACGTTGCGACAACATCGCTGCTGCTCTCGCCGGAGAGCGGCAGCGGTGACGCCTTTTATTGCCTACTCGTTTTCTCCTGACCGCAGGCAACCACACGCATGGCGATGCTCAAAGTCGATGGCCTGACCAAGCAATTCGGCGGTTTCACCGCCGTGAGCAACGTCTCCTTCGATGTCGCGGAGGGCGAAATCCTCGGCCTCATAGGACCGAACGGCTCGGGGAAGAGCACGACATTCAATTGCGTTGCCGGCATGTATGCGCCGACAGCCGGCCCGATCATGGTCGAAGGCGGCGAGATCGGCGGGGCCGCCGGCCCACAGGGTTTGCACCACGGGGACGCGCGGCCGGGCCCGGTCCCCCCGCCCCC
>Ga0066256_1002538_pt1 | contig 19797 bp, 19 predicted proteins | sample ThiBio_1000_biof_FD_87107 | JGI IMG/M metagenome (GOLD analysis project Ga0066256, IMG submission 87107) | Wastewater bioreactor microbial communities from Cape Town, South Africa - Thiocy_expt_1000_biof (version 2) | ecosystem: Engineered > Bioreactor > Thiocyanate-remediating >... | reverse complement strand
GGCCGCCTACAAAACGACTGGCAGGGGAGTTGCCGCCATTCACGTTGCCCAGGTCTAAGCGGAAGTTCTCGTGGCGGGAGTCGAGGATCGCGACCGCCGGCACGACAAAGTCGGTGGCGGCAAGTACTGCGCCAGCGTGGCAGCCGGGGCCGCGCAGCGGCTGCTTCAGCACGAAGGCGATTTCCGCCTCGACCTTGGGGTGGATCAGCTTGTTGGCTTCGATCTCGCCGCCGTTGGGGACGCTCATGTAGTCGAAGATCAGTCCGAAACACGGTACGTCGACGCCCATCTGCTTCATCTTGGCGCGCGAAGTCAGGCCGGCCTTGAGTCCGGCGACGCGTTGGCTACGCGCTTCCTTGCGCAGGCGGATCGCGTGCTGGATGGCGTAGGCATCGTCCCAGTCCAGGCTGGGATGCGCGTCGGTGATTTTGGTGACGGCGCGCACGTTCAGTTCGGCATCTTCGAGATGCGCTGCGAGATTCTGGATGGTGTCTTGGTCGAGGGTCATGATGTCCGTCTTCAGGCAAAGCGCACGGAGCAGCTGCCGAGGCCGCCGACGCTGCAGTGGAAGGAATCGCCGGCCACGACCGGCATCAGCGGCGACTGCGAACCGGACAGAATCACCTCGCCGGCCTTGAGCGGAATGCCGAACGCGCCGAGCGTGTTGGCCAGCCAAGCCACGGCGTTGACCGGTGATCCCTGCACGGCGGCACCGGCGGCGGTCGAGACGATGTCGCCGTTCTTCTCCACCACCATGCCGGCGACCGAGAGATCCAGTCCGCGCAGCGAGCGCGGTGTCCCGCCAAGCACGAACACGCCGCAGGAGGCGTTGTCGGCGACGGTGTCCTGGATCTTGATTTTCCAGTCCTGGATGCGCGAATCGACGATCTCGAAACAGGGCAGCACGTAGTCGGTGGCGCGCAACACGTCGGCGGCGGTGATACCCGGACCATTGAGGTCGGCCTTGAGAATGAACGCCACTTCCGCTTCGGCCTTGGGCGCAATCAACGTGTCCATCGGGATCGCCTCGCCCTCGCTGTAGACCATGCCCGACAGCAGCTGGCCGAAGTCCGGCTGGTAGACCTTGAGCATGTTCTGCACGGCCTTCGAGGTGACGCCGATCTTCTTGCCGACGACCGTCTCGCCCTTGTCGATGCGGCGCTCGATCATCCGCAACTGGATGCGATAGGCGTCGTCGAGGCTGATGTCCGGGATACGGTCGGTCAGCGGCGCCACCGCGCGACGCGCGATCAGCGCATCGAACAGCTCGTCGCCGTGCTTCCTGATGTCCTGCAGGTTCATGGCCATGGCTTCAGGCAGCCTCGTCAAGGAAGTCGGTGACCAGGCGCACGAAACGCGCCGAGTGCTCGATCTGGGTCCAGTGGCCGCACTTGCCGAACACATGCAGCTGGGCGTTCGGAATCCAGTCGGCCAGAGTCAGCGAATTGGCCAGCGGGATCACACGATCCTCGCGGCCGTGGATCACCAGGGTTTCGTGCGGTAGGACGCGGATATCCGCTTCCGGGCTGCACAGCGCATCGACACCGTGCTGGCGCGGCGCCGGGAACATCGCCGAGAACGATTCCTGGAAGCCGGGCTGGATGCTGGCGCGGTAGCGCAGCTCGGCCAGCTCGTCAGTGACCAGCGCGCGATCGTAGGCGAACAGGTCCATCATCTTGCGCATATTCTCGAACGAAGGCTGGTAGCCCCAGACTTCGTCCAGCCCCGGCGTGAGTTTGAACGGCACGCCGGCGGCGCCCATCAGCACCAGCCGGCGCACGCGCTGCGGATGGCGGACGGCCAGCGCCAGTGCCAGCGCACCGCCGAAGGAATTGCCGACCAGATCGACCTGCGGCAGCTTCAGCGCGTCCATCACGCCGATCGCGTGGGTGACCCAGTTCTCCATCGTGTAGTGGTAGCCGGCGGGACGATCGGTGAAGCCGAAGCCGACCATGTCCGGCGCGACCACGCGACGCTTCTGAGCAAACGTCGGCATCACCGGCCGCCAGTTCGCGAAGGCGCTGACGCCGGGGCCGGAAACGTGGATCAGCAGCAGCGGCACGCCCGCGGCGCCACTGTTGAGGTCGTGGTAATTTGTGCGGATGCCCGCGGCGACGATGTTCTGGCTGATTTCCGGATTGCTGTTCGTGTCCATGTCCCGTTCCTCGATGGCCGCTCAGGCGTACTTGATGCAGACGTTGCGCAGCTCGGTGTAGAACTCCAGCGAGTGCACGCCGCCTTCACGGCCGATGCCGCTCTGCTTGCTTCCGCCGAACGGCGTGCGCAGGTCGCGTAGGAACCAGCTGTTGATCCAGGTGATGCCGACGTCGATCTGGCCGGCGACGCGATGCGCACGACCGAGATTCCCGGTCCACACCGTGGTGCACAGGCCGTACGGCGTGTCGTTGGCGAGCGCGACGGCCTCGTCCTCGCTGTCGAACGGTGCGATGTGGCAGCACGGGCCGAAGATCTCCTCGCGCACTACCGCCGAGGTCTCGGGCAGGCCGGTCCATATCGTCGGCTCGATCCACGAGCCCTCCTGCAGCGCAGCCGGCATCTTCGGCACGCCGCCGCCAGTGACGATGGTCGCGCCGTCGGCCTTGGCCTTGGCGTAGTAGCTCAGCACCTTCTGCTGGTGCTCCTTCGAGATCAGCGGGCCGATGCCGGTGGCCCTGTCGTCGGGCAGGCCGGGTTTCGTCGCCTCGGCTTTCTGCTTCAGCGCGGCGACGAACCTGTCGAAGATCGGGCGCTCGACGTAGACGCGCTCGGTACCCAGGCAGACCTGGCCGCAGTTGACGAAGGCGGCGCGCGCGATGCCGTCCACCGCCGCGTCGAAATCCGCGTCGGCGAACACGATGCCGGCGTTCTTGCCGCCCAGCTCGAACGACACCGGGCGCACACCCTTCGACGCCGCGGCCATGATCGCCTCGCCGGTGCGCGTCTCGCCGGTGAAGGTGATGGCGTCGACGCCGCGGTGCGTGGTCAGGAACTCGCCCGCCGAATCCGGGCCCAGGCCATGCACGACGTTGTAGACGCCCTTCGGCACGCCGACCGCATTCATCACCTCGCCGAGCAGGGTCGCCGTGGCCGGCGTTTCCTCGGACGGCTTGACCACCACGGTATTGCCGCAGGCCAGCGCCGGGCCGACCTTCCAGGTCATCAGCAGCAGCGGCAGGTTCCACGGGCAGACCACCGCGATCACGCCGCGCGGCTTGCGCACCGCGTAGTTCAGCGCGGCGGCGCCGTCGGGCGTGGCCATCTCGAACGCTTCGGTCGGCACGTTCTTGATGACGTCGGCGAAGATCTTGAAGTTGGCCGCGCCGCGCGGGATGTCGATGTGACTGGCCATGGCGCGCGGCTTGCCGGTATCGGCGACCTCCGCATCGAGGAAATCGTCAAAGCGGCGGTTGATCTCGTCGGCCACCGCGTACAGCAGTTCGACCCGCTCGGTCAGCTTCAGCGCGCCCCACGGCCCGTGCAGCGCGGCGCGCGCCGCGCGCACCGCCTGGTCCACCTCGGCCCGGCCGGCTTCGTGGACCTGGCCGATCACGCGGTTGTCGACCGGGTTGCGGTTCTCGAACTGGCGCTGCGTGGAGACCCAGCCGCCGTCGATGAAATTCTGGAATTGCTTCATGGCGCGTTCTTCTTCGTTCGAACTTTCGGGAGATTCACAGGGAGGGCGTCCAGGCCCGCATGCGCGATCGCCTCGTCTTGCGCCTCGCTGCCGCCGGAGACGCCGATGCCGCCGATGCGCTGGCCGTCCTCGAGCACCGGCAGACCACCGCCGAAGGCGACGAAGCGCGGCCGCAGCACGATGCCCTCGCGTACCGCGGCGGAATGTTCGGCCAGCGCCTGCGGCCAGCGCGCGGTGGGCAGGCCGAAACTCGCGGCGGTGTAGGCCTTGTCGATGGCGATATCCACCGAATGCAACGGTGCACCGGGCATGCGCAGGAAGGCCGCCAGCACGCCGGCGGGGTCGACCACCGCCACGTTGACGCGCACCTGCATGGCCTGCGCGGCTTGCGCCGCCGCAGCCACCAGCGCGTGCGCTGCCGGCCAGTCGATGCAGCGCTGCAACACGCTGCACGACGACACCGCCTGCTGCATGCCGGCAGACATCAGGTGTAGACCTCGGTGAACGAGGCGACCAGGTCGCCGGTGTGATAGAAGATGCCGCTGCCTAGGCGGTCCTCGGACCACACCGTCACCGGCCGGTCGCGCTGCGCCAGATAGCCCAGCCCGGCGAAGGTCTCGTTGCGGTTGCCGCTCGGATCGAAGAAGTAGATGGTCTCGCCGCGCGTGATGCCGTGGCGCGTCGGCGCGACGTCGATGCGCACCTTGTTCTTCGCCATCACGTCGGCGGCCTTCAGCACGTCGTGCCAGGAATCCAGGAAGAAGGCGATGTGATGCAAGCCACTGCGCGGGCCGCCGACAAACGCGATGTCGTGCGGCGTGGTGGAGCAGGCCATCCAGGTCGCCGCCTGGATGTTCTTGTCCGGCCCCACCAGCACGTGCTCGGTGAGCCAGAAATCCAACACCTCCTCCATGAAGCGCGTGTTGTCGGCCACCGTGTTGACGCCAGCCTCGGGGTTCATCTCGCACATCAACAAGGTGTGATCCAGCCAATGCACGCCGGCCCCGCGGATCGAATCCGGCCACGGGTCGGGGTTCAGCGACCCGACCTCGGTGCCGACCTGCTCCTTGGTGGCGAACAGCCGCATCTCGTGGCCGCTGGGCAGGTTGAACTGCAGCATGCGGCCGGTGTCGGGCAGGCTGCCGGCCGGCAGCATGGTGGCCTTGATGCCCCAGGCCTCGATCTTCGGCAGCAAGGCATCCAGGTCGCTCTCGGCGCGCACCTTGTACGCCACATGGTCGAGCCCGGCACGGTCGGACGCGGTGAGGATCAGCGAGTACTTGTCCCACTCGTCCCAGCACTTGAGATAGACGCGCCCGTCGGCGTCCTTCGTCGTCACCTGCATCCCCAGCACGTTGCCGTAGTGCTGCAAAGCGGCGTCCATGTCCATCACCTTGAGGCTGGCGTGGCCTATGCGCATGACATTCATCGTTCGTCTCTCCCATGGTCGTTTCGTGCGGCCGCGGGCAGCTCGCTGCGCCCCGCTGCGGTACGGGTAAGGTTTCTGTGCAACTTGCCGACGACGTCGAGGATCACGTCGGTTTCCGGCGCCATGCGGCAGGCCAGCGTGTAGCCCGTGGCCTCCTCTTCCACGCTCACGTGCGCGCGGCTGATCGCGCCCAGCTGGCGCACGCGCCCGGAGGTCACGCGTACCTTGCACACGCCGCAGCCGCCGTTGGTGCAGCCCACCGGGATGCCCTTGCGGCCGAGCCGCAACATGCCGCACAGCAGGCTCTCGTCGCCCCGACAGAGGTAGCTTTCGCCGCTGCAGGCGACGGTCACCGTTGGCTGCAGCGACGACGCGGGGGCGTCGCCGCATTGGTTTTCGCAGGTTGCCGCATCGATTCGCATCGGCATCTCCTACAAGGCCCGGAACAGCGGGCTGCGCCGCGACGACGCGGCGGCATCGGCGGCGGTGATGAATTTTTCGGTGTAGATGTCGCGCTCGAACAAGCGCCCCTGCATCAGGGTTGCGATGCAGGCCTCGATCATCGGCGGCGGGCCGCACAGGTAGGCCTGGTGGCCGCGGAAATCCGCACTGGCGCCGCCGTCCTGGCTGAAGCGCCGCTTCAACTCTTCATGCACGAATCCCCGCGCGCCGGTCCACGGATCATCGTCGGCGAGGTTGGACAGCACCGGCACGTAGTGCAGCCGCGGATGCTCCGCCGCGAGCTGCTCGAAGTGCTCGGCGAAGTACAACTCGCCGCGGTCCCGCGCGCCCTGGAACAGCCAGATGTCGTGCGGGAAGTCTTCAGCCAGCAAATCGGCCAGCATCGATTTCGGGCTGGAAAGGCCCGAGCCGCCGGCCACCAGGATCACCGGCAGGGCGGCCGACTTGCGTACGAAGAAACGGCCCATCGGCGCCGTCAGATGCAGTCGGTCGCCGGTCCTCAGCGCGTCGTGCAGCCAGCCTGTGGCAGCACCACCCAGCACCTTGCGCACGTGCAGTTCGATCAGTTCCTCGCCCGGCGCATTGGCCAGCGAAAACGCGCGCGGCCCTTCGACGTCCGGCAGGTGGAGGTTGAGGTACTGGCCAGCCTGGAATGACACGGGTCGGTCAGGGCGCAGCCAAATGCCCTTGACCGTAGGTGTCAGATCCTCGATTCGTACAACCTCAGCCTGGTGGTCCTCCAACGGGAGGTAAAGCGCATCCGGGTCCTCATCGACATCCGCTTCGATCACCGCATCGTCGAGCAGGGTCGCGCAGCAGGCCAGCGCCTGGCCCTCCTCCCGTTCGAAATCCATCAAGGCAAATGGACTGGCGTTGCCTTGTTCGAACTGGCCTTGCACGACCTTCACCTTGCAGGTGCCACAAAGCCCATGGCAGCACGCATGCGGCAACCACACGCCCCGACGCAGGCAGGCATCGAGGATGGTCTGGTCTTGCTCGACCTCCACGGTCTGCCCCATGGGCTCGATGATGAGCTGGTAGGTCATGCAGCGACTCCTTACGAACCACTGCCGGCGATGCCGGTCAGCCCTGGTGTGCGAAACTGCACCAGTGATTTGTGCACCAGGCCGTTGTCCGCCAAGCTCTTGGCCTGTTCGGGCGTCCAGTCGTCCTGGCCGTGCTGCCACTGCACCTTTTCCCAGTCGATCTTGTCGAAGTCCGGATGCGAGCCGTACAAACCGGGCAGCACCTCGTCGCGCAAGACGGCAAAGGGCATATCCGGCGGCACCGGGATGCAGATCGGCGAGGCGAACATCAGGTGATTCCGCCAATGGAGGTAGAGCAGGCGGTTGCCGTGGAAGTTTTCCTCGGCGTCGCGGGGAACGCCGGTGTAATTGGGTGCGAGTGCCTTGACGGCCATGCGCGAATCTCCTCGTAAGGTTTGGCAGTCCGTCTCAATCGGCGGCGCGGGTGCCGGTCCAGCGATCCCAGTTGGCCCTGTCGGGCGACAGGTCGTAGTCGCCGTTGTCGACTCCTGGCTCGAAGTGGTACCAGGCCAACACCTCGGGCAAGGTGGCGCCGCCGCAGTTGCCCTGGAATATCTGGTGCACCGGTAGCCACGCCTGGACGTACTTCTCCGGCTCGTAGTCGAAGATGTCCTTGCAGCCGTCCGAGCAGAAGTGGTACTTGGCGCCCTTGTAGTCGCTCTCGCGGAAGCTGATGCGCGTCGGGTCCGTGTCGACCTCGGTGAACACCATCGGAATCTGGCAGACCTGGCACAGCATCGGGAGCCCGTCGTTGAACCAGCGTTCGTCTTTCTTCGCCAAGTCTTCCCAGTGCTTGAAACGCGGGCGATAGAGCTTGTCGAAGGTGTCGGGATATTTCTCCGAGAGCCAGTCCTTCTCGCTGTCCTTGGGTATCCAGGTGTGCAGGGCCGCAGCATGCGAATAGTTGTAGAACGTGCTCCAGATCTGGTGCGACAGGTGCGCTTTTTCCTTCTGCGCCACCTCGTGATACTTCGGCATGCGCACCCCGTAGCGGGACAGGTCTTCGAACAACGCGCCGCCGTTCTTCTCGAAGTAGATCTCCCAGGCTTCCGACCAGGACATCACGCGTTTGGGCAGCATGTAGTCCATCATCATCGCCACCAGCGCCAGCAGCCGGTAACCGCGCCAGAACCACTTGTCGATCCAGCGCTGCACGATCGGCAGGTTGGCGGGGTCCTGCTCCAGCAGAAACTTCACGATCTCCAACCCCAGCGTCATGTGGCGCGACTCGTCCGACTGCGCGGAAAAACCGAAGGTCACCGTGGCCATGTCGCCGTTGAACGCGGCGCCGGACATAAAGGGCATGAACAACAGATTGGTCAGCACGTACTCGAACGAGAACGAGATCGACGTAACGAACTCGAACGGACCGGCCGTCATCGCGTCCTCGAAGTAGGACTTGGGCACCGACAGGTACCAGACGCGGTCGTACATGTGGACGTTTTCGTGCAGGCCGCTGAAGAACTTGTTGTAGTGACTGATGGTGTGGATCTGCGTCTGCGCATGGCGCAGCTCGTCGATCGCCTGCATCTGGCAGGCGACCCGCGCACCGACCCCACGCAGGTTGCGACCCGCCAGGGCATAGCCACGGCTGGCGGCATATTCCAGTGGCGACACGCCCTGGAAGAACAGCTTCAGCGCATTGATGTAACGCCCATCAGTGACGTTGAGGTGGCCGTTGTTCTGCTGGAAGGCATCGATGATGGCGTAGAGCTTGCGTTCCTTTTCGCCCTGGAACTTCCAGTAGGCATCCATGGTGAGCCGGAACGGATCCTGCCAGCCTTCCCAATCGTGGATCTTGATGCCCTCGAACTCGTCGAACGGGAAGACCTTGTCCATCGGCTGGTAGGTGGTGTCCCAGCCGAGGTCGCGCGTCATCAGGTTGTAGCGCTCTTTGAGGCCCAGCTTGCGCGGGGTTGTCTTGGCGGTGTCTGCGCCTTTCATCGCGATATCGGAGGCTTGCTTGTTCATGGTGCTCTCTTCGGTACGGAATGTGATGCCCGCACGGTGTCAGCCGCGGACCAGGCAGAATTCGTCGTCGCTTTCGTCGATGTTTCCCGACAGCGAGATCAGGCTGAGGTGCAGCTCCTGCAGGTTCCAGTCGCGACCCAGGCGTTCGCTCACGGACTCGCGCCGCACGACAAGCCTCCCTGGCGCGTCGATCTGCACCATGGCGGGAAAATCCGAGCGCGTGGCGGCGGGGGTGTCCTCGAGGATCGCGTCGATGATGGCGCGTGCCTCGTCGCTGGTTTGCAAGGCGATGAAGACGTTGTTGTTCATGGCTTGCCTCCCCGCGGGGGGGACGGCGACGAAGCCACCGCGGCGATGCCGGCGCGCTCGGCGCGCGCGTCCGGTCGGTCGACGGCCTCGCGGACGGCGGCTCCGGCCTGGTCGCCGAACGCCGCCGTCGCCCACGGCCAGAACGCATCGATCCACGCCGGCAACCAGCGTTCGATCCACTGCTTGAGCAGGGCCGCGTTGGCCGGCGACTCGGCGGCCGCGGTGCGCAGGTTGGCGTCCATCCAGCGGACGTTTTCTTCGTGCCAGTTGGTGGCGAACTCCGTGCACAGGGCGTAGCCACTGGCCGCCTGCGGGCCGAGCACCTGCTCCAGGCGGCTCATGGCCAGTGGATACACCAGGCCATCGAAGAGGAAGTTCTGCGCTAGCAGCACTTCGAACCAGTCGGCGGTGACGAACAGCTCTTCCATGCAGGCCCGCACGCCCTGCCAGCACGGGTCGCCCAGCCAATCCTGCCGGGCCTGGTCGAGTACGGCAGTGCCGTTGCCGTCCAGCAGCAGGCCGATCCGGGTCAGGTACTGCGCCAGGCCGAGGCGATCCATGGTGTGAAACTGCGCGGCCTGCGTGATGGCCGCGCCGTAGCCGTAGGCCACCACGGCGCAGTTGTTCATGTTGGCGCCCCACTCATAGTGGCGCAGTGGCACCAGCAGGCGGGTCAGAAGCGCACGGTCAGCTTCCGCGGCGTCACGTAGCATCCCGCGGCGGTCGACGAACTCGAAATTGCTCTCCTGCACCTCCTGCTGCCTGGCTCGCGCTTGGACGTACACGCCGTAGTAGTAGTGGCGGGGATCGCGGAAGGCATACCAGTCGCCCATCACAATGGCAGTACGACGCACGTCGTACAGGTCGTACTGGGGTTGCCAAAGTGGCTTGTAGTGAAAGTTGACCTCAGGCTGCAGGTCGAACGTCGCCTCTTGATAACGTGTGGCCGGCTTGTCGGCTCCGAATCGGCGCGCGATATGCGAGAAGGTCTGCCGAATCGGCCGGATATCGCTTATCTTGATGTCGGGCTGCATGAAAAACTCCTGTGATCGTGTATCGGTAGTGCCGGGCGAACCGGCTCAGCTCTCGACGCCGGGTTCGCCGTAACGCCACTTCAGCCGCTCGGCATCCACGGCCGCACCCTCCGGGCCTGACAGGAAACGGCTGTGATGGCGGGCGCAGAACTCGCGAAACTGCTCGGGCCGCATCACCAGTTCCACGGTCAGATCCGGGTCGCCCATGGAAAACTCGAATTGCACGAAGCGCTGCTCAATGCTTCCGATGACGCGCACCGTCGTCGCTGGCTGGCGTAGAACCGGTTGAGGTGACGCATTCATTAGATGCTCCCGTTGCGCAGGCAGAACGCCTTGGCAACGCATTAACGCAACAGCCGTGCCAGTCCCTCGCAAACGGCTCTACACCGGGCTTTGCCGCAAACACGCCCCAAACAGTGCCGGGTAGAATCTGCGCAAATGATCAATTGGTGCGTCGCAGCTTGATGATTTGCTCATGCTGCGGTGCAATCCAGCCATCCTGGGCAGCAATGCCAGGCCTGCAATAGCCACCCGGGTGACATGGACTGCTTGTTTCCTGGTCACCGCTTTCCGAGGCTGCTCTTATGCCAGCGGTTTCCGCCCGAAACGACCTGCTTGCCTCGCTCCGATCGTTAGTTCGTTTCGAATCGGCGAGCGGGCACATCTGGCTCGACCAGCACCGCATGATGCTTCTGCACACAGGAGCACTGGGTGCATTGCGACGCGAGCTTCTGGAAAGTCTGGGCGAGGAGCGCGCGCGTGGCCTGCTGCTGCGCATGGGTTTTGTTTCCGGTCAACGGGACGCGCAACTGGCGCGCAAGTTGCGCCCCAATCTGATCGATCAGGTCGAGAGCTTCTCGACCGGGCCGCTGCTGCACGCGCTGGAGGGCGTCGCCAAGGTAAGCGCCGTAAAACTGGACATCGACATCCAGCGCGGTCGTTTCTACGGCGAATACCTGTGGCAGAACTCCTGGGAATGCGAATCGCACGTGCGCGAGTCCGGCTATTCGGACGACCCGCAATGCTGGTCACAGATCGGCTATGCCTCCGGCTATACCAGCGCCTTCATGAACCGCTTCATCGTCTACAAGGAGGTGGAGTGCACGGCACAAGGCGACCCCTACTGTCGCATCGTCGGCAAACCGGCCGAGGAGTGGCACGATCCGGACTATCTGCAGTACTTCCGCCCCGATTCGATCGCGCACGAATTGCTCGATCTGCAGATGGAGGTCGAGCACCTGCGCTCATCCATCGCCCGTCCACGCTACGAGGGCCCGCTGGTTGGCGCGTCATCGAAATTCCTGGATGCGATGACGTTGCTGCGCAGCGCCGCGCCCAGCCAGATCAGCGTGCTGCTGCTGGGCGAGACGGGTGTCGGCAAGGAAGTCTTCGCGCACTGGCTGCACGACAATGGACCGCGCGCCGACAAGCCTTTTGTTGCGGTCAACTGTGGCGCGATACCCGACAACCTGATCGAAGCGGAATTGTTCGGCGTCGAGAAGGGCGCCTATACCGATGCGCAGAGCAGCCGCGCCGGGCGCTTCGAACGGGCCGACGGCGGCACGCTGTTCCTGGACGAGGTCGGCGACCTGCCGCCCAGCGCGCAGGTCAAGCTGCTGCGAGCGCTGCAGTCCGGCGAGATCGAGAGGCTGGGCGGGGAAAAGGTCAAGGTCACTAACGTCCGGGTCGTCGCCGCCACCAACGTCGACCTGCTCAACGCCATCCAGGAGGGGCGTTTCCGCGCCGACCTGTATTACCGGCTGGCCACGCTCCCCATCACCATCCCGCCGCTGCGCGAACGCCGTGTGGATATCCCGTTACTGGCGGAACGCTTCATCGAGAAATTTTCCCGCCCCGTGGGCAAGCAGACCCGGGGTCTGAGTGATCGGGCGATGCAGTCCCTTGTCGATTACGCATGGCCAGGCAACATCCGTGAACTGGAGAATGTCATCGAGCGTGGGGTGCTGTTGACACCGGACAACGCGGCGATCGACGAGCATCATCTTTTCCCGCATGCCGCCTCGGCGTCCGCACAGCACCTGCAGGCCTCCGGCACGATTGGTGCCGCCGCCCCTCGCCACGCCGACGCTCTCACCGAACGCGTGCTGGAATCCGGCATCGGACTCGAGGAACTGGAGGACGGCTTGCTCCAGATGGCCGTGGAGCGCTCGGGTGGCAACCTGACCCGGGCCGCGAAACTGCTCGGCATCAGTCGCGCAAAACTCGCCTACCGGATCAAATGCATGCGAAGCGCGGACAAAGGCGATGCTAACTAGTCCGTAAGAGACCTCCGATCAAGCCCAGACACATGATGTTTTTGCCCTGAGCTATCGGGCCACTGCTGGTCATCGTGTTTTCCTGTTTGTAGCGTCGTGCGTGTCAGTGCGCCACCGGCAGAGGAAGCCCCACCGAGATGCAAACTGGCCACCCCCAAAGCAGCCGTTCACCATTGGCAGCAACGGGTCGATTTCTGCCTGTCGACGTCGGCTTACAGCTGATCGTACTGGTCGGCGGGCTGGCCTTTGCCGACCAGTCGCGTGATGCATGCTCCCCGGTGCACGCATCTCGTCAGCACCACCTAGAGTCGGTGCTGGACCAGTAACTCGCCACCTGGTAATGCACGCAATACGCCCTTTTGCACCCCCATCGCAGAGCCAATAAACCTTGTGCTTGCCTCAAAAATCAAGCGACCGAGTTCGGCGACGCTATAGGGGTACGCATCATGCGGCAATTCGATCGTCGTCAGGTTCGCGATCACGACGACGTTGGCATCTTGCCGAGGCACACATAGCCCAACCACATCCAAGTTGATGCGCTTGCTGGTGTCATCCGCCACCGCCGGCTGAGTGAAATCAGAAAGTGCACGTCGCGGCAACTCGACTACATCATTGCCGCTATGCAGCGACGCAACCAGCCCACTCTGCTCATGCGCCTTGCTCAGCGCATGGAGCACGTCAACGCAATGCGCGTGGGTAACGGCCTGCGCCAATGGCAGAGGCGGCTGGCGCTGGGCGTTCTCGTGCACCTGCTGATCAGATAGGGCCAAGTGCGCGACCATCTCGCCGGTCCCCTCAAAGAGTTCCGTGTCAGGGATGATCTCCATACGCACGGCGCCGCCGCACAGCGTGGGCTCACCAAGCTTGGTGCCATACACCTGCATCAGCGCACGGCAAAGCATCGGGATCTGACCGAGTTTGGCCATCGCCTCCTTATGAAGCCGGAGGGGGCTGTCCGGTTTGTCGTCAGCCGAAAAGATCAGCGAAATAAACTGGCGCGGATTGAAATTCGTCATGGGCATTCCTAGAAAATAAGTCGCAAGGCAAGGGGATACGGCGCGGTACTTGGCGCGCTGCGAAATGGGGAGCGGTATAGACTCCGCCCCGGCCTTGGTTCGGGGCGTCGACGCAACACATGACATGGCGGCTCGACATGAGCCACACGTGATGTGTCGTCAGGGATGGAGGCGCGTTTGCGCTTGCCCTCGGGGGGCTCTGGTGTGGCCGCAGGCGATCGCCAGCACCATCAAGCGCTGTGACGAGGGGACGACACTTGTACGGGGTGCGCAACTTGGACTACGCGACCACGATTCAGGTAATCACACCGCGCACAATCCGTGCGGTAGGGAGATCAAGGTCTCCCGGCGTGAGTCTGCCCAAGCGGGCAGTACAGGGTAAGTGGAGGGCATCACCTCCACGGGCTGACCTGAGGCCAGCACATCGCAAAAAAAAATGCGACGACGTCAGCGTGCCAGCAGACGGGCGGAACTGTCAACAGTCATCCATTTTTCCAAATGGACAGATGGAAAATTCAGCGGTGCCCACTTCGCGCCAGCCTGCGAGCGATTTGATTGAAAGAGCTTTCGTATGCGGGCTGGATATCCAATCCCATCATCTTCAGATTGAGATGCTCGAGCGACTGACCCGCCTCCCGCTCCTCGCCACCGCTGCTACGTCGTTGCCGCGACAGCAATAGCGGAACCCCTCGATACCTTGGGTCCTCCAAGGACATTGCATGATTGATGAGTCTCTTCATCCAGCATTGATACGTCATGGGCAACCCCCTCAAGATTCTGATCTGACTGACGTTACGCGATCTTGCTGCCGGGTCCTTCAATGGGCATCAGCATGCTGACTATCAAACGTCGTGACGAGCGAATCGAACGGCATTCTGGGTCGATGGCTCATTACCCCGAGGATCTCAGAATACTATCGGGACAAGGATGGCCGGGAGCGCAGCAGTAGCGAATGGTCCGGTAAGGGTGCGGAGAAGCTTGGCCTGACCGGGTCGTTGACCCAGAAGCGCTGCTGAGGCTCGGATACCATTCAGCGCGAAGGTCCGTTTCTGGCCGATCTCTGCCGCTGGGTCGAAAGCTGATCAGTGTGCCGGCAAACTGATCACGCTCGGTCAGTTCAGACGATCAAGTCGGGCGGTGTGCGCAGTCGGGGCCCGTCTCGTTGAGTATTGACGCAAATATCCAGACGATTGCGAGCACCCAGCACAGGGCCGCACGATGCCCCTTCGTCGAGTCATCTTTCAAAGGCTCCTTCAGCAGGTGGCGACCATTGATGGTCGCCACCTGCATGGACAGACCGCACTCGTCGATGAGCAGGTTCGCAGCGTCCCGCACTTCGATGCTGTTCAGACACATCACCACATTCCGATCGTACAGGTGCGAGATGTGCGCCTGCTTCACCCACGACGTAACGAGTGCCTTGAGGCCTGCGGATGGCTCCCGCGCTAGGAGCCCGAATAACTTTCCGGTACCCGCCAGTCGTCGGGGCACTTCCATGGTGGAGCGTGTACGCACCTGATTCGACTGGATCCATGGCGTGCAGCCACGCTGAAGAAGCAACGCATGCGCGACCTCATCCAGTCGATCCGCCTGCGGATCGGTGAGGCCGGCCAGCAGGACCGCCTCACTGCGATTCCTGCAGTGATGCACCGCTCGCGCATAGGCATCGATATGCATCGGAAGGAAGGGTTTGAAGCGACGCAGTGGCGGAGGCTCCGTCCGGTATTCGTTCCCTGGTGGCACCGGTGTTTCGCCGACCCGATCGAGAAGGATCGAGATCCTCGTGGCACCGCCACCATCTGAACGGCTCCAAGCCATGTCCAGCGGGGCCGGCGCCAGGCCCGACATGGCCAGCAAGGCTGCACGTGGTGTCTCGACGCAGGCGTATAGATCCGCGAAGTGGAGGCTGGCAGGGTCGTTGATGTAGCTGGTGATCGGGATCTGGATCAGGGCATGACCGCAGAGCGTCATCATGCCGTGCACGTCTCTCGCGGACACGTCGCGCGTCTGCTGTAGGGTCTGGTAGCGTTCCGATACGCGCACCTTGCGTAGCCAATAGACATGCGCCTTGGGATTGCCGCTGGCCCATTTCAGCAACTGGTTGATGCGGCGCGTGAGATGGTCCTCGTGGAATCGAACCCGTTGGCCAGGCTTCGCGGCGAACAGCGGCAGTTCCGCGCGATGGCCATCAGGGGCGATAGTCCGCTGCGCGTCGAGCCACGACGACAGCCAAGCGCGATGCGTGCGCCACAGAACGCCCTCCAACGGCACGAAGCCGATGGAGGTGCTGGTCTTCGCTTCGCCGTAATCGCCCGTGACCCGCACATGGACGAAGTCGCCTCCAGCGCCAGAGAGATGGAGATCCGACAGGGTCAATCCATAGGCCGACCCGGGGCGGATACCGGATGCTTCCAGGATGAGGAACAGGATGCGGCGGAGCTGGGCCAGGCGCAGGAAGTCCGGGCTCGTGTCGGTGCGCGCTTGCTCCATCTCGTGATCCAGCACCAGTGCGTCGTAGGTCGCCTCGCGCTCGGCCGTCGTCAGCAGGCCGGGTTCGACGGTCAGCTTTCGCGTCCCGGCGAGGGTCGCCAGCTCTGCCATATCCACCGATGGGCAGGCATATCCCCGAATCAGGTAGCGGTGGAAGCGGTGTAGTTCCTCGAAGGCATACGTCCTGGCTTCCTCTGTCTTGGCGAACAGGACCTCCCGGTAAAGCTGCCTCAGCTCCTCCCCGGTCAAACCGGAGAGGGGGCGATCCCCCAGCATCGCCAGCAGCGGCCAGCCGATCTGCGTGATTTCCCGTTGCAGGGAGTTGTGCGCGAGGCGGTGGCCGTCTTCGCTGCCGTGTCGGAGGTGATCCAACGAGTATCCGATCAGGATGGTCAGGTTGTTGTCGCTGCCCACGGTTTCGCGGAGCTTCTCGAGTGCCTTTCGCAGTGCGCCACGCCATCCCCACTTCCCATCGGAGGCACGACCGGACCGTGTTGGTGGCCTCGACCCCCGCAGTCGCCCGAAGGTGCGCGGGTTCAGCAGACTGACGAAGCGATCGTAGACGTCCCGCGACATCACCTGCCGGCTGCCAGTCGTCATCACGTGCGGTACAACGGAGACTGGACTCGGCAGCGGTGCGCGTATCGGCGCGGAGCAGCAATCGCTCGATCCCGGACAGCTCGATGGCAGCGGCTGCCTGGAGTGTCCGTTCGATGCGAATTGTGTCGGTCGCGGCCTCTCCCCAACCAACCACGCCGGAGAGGTGTACGCGTGCCCAGTCGTCCAATCCCTCCAGGCTTGGTGGCCGGGCGGTGGGTGCATGGTGTTTACGGCGGGCGAGGAGTGTGGCCGGCACCCCGCTGAACACCATGGGCATCGCGATGCCCTCCACGGTCGCGGGAATCCGGATCACGTGGCCGCGAGTGCGTGCTCGCAAGCCATCTCGTGCCGCGCCAGTCGCAGCCAGTGCCCAAGGCATCCGGCGGTACATCGAGAAGGCCAGGATCGACCAGACCGTAAGCGCCCCCAGGTCACGCGCCCGGCACTGCTTCGCCCGTGCCACCAGCGCCTGGCGTACCGCCTCGACCTGCCGCACCGCTGTGCCGAGACCGGGGACGAAAGGGGACGGGTCCGCTGTGACACTGAGGTAAGGCCGGCTCGGGATCGGCCCTTGGACCAGGCCTTTTTCCCGCGCGCGGCGCACCAGCCGATAGAGCAAGATGCGGGCGATGACGGCTTCGAGGGCACTCGACGGATCCGCGTCACCCTGTCGCACACGATCACAGATCAACGCGTAGTGATCGGGGGTCATTTCGACCTTGACGCCTGGGAACTCGCCGGCTGGCACCAGTCGACGCTTCTCCGGGTCGAGTCGCAGCCAGGGAAACAGCTCACCAATGGCGGTTCCGAGCCGATCCATGACGGACGCCTCGTACTGTGTCCAGCGCTCGTGCAATTGCAGTCGGATGCGTTTGAGTTCCGCCTCGTGTTGGCGTCTGTGCGATGCGAAAACGGCTTCCCAGTCCATGAGCTTGGGCATCGGCACGCCGTCCCAGTGCCATCGTGTCCTGCGCGCCGACGCGGGATACCAGCCGTCCGCGACCAGCAGATCATCGATGACCGGGCCAAGTTGCCGGGCCAGCTCCGTGGGGGCACGTGGTGACAGGTCGGCGTGCATGTGGGCGGGCGAGACGACCCAGCCGAGCTGTGCATGGCGCAACTCGGGATCGACGCGCCGACGCTGCAGGCACTGGTTCAGGCGATGGCGATAGAAATTGTCAACCGATTGCAGTTCGGGCGGCATGCTGTCACGCAGTGCCGATGCCGTCACGGGCGAGGCGATGCCTTCGGTGGTCGGAGCACTCAGCAGAGGTGCTTCCGCCCGGAGGATCGACGCGGCCAGTCTCCCGGCCGGTGTCTTGGCGAGGTCGGTCGACATCGTGACCAGATGATCGAGATAGCGCCGCAAGTCGGCCAGCCACAGCCGTCCCGTGGCAGCTATGCGCGTGGCCCGCAGGGCATCGACCTGCTTGTCCTGCAGGAGGATGAGGCCGTATTCGGGGATGACATCATCCAGCTGGATGCGTCCCAAGGCGTCCTCCGGCCGGTGCCCAGTCGCGCAGCACAGCACGGCCGCCAAGTGATCCCGGTGCGCGCGCCATACGGCGAGCGGATCGACCGGCTCGCGTGCGGCCGTCCGCAGGGCGTGGCGCAGCCGTGCCGGCCAGCATCGCGCGGCAGGGTCTGTAAGCACGAGCCGGGATCCCACGTGACCGGCGCGTTTGATCCGCGGCTCGACCTGCTCCCCGAACCGCCGCGACTGGATCTGGGCGAGAAACGTGACCAGCTCCGACTCGGGTAGGGCCGAGTAGTAGGCGGGTACTGCAGGCATCGCGAAGGTGTCTGCCAATGCGATCTGTGCCATCTCCGAACCCAAGACTGCGGCGATTTCCGAAGCCAATCCCAGTCGGGGCGCCAATGCGCCGGTTTTCGCCTCGGGCATGACCTCCCCAAGGACATCGTGCAGCCGGTACGGCGCCGTTATCGATCCGGCCAGCAAGGGAAGGACCGCATTCCCTGGGCGTGGGCCTCCCTCCGCCAGCTGGAGCAGCAGCCGGTGCACGCTGTCCGGCAGCGGCCACGCCAGTACCTCAAGGCTCGGCTCCAGCCAGTCGGCCAGATGCTCGGATGGTCGCACGGCGTTGACCGGTCGCCGGAGGCGCCGGTACAGCACGGGCAATGCAGGGTCGACGGCGTGTGGGCAGGCTGCGTCTTCGCGGCCCCATGTGATGTCTTGGAGATCGATTTCGCGGACACCACTGCCCAAGGCCAATGCGAGTGCCACGAAGCGCTCCGCCTGGGTGGGATCAACAGAGATGAGGGACTGCGCCTGACTGACCGTGCGACGGCACAGTCGTTCGTCCAGGACACGCGGGATACGTAAATCGGGTGGCGACAGCAGATCACCTTGGCTGGCACGCTCCAAGGACACCGCCGCACCGCGGGCCGCCTGCACCGTGGCGGACACCGGAGCTTGGTCGCAACGGACTGGAGTGGTGAAGCAAGTCAGTGCCACTGCGCTTTCGGGCTGACCTTCCATCAAGGAGAGCGGGGCGACGGGGGCTTCCAGTGATGGAGTGAGGTCGGGGGGCTCCAAGGCATGCCGCAGCCGACCTGGCTCGGTCAGCATCCAGCGGATCAGGGTGTCCCGCAGCCATCCATTCCATTGCTGGAGAAAGTGTGTGGGTAGTGCACCAGAGGTCGATTCGCGGTCGACCACGCGAACGAGTTCGGGGATGGATGAGGTGGACCCCAATGCCAAGGTGAGCGGTGAATCCGGTGCGCCGAGCGCGCCACGCACCATCGACAACAGTCTCTTTGGTGCATTCCGATCTCGGCCATGTGCCTCAAGCAGGCTGCAGAGCCCTATGCAGGTCAGGCGTTCCAGTCCATGGGTGTGGCCACTTCGATACCGGAAAAGCGTCGCGCTGGCCGGGTGGGCATCGTGGATGTCGCTCGGCGACTGCACATGGGCAACACGGGCGGCCTGTTCCTCGAGGAACCGGGAGTGTCGGGTGAGATAGGCGACAAGCGGGGCCAGAATGGGCCGATCAATAGGGGCGATGGACTGCCCGAGCTGAAGCAGGGTGGCGCTGAGATCCGGCCACCATCCTCGCGGGACTGGCGCGCCGTCCAGCTCGCGTAGAATGTCGTCTGCGTTTCCGGCGCCGTCCATGAACCAAAGGTAGTGCTGGAGTCATCCAGGTGGCAAGTCCAGTGACAGTCGTTTAACTACCTCAGGTGCTGCCAAGTGACGTCGCGAGCTCGGGGGTGCCTCAAAACAGGTGCGCCGCTGTTAAATTTTTGTATTCGATTTAAGTATATGATTTACATAATGTTTTATGTCTATATCGCTATGTTGAATCACGTAGCGATTCGCGGTCGTAAGTAAATTAGCGACTATTGGTGTGCTTCAGGTGTCTAGCGCTCATAATGGAGTCCCCCCATAGCCACCAAACGTGTCGCGCGTGTCTGTCCCGCCGACGTGTCCATCCGCGCGGACGTCGCCATGCACATCTTCAAGGTGTTTCAGCTCGAAGCAGCCCACCGCCTGCCGCACGTGCCGGAAG
>Ga0066256_1002475_pt2 | contig 19803 bp, 17 predicted proteins | sample ThiBio_1000_biof_FD_87107 | JGI IMG/M metagenome (GOLD analysis project Ga0066256, IMG submission 87107) | Wastewater bioreactor microbial communities from Cape Town, South Africa - Thiocy_expt_1000_biof (version 2) | ecosystem: Engineered > Bioreactor > Thiocyanate-remediating >... | reverse complement strand
ACATCCTGATGGCCGACGTGGACAAGGTGCTGGCCGCACTGAAGACCCGCGCCTTCGAGCACAAGATGACGCCGACCATCGGCCGCTCGCACGGCATTCACGCCGAGCCGGTCACCTTCGGCCTCAAGCTCGCTTACGCCTATGCGGAATTCACCCGCGCGAAGGAGCGCCTGATCGCCGCGCGCAAGGAAATCGCCACTTGCGCCATATCCGGCGCGGTCGGCACCTTTGCGCAGATCGATCCGCGCGTTGAAGAGCATGTCGCGAAGGCGATGGGCCTCGCGGTCGAACCGATCTCCACACAGGTGATCCCGCGCGACCGGCACGCGATGTTCTTCGCGACCCTCGGCGTCGTCGCCTCATCGGTCGAGCGTCTCGCCACCGAAATCCGCCACATGCAGCGCACCGAAGTGCTGGAAGCGGAGGAGTTCTTCTCCGAAGGCCAGAAGGGCTCGTCAGCGATGCCGCACAAGCGCAACCCGGTGCTGACGGAAAACCTCACCGGCCTCGCGCGCATCGTGCGCTCCGCCGTGACGCCCGCACTGGAAAACGTCGTGCTCTGGCATGAGCGCGACATTTCGCACTCGTCGGTCGAGCGCATGATCGGCCCCGATGCGACAGTGACCCTGGACTTCGCGCTCAACCGTCTCGCGGGCGTGGTCGAAAAGCTGCTGGTCTATCCGGCCAACATGCAGAAGAATCTCGACCGCCTCGGCGGCCTCGTTCACTCGCAGCGCCTCCTGATCGCACTCACCCAGAAAGGTGCGTCGCGCGAGGACGCCTACAAGCTGGTCCAGCGCAATGCGATGCCGGTCTGGCGCGGCGAAGGCGACTTCCAGTCCTTGTTGAAGAAGGACGCCGACGTAAAAAAGTATCTGTCGGACAAGGAGATCGAGGAACAATTCGATCTCGCGTATCACTTCAAGCACGTCGATACGATCTTCAAGCGGGTGTTCGGGGCCTCCTGACCCGATGGGTTTCATCACCGCTGTCAGTCTTCGCAGAGGCCATCACTTCAGCAAGACGAACGCCATGAGCATTCGTCTGCTCAAGGGGCTCGGTGTCGATGGCGATGCCCATATGGGCAAAACGGTGAAACACCGCTCGCGAGTCGCGAAAGACCCGACCGTGCCCAACCTGCGTCAGGTCCATCTGCTGCACGAAGAGCTGTTCGAAGAACTGGCGCCAAGGAACTTCATCGTCCGCCCCGGCGACATGGGCGAGAACGTCACCACGCGCGGCGTCGATCTGCTTGGCCTTCCCACCGGCACGCGACTGCATCTCGGCGACAGCGCAGTGGTCGAAGTCACGGGCCTGCGCAATCCCTGCATTCAGATCGACCGTTTCCAGAAGGGCCTGATGACCGCGACGCTGGACAAGGACGCCGATGGCAAGCTGATCCGCAAGGCGGGAGTCATGAGCGTGGTACTCGCGGACGGCGACGTGCGCCCGGGCGATCCCGTGAGGGTCGAACTCCCGGAAGGACCTCACCGGCCGCTGCAGCCGGTGTAAGGCCGAGAATTATTCCAGGCCCCACACCATCCGCACCAACACCCCGTCGCGCCTGATGAAGTGATGATACAGCGCTGCAAGCGTATGCAGCACGACCAGCGCCAGCAGCACATAGGCCATGTAGATGTGCCAGTTCTCATACTGGCGCGCGGCAGTCTTGTCCGGCGATGTGAACTGCGGCACGCGGAACAGGCCGAAAAAGCTGCTGTAATCCGGCATATGCGCGCCGGAATGCGACCAGCCCAGTATGGCGACCACGAACGTGAACAGATAGAGCAGAGCCTGATTGAGCCGGGCCAGCCCGCGCTCCCAGGCCAGCGTTCCGGCCGGCAACGGCGGCGCCGGATTGAACGCACGCCAGATCAGCCGCAGCGCCAGCAGAAGCAGCAAGACGTAGCCGATGTCGGCATGAATCGAGCGATGGAAGAAGCGGTCCGGCCGCGCCGGGATGTGGTTCATCCACCAACCGTAGGCCAGCATCCCGATGATCAGCAGCCCCATGATCCAGTGGAAGGCGCGAGATACCGCTCCCCAGCCATTCGGGACGTTTTTAGTGACCAACCGCGTGCTCCTCGATTCGAATGGGCCGTCCAGTTGCATCATTATAAAGCCGGTTTTTGCCCCGAATAGCCTGACAACTGACTGGTAACCGCTGCCCTGCTATCATGAGATCCGTGCCAAACGCCCCGACCATCCTCGTCTTCGACTCCGGCCTCGGCGGTCTCACCGTCTTCCGCGAGATCGTGAAGCTGCGGCCGGGCGCGCACTACACCTACGTCGCCGACGACGCTTATTTCCCTTACGGCCAGCACAGCGAGGACGAGATCATCGCCCGCGTCGTGCCGCTGATTGGCGAGTTGATCGCCGAACATGCGCCGGATCTCGTGGTGATCGCCTGCAACACCGCTTCCACGCTGGTGATGACGCATCTGCGCGAGACTTACAGCGTGCCGTTCGTCGGCACGGTGCCCGCGATCAAGCCCGCCTGCGCTTCGTCCAAAACGAAACGCGTCTCGGTGCTCGGGACGCGCGGCACGGTGAAGCGCGAATATACGAAAAAGCTGATCGCGGATTTCGCGGCAGGCTGCGACGTGACGCTGGTCGGCGCTGAAAATCTCGCGAGTTTGGCGGAAGCCGCCTTGCGCGGCGAGCCGGTCAGCAACGAGGCCATCGCCGCGGAAATCGCGCCATGTTTCCTCAATGGAGATGCGCGAACCGATACGGTGGTGCTAGCCTGCACGCACTATCCCCTGCTGATGGATCAGATGCTCGCGGTCGCCCCGTGGCCGGTCGACTGGATCGATCCTGCCCCCGCCATCGCCCGCCGCGTCGGCGATTTGCTCGGCGCCGCGAATGGCCTTACGGGCACGCCCGAAACCCGCTTCATCTTCACGTCGGGACAATCGCCGTCCCCCATCCTCTCCCGCGCCCTCGCGCCGTTTTTCGACGCGCGCATGCTCGCCTGAGAACATCCCTTCCGCCTCCACTGTTCCGCTGCTAGCCTTTGCGCACGCCGGTCCGCAAAGAGAACGGCAAGGGAGGATCATGATGTTCAAGAAGACCGCGCTCTGCGTCTCCATTCTCGCTCTCGCCGGTGTCGGCGCGGCGCTCGCCCAGCAGCCGCCCGCCGGCATCAAGCGCACCCCGCTTCAGACCGTGCCGTTCCCCGAGGGCTACAACACCGTGGTGGGAATCGCCGAACTGGCCCCGGGCGTGAAGGCCGGCCGCCATACCCATCCGGGCATCGAAACTGGCTATGTCATGGAGGGTGAACTGGTGCTGTCGATCGACGGCCAGCCCGACAAGACCCTGAAGCCGGGTGAATCCTACCAGATTCCGGCGGGTGCGGTTCACGACGCTGCCGTTCATGGCGATAAGCCCATGAAAGTATTGGGCGTTTACGTGGTGGACAAAACCAAGCCGCTGGCCTCGCCCGCGCCTGCGAAATAGCCGAACCGTTTGACTTCGCGGCCCTTTTTACCTATGAACACCCTGCTCGCGGGCCGTTTTCGGCCCGCGTTGCGTTTCGCGACCCGTGGTCCTCCCCATCAAGCTTATGAGGCGGACCTGTCAGCACCGGGATTTATCCCGCTGCACAGGAGGGCGCGTTTCCTCAAAACTCAAACGTCAAGAAAGAGGACGCGATGACTAAGCGTAGTGAGGCGAAGTATAAAATCGATCGCCGTATGGGCCAGAACATCTGGGGCCGCCCGAAGAGCCCCGTCAACAAGCGTGAATACGGCCCCGGCCAGCACGGCCAGCGCCGCAAGGGCAAGCTCTCCGACTTCGGCACCCAGCTCAAGGCAAAGCAGAAGCTCAAGGGCTATTACGCCAACATTTCCAAGCGCCAATTCCACGCGATCTACGTCGAAGCCAGCCGCCTGAAGGGCGACTCCGGCGAGAACCTGATCGGCCTGCTCGAGCGCCGCCTCGACACCGTGGTGTATCGCGCGAAGTTCGTGGCCACCATGTTCGCAGCCCGCCAGTTCATCAACCACGGCCACATCAAGGTGAACGGCAAGCGCGTCAACATCGCCAGCTACAAGGTGAAGGTCGGCGACGTCGTCGAGATCAAGGAAGCGTCGCGCCAGCTCGCTTTCGTGCTGGAAGCCAACCAGCTTCCCGAGCGTGACACCCCGGACTATCTCGAAGTCGATCACGGCAAGCAGACCGCCAAGGTCGTCCGCGTTCCGGGCCTGTCGGAAGTGCCCTTCCCGGTTCAGATGGAACCGCACCTGATCATCGAATTCTATTCGCGCTGATCTCAGCCGGATGACGAATATGCAAAGGCCGCCCCATCGGGCGGCCTTTTTGTTTCCGCCCCCTTGAAATTGGGGGATTGCCCAAAAATTTCAGCCCCACTTAAATGACGGCGTTTTCATTTATTTTTTTGGCTGAGGGACGATGGCGGCTCACGCACTTTCAAACGCGCTGGAATTCGTTGAACGCTGTCACAGCGTTTCCGACATCGACACAGTGATCGCAGAGTTCCGCACCTTCATTGCGGGATACGGCTTCAACGCTTCGGTCTGCGGCGCGTGGGACGGCCTCGGACAGCAGCGCGTTCATCGCTTCTTCTTCAACGACTGGCCGGAAAGCTGGCTGACGATCTACACCGAAAAGGATTTCGTCTCCGCCGATAGCTCCTTTTGTGTGGAGCGAGATCGAACGGCACAGGCCCCTGACACCTCGCGCCAAGGACATTTATGACGTCGCCCACGAATACGGCTGGCGCGAGGTCATCGGTATCCCGATCCACGGCCCCGCCGGGTATCAGGGCATGGTTTCGCTCGCATCCATGAAGGACATCACGCTCTCGGCAGCCGATCTCGGACTTCTCGACATGACATCCCGCGTCATCCACGAACGATGCCGCAAGGAAATCGGGTTCGGCGTGATGGCGAAAGACACACCCAAACTGACAGCGCGCGAGCTGGAATGCATGCAGTGGGTCGCAGTCGGCAAAACGGATTGGGAAATCGCACAGGTGCTCGGCATTTCAAGTTCGACCGCGCACTTCCACGTCGAAAGTGCCAAGAAAAAGCTTGGTCTAAGCTCCCGTGCCGAAGCTGTGGCCCGATTGACACTCTACGGGCTTCTTTAAGGCCATTTTCCCGAACCTACCTGATCAGCTAGGTGCTTATCGCCACGGCTGAAAGTTAACTTCGCTTAACGATTGGATTCTTTCAGTTGTTGGGGGCGTTGTGGGGAATTTGCAGGGGCTGCTCCGGGATTCCGTCCCGCCGCGGCTAAGGTCGTTTGTATGGGGGCCTGAACGGCGCAAGATCAAGATGGAGAGCGGCGCGCGGACCGGTGTCCTGCCGCTGTCCGGGCGTCATATCCGCTGGCTTCTGACGAGCAGCTGTCTTGTTGTCACCCCGGTCGAAGCGGCGGACTGGCTGAGCACCGTATCGGATAGCTGGTTTCTTGCGGGCAACTGGAATCCGGCCACCGTGCCGACGACCAGTAACAGCGTCACGATCAACAACGGCGGCACCGCGACAATCAATTCCACGGGGGCCGTGGCGCGGAACGTCATTCTGGGCAATACCGCCGGGCAGTCCGGCAATATCGAGGTCTCAGGCGGAAGCCTGACGCTCACACCCGGCGGCTACCCAACCGGCTCCATCCTTGTCGGCAATCTCGGCACAGGTACCGTTACCGTCAGCAATGGCGGAAAAGTAAGTGCGAGCAGCACATATATCGCGGCCAATGCCGCCGGAGCGACCGGCACGGTGACCGTAACAGGCACCGGATCGCAATGGTCCACGGGCTTCATGGACATCGGCAGCAGCGGCAACGGGACATTGAATGTCCGCAACGGCGCGACGGTCGATGCGACGACATCCGGCATCAGCATCGGCAGCGACAACGGCGCGGTCGGCGTTGCCAATGTCGAGAGCGGCAGCCATGTCACGACGACAAGCACCAGCATTGGTGCTGTTACGGGTGCGACCGGCACATTGAATGTGACCGGCAACGGCTCGGTCTGGACCTCGGGCGGGATCACCGTCGGCGGAGGCACGGCAGGCGCTCTGAACGTCACCGCAGGCGGCAAGGTCGAAAGCTTCGGCGGCGTGAGCATAGGCGATCAGGTCACTGTCTCAGGCGCCAATTCGCAACTGGTCATCAGCGGTAATGCGACGACCGGGATTTACCCCAGCATTGCTCTAGGCCTCGGCACGCTGACAGCGACCGGTCCTTCCTCGCTGCTGATCGAAGACGGCGGAAAGGTTACGATCCAGAACACGGCAACCGCCACCACCGGCTCGGAAGCGGACTTCCGGATTGGCAGGACCACCGCGACAGCCACGGTCACCGTGACCGGCGCGGGGTCCGCATTGACGACGCCGTACGACATACTTGTTGGTCAAGCGTTTGGCTCCAACGCTATCCTGACCGTTTCGAATGGAGGCACACTCAACACCGGCCATGCCTCCATCGCCGATGGCGTCAATTCAACCGCCAACGCGACCGTGACCGGCGCGAATTCGGTCTGGACCATTACGGATTCGCAAAAGAACACGCCCGGTCAGGGCCTTTATCTCGGCCTCAGCGGCGGCGCAGCCACTCTCACGATCGCCAATGGCGGCGTCGTGAATGTGAACTCGACCGGGAATGCCGTGAGCACCGGCTCGAACAGCATCATCAATATCGGCGCCGCCGCAGCCGACCCTGCCGCCGCCCCCGGCACGCTAAATGCAAACAGCGTCGCCCTCGGAGGAGGAACGAGCCAGATCAACTTCAATCATACGTCCAGCAACTACATTTTCTCGGCATCGCTCCTGGACAATGTCACCCCTCCGACCGTCAACACCGCAACGGTGAACTTCCTCGCCGGCACCACCATCCTGACCGGCCATAACGCAAATCCCAATTCGTTTTCCGGAAAGATCAACATCTCATCCGGCGCAACGGCGCAATTCGGCAACGGCGGAGCCGATGGACTTATCAAGGGTGACGTCGCGAATAACGGCGCGATGATCGTCAAGCTGTCATCTCTTTTTGAATCCTATGGCGGCGTCATCTCCGGCAGCGGAACATTCGAACAGGCTGGCACTGGCTATCTCGCCTTGACGGGCAACAATACCTACACGGGATTGACCACTGTCTCCGGCGGCACGCTCAAGATCGGCGATGGCGGCGCCACCGGCTCTGTCGCCGGAAACATCCTGAACAACTCTCACCTCGCGTTTGACCGCTCCAATAATTTCACCTTCAGCAACCTGATTTCCGGCACCGGCGACGTCCTCAAGGATGGCGCGGGGACGATGACCCTGACGGGCGCCAATACCTACACCGGCGGCACCTCCGTCGCCGGAGGCACCCTCAAGCTCGGCGCCAGCGATCGTCTGGCCTCGACCGGAAGTCTTTTCATCTTCGGCAACGCGACGTTCGACCTGAATAATTTCAGCCAGACGGTCGGCGCGTTCAGCAGCGGCGTTGGCACGCTCGCGACCGGCACGGGATCGCTGACCTTCGGCAACAATCTCAATCGCGACTTCCAGGGCGCCATCACCGGCAGCGGCGGCCTCATCAAGCAGGGCACCGGCACGCAGACCATGAGCGGCGACGGCTCGGCCTATACCGGCACGACGACCATCAATGACGGCACCATGCTAGTGACGGGAAACTTGTCGAACAGCGCCACAACGGCGAACAGCAGCGGCACGCTCGGCGGCACCGGCACGGTGGGAGCCACCACCGTCAACGGCACGATCGCGCCGGGACTCGCCAATGCCATCGGCACACTCAACGTCAAAGGCACTTACACCCAAGCGTTGAACTCGTTCTACAATGTCAACGTGAACGCGGCCGGATTCTCGGACCTCGTGAACGTCACAGGCGCAGCCAATATCAACGGCGGCACGGTGCAGGTGACGTCGGCAATCGGCAGTTACAACCCGAGCACCGTCTACACCATTCTCACATCGACCCTTGCCCGTACCGGCAATTTTGCGGACGTCACCTCGAACTTCGCCTTCCTCGATCCGACGCTGACCTACGATCCCAACAACGTCTATCTCACGCTAGCGCGCAACAGCATCGACTTCGCCAGCATCGGCATCACGCCGAACCAGATTTCGGCGGGACGCGCACTGGAAACTCTGGGAATGGGGAATCCGGTTGTCGATGCCGCGCTGGTTTTGACGCCTGAGCAGGCGCGCACCGCATTCGATAGTGTATCGGGTGAGATCCATCCGAGCCTGCATGCGCTGATGCTGGATGAAAGCACGGTGGTGCGCGACACTATTCTCGGACGGCAACGATTGGACACTGCGCAGGGTTGGGCCGGAACATTCGCGACAGGATTCGCGGAGGAAGATGAGGCCGCGCTTGCCTACGCGAAGAAAGCGCGCAAGATCAAAGGCGGTCCCAAATGGCCGGTCAAGGCCCCGCCTCCCGTCATCGCTCCGATCTATGGCGCATGGGTGCAGGGCTACGGCAACTGGACCCGGCTCAACAGCGACGGCAACGCCGCGACGCTGCGCGCCTCCACCGGCGGAGCCATCGGCGGCGTGGATGTGACGCTCAATCACAACTGGCGGTTCGGCATCGCGACAGGCGGCGGCCGCACCGATGCGCGTGTCGATGCACGCGGCTCATCCGGCACCATCGATACCTTCCATCTCGCGGCTTACGGCGGCGGACAGATGGGCGACATCATGTTCCGCACCGGCGCGGCCTATTCGCATCATGACATCACGACCACCCGCACGATCGCCTTCCCCGGCTTTGCCGATACAGCGACGGCCAACTATGGCGCCAGCACATCGCAGGTGTTCGGCGAAGCCGCGTATCGCCTGCACAAGAGCTGGCTCGCCACCGAAGCCTTCGGAAATCTCGCTTATGTCCGCGTGAACAGCGATAGCTTCGTCGAAAGCGGCGGCCCCGCCGCCTTGACCGTGGCGGAAGCCAATACGTCGGTGACATTCACGACTCTCGGCCTGCGCGCACAGGCACCGATCCCCGCGCTCGGTCCCTGGCTGATGACGGCACGCGGCTCACTCGGCTGGCAGCATGCGTACAACCACATCGCCCCGACATCGCTGATGACATTCGCGTCCGGCTCCGCGCCATTCGCCATCGCGGGCGTGCCGATTGCCGCCGACACGCTGCTGGTCGAAGCCGGGCTCGATGCGCAGATTTACCGCAACACCGTGCTTGCGCTGCTCTACACCGGCCGCATCGCATCCGATGCCAGCGCGCATGCGCTCAAGGCCAACCTCGCCGTGAAATTCTGAGCTGAACTCTGATTACTTCAGCGCGCTGTAGATCATGCTCTTGAGCGCGGACTGAATCCGCCCGCGCTGGGACGGCGACTGGACCATGAGGATCGCGAACATCTCTTCCTTCGGATCGACGAGGAAATATGTCCCGCTCCCTCCGCTCCATTCGTATTCACCGACCGAGCCGGGCCAGTGGCTGACGCCGGCATCCGTGCGCACAGCAAAGCCAAGACCGAAACCATACCCGCCGCCCGGGAAGTAATAGGCCCACGGCTTGATGCCGGTCCCTTCGCCGATATGGTTCGCCGTCATGAAGTCCACAGTCTTGCGCGCCAGAATCTGCTTGCCGTTGAATACGCCGCCGTTCAGCAGCATCTGAAGGAAGTGCGAATAGTCGGTGATGGTGGACACCATGCCGCCGCCACCGGATTCCCATTTGGTAACGATCCTCGGATCGCGGTCGAGCTTGTCCCATTTGTTCGGCCACGGCTCGGCGAGCAGCGCCTTGCGTTCAGGCTCGGTGATAAAGAATGTCGTGTTCTTCATGCCGAGCGGATCGAGCAGGGTCTCCTTTTCGAACGCATAGAGCGACTTTCCGGATACGATTTCGATCACGCGCCCGAGCACGTCGGTCGCGTGTCCATAAGTCCAGTATTTTCCCGGCTGGCTGATGAGCGGCAGCGCCGCGATCTTGTCCGCCACCTCGGCGTTGGTGAATTTGCCGGACATCAGGTCGGCATCCTCGTATGGCTTCTTCACCACGCCATAGGACAGCGACGCATAGGGAATGCCCGCCGATTGCCGCAACAGATCGTGGATCAGGATCGGCCGGTCCGGCGCGACGAGATCAAGCACCGGCTTGCCGTCGGGGCCGGGCTTCTCCGCGCCGACCTTGATGTCGTAGAATCCATGGATGTACTGGCCGACCTCGTCATCGAGCCCAAGCTTGCCTTGCTCCACCAGCAGCATCGCGGCCACTGACGTGATCGGCTTGCTCATCGAAAACAGCGTGAAGATGGTGTCCGGCGTCATCGGCGCCTTGGTCTCGGGATTGCGCACGCCGAAGGCTTCGTAGTAGGCCGGCACGCCTCGCCGCTGGATCAGGATGATGGCGCCAGGAATCTTCCTGATCGCGACCTCGTGGTTGAAATATTCGGTGATGCGGGCCAGCCTGTCGGCATGAAAGCCCGCGGCCGCCGCCGATGTTTTCCCGAGAGGGCCCGCGAACGCCTGTGTCCCAAGGCAGACTGCCGTCACGATGAGAAACACGCCCATTGCGAACCGACGGATGGTGGCGCGGCCAAAAGTGTCAAAATGCAAGATCGACCTCATGCGGCAAATCAAAATACGACGCCGCAAGCCTAGCGGCTGGCTGCTTCAATGCAAACAGCCGATCCGCGCGACTTGCATTGGACCGGCGGGCCTTTTTTGAATACATCGTGACAACCGCAAATTAAATGCCGCGCAGGAATTGCCATGAGAATGACCCCCACCCCGTCCGACCCGAAGCTGCCGCCGGTCCGCATCAACCTGATGTCGGACACCCAGACGCGGCCCACGCAGGGCATGCGCGAGGCGATGGCGCGCGCGGATGTCGGCGACGAACAGATCGGCGACGATCTCACCACCATCGCGCTGTGCGAACGGGTGGCGGAGATGCTCGGCAAGGAAGCCGCGGTCTTCCTGCCGTCCGGAACCATGTGCAACATCGCCGCGACGCTGGTGCACTGCCGCCCCGGCGATGAAATCCTCGCGCATCCGTCCGCCCATGTGAACACGCGCGAAGGCGGCGCGCATGCGGCGCTCGGCGGTTTCCAGATCACGCCGCTGCCGGGTGAAAACGGAATTTTCTCGCCGGAGACATTCCGCGCGGCGATCCAGCCCGCGTCGCGCTACTCGGCTCCGCAGCGCGTGGTCAGCGTCGAGCAGACGGCGAATATCGGCGGCGGCACGATCTGGAAGAAAGCCGATCTCGACGCCATCACCGCGATTGCCCGCGACCACGGCCTCATCACGCATATGGACGGCGCGCGGCTGATGAATGCTTGCGTCGCCACCGGCATCTCCGCGCGCGACATGGCCGAGGGCTGGGACTCGGTCTGGATCGATTTCAGCAAGGGGCTCGGCGCGCCGATCGGAGCCGTGATTGCGGGTACGGACGCGTTCATCGATGAAGTCTGGCGCTGGAAACAGCGTCTCGGTGGCGCGATGCGCCAGAGTGGCATCTGCGCGGCGGCCTGCCTCTATGCGCTCGATCATCACGTCGACCGGCTTTCCGACGACCACGCCAACGCCCGCGTGCTGGCACGGGGCCTCGCTCAGATTCCCGGCATCGCCGTGAACCAGCCCGAAACCAACCTGATCTTTTTCGATCCGGCAGCAACCGGCATCGGCACAACGCAGATGATCGCGGAGTTACGCGCGCGCGGCATCCTGACCGGCGCGCTGGATCACCGCATCCGTGCCTGCACGCATCTGGACGTGAGCGCGGCGATGATCGAGGAAACGATTTCGGCGATCCGGGATATCACGTCGAAGGCGTGATCTCCCGCAATCTCTTAAAGAGAGGCTCGCAGCGGCGAAAAATCGACATAAAAATTCCCCCCAAGGTTATGCCGGATCATGCATGTCCGGACCTGGGAGGAGGTGTATCGGTCGGATTGAGAGTCACAGGCGAGGCGGCTTGCGGAGCCGCCGTCGCCAAATAAGTCTCAGGCACAATCTCGAAAAACGGGCACCCGTTATCGGATCCGATCATGCCCGACCATTCAGCCAGCAGGCTGCTGAGCCGTCACGCCCTTGTCGGCGAAAAGCTGCTGCAGTTCGCCCGCCTGGAACATCTCGCGGATGATATCGCAGCCGCCGACGAACTCACCCTTCACATAGAGCTGCGGAATGGTCGGCCAGTTCGAATAGATCTTGATGCCGTCGCGCAGTTCGCCGGATTCGAGGACGTTCAGGCCCTTGTAGGGAACGCCGACGTGGTCGAGGATCTGGACCACCTGGCCCGAGAAACCGCACTGCGGAAACTGCGGCGTGCCCTTCATGAACAGCACGACGTCGTTGGACTTCACTTCGTTGTCGATGAATTGCTCGATGCTCATAGTCGCGTCCTTGGTGAAACTGGCTTGCCGCGGAACACATCATGTCCCGCCTTCCGGATCATATATGTAGCCCGAAACGGTTCCCCAGCCCAATCAATTCGCCGAAGAGGTGCCATGCTGCCCCTCTCGAGGCCCCGGCTTGCAGCGACCTGAAACCGGATTAACCTTCCTGCCGTATCCACTTTGTGGCTCGTTGGGGCTTTAATCATCTGCCGACGACCCCATTTACGAACATCCGTTCTCCGGAACTGATCCGGCGAAGCATCGTTCTCCCCAGAACCGGAGATTCGCGTGACGAAAACAGCCTCACAGCCAGCCCGCTCCGCGACCCCTGTTCCCCTCAAGGCCGATCCCAGCCGAGAAACCCGCGACCAGCGCGCCGCCCGACTGTTGGCCTCCTACCGGACTGTCCGGGACGAGACCGAGCGCAGAGCAGCCCCGCTGTCGGCGGAAGACCAGTTGATCCAGTCGATGCCGGACGCCAGCCCCACCAAATGGCACCGCGCTCACGTCACCTGGTTCTGGGAGCAGTTTCTGCTCGGCGAGCATTCGCCCGGCTACCAGCCCTATCACCCGGACTACGCTTACCTGTTCAACTCCTATTACGTCAGCGCCGGCCCCCGCCACGCCCGCGCTCAGCGCGGCCACCTCACCCGGCCCGGCGCGGATGAGGTGACGGCCTACCGGAAACATGTCGATGCCGCCGTCGCGGCATTTTTCGAGACCGCAGACGAGGCGACTCTCACGAAGCTGGAGCCGCTCATCGAGGTCGGCCTCAACCACGAGCAGCAGCATCAGGAGTTGCTGTTCACCGACATCCTGCATGCCTTCGCCCAGAACCCGATCCCGCCCGCCTACGACCCGGCATGGAAATTCCCGTCATCGACCCGCACCGGCGACGAATGGGTCACGCTGATGGAGGGCATCCACACCATCGGCCATACCGACGAGTCATTCCATTTCGACAACGAAAAGCCCGCACATCGCGCGCTGGTCGGTCCGGTGAAGCTGGCGCGCAACCTCGTGACCAATGCCGAATGGCTGGCCTTCATGAAGGACGGCGGCTACCGGACACCGACGCTCTGGTTGATGGACGGCTTCGCCACGGTCGAGCGTGAAGGCTGGGACGCTCCCGGCCACTGGCGCAACATTGACGGCGCAAATTCTGAAGGTTGGCAGATCATGACCCTCGGCGGTCTGCAGCCGGTCGATCCCTCCGCGCCCGTCTCGCATGTCAGCTACTACGAGGCCGACGCCTTCGCGCGCTGGAGTGGCAAACATCTGCCGACTGAGATGGAATGGGAGGTCGCGGCCCGCGCCGGTCATCTCAACGATGCCTTTGGTCTCGTCTGGCAGTGGACCCGCAGTTCCTACGCACCCTATCCCGGATACCGCGCCATCGAAGGCGCGCTCGGCGAATACAACGGCAAGTTCATGGTGAACCAGTACGTGCTGCGCGGCTCGTCACTGGCGACGCCGGACAATCACAGCCGCGTCACCTATCGCAACTTCTTCTATCCGCACCACCGCTGGCAATTCACGGGGCTGCGCCTCGCGGACTACGCCGTCTGACATCCGAACACGCGAGGTCGCCATGAACATGCCTCTGGCTGCGCTGCCCCATGAGCTTCTTGATCCGAAGGACTGTCCGTTCGCCAAGGATGTGATCGCCGGGCTGTCGCAGCAGCCGAAACGCCTGTCGCCGAAATACTTCTATGACGAAACCGGCTCGAAGCTGTTCGAGCAGATCACGCTCCTTCCCGAATATTACCCGACGCGCACCGAACTGCGCATCTTGCGCGATTGCGGAGCACAGATCGCGGCGGCGATTCCGGAAAACGCTGCGCTGATCGAATTCGGCGCCGGCGCGACCACGAAGGTACGCCTGCTGCTGCAAAGCTGCACGCTCGGTGCTTACGTCCCGGTCGATATTTCGGGTGACTTCCTCAATGATCAGGCCGACGATCTGCGCGGGGACTTCCCCGACCTTGCCGTCTATCCGGTGACCGCCGACTTCACCACGCCGTTCGAGCTTCCGCCTGAGGTGAAGGACATGCCGAAGGTCGGTTTCTTTCCAGGCTCGACCATCGGCAATTTCGATCCCCACGAGGCCAGCGCCTTCCTGCGCAGCGCCCGCGCCATTCTCGGCGACGGCGCGACTCTGATCATCGGCGTGGACCTCGAGAAGGACGAACGTGTCCTTTACGACGCCTATAACGATGCAGCTGGCGTCACCGCGAGATTCAATCTCAACATGCTGGTGCGGATCAACCGCGACCTCGGCGCGAACTTCGATCTGTCGGGATTCAAGCACCGCGCGATCTACAACCGGGACCGGCATCGCATCGAGATGCACCTGATCAGCCGCAAGGCGCAGACGGTGCGCCTGCTCGGCCAGACGTTCAGCTTCCGCACCGGCGAAACCATCCATACCGAGAGCAGCTACAAGTACAGCCTCGAACGGTTCGCGGCGCTGGCCCGCGGCGCAGGTTGGGAATCGCGCGAAACATGGACCGATCCGGACGGGATGTTTTCGGTCCACGCGCTGGTGGCGAAACCCGAACCTAAAACCTAAACCTCGTCGCTCACCGTCTTCGATCCCAGTGAGATCGCTTCCCATGCCGCGACGATCAGCATGATGACCGTCGTCGCCGCGGATAGCTGAAGCGGCGCGAGATGATGCGCCAGCGGGATCATCGCAAGCAGCAGCGCGATGCCGACCATGTGCGAGAGCTGCCACAGATGGCGCATCAGCCGCTTGAACAACAGCGTTCCGATCAGGAACAGCAGCGGGCCGCCGACGATCCCGATGATGGCCTTGATGTCCGAATGGCCGTCGGGATGCGCCAGCAGGATTTCATCGCCCACCGCCGATACGACGATTCCGGCGACGATCGGCAGGTGCATGTACGTATAGGCTGACCTTGCGATCCGTCCCGTCTCATCCGAATGCGTGATATGCTCGGCGCCCGCTTCCGCGCCGAGATGGAAATAAACCCACCACATCGCGATACTGCCGATCAGCGCGACAAGAAACGCCATGATCGCGGTGGAAGTCCAGGCGGCTTCTCCGAACGTCGTGCCGGTGACGACAATGGATTCGCCAAGCGCGATGATGATGAAGAGCGCGCAGCGCTCGGCCATATGGCCGCCCTCGACCTCCCAGTCTCCCAGGGGCGTCGCGCCCAGCCCCGGAAACCGGAAGCGCATGACCGGCCCGCAATATTCGATCGCCACCGCAATGATCCAGAGCCAGAGCCGCGTCTGCCCCTCGCTCAGGCCGCCCGCGATCCAGAACACGCCGCTGCAAGCCAGCCAGCAGCTGATGCGTAGCAGGTTCATGCGCCAGCCGGGTTGCGACTTCGGAATCGAGAAATAGGTGAACAGCGACCGGCCCACCTGCATGGCGACGAAAGCCAGCGCAAACGTCAGGCCGCGCGTCTCGAACGCCTTCGGAATGGAGGTGGACAGCAACAGGCCGAGGATCATCAACACGAACAACATGACCCGGACCGGCGTGCGCTCCGGGTCGAGCCAGTTGGTGATCCATGACGTATAGATCCAGACCCACCAGACCGCGAGGAACAGCAGCGCGGTCTCCAACACGCCGAGCGGCGTGAAATGCGCCAGCATGGTGTGGGAAATCTGCGTGATCGCGAAAACGAAGACGAGGTCGAAAAACAGCTCGACATAGGTGACACGGTGGTGCTGGTGCGGCGCGCGTGTCCGCAGCAATGTTCCGTTGTTCGTCACCGCCCCGCTCCGTTCGATCAGGCCTCGGGAACACCCGTCTGGAGTGCGAGCGCATGCAGGACGCCGCCCATCTGCCCCTTCAGCGACTGATAGACGATCTGGTGCTGCTGCACGCGGGACTTGCCGCGGAACGCTTCCGAGATGACGGTGGCGGCGTAGTGGTCGCCATCGCCCGCGAGATCGCGGATTTCCACCTTCGCGTCGGGCAACGCTGCCTTGATCATCGTTTCGATGTCCCGCGCGTTCATTGGCATATCTCTGAATCTCCTGATGCTGGGGTGCTCCTGCCCAGACAATGCACTGAAATATGACTGATTCTAGCCGCTGTAGCCTGTGCCGTCACGCGGGCATTGTCCCGGATCGTGTCTATATAGGGGTCTGGACAGGAGAGCCGCCATGAATCCCCGCATGAAGATACCCGGCCCCGATCATCCCATCACCATTGCTCCGAACCCGAAGCGGGTCCGGGTCAGCATCGGCGGCGATGTGATTGCCGAAACCACCCGCGCCCTGACGCTGAAAGAAGCGAACTATCCGGCCGTCCAGTACATCCCGCGCGAGGACACAGTGCCGTCAAAGTTGCAGCGGACGCAGCACACGACCTATTGCCCGTACAAGGGTGACGCGAGCTATTTCAGCATCGCATCCGGCGGCAAGGTGCTGGACAACGCGATCTGGACCTACGAGACGCCCTACGACGCCGTGAAGGAAATCGCGGGCCATCTGGCGTTCTATCCGGACAAGGTGACGATCGAGGAGACTTGAGCCCGGCTCAGGCCTTCCCCGCCATGTAGTCTGGCAGCCAGTTCTCGAAAGCGGCCTTGAGCGAAGCGATCGACACCGGCGTCTCGCCTTCGATGGTGATGGCGTCGCCGCCGGTCTTGCCGATCACATGGCACGGCACATCCACCGCCTTCAGCTTGCTGAGCACGGTCAACAGATGCGCCTCGGGGACGGTGACGACATAGCGCGCCTGATCCTCGCCGAACCAGTACGCATGCGCCACGTCATGCACCGCGCTGGCGGTGCCGCCCTTGATCATGCCGCGCACCACGTCGCCGTTGCGGCGCTCGATCGCGAGATCGACCGGCGGCGGTGCACCCTCTTCCCGGCCGCAGATGTCGCGCAGATAGACCGACTGGCCGAGCCAGCCCTGCGTGTCGCCGATCAGCAGGATCGCCTCATCCGCCGCCTTGAAGGCGAGTGTCGCGGACTTGGTGAAATCATCCAGCAGGCCCACGCCGCCGATGGACGGCGTCGGCAGGATGCCGCGACCGTTGGTTTCATTGTAGAGTGAGACGTTGCCGGACACGACCGGGAATTCCAGCACCTTGCAGGCTTCCGCGATGCCCTTCAGGCAGCCAACGAACTGGCCCATGATCTCGGGACGTTCGGGATTGCCGAAATTGAGATTGTCGGTGATGGCGAGCGGCTTGCCGCCCACCGCCGTGATGTTGCGCCAGGCTTCCGCCACCGCCTGCTTGCCGCCCTCGAACGGATCGGCCTCGCAATAGCGCGGCGTCACATCGCAGGTCAGCGCGAGGCCCTTGGGGCCATCCTGCACGCGCACCACCGCCGCATCGCCGCCGGGGCGCTGCAGCGTGTTGCCGCCGATGACGTGGTCGTACTGCTCCCACACCCAGCGCTTCGAGCACAGGTCCGGCGTCGCGATCAGCTTCGACAGCGCTTCCGGGATGGACACCGGCGCCTTCACGTCACGCGCATGGATCATCGGAAGCTGCGGCGACGGCACGTGCGGGCGGTCATACAGCGGCGCTTCGGATTCCAGCTCCTTGATCGGCAGGTCGGCCATCACGTCGCCGCCGTGCTTGATGACAAAACGCTGGCTCGGCGTGGTGTAGCCGACGATGGCGAAGTCGAGGCCCCACTTCCTGAAGATCGCCTCGGCCTGCTTTTCCTTCTCGGGCTTGAGCACCATGAGCATGCGCTCCTGGCTTTCCGAGAGCATCATCTCGTAGGCGCTCATGCCGGTCTCGCGCGTCGGCACGCTGTCGAGATCGAGGTCGACGCCGAGATCGCCCTTTGCGCCCATCTCGACGGCGGAGCAGGTGAGGCCCGCCGCGCCCATGTCCTGAATCGCGATCACGCAATCCGCTTCCATGATCTCGAGGCAGGCTTCCAGCAGCAGCTTCTCCGCGAACGGATCGCCGACCTGCACGGTGGGTCGCTTCTCCTCGCTGTCGTCATCGAATTCGGCGGACGCCATGGTCGCACCGTGGATGCCGTCGCGGCCGGTCTTGGAGCCGAGATAGACGATCGGCATGTTCACGCCGGAGGCCGCCGCGTAGAAAATCTTGTCGCTTTCCGCGAGTCCCACCGCCATCGCATTGACGAGGATGTTGCCGTCATAGCGGGTGTGGAAGCGCGTCTGGCCGCCGACCGTTGGCACGCCGAACGAGTTGCCGTAGCCGCCGATGCCCGCGACCACGCCAGAGACGAGGTGCCGCGTCTTCGGATGCTTCGGATCGCCGAACGACAGCGCATTCAGGCAAGCGATCGGGCGCGCACCCATGGTGAACACGTCGCGCAGGATGCCGCCGACGCCGGTGGTCGCGCCCTGATAGGGCTCGATGTAGCTCGGGTGGTTGTGGCTCTCCATCTTGAAGACCACGGCCAGGCCATCGCCGATATCGATGACGCCCGCGTTTTCGCCCGGTCCCTGAATCACCCACGGCGCCTTGGTCGGCAGGCCGCGCAGATGGAGGCGCGAGGACTTGTAGGAGCAGTGCTCGTTCCACATCGCTGAGAAGATGCCGAGTTCGGTGAAGGTCGGCACCCGCCCGATCAGTTTCAGGATGCGCTCGTATTCGTCCGGCTTGAGGCCGTGCTGGGCGACGAGTTCGGGGGTGATCTGGGGTTCGTTCCTGATCGTCAAGGCGACGTCGCTCCGGCTGGAAATGCGGTCTGATCCCCACGGGGGTCCCCGGGGGTCGGATGAGGCGGAATAGGCTTGATTCCGGGCTTCTTTGTGCACGCCGGTGCCCGCCCCGGCAAGCATCAGATAGGCAGAAATCCCGTGCAAAAAAGCCCCGGTTGCCGGGGGCCCGCGGCGTCTCTAAGACAGCGCCCAAACCCGCCGGTTTCCGGCCTCCCAAGACCCCAGGAATTTGTCCCGTGGACGTGACACCCCCTCAGATCGGCCGCTACCGCCCCGACCTCTATATCGAAACCGAAGGCGAATTCGCCGGCTGGCGGACCTACAGGCGCGATAGCTTCGAATCCATCAACGGCCCGTTCTGGCACAAGGTTCTGGACGACGGCAGCGTGCGCTGCGCTTTCCGCGTCGAGGCCAAGCACCTCAACGGCATGCGGAACGTCCATGGGGGCTGCTACATGACGTTCGCGGATTACTGCCTGTTTGCCTTCGCGGTTCACGAACTGCAGGCACCGGCGGTCACGGTCTCGTTTGCCTGCGAATTCCTCGATGCGGCCAAGGAAGGCGATCTGGTGGAGGCCATCGGCGGCGTGACCCGCGCCGGCGGCTCGCTGATCTTCCTGCGCGGCACGCTGGTCACCGGCGACCGGCCGCTTTTCACCTTTTCCGGCACCATCAAGCGGATGAAAAAGAAGACCTAGCCGAAGGTCGTGCGACAGAAATTCGCAACGACCCAGGAATGCGGAACCGGTTTAGGCGGAATTAACCAACGCACATTACCCATTGTTTTGTCAGCGCTTCTTGACGG
>Ga0066256_1002330_pt1 | contig 19812 bp, 12 predicted proteins | sample ThiBio_1000_biof_FD_87107 | JGI IMG/M metagenome (GOLD analysis project Ga0066256, IMG submission 87107) | Wastewater bioreactor microbial communities from Cape Town, South Africa - Thiocy_expt_1000_biof (version 2) | ecosystem: Engineered > Bioreactor > Thiocyanate-remediating >... | reverse complement strand
GCTTGTGCCGCGGGCTGCCGTGTCGGCGGACCGCCCTGCCGCACGCATGCGGCAGGTGGCGGTGGCTATGCGTGTGCGCGGTGGCAGCACCGCCATGCTTGTGCATGGTGGGCACAGCGGGCCGGCACGCCCGTGTGATGACACCTGGTGGCTGCAGGTGTCGCCGCGGGAGGGGGGTGACCCGGTTGGCATTTGGACGCGCGCCGACGTGGAGGGTGGTGTCAGCCCGCCCGCACGGTTTGGGCATGTGGGCGTGGGCGTGCCGGTTGCGTCGTTGCCGCGGCGCGTAGTGGGCGACGACGTGGCGCTCGACGGCGACGCGCTGCTGCTGTGTGGCGGCCGGGATGCGTCCCGCGCGTGGGATGACATGTGGCTGGCGCTACCTCTGCGTGGCGCCGCCGGCGTCCTGCCGCGCCTGCGCTGGGTGGCCGTGACGCCCGCCGCGCCGCCCGGCGCTGCCGTGCCTGGCACACACTTTGGTGCCGCTGCCGCGGTGGTGACGCCCGCCGGCGGGCACACGCGCGATGCGGTGCTGGTGCTGCATGGCGGCTGTGTGGCGCCGTTCTTGCACGGCGCGCACGGTGCGCTGGCGCCCGACACGGATGCCGGCGACGTGGCGGCGTGGGGGCATGGTGCCGTCCTCCGCGCAGGCCTGGCGCTCCTGTCGTTGCACAGCCTCACGTGGCTGCCGCCGCCCCTGCAGCGCAATGGCGCAGAGGTAGCAGCGCGCCTGCTGCAAGGCCGCATGTCGCACACCCTGCTGCCGCTGCCACCCGCGCGTGGTGTCGTGCCGCCCGGCTGCGCGGTGCTGTTTGGCGGCGAGTGCGAGGAGCCGCAGGACAATGGCGCCGTGCTGCTGCAGTTGGCCGTGGTGCCTGGCGCCGCCACCCACCTGGCGGCAACACTGACGCCCGTGCGGGACAACGCGGCATATGGCGGCGTGCTATCTGTTGCGCCTCCCGCACCCACCACACCGCCCCCTTGCACCGCGTGTGACGCCACACGTCTGGCCACGCCACATGTGCCGCCGCCGGCGCACCGCGTTGCGGCGCCGCGGCTGCCGTGGATGCTGCGCGCTGCTGCCGTGGTGTGCCCACCCGCCGACGCAGGCGATGCCTCTGGAGCAGCAGTGCGGTTGCTGTGTGTGGGTGGCGGCGGCGTGGCGTTTGCTTTTGGGGCGCACTACTCTGCCACCGCGTTGGGCACACTGCGCCTGCCACCGCCGCCGTCGCCATCGCCATCCCCATCGCGGTCAGGCGTGGCTGCCGGCACGTCGGCGGCGGTGCTTGCCGAGACGGCTCAAGCGCTGGTTGGTGCGGGCGGCGACAAGCCGCCAAATGCGTTGCTAGTAGCGGTGCGTGACGCAGCCCGGCTCACCACCCTGCTGCGCGAGGCTGGCGAGCTGGACGGCAGCCGCAAGGCCACACGCACGACGTCGTCTGCAGGCACGCCGCTGCTGCTGTTGCCAATCACTGCGGCTGCAGCAACAGGCAGTAGCGGTGGTGGTGGTGGTGGCGGCGCGGAAACAACAACGTCGACAGCAGCGGCGGGTGCGATTGCCGCGGCGGTGGCGCGCGGTGAAGGGGTGCTGGTGACGGCGACGTTGGCGGATGCGTGGGAGGAGCGGGAGCGCAAGGCGCTGCTGCGGCATGGGTGCAACCCTGCCAAGGTGGCGGCGCTGCAGGGTGACCTGGCGGCGGCACTGGTGCGGGCAGGTGTGGAGGCGCGGCAGGCTGCCGCCATTGTAGAAGGTGCCACCGGTGTGCCGCCCAAGGTCTCGTTTGTAGGCGACATCCTGCTGCTCCCGCCTGGCGCACTGTCACACCCCGCGCTCCGCACCGCCATCCCGGACGCCACCCTATGGCCCGCCGTCGCCGCAGCATTCAATGCGCCCCGCGTGGCACGCGGCGCCGAGATTTCAGTGGACGGCATGCGCACCTCCCGCGTCATCATGTTGCACGGCCCGCCGCTGCCACCCACTGCGTTTGCCCTGCCGCCGCTGCCAGCGCATGGCGGCGATGTCGCCGGCGGTGGTGGTGACGCGGCGGCGGCGGCGGCGCCACGGCCGCCCGCTGATGACTCCATTCTGCTCAGCCGCGAGGCGGCGGTGGCGGGCGTGGCGGCTTTGGCGCCCGGCCGCGGCGGGTGGGTGGCGGTGCGTGAGAACGGCATCACGTACCACCTGGACGTCACGCGCACCATGTTCTCCGCCGGCAACGTGAGCGAGAAGGCGCGCATGGCAGCGGTGGCGGCGGGCGGCGAGACGGTGGTGGACCTGTTTGCCGGCATCGGCTACTACACCCTGCCGCTGCTGCTGCACGCGGGCGCCGCGTTTGTGCACGCGTGCGACTGGAACGCGGACGCGCTCACCTGCCTGCAGCTTAACCTGGCTGCCAACGGCGTGTCGCCGGCGCGCTTCCGGGTGTGGCCAGGCGACAACCGGGTGACGGTGGCGGGCCCACTGCGCGGCGTCGCGCACCGCGTCCTGCTCGGTCTCCTGCCGTCCAGTGAGGCGGTGTGGCCGCTTGCCACCACGCTGCTGCGCCCCACCGGCGGCACGCTGCACGTGCATGCCAACGTGTCGGACGCCGACCTCCCCGCCTGGCGCACCGCGCTGCCCGCGCGCCTGCGTGCCGCCGCCGACGCCGTGGGTGCGCCCATCGCTGCTGCACCCTACGCCGTCACCCTGCTGCACCTGCAGCGCGTCAAGAGCTACGCGCCGCACGTGTGGCACGTCGTCGCCGACGTGGCGTTGGCGCCCATGTCGGGCGCGGCCATGGCGGTTCCAGCGCCTGCTTGAACTTCAAGTTGTGGGTTGTGGCACGCGTCGCGGCGCGCCGCAGCGCGATCACCGCGCACGGCGCGCAGCGCCGGAAGGTCCGCGCCACGCCACGCAAGCACACATCCACACGCGCCACCCGCAGCAGCAACTCCGTCCGTGTTGCAGCAGTGCAGCACGGCGCCAACGTGGGGCAGCAGGACACCACCACCGCGTCGCGAGGTTAGTTGCGCGGCTCGATGGCTGCCAGAGTTGGCTGCCGCTGCCGCCGCCTGTTTCAGAAAGCAAGCCAGGCCAGAGAGTGGCATGTCGCGGCGACGCGTGCGTCGGCGCGTGCGCCGCCAGCCATTCCACACGGGCGCGTAGAAGATGGGGGCACGCTCCACAACCACGCCCCTCACCACTACGGCAATACACCTGTGATTGCTGCCAGCGCCACTCCGTCGTACCTCTCCACGCCTCGCTGGTGGCGCAATAACGCCCGGAGCCCGGAGTCAGGTAACCGTTGGCACGTTCTTGGTGCTCGGATCACCCTGAGGAGGCGGACGCCACTGACAGACGGCCAGTGGTGGCAACCCCCGCATGCGCACCCGCACGCTGCACCGGCAATTTCACTTGGCGCGCACGCGCCAAGCGACACTCGTTGTCGTCGCTACCCGGTCCGGCCCGTTGGAGCGCCAACACGCCGTGTGCAGCGCGCTGGGTTTGAAAGAGAGTTTGAGTCGCTGGCCGACGGCCGTATGATGTACCGGACCGCCGCAGATACCGCCAACCGCCAGTGTCGCGACTGCAGCCGCTGCAGTGCTGACACTGCCGCTGCCTTGTCTGCCCAAACAGTGGCGTAGGTGCAGCAGCTGCGTCAGCAACGTGCGAGCGTCGGCAGCGGTGGCTGGAACCACCAGGGAGAAGCAACCTAGCGGGGTGGCGGCTCGGGCTGCTGCGGGCATGATAGCGCAACGCCAACATGCTGCCACGGCAATCACCCGCCACGCGGCCCACCGCCGTGTGGGTGGCTACCATGCTGTTGTTGTTGTTGTTTGCTGCCGCCGCTGCCGCCGCTGCTGCGGCTGCTGCGGACGTGGAAGGACGACTCCATCACCATCAGCTGTCACGGCCGCCGCCGCTGTATTCGTTGCAGACGCCGCCGCCGCCGCTGTTGTCGCCGCCGCAGTCGCAGCTACCACACACACTCGCAATCATCGATCGTGGTGCCACGCTGCCGCCAACAGCAACATGCTGTGGCGGCCGTGTGGGTGACGGCGGGCTGCGGTGTTGTGGCCGCAACGCGCCTACGTCGCGTGCCGCCGCCACCGAAGTGGCAGCAGAGGATGATCATGCGCAGGCTGCTGCCGCCATGGCAGATGCCAGCGTCTTACAAGCTTTGGCCGCTGCCCACGAGCGCCGTATTGCTGGTGGGCCAGCGCTTCGCGCCGTTCCCGTCACTGCCGCTCCCACCCCTGCCACCGCTGCTGCTGCTGAAGTGACACCTGGCAAGGCTGGCAACCCGCCGTCTCCACCTGGCGGCGGCAGCGCAACGGCGAGCGCGTCGGCGCAGCCGATGGACATGGTGGGCGGCGGCGTCCGGCGGCTGCTGTTCAGCTACCTGTTCTCCGAGACGCCCACCGTCACGCTGTCTGGCACGCCCACGCCGTCATTTACACCCACGTCATCTATCACCGCCACCTACACGCCGACGTCGTCGTGGACGCCCACGTCGACGGCGTCGCGCACCGTGTCGCGCACCGTGTCGCCGTCCACCACGTCATCAGAGACGGCATCTGCGTCCGGCACGCCCACTGGCACCGGCAGCCAGACAGGCACACCATCTGTGACGGTGTCGGTCACCCGCACGGCCACCGTAACGGTCACACCGTCATGGAGCAACACTGGCACCGGCAGTCAGACAGGCACGGCCACCGTCACAGTCACGCCGTCGTGGAGCAACACGGGCACCGGCACGGAAAGCGTGACGCGGTCGGTGACGGGGAGCGTCAGTGGCACGCGGTCATTCACTGCCACGGCAACCTCCACCAAGACGGCCGGCGCGTCAGCTTCCGCCACCGCCACCGGCAGTGCGTCAGAGTCGGGCACGGGCTCACCCCCTGCCCCCGCCACCGCCAGTGCCAGCGGCAGCGGCACGGGGACGGCTACGAGCAGTAGGACTGCCACCGCCACGTTCACTGGCACCGGCTCGGAGACGCCCACAAACAGCGGCACCGGCTCGGAGACGCCGACAAATACCGGCACCGGCACGGAGACGCCGACAGGTACCGGTACCGGCACCTCAACGCACACGCGGTCGGCGTCAGAGACGGCCACCACCAGCGCGAGCGTGAGCGCCACACCCTCCATCACTGACTCCATCACTGGCACGGCGTCGGTGGGAGCATCGGCATCGCCAACCCGCAGCGCGTCGGGCTCCGCGTCAAAGTCGGCGTCTGCCACCGCCACCACCAGCGCCACCGCCACCACCAGCGCCACCGCCACCGCCAGCACGACGGCAAGCAGTAGCGGCACGGCCACCTTGAGTCGCACGGCAACCGAAAGCGGTACTGCTACGCGTACAGAGACAGGCACCGGCACGCAGTCCCGCGCCCATCGCTGCGACGGCCCCCCGTCGGCGCCACGCCGGCCCGCGCCCGTAGGCATCGGGGGGGCGAGGTTCCCCACCACACACCCCCTTCCTCACCCCCCCCCCCCCACGGTCTCCCCGGGGACCCCCGCCTCTGCCACACCAACCATTAGCGCCTCCCTTGCAGGTACACCATCGGTGTCCGTGCCGCCGTCCGTGTCGCCGTCGGTGTTGCCGTCGGGGTCGCCGTCCATGTCTCAGTCGGTGCCGCCGTCGATGTCGCCGTCGCAGTCGCGCACAGCATCGGCATCCCTGGCTGCCTCCGGGCTTGCCACCGTGTCGGTGACGGCCACACCTCTGCCGACCGCTACCGCGTCCGTCAGCCGGTCGCCCTCCTGGAGTGGCAGCGTGAGCACGTCGCCGTCGGCGACGCAGGTGGTGTCGTTGTCGCCCACGGCCACGCCGTCAACGTCGGCGTCGCGTTCAATCACACCGTCCGCCTCCGGCACGCCGCCACTCACGCCAACGCGCAGCATGGCGCCCACCGCCTCCGTCACCGCCGGTGTCACGTACGTGTACGCGTCGGGCGGCGCATGCTCCGCACTGCAGCAGGAGGCGGTGGCACGGCGGGCGGAGGCCGGCAGTGTCACGTACGCGCGCCCCTGCCCGCTCTTTGCCGCCTCGTTTCCGGCGCTGACGCCGGCTGCCGTGGTGACCTGTGCGCCGGCGGCCAACGCCCGTGTGGCGCTGGCGCCAGGGCTGGAGGCCGCCAGCTTCCTGCTGAATAGCACCCTGGTGCCGCCCGGCACACTGTGCACGCTGACGTGCGGCGGCAGTGACTGCGGCGGCACCACACCCTGCTACTCCTACGGCGCCATGGCATACATGTGCGACATTGACGGCGGGTGGGCACCCGCAACGAAGCGTGCCGACTGGGGCGCCGGTGGGTGGACGGCGGCTGTAGCAGCCGCAGCCGCCACCCTGAATGCCACCGATGCCGCCACCGACACAACATACGTGCCAGACTGCAGCGCGCCGTCTGGCGCCGCCGCCGCGCCGCCCGCCGTCAGATGCCTGCCCGCCGCCATCACGTCGCCGTCGTTGCAGCAGTTTACGGTGTGCAATACCACACTGTCCGCCACCTGGCGGTCGGCGCGCATGCCGTGGGCGGCTACCGTTGCGTCGCTACCCGCTGTGTCCGCCTCCGTAGCGGCCGCCGCGCAGCGGGCCGCCATCCCCGCCGCCGCCACGCTGCCGCAGCCAGCGTACTCCATGTTCATGGGGTGGGGCCTGCCGGCCGCCAGTGTGCCACCCGCCGTGGCGGACGCCGCAGCGCGTGTGGCAGGCAACGACACCGCGCGCCTGGCGGGCGTGCCAGTGCCCGGCCGCCCCGACATGTATGTGCTGCCCGACGGCACGCTGCGGTGCAACACCACCACCACGCCGCTGTGCGCCGTCGTGACCGCCGCCGGGTTCGTGCCGTTGGTGGGCGTGCACGTGGTGACGGTGCGTGCCACCACGGCGCTGGCGTCCGCCGACGGCGAGAGCACGGTCCCCGTGGCTGCCGTGGCGGCGTTGGCAGCCGCGGTGGCAAACGCGCTGCCAGGGTGGGGGACGGTTGTTGGTGCGTCGGTGGCGGCGACGCTGCGTGACAGCAGCAACATGGTGGCGGTGCTGTCCTCGTCTGGCTGGGCGGCCAACTCGTCGGCGCCCGTGACGGGCGCCGTCCCCCCGCCCGTCTCGCCCGCCGGCACGCTCATTGCCGCGTCGCCGAGCATCATTGTAAACATGACACTGCTGCTGGCGGCCGGCGCGCCCAGTGTGGACACCACCGCCACGGCGCTGGACGTCACCTCCACGTGTGCCACCGTCACCGTTGCACCCCTGTTTCTCACCTCCGCCGCCGCCGGCGCCGCGTACCGGCCAGCCGTGCGCCTGCTGGTGAGCGACGCCTTTGCCGCCTCCTTCTTACAGGTGCGCCTATCGTCGCGGCCGGCGGACGGCGAGGTGGTGACGGTGGCGTGCGTGGCGGCGTCCGCCGACGGCACGCCGGCACTGGTAGCCATTATGCCGCCCGCCGTGCGCATGTCGGCCGCCTCCTTTGCGGCGGGCCGCGGTACAGTGTTTATGACCGTGAAGGCGGCAGCGGCGGCAGCGGCAGTGCCAGTAGTAGCCGCATTCACCACCACGTGCAACGTGTCGTCGCTGTTGTCCCCGCCCGGCCGTGAGGCGGTGTACCCCACGCCCGCCACGCTGCGCATTGACAGCGTGGTGGTGCGCGCACGGTGGCCGTTCTTTGGCGACATGGTGATGGAAACCAAGAACGGCGGCCTGCGCTCCGCGTGGTCGTCCGCCATCATCCCCCTGCCTACGCCCGTCCCCACCCCCAACCGCAACGCCTCCGCCGCCAACGCCACCATTCCGGTGCTGTGGAGCCTGCCGGTGACGCTGCAGGCGGCGCTGGTGCGCAACGCCGCGGTGCCGCCGGCAGCCAGCCGGCCGTTCACGGTGGCCATGGCGGGCGCCACCAACGTCACGCTGGTGGCGGACACCACGCAGCATGGCGCCGGTGTGCGCACCGGCTTCATGCCGGGTATGTCGGTGCTGCTGGGCGGCCGGCCGTGCACCGTGTGGTGGGTGTCGCCTGACGGCAGCCTGGCACGGGTGGAGACGCCGCTGTTCAGCGACCTGTGCGCCGCCGCGCCGGCGGGCACCGATTGCGGCACCGCCACCCTCACCATCGTGCCGCCCGCAGCGTCTGTTGTGGACCTGGCGGCGGTGGCAGACGGCAGCGAAGAAGGCGCGTCGCTGCAAGCGGCGCTAGCGAGCGGCGACCGCGTCGTGTCGCTCCCCGTCTCCTGCCCGCCGTTCTGCCCCGGCGAGACCGGCACCGTGCCATTCACGGTGGTGGCGGCGGACGCAGCGTCGGCGACCAGCAGTAGCGTGCCGTTGCCCACCGTGGCACCCGCCCGCCGCCGCCGCCAACTAACGACTACAAACGCCGCCACCGCCACCAGCGCCGCGGCATACGGCGGGCGGCTCGTGCCGGCCACCGCCATTGCCGTCAGCTCGCTGGGGTTTGCGTACGTGGAGAGCTGCACGGCGGCGGGGTTCACGGACCCTGCCAGTGGCGTGTGCTTGAATGAGTCGGACCCGGCGGCGGGCGCGTGCGCGTTTGGCGCCGCCGACGGCTGCGCCCTGTGTCCCGAGGGTGCCGTGTGCCCGGGCGGCTTCCGTGCGTGGCCACGGCCTGGTTACTACTCGCCTAGCGAGGGCTCACGCGACGTGGTTGCCTGCAACTCGCCCGCCGCGGAGCGCTGCCTGGGCTGGAGCGCGTCGCTGGCGGCGGTGCAGTGCGGGCGCGGATACCGGCAGGGCAGCGTGGCGTGCCGCGCCTGCTCCTTTGGCTGGTACCCCGACGCCGCCACCGGCCGCTGCCTGGAGTGCCAGGACAGCCAGAACCCGGTCACCATCATCGTGCCCATCCTGTACTTTGTGGCGGCGCTGGCGGGCCTGGGCCTCGTCATGCTGGTGGTGGTGGCATACCTCATGCACCGCTCCGGCGGCAAGCTGAGCGAAGGTGTGTCCATCTCCGCCAAGTTTATGGGCACCACGTTTGTGGCAGTGCAGGTGACCGCCACCATGGGCCGCGAGGCGGAGCCGGGCCTGCCGGCCGCCCTGCGTGTTGTTCTAGACGCCGTGTCTTTCCTGCAGTTCCAGGGCGTGACGGTGCACCCAGCTTGCCTGGCCATCACCACCGGCCCGTTTTTCACACTATACCTGCAGGGCGCCGTGGTGGCGATCATGGTGGTGGCGGCGGTGGGGCTTGCGGTGGCAGTGGAGCGCGGCGCATGGGGCGGGCCAACCCAATTTAACGCGGCGGCGGCGGCGGAGGCACGCGTGGAGCGGCGCAACTACCGCGCCGCGGTGGAGCGGCTGCGCATTGCGCGCGCCGTGCGCAACGAGGCACGCACAGCGATGCGACTGGCTGCCGGCGTGTCGCCCACCTCTGCCGCTGCCGCTGCTGCTGCAGCAGCTGCTGCTGGTAAACCGGCGCCGGCGCCGGCGGTGGTGGTGGATGTGACAGACGCGCAGACGGCGCCGCCGCGGGCCAGCCCACAGCCGTCTCCTGCCACGGTGCTTGACACATCTGACAGCGACGACGACGGGCTTGGCGGTGGTGCGTCGGGTGGCAGCATGGTGGCAGGTGGGCGCCGGCGCTCCAAGGCGGCAATGGCGCCCGCTGCAGTACGCACTGCGGCAGCGGCGGTGCGCGTTGGCAAGGTACGCCACCTCCTCTTTGTGCTGCTGTCGGCGCTGTATGCCACCATTGCAACTAACGCCATGGACGGCGTGTGGTGCGTGCAGGAGGTCATGCAGGTGCGTGCGTACCTGGCGCTGGACAGCGATGGCGGGTCGCTGGCGCCCGCCGGCATCCCTGCCACTTACTCCCAGCTGCTGGCATGCCTGGACGACGCGGAGTCGGAGCGGTGCGGCGGCGCGGCGCGGTGGCTGGACACCACGCTGCCGGTGAGTGTGCTGCTTTCCTCCCCCTCCCTGGTGTGCTATGAGGGCGAGCACGCGACGGCGGCGGGCGCGGCGTGGACGCTGGTGGCGGTGTACGCCGTGCTCCTGCCCGCCGCGCTGTGGTGGTACGTGCGCGCACATGTGGCGCGGTCCATCCAGCAGAGCACCAAGGGCGCGCTGTACAAGGCGGCGGTGGCGCGCGAGCGCGCAGCTGCCACCGCATACGTGCGCGCCGGGCGGGTGTGCTGCCGCCCGTGCCGTGCCGCCCGCGTGGCGGCGGTGGGGGTGCCGGCGTAAGCCCGGCGCGGGTGCGCCGATGCCGTCCGCGCGGCGGGGGGGGCGCCCAGCGCCAGCTTCCATGGGGCGGGCGACGCCGCGGGCGCGGGCAGCCCACCCTCCACCGCCTTTCCCCTGTCTGCACCGCCACGCCGTGCCCTGTTCCCGGCACCGTCCGGCGGGCAGGTGGTCTCCGTCCGCAGCGTGAATGACCCGGCCCTGCTGCGCGGTATCGGCTGCTCTGAGAACTCTGACGGCAGCAACACGCCCGCCCCGATTCGCGCAATTGCGGCATCTTCACCCCTGTCAGTTGACAGTGATCGCGCCGACAGCATGGCACTTCTGGGTGGGTCATTTGTACGGCCACCGCTGCCACCTACCGATATGGAAGCAGGCGGTGGCGGCGGCGGCGGCGGCAAGGTGCCGGCGGTGGGCGTCAGTGGTAACAGTAGTGACCCCGGCAGCGTGATTGCCGGTCACGGCAGCGGCCGTCGCAGTGCCGCTGATGACAATAGTCTTGCGGCTCGTGGAGAGGGTGGCAGTAGTAACGGCGGTGGCGGTAGCGGTGGTGGCGGTGGCGGTGCTGGCGTGCGCAGCGCGGCAGCAGACATGAGTGACCTGGGAAGCGGGCGGTCGCCGGTGGCAACTGCGAGTGGCGTGTCGTTTTACGTGCGTAAGTCGTCGTACGTGGCCGCCATGTCCATGCCCACCACCCTGCAACCATTTGCGCCGTCGTCTCCGTTCGGCGCCCTGCTGCGTGCACCGACCGCGAGGCAGGCGGAGCCCGTGACGCCGGTGGGCGCAACGATTGTGGAGACGGCACGCACAGACGCGTCTCGCACCACCACAGGGTCGACAGCCGCCGCCAGCCCGCGGGTGGCATCCACGCTGCGGGAGGGCCGGCGCACCAGTGGCCTGGAACACGTGGCCACGTCGTCCACGCTAACGAGCCGGCGCCTACATGGTGCTTCGTGGGCGGTCGTGCCGCCTCGGGCTCTTCCACCTGCAGGCCCCGCCGCCCCGTCTGCTGCCGCACCGCCAGGCGCCATTGTCAGCCCGCATGGCGCCGCCGCCGCCGACGACTTGTACTCCTTTGACGACATTACCAGCTTGTACGAGCCTGCCAACGTACTCGTCGGGCGTTCATCGACGCCCGCCACGGCGACCCAGAAGGTAGCAGCAGCACCAGCGCCAGCACCAGCGCCAGCACCAGCAGCGGCAGCATCTCCCGCGGCAGCGCCAGCATTAGCAGGGTCGGCACCAGCACCCGTGCGAGTTGGATCACCCGAAGAGGCGGCGCCGGCAGCAGCAGATGCCGGTTCAGCGCCCGCACCAAAGACTCCGGCAGGCGCGCCTGACGCGGGCGCCTCTGTCAAGCGGGCACCAAGCATGTTTGGCGGCGGTGGCGGCGGCGGCGGCGGCGGTGGTGGTGGACGCGCGAAAGCGACGCCCAGCTTGGGGTGGCGGTTTGGCTCGTTTGTGTCGCGCATCCCGACGGTGCACATCATGCGGCCCCCCAAGCCGCCGCGGACGCTGCCTCCGCTGGTGCGACCGGCGCCGCCAGCTGCTGCCGCGACTCGCGAATCGCCGCCAACGCTATGGGCGATGCCGGCGACCTCGCCAGTGTCGCCGCCCGCTCCCGCGCCCGCGTCCACGCGCGTGCCGTCGACCCCGACGTCGCCGGCAGCAGGCACGGCAGACGCCGCACCCGCGCGGCTGTCGATGGTGGCGCCCACGCTGACGTCCCCCGTGTTGCAGGTGTCCACCGAGCCGCCGCCATCCCTGCCGGCGCCACCACTGATGGTGGTTACCACGCCGCCGTTGCGGATACGGGCGCCGGTGCACCGCGACTCCATTGTGATGGCCAGCCGCCACAGCGTGGTGGCATCCCCCGGCGGGTCTGACGGCGCCCTGCCGCAGTCGATGGTAATGGCGGCACTGCGCACGCCGGTCCGCACCCCCGGCGCTGGCAGCACAGATTGTAGCGGCGGGTCACAGGCGCCGCTGGTGGCGGCAGCTGCTGGTTCGCCGCCGTCCGTGCAGTACCTGCCGCCGTCCGCCATGCTGCTGGATCGCGAGCCCACGCTGGTGTACGCCTCCGCCTTCAAGATGTTTTTCCACCAAGACTTCCGCCCGTCGCGGTACTACGTGGTGCCGCTGCGCATGTACCTGCTCCTGCTGCTGCTGGTGGTGAACAATGCGTTCGCGGGCAGCGAGACGGTGGCGCTGGCGGTGGCGCAGCTGGTGGTCGTCAGCAGCCTGCTGGTTGCGCTGCTGGCGGTGTACGTTATTTGGCGGCCATTCAAGCAGCGGGAGCACGTGGCGCGCCTGGTGGACGTGTACTCCGTCGTGCTGGCGGTGCTGCAGGCGCTGCTAAATTGTGTGAACACGGTGGTGCGCCTGAACCTGTTGGACAGCACTACCGGTAACAGCGGCGGCGGTGACGACGAGTACTCAGCGTTGGACATGCCCAAGACGCCGCTCGTTGTCCTCCTCCTCTTCCTGTCGTACGCCGTGTTGGTGGGCGCCATTGGCTTGTTCGGCGTCGTCGCCTACGGCTTCGTCCGCGTGCTGGTGGACGCCGGCCACCGCGCCCGCCGCCGGCGCTCGTCCTTCACGCTGGAGCTGCCTAGTACCGGTAGTACCCGTGCCGCCACCACACAACAACACAAGCCGACCCGCGCCACGCGTCCCAAGCGCTCCTCCATCGTTGCGCCTTCCCCGCTGTCCACCTAGCCGGGTTCCTCATTGTGCGTGCACGCAGCGCGTCTGGTGTGGCGCCCGCGTTTTTATCTGGTGGCTAACCCCGTCTCACACTTGGTTTCCCATCATTCATACTGCGCATGTGGCATGTGGCACGCCGTCTGTTTGTTGCCGGCAGCTTGGCATGGTCCCTCATTGACGTCAACCCCTTACTCTGGTAACTATTAACTTGCTTGTTGATCGCATTGGTCGTTTGAAGTCGAGATGGCTGCTACTCGTACACGGCAGGCGGCGGCAGCTCCAACAGGCACAGCATCCCGTTGGTGGCACTTCCACCGCCACATGCGAGGCGGCCATCTGGCAGCGACGCCAGCGCCCCCACACTACCGCCGAGTACGCTCACAACCTCCACCGGCACAGCGCTCGCGGCATGGCTGCTGTTTCTAGCAGCTGCTGTCGCCGCTGCCGTCGGCCGCGTGTCCCACACCCGGATGGTGCCATCTGTAGACCCGGTGGCGAGGCGGCCGTCGGGCAGCGCTGCCAGTGCAGCCACTCTGCCTGTGCGCGCAGTCAGCATGCCCACACAGGCGCGCGTGTCCATATTCCACAGCCGCACCGCGTCATCACCGCTCCCCCCACTCGCCAGCCGGCCGTCTACCAGCACTGCAAACGACCGCACCTCGCTGGTGTGCCCTGACAGCGTCGCGACACACACGCCCGCGGCCACATTCCACACCCGCACGCCGGCATCATTCGACCCACTGGCCAGCGCGCCGCCAGGCAGCACCGCCAGTGCTGTCACTTTGCCAACGTGCCCCGCCAGCGTCGCCACCACTGTACCCGCGTCGACGTCTACTATGCGCACCGCGCCGTCGTCGCACCCGGCGGCAAGGCGGCCGCCGGCCATCGCCGCAAGTGCCCACACACCAGGAAAACAGTTAATGGTCGCATGGCGCGCGGGTGGCACACTGCGCACGTCCCAAACCTCAATGCCGGCCTCATTGCCGTTCCAAGAAGCCGTGCCAGCGGCCAGGCGGCGGCCGTCCTGCAATGCCGCCATCGCATACAATGCATTGCCACCCTCCAGAACTGCGGGTGCCTCGCCCCCAGCCACGGCCACGTCCCACAGCCACATCTCACCACCGAGGTCACCGCTCGCTAGCTGGCCATCGTCCAGTAGCTCCAAGGAAGCAACAAAATTGTCATGCCCGCGCAACAACATGCTGGCTGTTCGCACGGCACACCCGCGGGTGCGACAATCAGCGAGTGTCGTGGGCGCAAGCTCCGTACCAATGCAGTGCAGCAGCCGCAGTGCGTGGACGTGGTCGAGCGTGGCGCTGGCTGTCACGCTGCGGCAACCTGCCAGTCGCAACTCGATCAATGAAGCGGGCAGGCTGGCCACCAGCGCGTCCCCAATGCCAGCGTCACTTACGTCCAGCAGCCGCAGCGCCGGCAGGTGCGGCAGTGCCGCAGCGGCGGTGAGGTTCTTGCACCCACGTGCATTAAAGAACACCAGAGTCGGTGACACGCTCGCCAGCGAGGCGTCGCCGATGCCGGAGTGTGCCACGTCCAGTACGCGCAGTGCAGCCAGGTGTGCGAATGACGCCGCAGGTGTTAGCCTGCTGCAGCCCGGTGTGTGCAGCACTTCGAGGCTGGGCGGCAGCGATGCCAGCGTGGCATCACCCAGCCTGCTCCACTTGGCGCGCAACACCCGCAGCTGGCTCAAGTGCGCCAGGGACACGCCGTCCATCGTATTAATAGGCGCCTGGGTGATGTCCAGTTCCTGCAGCGACCGTGACAGGCCGACTGTCTGTTCGCTTACAACCCTCGACTCACTGCAGTCCAGTGACGTCAGCGTCGTAAGGTGCGCAAAGCTGGCGTTGGGGCTCAGCGCATTGCAACTGTGTACGTTCAGTGAGCGCAGCGAGGTGGGCAGGCGGAGGAGCAGCTCATCTGTAACAAACGTGCACTTGCGCATGTCCATGTGTGTGATGCCGCGCAGCACCGCCACAGCCGGTTCACTTGTGAGTCGCTTCCCTCCCGCTGATGGTGCCAGCCTCGCGCCCACTGCTGCGAGCATGCCCTTGCGCCACCGCACGGCATCCACCACTGGCGTGCCCATGTCGCACCACGGTACGCCCGCCACGGCACCCGCCACTGCCGGGTGCAGCCGCCGCAGGCGCGTTGCGTCGGCCGTGTTGAGGCAGGCAAAGATGGATGTAGATGTCACAGGGTTACCTGCCAGCACGCGCACCAGCAGCGGCACGGGCGCCTCCACGACTGTAGTCTCTGCTGCAGCCATGCTGCCAGCTGCTAGATGCAGGCGCGACGATGTCGGATGCAATGTTGCTGTGTCAGGCCAGGCCTGGCTGTCGCAGCTGTACGGCCCGGGTGGGGTGAGATGTCAGATATAATATAAATATCGCAATTAACACGAGGTCATAATGGTGGCAATCGCTTATCACATAAAATTTCCACCAGGTTGCATGTGTGTAAAAGTGAGAGAGGCGCGCGTGCACAAATTGCGTGTGTGCGTAATCCACAGTGTCTGCGGCCGTTGGCAGGCTACCTGCCAGGCTCAGCTGCCAGTAGCCAACAGCTGAAAGCGGGGTTGGACCTGACCTGGTGGTGGAGTGACACACCGATAAATGCAACGGCACCGCTGCATCACGTACAATTACAACGAATGAGTGTCTGTACCAAGGACAAGCGAGTAAGCGTGTTAGATTATGTGCATAAAAATGGTTGCCCGACGTTTGGGTGTGGCCGCCCCGCGAGGGCGTGCCAGCAGCAGCGCCCCCACACACACACTCACAACACCGATGATGATGGTAGCAGTGGCAGTAAGTAGCGCAGTGGCACTGCTGGCGGCTGGTAAGTGGGACGCGCAACTGCAGCAGCAGGCGGAGGATGGTGACAGGAGCTGGCAGAAGGCGCCGGCGTACCCGCCGCCGCCGTCGCTGGAGGCCATGCCACTGGCGCCGCCGGCACGGCAGCTGCGCGTGCACCTGTGGACCATCCCGGCGCATGGGCACTACATGACGCTGCGGGACGTGGGGGTGGCGCTGGCGAGCCGCGGGCATGCCGTCACCTTTGTCATGTGTGATCGCAATCGGCGCGTGTTTGAGGGCGACGACCTGGGCGCGCGCGGCATGGACATGCTGTCCGCCGGCGAGTGCGCCTCGTACGACGGCTACGACGCCGTCATGGCGGCGTTGATCAATAGCACCAACCTGGAGACGCTGGGCGCCATGCTGGACGGCGTGGCAACGCTGGCGCAGGACATGTGCACCGCGGTCATGCCGGTGTACGAGCGCGCACGGCTGGATGGCACGCTGCCAGACGTCATCGTGTTTGACGCCGACACGTTTTGTGCCATGGACGTGGCGGTGCGGTACGCCGTGCCGTACGTGCCGCGCGTTGGCACTGGCCTGCGCGACGTGTACACCAGCCCGCTGTATGTGCCGCAGTTTGGCACGGCGCTGCCGCTGCGGATGACGACGCTGCAGCGGCTGATCAATGCCGCCTCCATCGTTGTGTCGCGCCTGTTCATTAGCCCGCACATCCTGCCACGGCTGCAAGCGGCACGCCGCGATGTGTGGCGGCATGCGACGGTTATTCCCGCCAGCAGTACGTCAGACGTGGTGGTGGAAGTGGATGCAGCGGGTGGTGTGAAGCAGCAGCGCGCCTTGCCGCCCACCACACTGCCCACCGCCTTGGATGCACCGCGGCATGCCGCCGACACCGAGCCCGACGCCTTCCGTGTCGACATCCCGTGGGACGGCGCCACCACGCTGTTCAACTCTCACTGGGGCCTGGAGTACGCCCGCCCGCTGGCGCCGTACGAGCACCTGATTGGCCACACGACCGACTTTGTGCGGGAGGGCGGCGCAACGTTGCCGCCTGCGCTGGCTGCCTGGCTGGCGGCCGCCCCTGACGTGCCGGTGGTGTACGTGGGCATGGGCACGCTGTCCATCATTGGGCGCGCCACGCTGGATGCGCTGGCGACCGCGATGGCCACCAACACGCAGTTCCGGTTTGTTTGGTCCGTGCCGGTGGCGCAGCAGGAGCTGCTGCCGCCGCGCCTGCGGTCGTCGAGTGACACCTGGCTTGCAGACCCCGCCACCGCGCCGCGCCCTGTCGCCGGTGACGCGCTGCTGCTGCCGTGGGTGCCGCAGCTTGCCACCCTGCTGCACAACGTGGTGCGTGTGCCCACACAAATTACACACGCGCGCCCGTGCGTGTACACGCAAACACATACACGCATTTCGCCCCCACCCCACCGCAGACGGCGCTGTTTTGGACGCATGGCGGCATGAATGGCGTGGCGGAGGGCACGTATGCACACACGCCGATGCTGTGCACGCCGCTGTTCAGCGACCAGCCCGACAACTGCCAGCGCATGCAGGACTTTGGGTTTGGGGTGCGGCTAAACAAGGAGGAGGTCACGCCGGGTGCGGTGGCGGCGGCGCTGGCGGAGCTGCATGGCACCCCGGCGTCCCGCGCGGGCGTGCACACGGGGTGGGTGCGCAACGTGGGGGCGGGCGGCATTCCGCGCGCCGTGGCGCTCATTGAGACGGCAGTGGAGCGGGGACCCCGGGGCCCCCGCCACACCATCCCGCGGGTGTTTTTCTGGCCAGGGGGGGGGGCGGCGGGTTGGGAGGTCACCGCCCCCGCGGGCTCGGCTGGGATTGCCCTGTTTCCTGCCCCCGCCGCCTGCTGCCGCTGCTGCTCCCGCCGCTGCTGCCGCTGCTGCCGCTGCTGCTGAACCTGCCTGTGGCTAGCCCCACCACGCGCCTGCGCTTGTGTCTCATCAAACATGTGTTTATTCGTATTGTCATCGTTGCTTGAAGTCCCACCCCGCGTGCGCACCGTGCCACCGTGCGCAGATGCGAACGCCGAACGCCGAACGGAGCGGCTGGAAGATGGGTCGAGGAGCGGAGAATACCAAACAACGCAATAGGGAACGCACGCGTGTCGGCATGCCATAATACGTGAATTCACGCTGCCGTGTGTATAGCATCGACTACATGTCGTATATCTTGTGGGCAACTGCGTATTTGTGATATTATCAAACCCCAACATTGGCTCCCCTCTGGCTTCCAGCTGCTCCTGCTGCTGCTGCTGTTCGCACTCCAGCGGCAACGTACCAGAGCGGCATCACTGCGCGGCCCGCCACTGCGTGAAGGAGGAAACTCCCCTGGTGTGCGGGTAAGGGGGAAACAGGATGGCAGCAGCAGCGGTGGCGGCGGGCGCCGCCGCGTCAGGGGCGCGGTATGTGGACGCGCGGCCGCTGATGGGCGGCGGCCGGCTGCCATCGCGAGTGGGCTCGCCGAAGAACGAATGCTGCGACAGCTGCCGACGGTCGCCCAAGTGGCAGCAGCGGGCGCTGGTGGTGGGCGCCGCACTGGTGGTTACCGGCGTCGCGGTGTGGATTGGCGTGGTGGTGGCGCAGAGCGGGGGGTCGGGTGGCGGCGGCGGCGGCGGCGCGTACCGCGCGCCCATCGTGATTAACACCTGGTTCCCGGACGCCGCCGCGGTGGCGTACGGTGTGGCGGCGGCTGGGTACGAGGCGATGGATGCGGTGCAGGCGGGGTGCGCGTTTTGTGAGGCGGCGCAGTGTGACACGTCGGTGGGGTGGGGCAACCACCCCGACACCACCGGCGAGGTGACGCTGGATGCCATCATCATGGACGGCGTCACCATGAACGTGGGCAGCGTGGCGTACCTGCGCAACGTGAGCGCCGCCATCGCGTCGGCGCGGCAGGTGATGCACTACTCCACGCACACGGTGCTGGCGGGCAGCGGTGCTACGGCGTTCAGCGTCATGATGGGGCAGAACGCGACCAGCCTGTCGGGCCCGGCGTCGGACGCGGAGTACGCGAGCTGGCTGAATGCCTCCTGCCAGCACAATTACTTTGTCAACGTGGTGGCCGGCAACACGTCTTGCCCACCCTACGTGCCGATCCCGACGCCAACTCCCACCCCCGTGGCGCCACCCGTCGTACCTGGGTTGGTGGGCGGCGACGGACGTGTGCGGGCGCGCGCAACGCCCAAGCCGGCCTCTGTGCACGTGTCGCGCGACAACCATGACACCATCGGCATGTGCGTGATGGACGGCAACCGCAACCTGGCGGGCGGCGGCAGCAGCAACGGCGCGAATCACAAGATCGCTGGCCGCGTGGGTGACGTGCCCATCCCAGGCGCCGCGGTGTATGCCGACAATGCGGCAGGGTGCGCCGCCGCCACCGGCGACGGCGACCTCACCATGCGCTTCCTGCCGGCGTACCAGGCGGTGGAGTTCATGCGGGGCGGCATGGCGGCGGGCGCGGCATGTGAGGCGGCGGTGCGCCGCATCATGGTGCACTACGGCACCTCCTTCCACATTGGCCTCGTGTGTCTGGACACCGCGGGGAACGTGGGCGCCGCGGCGCAGGGCTGGGTGTTCACCTACGGTGTCGCGTCGCCCTCCCTCAACGGCAGCGAGCCGCGCCAAGTGCAGCCGCTGAAGCCGTAGCCCCCTGTGCGCACGCGGCGGCTATTTGATTCTGTTCGTACCTTACTATTACCAACGACACGCGCGCCACGCACGTCCTTGCGTGATTGAAATGCGCACCCCGATTTGGGCTGGCACAGCGGCACAGCGGCACGGGGGCACACCGAGAGATCTAACTTACAGCAAATATCATACCGAGAACTCGAAAGGGCGGGCGCAACAGCACAACGGGCACACGCGCAACGTATCGTGATCAATACGCGCTGAGTGCCTAACACCTAAAGGGAGATGAAGCTCAGTATTTTCGTGCACGGAGCGGGTTATGCGTGTGAATTGGGAAGATACAAGAAGACGAGCAGGACTGGGGAGAGAATGTTGCGCACGGACGGCGCGGCTGGTTTTGGAGTTCTCTTAGCGCTAAAGCGCAGCCTCGTCGGTGTCGCCGGTACGGATGCGGAT
>Ga0066256_1002537_pt1 | contig 19813 bp, 20 predicted proteins | sample ThiBio_1000_biof_FD_87107 | JGI IMG/M metagenome (GOLD analysis project Ga0066256, IMG submission 87107) | Wastewater bioreactor microbial communities from Cape Town, South Africa - Thiocy_expt_1000_biof (version 2) | ecosystem: Engineered > Bioreactor > Thiocyanate-remediating >... | reverse complement strand
CGAATCGATCGAGAACGCGGTGGCGCTGATCATGGCGGTGGGCGGATCGACCAACGCCGTGCTACACTACCTCGCGATCGCGCACGCGGCGGAAGTCGAATGGACGATCGACGACTTCGAGCGCGTGCGCAAGCGCGTGCCGGTGCTCTGCGACCTGAAACCCTCGGGCCGCTATCTCGCCACCGACCTGCACCGCGCCGGCGGCATTCCGCAGGTGCTGAAGATCCTGCTCGACGCCGGCCTGCTGCACGGGCACTGCATGACGATCACCGGCCGCACGCTCGCCGAGGAACTGGCGAACGTGCCGTCCACCCCGCGTGCCGACCAGCCGGTGATCTTTCCGATCGACAAGGCGCTGTACCGCGAAGGGCACCTCGCGATCCTGAAGGGAAACCTGTCGCCCGAGGGCTGCGTGGCGAAGATCAGCGGGCTGAAGAACCCGGTGATGACTGGCCCGGCGCGCGTCTTCGACGACGAGCAGAGCGCATTGCAGGCGATCCTTGACGGGCGCATCGTCGCCGGCGACGTCATGGTGCTGCGCTACCTCGGGCCGCGCGGCGCGCCGGGAATGCCCGAGATGCTCGCGCCGACCTCGGCGATCATCGGCGCCGGCCTGGGCGAATCGGTGGGTCTGATCACCGACGGACGCTTCTCGGGCGGCACCTGGGGAATGGTCGTCGGGCACGTCGCGCCGGAGGCGGCGGCGGGCGGACCGATCGGGCTCGTGCGCGAAGGCGATTCGATCACGATCGACGCGCACCGGCTGCTGCTGCAGCTGAACGTCGACGAGGCCGAGCTGGCGCGACGGCGCGCCGAGTGGAAGGAGCCGGCGCCGCGTTATCGGCGCGGCGTGCTGGCGAAGTTCTACAAGCTGGCGAACAGCGCGAGCCGCGGGGCCGTGCTCGACGACTTCTGAGGAAGAAAGAGAAGGGGGAAGGGAGAAGGGGCGCGCGGCTACGCGCGGCCTCGCCTGCGCGAGCGGCCCGACGCGCTTGCCCGCTCGCGGCGCTCGAGCGCCTCATGCAGCGCGAGGAACTCGGCGGTGAGCTTGTGGCGCGGCTCGAAGTGGATCATCGGACGCGCCTGCTCGTGCGACTCGCGGATCCGCACGCTCGCGCTCAGATACGGCTCGAGCACCGGCAGCCCCTCGTCGACCAGTTCCTGCACGGTGCGCTGCGGCAGGCTGGCGCGCGCCTGGAACTGGTTCACGACGATGCCGCCCACTTCGAGCGCATCGTTGTGGTCGGCGCGGATCTCCTCGACGCTCGCGAGCAGCGCGTAGAGCGCGCGCCGCGAGAAATCGTCGCAATCGAACGGAATCAGGCAGCGGTCGGCGGCGATCAGCGCCGAGCGCGTATAGAAGTTCAGGGCGGGCGGCGTATCGACGTAGATGCGCTCGTAGCGCTCGCCTAGTAGTGCCACACGTTAATTACGCAACATAATGCCTGGCCAGCTTTCGATCCGCATCCTGACGCGTAAACGTCCACCGGATGGTTCGGCGTTCGCGGTTGCGATCGAGTTGCCAGGCGTCGACTTCACGCGCGAGCGCCTCGCCATCGGCAATGCGGCGATCGAGACACTGTCGAGTGAGCGTCCCGATCTCGATCTCGGCCATGTTCAGCCAGCTCGCGTGCTTCGGGGTGTAGTGGAAGCGAACGCGGCGCAGCAGTTGCGCGGCGGCCTCCTTGCCCAGCACCTCCTCGAAGCATTTCCGGAAGTGGGTGTTCAAGTTGTCCAGCACCAGATGGATGCGTCTGGCCGAACCGTAGACGTTCTCGATCAGGTGACGTACGAAGGCAACGAAGTCCACCTTGCCCCGGTGCTCGGTGAGGCGCACCGTTCGGTGCCCGACTTTGGGCTCGACGGCGACGAACAGATTGCAGGTGCCGCGGCGCACGTATTCGTAGTCCTCGCGCGCGGGGCTGCCGCCTTTCATCGGCAGCGGCGCGCGGCTGTGCGCGAGCAACTGCGTGCTCTTCTCGTCGATGCACACTACCGGTTCGTTGCGTCGACGCGGCCGGGCGTACAGAGCCAGCAACTCGTACATGCGGGCGCGGTACTGCGCATCGAGCACGCCGACGCACCACATCAGGCGTCGCCAAGGTTTGATCCAGTTTTTTTTAGCAGCCGGCGGATCGTCTCCCGGCTGATGCCCTCCATACCCGGTTCGGCTCGGGCAGCCTTCTCCAGCCGCAGCACCGTCCAGCGCTTGGCCCCTTGCGGTGGCGCCGAGCAGGCCAACGCCGTCACCCGCGCCTCGGCATTGGCGTCGTACCGCTGCGGGCGCCCCGGGCGCGGTGCGTCGTACAAGGCTGCCTGCACGCCGCCGTCCAGGTACGCCGTGCGCGTGCGCCAGATCGCGGTGCGGTCGACTCCCAAGACCTCTTCGATCACCGTCTGCGGCATCCCGCGATCCAGCGCGGCCAGGATGTGTGCGCGATTGACTTCGCGGGCGTGGTGCATGCCCTTGGAGCGCACTTGCTCGATCAGTTCCCGGTCCTTGCTCGAGAGGCGAAATTGAACTCGACTCATGGCGACATCCACCCTGCAGGGATGAACATGTCGGCATTGTATTCATGTTGCGTTATTTACGTGTTGCTGTACTAGGGCAGCAAGCGCGTCGCGCAGCTTGTAGATCTTGTAGCGCGACTCGAGCTTGCCGTGGATTTCCTCCAGCCGCGCGCTCGAGGCCATCAGATCGAGCTTCTCCCACGGCGTGGGCCGCACGAACGCGGACGCATCGAGCGGCCGCAGCACGAAGCTCAGCGACTGCTCGAACAGCTCCGCGGCGCCCGGCTGCGCGTCGTCGGCCGCCGCGCCGAGCAGGTAGCGCGTGGAGTTCGCCTGCGGATCGAGATCGACGACCAGGGTGGAGCGGCCTTGCGCGGCGCTGATCGCCGCGAGATTGCAGGCGATGGTGGACTTCCCCACTCCGCCCTTCTGATTGAAGACGACGTACCGCATGAAAGCTCGCGCTCCGCGTTGGACGCGGGAGCATACCGCGAGACGTTGTCCTCAGCCCCGGCTGCGGGCCTTCACGCGTCGCGTCTGCATGCGCAGATAGGGGAACTGCCGCTCGATCCTCAGGCGGCGCATCTCGGCGAATTCGTCGTCGGCGCGGCGCTTGTCGAAGCGGCTGGAGACAGGGCCTGACAGCGTCCCCTCGCTCTTGCTGACCGCCACTTCGATGTCGGAAGCGTCCAGCGACGGGTCGTCGCTCAAGCGATCGTTGACGTCTTCAAGGATGCGGGTGTCGGAGCGCTGGTAGTTGCGCGGTCCCTTTCCCCGGAACTGGTCGGCACGGCGGCGGCTTTCGGCCTGCTCGTCGCCGAACCAGGAAGCAACCTCATCGCCGGCGCGATCCAGGAAACCGCGTTGTTCGCCGCGATAGCGGTCGCGCTCCATGGCGTCTCGGTCCCGGTTGTCGCTATCGCGGCCATGGGAATAGGCGCCACGCGCAGCGACGTCACGGTAGCGGGCGTCGCGCTGGCCGGCATAGGAGGAGCGCATGTCGCGACTGGCGCCGCGGCCGGCATTGTAGCCGGCATCGCCATAGCCACGATCCCAGTCACGTTCATCGGTGGTAAAGCTGCCGCCACGACCGTAATGCGGCGCGTTCGGCTGGTTGCGCAGGCCTTGGTTTTCCTGGTCGCGGCTCCAGCCGCGCGCCATGGACGGCCTGTCGCGGTCGCCATACTCGCCGAAGTCGTAATATTCGCCGCTGCGGCCGTAATATCCGCCTTCCGAGGAGCCACGTTCCCGCACATCGTGATCGCGCTCGTGGCGCGCGGGATCCTGCTGATATCCTCCGGAGGAATAGGGATTGTTTGCCATTGCGTGTCTCCTTCAATTGGTGCCCTGTCATCTTCGATCAGAACGAGGGCCCAACTGCGCTGCCCATGGCTTGTTCCCGAGAATATCCAAAAACCGGGACGGCAAAAGCATTTCCAGCGGCAGCGGAATCGCCTCGGCGTCGGACAATGCGGCAAAAAGATAGGGCATTTCCGGTAAACCCGCGCTCACCGGAAACACCCTAGATCTCCTCGCCGAGTTCCAGCAACAATTGCCGGCGGGCGCGATTAAGGCGACTTTTTACCGTGCCGATCGCGCAATCGCAGATCTCCGCCGCCGTCTCGTAGCTTTCACCGAGAACGACGACGAGGGTGAGGATCTCGCGATACTGGTCGCCGAGCTTGCTGAAGGCGACCTCGACCTCGCGGGCCCGGGCGCTCCATTCCTGGGTCGCGTCGAGGCTCAAGCTGTCGCTGGCGCAGTTCTCGAGGCCGGGCACCTCGCGGCTGCTGATCTTCACACGCGTATAGAAAGTGTTGCGCATGATGGTGAACAGCCAGGATTTCAGGCGTGTTCCCGGCTCGAACTTGTCGAGATTGGCGAGCGCCTTGACCAGCGTTTCCTGCACGAGATCGTCGGCGTCGACCGGATCACGGCAGAACGTCCGCGCGAAGGCGCGCAAGGCCGGAATGAGCTTGACGATATCATCCCGTGCGAGTTCAACGCTCGGCTGTAGTTCTGACACCGTTTATGACCTTTCAGCGTGCGGGGAGGTGACGAACCTCAACGTGGCTTCGCGAAATTGGTTCCGGGCCGAACGGGAACCAACAATAGCGTTTCCGCGTTTGCCTTGCGAACGGTTCCGATGGGGGCCACATGCCATGCGGTCAAGGAGGGCATCCAGTGCAGATCGTCGGAACGCAGGTCCTACCGGAAGCGGGTGGCAAGAAGGGGTATACCGTCGAATTCGTCGGCGAGCACGGTGATGTCGTCTCCGTTTCGCTGCGCAGCGACAGCGACGTCAGCCGCGCCAATGCACTGGCGAAGGCCAAGGCTTTCCTGAAGCAGATCATCGAAAACGACGACCTACCCGAGGCCGAGGACCAGGCGAATGCGGGGAAAGGCCCCGATTTATCGGTTCGCGTGACCGCAAGGCGGAGTCGTGACGAGGCTGAAATCGAGGAACAGCTCGACGAGGGTTTGGAAGAGACGTTACCGGCCAGCGATCCCGTGTCGATAACCACGACGGCGATCCCGCGCGGCACACCGCCGCCGCCGCGCGAGCCGCATTGATCTGACCGGCCATCCCGTTGAAACATCCAGGCATTGCATCCGTGCAACGCCAGTCAAATGCTTTTTGCGCCTTCGCGTATCCGCCTTGCCCACCCTTCGCCTTGTCGTCATAGTCGGGATCGGAGGGAATGGAGCAAGGATAGCGATGACGGATTTGCAGAAGGAAACGGCCGAACGAGCGGAAGCCCATGTGGCCCTGCTGCTCGACCAGATCGAAAAGGAAGCCGTGCCGGCTCGCCTGCTGGATCTGGCGATGAAGCTTCAGCAAGCCCTTCACGACCGTCACGCCCGCGTCGAAAATGCCGACCAGGGCGCCTGAGCCCGCGATGACCTCGCTTTCCCTGCAGTCTTTTTTCGAGCGCGATGCTGTCGATGTCGCGCACGACCTTGTCGGCTGGTTCCTGACCGTCGATGGAATCGGCGGAGTGATCGCCGAGACGGAGGCCTATCGGCGTGACGATCCGGCCTCGCACAGCTTTTCCGGCCCGACGCCGCGCAACGCCGCCATGTTCGGGCCGCCGGGGCATGCCTATGTCTATCGGTCCTACGGCATTCACTGGTGTTTGAACTTTGTCTGTGCCGAAGCAGGCGCCGTGCTGGTTCGCGCGCTGGTGCCGGATGCCGGGCTGGAGCGCATGATCGAACGGCGCGCGACCGACCGCCTGGCGGCGCTGTGCAGCGGCCCGGGCAAATTATGCGCGGCGCTGGCGGTCGACAAGCGTCACGACGGCCTGGCGCTGGACAGGACCCCCTTCTTTCTGCGCCCCGGCGAGCCGTGCGAGGTCGCAGTTTCCAAACGCATCGGGATCACGAAAAATGCCGAAGCGCCCTGGCGCTTCGGCATTGCCGGTTCGTCCTTCGTCAGCAGGCGTTTCAAGCCCTGAGCGCGCCGATCAGTGCGAGACGGCGTTGGAACCCGCCAGAGCCATCGCCCGCGCGCGCCGTGGCGACGCAACGGCGGACATCGCGCCTCTCAGCGTTTGCGAACGCAAGACAATACGGGCGCCGTCGCTTTCGCGCTGCTCGCAGTAGGCGCTGGCTGCCTGCAATGCCAGATCGTAGCAGGGATAAGACGCGGAATGGTAGCCATCGGCAACGAATACCCAACCGTTGTCCGCCGGCAGGATATCGCAATAGACATGAGTCATGGGGGTCTCCTTCCGCCGCTTCCAACGAAGGAGCCGTGAAGTTGTTCCCCGTATGGGGTAAGATTTTTCATGTAGGCCGTTTTTGTCGCACCGCGGAATCTTTCCAACCGCCGCGCTCTATGGAACTATCGTCATGCGTCGTCGTTAAGATGCGTCATGACACGGGGAGATCGATCCATGACGGAATCCGTCTATGAACGCGTAAAAAAACGTGCCTACGAACTTTGGGAAGAAGAAGGCCGGCCCTGGGGCAGGGACATGATCCATTGGGAACGCGCCCACCAGGAAATAGCTGCCGGCAACGAAGCGGCGCCCCCTATCCGCGTCGCCTCCGTCGAGACGGCGGACATCGTCGCGAGCGAGGCGGTCGCCACGGCCAAGGGACCGGCCAAGCGTGCATCGCGAAAGGCGGGCTGAGCGTCGACGCCGTTCCGCACCGGTAAAGCCAAAGCCCTCGGGAAAATTTCCAGACGGCGGAACACGCATACGGAACGGGCGTTGAACCATTGCCGTGCCCGTTCCAGCGATGAACACCGATGGCGAAGCGCTGATGCGTCTTCGCCCGTTCCCTGCTGTCCCGATGACTGGTCTATCGTTATACAAGGGGATTGTTCATGCAAATCTTGTCCGTGGCATCGGAAGTCTTTCCTCTGGTGAAGACCGGTGGTCTCGGCGATGTCACGGGGGCCTTGCCCAAATATCTTCGCCGTTTCGGCATCCAGATGAAAACCCTGGTGCCCGGCTATCCCGCGCTTTTGCGCGCCGTCAAGGCTATGGAACCGGTGGTGCAGTTCGACGAGCTGTTCGGCGGGCCTGCGACGCTTTTGCAGGCGCGCGCCGCCGATCTCGACCTGCTGATCCTGCATGCGCCTGCGCTCTACGAGCGCCGCGGCGGCCCCTATATCGACGATCAGGGCAATGATCATCCCGACAACTGGAAACGCTTCGCCGCCCTCTCCGCCGTCGCCGCCGAAATCGCCGGCGGGCTGATGCCGCAATGGTGCCCGGATATCGTCCACACTCATGACTGGCAATCGGCGCTGGCCAGCGTCTACATGCGCTACAGCCGGGCAAGACATGTGCCGAGCGTGCTCACCGTGCACAACCTCGCTTTCCAGGGCCAGTTTTCGGCCGGCATCCTGCCGGCGCTCGGCCTGCCCCCGGAAAGCCATGGCATCGATTGCCTCGAATATCACGGCGATATCAGCTTCCTCAAGGGCGGGCTGCAGACGGCGAACGCCATCACCACCGTCAGTCCCACCTACGCCCGCGAGATCCTGACGGCCGAATTCGGCATGGGGCTGGAGGGCGTGCTCAATGCCCGCGTCCGCGATCTTGTCGGCATCGTCAACGGCATCGACACCTCGATCTGGGATCCGGCAAGCGATACGGCGCTGGTCGAACGCTACGATTACCTCGACATCACCCCGCGCCTTGCCAACCGCGCGCGCCTGCAAACGGAATTCGGGCTCGATTCCGACGATTGCCCGATCTTTGCGGTCGTCAGCCGCCTGACCTGGCAGAAGGGCATGGACATGCTCGCCACCGTCGCCGACGATCTCGTCCATCGTGGCGGCAAGCTGATCGTTTTCGGGCGCGGAGACCACGATATCGAGGATCGACTGGCGGGCGTGGCGCTGCGCCATCCCGGCCGCGTCGCCGTACGCCTCGGTTACGACGAGCACACGGCCCATCTCATCCATGGCGGATCGGACGCTATCGTCCAGCCCTCGCGCTTCGAGCCCTGCGGCCTGACGCAGCTCTATGCGCTGCGTTACGGCAGCGTGCCGGTCGTCTCCCGCACCGGCGGCCTGTCGGAAACCATCATCGACGCCAATGACGCCGCCATGTCGGCCCGCGTCGCCACCGGCTTCCAGTTCCATCCGGTCAACGAGGACGGGCTGAAGCTGGCGCTGCACCGCGCCATCGCCGCATTCCGCGATCCGCGCCTGTGGACAAGGCTTCAGCATCAGGGGATGCGCGCGCGATTCTCCTGGGAGCGCAGCGCCGAGCGTTATGCCGACCTCTATGCCGCCCTGCTCGTGGCGCGTGACGGCTCTCACACACCCGCCTCCCGCGCCCTCGGCTGATTTCCTTCTCTCATGCAAAAGCCCGGACCGTGGGTCCGGGCTTTTTGCATGTCCTGTGGCGCAATGGTTTACGCTTTGCGGAACAGCGCGAGGCTGCGGTTTTCCAGTTCGAAAGCGGCGCCGCCGGTAAACCGGTCGCCGGAACGATCCGGATCTGCGGTGGTCAGTTCCAGTTGCCATTCGCCCTCCTGAGGCGCCGGCAGCGTGAAAGGCACCATGCCGTCATGCGGATTGAACAGCAGCACGGCCTCGCGCCATATGCCCTCGCCTTCAACCTCATCATGCAGATGGAATTGGACGCCGATGGTGGTGCCGCCGGGATCGTTCCAATGTTCCTGTGTCTGCTCGCCGCCGTTGCAGTTCAGCCAGGTGATCGACATGGTGTTGCGCCAGCTTTCGCGGCGGAACAGCGGCTGTTCGGCGCGGATCGCCGTCAGGCGGCGGGTGAAATCGCGCAAGGCGTCCGCCGAGGGCGGCAGGTTTTCCCAATGCAGCCAGCTGATCTCGCTGTCCTGGCAATAGCCGTTGTTGTTGCCGAGCTGGCTGCGGCCGAACTCGTCGCCGGCGAGCAGCATCGGCGTGCCGTGCGACAGCAGCAGCGTGGCAAGAAAATTGCGTTTCTGCCGCTCGCGCACCGCATTGATGCCGTCGTCATCGGTCGGCCCCTCGGCGCCGTAATTGAAACTGCGGTTATGGTCGTGGCCGTCATTGTTGTCTTCGCCATTCGCCTCGTTGTGTTTCTCGTTGTAGGAAACGAGGTCGTTGACGGTGAAGCCGTCATGGGCGGCGATGAAATTGATGGTGGACCAGGGGCGGCGGCCGCGCAGGTCGTAGATGTCGCCTGACCCGAGAAGGCGTGCGGAAAAATCAGGCGCCGTGCCGTCGGTATCCAGCCAGTATTCGCGCACGGTGTCGCGATAGCGGTCGTTCCATTCGGCCCAACCGGGCGGGAAGCCGCCGAGCTGATAACCGCCCGGCCCGACATCCCAGGGCTCGCCGATCAGCTTCACCCTTGACAGGACCGGATCCTGGGTCATGACGTCGAAGAAGCCGCCGCGCTGGTCGAAGCCATCCGGCTCGCGCCCGAGGATGGTGCCGAGATCGAAGCGGAAACCGTCGACATGCATATGCTCGACCCAGTAGCGCAGCGAATCGGTGATCAGCTGCAGCACGCGCGGATGCGAGGTGTTGACCGTGTTCCCGGTGCCGGTGTCGTTGATGTAGTAACGATGATCGTCCGGCATCGTCCGGTAATAGGAGAAATTGTCGATGCCCTTGAACGACAGCGTCGGCCCGAGTTCGTTGCCCTCGGCCGTGTGGTTGTAGACCACGTCGAGGATGACCTCGATGCCGGCATCGTGGAAGGCGCGCACCATGTCGCGAAACCCGTTCATGCCGCGCGGCCCGTAATAACGCGAGGCGGGCGCGAAGAAGGCGAGCGTGTTGTAACCCCAGTAATTCTTCAGGCCGCGGTCGAGCAGATGCGAATCGTCGGGAAATTCATGCACCGGCAGCAATTCGACCGAAGTAATGCCGAGGCTCTTGATGTAATCGACCGCAGCCCTGTGGCCGAGCCCCTCATATGTGCCGCGCAGCTCCTGCGGGATCGCCGGATTGAGCTGGGTGAAGCCCTTCACATGGGTCTCGTAGATGAGCGTGCGTGGCCAGGGGATATCGGGGCGCGTGTCGCCGCTCCAGTCATAGGCATTCGGATCCACCACCCGGCACTTCGGCATGCCGGCGGCGCTGTCGCGCTCGTCGAAGGTCAGATCCTTGTCCTCATGCAGGAGGTCGTAGCCGAACAGCGCCTCCGACCACTTGATCTCGCCGGCGAGTTCCCGCGCGTAAGGATCGATCAGCAGCTTGTTCGGGTTGAAGCGGTGGCCGTTGCCGGGATCGTAGGGGCCATGGACGCGATAACCATAGAGCGCGCCGGGCTTCAGGCCGGGCACGAAACCGTGCCAGATCTCGTTGGTGAATTCCGGCAGGGTCAGCCGGGCGATCTCGTTTTCGCCGCTGTCGTCGAACAGGCACAGCTCGACGCGCTCGGCATGGGCGCTGAACAGCGCGAAATTGACGCCCTCCCCCGTCCATGTCGCGCCCCGCATCGTCCAGTCTCCGGGAAGGATGGAAAAACTGCCATTCGTCGATACCATGAAATCTGCCCCGCGTTGTGTCGCGCTGTAAAAGGCGCAACCGCGGCATTGGTTCCCGCCATCCGGCAAATTTCAACCGATTCGACCGGCGGCGGCGCAAGCAACCTTTCGCCGAACCGGAAGACGCGACGCAACCGTTCGCTGTGATTCGCATGGGAGACCGGACAATAAGCCCGCGAATTGGTCGGGAATAGAAAATTGACCGCGCAATCTGCTGGAAATCGATCCATTTTTTCAGCACCAAGTCATATTTTCGCCGGTTTGGGAAAAAATATCCAGAAACAGGACCGTTTCTGTGGACATCGGTGCCTTGCCTGTCTTACAGTCGCGTCCGACGCCACGGCATCGCAAGGGCACCCCACGAAGCATTGTAACCATTGGAGGATCGTGTTTGATCGGGACGACGACATATCGCGTCTTCAGGCATTGCCTGTCCTCCCCTGCTTCGTTGCTGTTTGCCCTGTTCCTCAGCGCCACGACCTTCTTTGCGGTGCTGAACGGCGGCGCCGGCCTGGGCACTCGCCTGCATGAACGCACCGCCCGCCAGGACGACATGGTTTCGGATGTCGCGGCGCTGTCGCAGGACCGCGACGCGCTGCAGCCGCAGACCGTCTGGCCGCTCGCCTGCCTGCCGATCGCCGCACCGCCGCCGCGGCTGCTCGCCGCCGCCGCGCAGCAAACCCTTGCTCGTCCGCGCGGCGCCGAAGCGGCCGATATCGCCGGCGCCATCGTGCTGCCGCCGCCGCGCGCGCCGCCCGGCGGAGATTTGTCGCGGGCCTGATCCGGCCGAAGATACCGCTTCGCCGCCTGCCCGCCGCCCGAACGAGATGTTTCCGTCGCCTTCGCGATGGGACGGACCATGCCGCAGGCCAAGACAGCGCGCCGGATGCACGATGAGCGATAACGACCTTCTGCCGATTCTCTTGACGATACCTTTCGTCGCCAGCGCCGTCCTGGCGTTCGTGCCGGTGCATGCCCGAAACCTGGCGGCCTGGCTCTCTGGCCTCAGCGCGCTCGCGGCGCTGGGGATCACCGCGGTGCTTTACGGCTCGGTGCGTGGCGGCAACGTGGTGCGCAACAAGATCGAATGGCTGCCGAGCCTCGGGCTCGATTTCGACCTGCGGCTCGACGGCTTCGCCTGGATCTTCGCAATCCTGATTACCGCCATCGGTTTTCTCGTCGTGCTCTATGCCCGTTATTACATCTCCAAGGACGATCCGATGCCGCGATTCTTCGCGTATCTGCTGTCCTTCATGGGAGCGATGCTCGGCATCGTGCTGTCGGGCAATCTCATCCTGCTGGCGATCTTCTGGGAGCTGACCAGCATCGTCTCCTTCCTGCTGATCGGTTACTGGCACCAGAACGCCGCCGCCCGCGACGGCGCCCGCATGGCGCTGACGGTGACCGGCATCGGCGGCCTCTGCCTGCTGGTCGGGCTGCTGATCGTCGGCCATATCGTCGGCAGCTACGATCTCGACCGGGTGCTGGCGGCCGGCGACCAGATCAAGGGCCATGCGCTCTATCTTCCGGCGCTGATCCTCATTCTCATGGGCGCGCTGACCAAGAGCGCCCAGTTTCCGTTCCATTTCTGGCTGCCCAACGCCATGGCGGCGCCGACGCCGGTTTCGGCCTACCTGCATTCGGCAACCATGGTGAAGGCGGGCGTCTTCCTGCTGGCGCGGCTGTGGCCGGCGCTTTCGGGCACCTATGAATGGTTCTGGCTGGTCGGCTTCGCCGGCGTGGCGACGCTGATGCTCGGCGCCTATTTCGCCATTTTCCAGCAGGATCTGAAAGGGCTGCTCGCCTATTCCACCATCAGCCATCTCGGGCTGATCACCACCCTGCTCAGCCTCGGCAGCCCGATCGCAGCGGTGGCGGCGATCTTCCACATGGTCAACCACGCCACCTTCAAGGCCTCGCTGTTCATGGCGGCCGGCATCATCGATCACGAGACCGGCACCCGCGACATGCGGAAACTCGGCGGGTTGTTCCGCTTCCTGCCGATCACCGCGACGCTGGCCATGGTGGCAAGCGCCGCCATGGCCGGCGTGCCGCTGCTCAACGGTTTTCTTTCCAAGGAAATGTTCTTCGCCGAGGCGGTGGAGACCCATGCGGATTCGATCCTCGACCGGGCGCTCCCCTATATCGCGACCCTGTCAGGCGCCTTCGCGGTCGCCTATTCGCTGCGCTTCATCCATACCGTGTTCTTCGGCCCGCCGCCGCGGGATCTGCCCAATCCCCATCCGCATGAGCCGCCGCACTGGATGCGCCTGCCGATCGAGCTGCTGGTCATGGTCTGCATGATCGTCGGCATCGTGCCGGGCCTGTCGATCGGGCCGTTCCTCGATACCGCCGTCATCGCCGTGCTCGGCACGGAGCCGCCGGAATACAGCCTGGCGCTGTGGCATGGCTTCACCACCCCGCTTTTGATGAGCATCGTCGCGCTGATCGGCGGCACGATTCTCTATATCATGCTCAAATCCTATCTCGCCACCTGCGAAGACGGGCCGCCGATCTTCCGCCACCTGCAGGGGCAGCGCATCTTCGAGCGCATTCTCGTCACCGTCTCGTGGAAATGGGCGCGCTGGCTGGAAGCCACCGCCGGCACGCGCCGTCTGCAGCCACAGCTACGCTGGCTGGCGGGGCTGGGCTTCGTCGCCGCCTTCCTGCCGCTCTACATGGGCGGTTTCCACGCAAGGCAACTTTCGTTTACCGGGCCGGACATGATCTTCACCATGATCTGGGCGATAGGCAGCTTCGCGGCGCTGGGGGCTGCCTTTCAGGCGAAATATCATCGCCTCGCGGCCCTGATGATGCTCGGCGGCGCGGGGCTGATGACCTGCCTCACCTTCGTCTGGCTCTCCGCGCCCGACCTGGCGCTGACCCAGCTTCTCGTGGAGGTGGTGACGACCGTGCTGATCCTGCTCGGCCTGCGCTGGCTGCCGAAGCGCGAGGAGCGCATCGACGAGAGCGTCACTTTCACGGCCCGCTTGCGGCGCCTGCGCGACCTCGGCATCGCGGTCGCCTGCGGCGTCGGCATGTCGGTGCTCGCCTATGCGGTGATGACCCTGCCGGTGCCGGACGCCATCGCGAATTATTTCCTCGAACGCGCCTATAGCGAAGGCGGCGGGCGCAATGTCGTCAACGTCATCCTCGTCGATTTCCGCGGCTTCGATACGCTCGGCGAAATCACCGTGCTCGCCATCGTGGCGCTGACGGTGTTTGCCCTGCTGCGCCGCTTCCGCCCCGCCGCCGACAGTCTCGGAGCCCCGGAGCAGCAGCGCATCCAGAACGCCTATGACGATGCCCGCCCCGAACGCTCCGAGGGCGATACGGTGCGCGATTACCTGCTGGTGCCCTCGGTGATCATGCAATGGCTGTTCCCGGTCATACTCACTTTCGCCGCATTCCTGTTCATTCGCGGCCACGACCTGCCGGGCGGCGGCTTTGCCGCCGGCATCGCCATGGCCATCGCCTTCCTGCTGCAATATCTGGCCGGCGGCACGCGCTGGGCGGAAGACAGGCTTCGCATCCTGCCGCTCCGCTGGATCGGCCTCGGCCTGTTGATCGCCACCGCCACCGGCATGGGCGCCTGGATTCTCGGCTACCCGTTCCTGACGACCCATTCGCGCTATCTCGAAGTGCCTCTGATCGGCAAGATACCGGCAGCCAGCGCCATGCTGTTCGATCTCGGCGTCTTCGCCCTCGTCGTCGGCGCAACGGTGCTGATCCTGATCGCGCTCGCCCACCAGTCCATTCGCGTCTACCGGGTGAAAACGCCCGACATGCCGGCCCCGCAAACGCTCGCCGAGGAGAAGATCTGATGGAACTCGTTCTCGCCATCGGCATCGGCATCATGACCGGCTCCGGCGTCTGGCTGCTCCTGCGTCCGCGCACCTATCAGGTGATCGTCGGCCTGTCGCTGCTCTCCTATGCCGTCAATCTGTTCATCTTCGGCGTCGGCGGGCTGAAGAAGAACGCGCCGCCAATCCTCCCCTACAGTGGCGTCGCCAACCCGGCGACGATGACCGACCCGGTGCCGCAGGCGCTGGTGCTGACCGCCATCGTCATCGGCTTCGCCACCACGGCGCTGTTTCTGGTCGTCATGCTCGCCTCGCGCGGGTTGACCGGCACCGACCATGTCGACGGGCGGGAGAAATCGCGATGATGATGCCGTGGTCCGCCCATCTTCCCATTGCCCCCATTCTCCTGCCGCTTCTGGCCGGCGCGCTTCTGGTGACGCTCGACGAACGCCGCCGCGTCGCCAAGTCGATGATCAGCCTCGGGGCCTGCGTGCTGCTGCTGATGCTGTCGCTGCAACTGCTGGCCCGTGTCGGCGCCGAGGATGAAGCCGGCAAGGCGATCACCGCCGTCTATGCGCTCGGCAACTGGCCGGCGCCGTTCGGCATCGTGCTGGTCGCAGACCGGCTGTCGGCGATGATGGTGGTGCTGACGTCGATCCTGGGCCTTGCCTCGCTCGTCTTCTCGCTGGCGCGCTGGTACAAGGCGGGGCCGCATTTCCATACGCTGTTCCAGTTCCTGCTGATGGGCCTGAACGGCGCGTTCCTGACGGGCGACCTGTTCAACCTCTTCGTCTTCTTCGAGGTGATGCTCGCCGCCTCCTATGGTCTGCTGCTGCACGGCTCCGGTCCGGTCCGCGTCAAGGCCGGGCTGCATTACATCGCCGTCAACCTCGGCGCCGCCCTGCTGTTCCTGATCGGCGTCAGCCTGATCTACGGCATCACCGGCACGCTCAACATGGCCGATCTCGCCGCCCGCATTCCGGAATTGCGCCATGAATACCGCATCATGCTGGAAGCGGGTGCGGCCGTGCTCGGTATCGCCTTCCTGATCAAGGCCGGCATGTGGCCGCTGAATTTCTGGCTGCCGCCGGCCTATACCGCCGCTGCGGCTCCCGTTGCGGCCATCTTCGCGGTCATGAGCAAGCTCGGCGTCTACGTCATAATGCGGCTTTCGCTGCTGCTGTTCGGTGACCAGGCCCAGGAATCGGCAGGCTTCGGCTTCGACGTTCTGCTGTATGGCGGCATGATCACCATGGCGTTCGGCGCCGTCGGCGTCGTGGCGTCCCAGGCGCTCGGCCGGCTTGCCGGTTATTCCGTTCTTGTCTCCTCCGGTACGCTGCTGGCTGCCGTCGGCTGGGGCTCGACCGGCGTCACCGCGGGCGCGCTGTTCTACATGGTCAGCTCGACATTAACGATTGCCGCCTTCTTCCTGCTCATCGAACTGGTCGAAAGAGGGCAGGATGCCGGCGCCAACGTTCTTGCCGTCACCATGGAAGCCTATGGCGACGCCGACGAGGAGGAGGAGGATGACGAGGTGGGCGTGGCGATGCCCGGAACGCTGGCGGCGCTCGGCATCTGCTTCGGCATGTGCGGCATCCTGCTGGCGGGCCTGCCGCCGCTGTCTGGCTTCATCGCCAAGTTCGCCATGATGTCGTCGATGTTCAATCCCGCCGGGCTCGGCAGCGACCTTGCCATCCGCCCGTCCGCCTGGTGGCTGGTCGCCCTCATCATTCTGTCGGGATTGTCGGCGCTGATCGCCATGACGCGCGCCGGCATCCGCACGTTCTGGAGCTCGATCGAGGGTACGGTCCCGCGAGTGCTCGTCATCGAGATCGTCCCTGTGATGGGTCTGCTGGCATTGACACTGGCATTGACCATCTGGGCGGGGCCGGTCAAGCAGTACATGGACGCGACCATTCGCACGCTCAGCGATCCGAATGTCTATGTCGATGCTGTCCGCAATGCGGTGGTCGCGCCGGTAAAGGCGGGAGGTCTCTGATGTTGCCTTATCCGCTTCTGGCATTGAGCCTGATCCTGATGTGGTTGCTGTTGAACGGCTTCACGCTCGGCCAGCTTATTCTCGGTATCGTGGTCGCAGTCTTCGCCTCCTGGGGCATGGCTTCGCTGCGGCCCGAAAAGCCGGGGCTGCGGAAATGGTATTTGCTGCCCAAGCTTTTCTTCCGGGTCGTTTTCGATGTTCTGAAATCGAATGTAGAGGTGGCGTGGATCATCCTGAGGGGACGCTCGCGCAGGGCGACGCCTGGATTCGTGGTCCTTGAGCTCAGGGTGCGGGATCAGATCCCGCTGGCGCTGCTTGCGGTTATCCTGACCAGTACGCCTGGGTCCGCATGGCTGGAATATGATTCCAACGACAATACCGTACTGCTGCATGTCCTCGATCTCGAAAACGAGGCGCAATGGCGCGATACGATCGCCAATCGTTACGAAAGCCTGTTGCTGGAGATATTCGCATGAGCGCCATGATCATCCATATATCCGTCGCGGCTGCCCAGCTGATGATCGTGGCGGCGATGGCGATCGCTTCCATGCCGCAGCGGCCTTCGGCACGGCCATTGGCGACCGGGGCCACTTTGTGATCGGCGGCGAATATGCCGATCAGAAAGGCATCGGCAATTGCTTCACGCGGGACTGGTGTACCGCCGGTGCTGTGGTGACGAACAACGGCTATGCCAGCGGCAACGGCATGCCCAACTTCGTCCGTGTGAACGACGGGGCGGGGCTGAGCTTCAACAATGCCGGTGTCATCAAGACCGGTCCGGCGGCCAATATGTTCGGCACCGGGGGCATCACCTTCGACGAAAATGGCAACCCCGTGCCGTTCAAGGTCGGCTCACCGGCCTTCGCCACGTTCCAGAAGGGTGGAGACTATCTGCCCGCCTATATCGATTCCAACATCACCGTTCCGGTGGAGCGTTACTCCGTCAACGCTTCACTGAATTATGACGTCACGGACGACATCCGGTTGTTTGTCGACGGAACTTACGGCCATGTAGATGGCCAGCTTCTGCAGACATCGTTCTTCAGCACCGCGGTTCCGATCTATGCGGATAACCCCTTCATGCCGGCTGCCCTGCGCGCTACGCTTTCTGGCAGTCAGCAAAACCAGCCGACCGGACCCTATTCCCTGTCGCGCCCGGCCTCCGGGGCCTTCACCATGCAGCGCCTGTTCAACGATTTCGCGCGCGGCTACAGCACTTCCAGCGCCGATACCTATCGCATTGCGTCCGGGCTCAACGGTTCCTTCAGCGAAAACTGGAAGTGGGCCGGCTATTATCAAGATAGCCGAACCGACCGCCTGCAGAAGGTGGAGGACAATCTGGTTGTCGGCGCGGCCATCTATCCGGTCAGCAACCCGGCAACGATCGCCAAGAGCAATGCCTATTTCTATTTCGCGGCCGATGCGGTGACCGATCCTGTCACCGGCAAGCCGACCTGCCGCGCATTGTTGAGCGCCGATCCGGCCCTGCGCGCGGCGGCGGCGGGCTGCGTCCCGGTCAATCTCTTCGGCGAGAACAATTACGATCCTGCTGCCAAGGATTATATCTACGGCACGCTGGTAGAGGACATTGCGCTGGAGCAGCATGTGATTGCGGCCAATGTTAGCGGCGAATTGTTCGAGGCGCCCGGCGGCAATGTCGCGGTGGCCTTTGGCGGGGAATATCGCGTCGACAAGATCGACGTGGTGCATGACGATCTGTCGAACCTCTATGCCTATTTCCAGAACTTCGGCGCCGATTACAACGGCAAGACTGAGGTGATCGAAGGCTATGCCGAAACCATCGTGCCTCTGCTGGCTGACCGCCCGATGGCCGAAAAACTCGAGCTTAACGGTGCGGTGCGCTTCACGCATTACAATCCTGCCGGCTCGGTCGTTACCTGGAAGGCGGGGCTGATTTACGAACCGGTCGATTGGCTGCGTTTCCGGGCCTCGCGCTCACGCGATATTCGCGCGCCCAATATCGGAGATTTGTTCAGCCCACTGGTGGCGACCTTCCGCGGCATCGTGAACCCAAATACCTTGCAGCAGTCGCTGGTTCCGGCTCGCACGGGCGGCAATCCGAATTTGCTCCCCGAAAAGGCGGATACCACCACGATCGGCGCCGTTATCGCACCTACTGGCCCCCTGTCCGGCCTGCGTTTCTCGGTGGATCTTTACGAGATCAAATTGAACGGAGCGATCGGTTCCATCGGTGCCCAGACGCTGGTCGATCGTTGCTTTTCAGGCGCGACGGAGTTCTGCAGCGCCGTGGACATCGATAACCAGGGCGAGATCACGCAGGTGCGTGAAATTCCCTTCAACCTCAATCAGTATATCGCGCGGGGTATCGACTTCGAGCTTGGCTACAGCGGTTCGATCGGTTCCGTCGGGATCGATTTCCGGTCGCTTGCCACTTACACCAAGGATCTGATCACGGTCGATTCCCGCGGTTCCATCGACCGGGCAGGCCAGTCCGGCAGGCCGATCTCGGGTGTGTCGGGGGTTCCCCACTGGATCATCTACAACACCGTCAGCGCCGATTTCGACAAGCTGCGTGTGGCAATGGCTCACAGGTGGATCGCACCTAGCAAATATGACGCGACGCTGATCGGTCCTGACGATCCGGCCTATAATCCGTCACTGCCGAACAGCATCAATGACAATACGGTTGATGGGCGGCATTATTTCGACCTTACCCTGAACTACAAGCTCGATCTGGGCGGCAGTTCCGAAGTCGATGTCTACGCGACGGTGAGCAATCTGCTCGACACGGATCCCCCGGTTGCTCCGTCCAATTCGGGCGCTACCAACAATGCCTATTTCGACGTTGTGGGCAGGGCCTATCGCGTCGGCACGCGGTTCTCGTTCTGAGCTGGCCGATGGAAGCGGACAATCATCCCGTGTCTCGCCGCGAGTTCGAGGACTTGCGGCGAGAGCTTGACCGGCAGCAATCGATCGAGGCGATCCGCAGGCTCCATTATGCCTATGGCTATTACATGGACCGCCTTCTTTTCGATGAAGTGGTGGCCCTGTTCGAAGATGATTGCTCGATCCATTTTCAGGGCGGGGTCTATCTCGGCAAGTCGGGTGCCCGGCGGCTTTACGGTGGCAGGCTGGGGCAGTTTGCACAGCGTAAGGGTCTGCTGGTCGATCACCTCATGTTGCAGGGGGCGATCGATATTGGGCCGGGCGGGAGCACCGCCGATGCGCGGTTCCGGTGCCTGGTTCAGGGCGGCGTGCATGAAACAGTCGCTGCGGCAGAGGGCCGCCGCAATCAATATTGGCACTCAGGGCTTTACGAGAATTCCTACAGCCGGGCCAGCGGGGTCTGGAGAATCCAGACCTTCCGTTACACCACTGTGTGGGAAGCGGATTACGACCTTGGTTGGGGCAAGGCCGATCCCGAAGGCAACCGCGCGAAGCCCGCGGATACCTGTTTCCCCGAAGATCCGTACGGGCCGGATCGGCTTGAAGCCATGCCGGCGCCCCTTCCCCATAACTAGGCCGTGCCCTCCCCTTATCCCAATCCCGT
>Ga0066256_1001743_pt1 | contig 19813 bp, 14 predicted proteins | sample ThiBio_1000_biof_FD_87107 | JGI IMG/M metagenome (GOLD analysis project Ga0066256, IMG submission 87107) | Wastewater bioreactor microbial communities from Cape Town, South Africa - Thiocy_expt_1000_biof (version 2) | ecosystem: Engineered > Bioreactor > Thiocyanate-remediating >... | reverse complement strand
TGGCGCCGACGTTCGCGTCGACCTCGATGGTGATCGGCAGGCCGAAGCGCCGCTCGAGGGCGGCGAGGGTGCTGCGCTTGTGGTAGAGCACGAAGAGCGCGGGCGAGGCCCGCGTCCGCACCGCGATGTGGCACCGGCTGGCCCTGAGCAGGAACTCCTCGATGGCGCGCAGCACCAGCAGCGCGACGGAGGATTCGGAGCGGACATGGCCCGTGCCGCCACAATGCGGGCAGGGCTGCATCGTCGATTCCAGCACCGAGGCGCGGATGCGCTGGCGGCTCATCTCGAGCAGGCCGAAATGCGAGATGCGGCCGACCTGGATGCGGGCGCGGTCGTTCTTGAGATGGTCCTTGAGCCGCTTCTCGACCGACCGGTTGTTCCGGTTCTCCTCCATGTCGATGAAGTCGATGACGATGAGGCCGGCCATGTCGCGCAGGCGGAGCTGCCGGGCGACCTCCTCGGCTGCCTCCAGATTCGTCTGGAGCGCGGTGTCCTCGATCGAGTGCTCGCGCGTCGAGCGGCCCGAATTGACGTCGATGGCGACCAGCGCCTCGGTCTGGTTGATGATGAGGTAGCCGCCCGACTTCAGCGTCACCTGCGGCTGCAGCATCTTGTCGAGCTGCGATTCGACGCCGTAGCGGACGAACAGCGGGACGTTGTCCTTGTAGGGTTGGACCACCTTCGCATGGCTGGGCATCAGCATGCGCATGAAGTCCTTGGCCTCGCGGTAGCCGTCGTCGCCGGCGACCTGGATCTCGTCGATGTCCTTGTTGTAGAGGTCGCGCACCGATCGCTTGATCAGCGAGCCTTCCTCGTAGACGAGGGCTGGCGCCGTCGACTGCAGCGTCAGGCTGCGGACGTTCTCCCACAGCCGCATCAGATACTCGTAGTCGCGCTTGATCTCTGCCTTGGTTCGGCTTTCGCCGGCCGTGCGCAGGATGACGCCCATGCCCTGCGGCACTTCGAGGTCCTTGACGACGTCCTTCAGGCGCTTGCGGTCGGTCGCGTTGGTGATCTTGCGCGAGATGCCGCCGCCGCGGGCGGTGTTGGGCATCAGCACCGAGTAGCGGCCGGCGAGCGACAGGTAGGTGGTGAGCGCCGCGCCCTTGTTGCCGCGCTCCTCCTTGACCACCTGCACGAGCAGGATCTGCCGCCGCTTGATGACTTCCTGGATCTTGTACTGGCGCCGCGGCGCGCGGCGCCGGGTGCGGACCTCCTCGACGGCGTCGTCGGCGCCGACCGATTCGACGTCGTGCGGCTCGCTGCCCGAGCCGTTGACCTCCTCGAGATCGCCGTTGACCGGCAGCGGCTCGGACACGACGTCGCCGCCCGCCTCGTGGGCCATCGATGAGCTGGCCTCGTCCCCGGCGTGGTCGTCGGAGGAATGATCGTCGGACGCATGGTCGTCGGCCTCGCCGGCCGCCTCGTCCTCGTGGAACGCCTCGGCGTGCTCGCCGTCCCCGCCATGCGCATCATGGGAAGCGTCGTCGGACGAGGCCTCGGAGGACGCCTCGTCGTCGCCGGCTTCCTCGCCGGAGGCGCGGGACTGGTGCCTGTCGCCGCCGCGATTGCGGCCGCGACGCCGCCGGCGGCCGCCGCGGCGCTCCTCTTCTTCCTCCTCGTCCTCGGCTTCCGCCGCTTCGGCCTCGGCACGCAGCAGCGCCTGCCGGTCGGCGACCGGGATCTGGTAGTAGTCGGGATGGATTTCACTGAAGGCGAGGAAGCCGTGACGGTTCCCGCCATATTCGACGAAGGCTGCCTGGAGGCTGGGCTCCACCCGCGTCACGCGGGCTAGGTAGATGTTTCCCTTGAGCTGCTTCTTGTCCTGGGACTCGAAGTCGAATTCCTCGATGCGGCTACCGCGGACGACGACGACCCGCGTTTCCTCCGGGTGGGAGGCGTCGATAAGCATTTTGTTCGGCATTATTCTTTGTCTCCCCGGCAGCAGGAAGGGCCGACGCGGACCAACGGGGGCCACGCGCCGAAAGCTTGCATCCTTGTCTGCCGGATAATCTGCGGTCCGCAGGAGCGCCGCCCGCCGCGCCGACAGGTCCGGAAGCGGCCATCATGGCGCGCGTCGATCCGGTCCTTGCCAGCAATTCGCGTTGGGGCATCGCGTGTCCTTGCGGAACCATTCTCCAACCTTCGACCCGCAGGGCGGGCCAGCTATTTCGCTCTTCGCGAACCGGCGCGGGACCGCAGATCCCGGCCGCATTTCCTACGCCAAGGCCTCCACGGAATGGGGAATGCCTTGAAGAAATCTGTCGGATCGCACAATCCGCCGGAGAATTTCCGTGCTCTCTGAAGTATCGTTCGCGTTGACGTCGCAATCGAATCGACACGCCGGGCAGCTTGCGGACATTGCCGTGACCCGGCGTCGCTTTTATGATTTGACGCAACGCATGGCAACCCCCCGCGCGACGGAGGCAAAAGGGCACCCGGCCTCCGAAACATTTGATTAACCATACCGGGCTACGCAGGCGGGATGGATTTGGCCCGGACAGGGCGCGCGAGGAGATCGGTCGGCAACATGCGGGCGCGCGACGCGAAGGCAGCCGCAGGGGCGGGCGGGGCGTGGACCACGCAACCCTTCGCCGCGCGGGCCGTCGCGTTCCTCCTCGCCCTGCTGGCGCTCGCGGGCCCGCTCGCCGCGGCCGAGGCCGCCAAGCCCATCAAGGCCTACGACTACAAGATGGCCGGCGACGCCAGCCGCGTCCGCCTCGTGCTCCAGCTCGACGGCGAGCCGCAGCCGCGCTGGTTCCAGCTCCGCGCCCCGCACCGGCTGGTGATCGACCTGCCCGGCACGCGGCTGGCGATCGACCCCGCCGAGGCCACCCCGCGCGGGCTGGTGAGCGGCGTCCACTACGGCAAGCTCGACGATTCGGACTCGCGGATCGTCATCGCCTCGAAGGGACCGTTCCTCGTCGAGGGGGTCGACGTGCAGGCCAACGAGGCCTCGCCGGGCTACAGGATGATCGTCGACCTCGTCGCCTCGACCGAGAAGGCCTTCCAAGCCGCGCTCGCCGACCAGATGGCCACCACCGGCTCCACCCAGTCGACGCCGAAGGGCGACCGGGTCGTCCATTCCGGCGCGGCCGAGGCACCGAAACCCTTCACCATCGTCATCGATCCCGGCCATGGCGGCATCGACAGCGGCGCCGAGGGCGTCAGCGGCACGCTGGAGAAGACCGTCACGCTGTCTTTCGCCAGGGAGCTGAAGGCGCGGCTCGAGCAGGGCGGCCGCTTCGTCGTCCACCTGACGCGCGACAACGACGTATTCCTGCGCCTCGACGAGCGGGTCAGGGTCGCGCGCCAGTACGGGGCGAACCTGTTCATCTCGATCCATGCCGACACGATCCGCTATCCCGCGATCCGCGGCGCCACGGTCTACACCGTGTCGGACCAGGCGTCGGACGCCGAATCGGCGGCTGTCGCGGCCCGCGAGAACCTCTCCGACGAGCTTGCCGGCATGTCGATCGAGGACGCCAACCACGAGGTCTCCGACATCCTGATGGATCTCGTGCGCCGCGAGACGCATACCTTCTCGATCCGCTTCGCGCGCACCCTGGTGGACGCGCTCTCCAACAGCATGGAGCTGATCAAGAACCCGCACCGCCATGCCGGCTTCCGCGTGCTCAAGGCGCCGGACGTGCCCTCGGTGCTGGTCGAGCTCGGCTACCTGTCGAACGCGCAGGACGAGACGCTGCTGAAGGACGAGGCCTGGCGGGCCAAGGCGGTGGGCGACGTCGCCGCCGCCATCGAGACGTTTGCCGGCGCGAGGCTCGGCAGCGGCAAGTGAAACGCCGGCGCCGGCCCTTGCGGGCCGCTCCGAATCGTTGCACCGAGACAACAGCTCGGGCGCATATCGAACTTATTCGCGGCCCTGCCGCAATTTGCCCACAACCGCGCGTGAGGTAGGGGGCGACCCGGATCGGAATGCGGCATCCGCCATCCCTGGAAGGCCCCAAAGGAAGGCCACGTCCCGTCCGTGCACTGGAGTGGGCATGATAAGGCTTCTGGGATATTTCTTCGGCATCGGCGTGATGCTGGCGCTCGTGGTGGCGGCGGGCGTCGCCCTCTACATCGGCGAGGTCGCCAAGGACCTGCCCGATTACGAGGTGCTGGCCAAGTACGAGCCGCCGGTGACGACGCGCGTGCACGCCTCCGACGGCGCGCTGATGGCCGAGTTCGCGCGCGAGCGGCGCCTCTACATCCCGATCCAGGCCGTACCGGACCGCGTCAAGGCCGCCTTCCTCTCGGCCGAGGACAAGAATTTCTACAGCCACCCCGGCATCGACGTGATCGGCCTCGGCCGCGCCGTCGTGAACAACGTCACGACCGGCAGCATGCAGGGCGCCTCGACCATCACCCAGCAGGTCGCGAAGAACTTCCTGCTCAGCTCGGACCAGACGGTCGAGCGCAAGGTGCGGGAAATGCTGCTCTCGTTCCGCATCGAGCACGCCTATTCCAAGGACCGTATCCTCGAGCTCTACCTCAACGAGATCTATTTCGGCTTCGTCTATGCTGGGCAGGGCGCCTTCGGCATCGCCGCGGCGGCGCTCACCTATTTCGACAAGTCGGTCAACGAGCTGACGGTGGCCGAGGCAGCCTATCTCGCGGCGCTGCCGAAGGGCCCGTCCAACTATCATCCGTTCCGCCACACCGACCGTGCGATCGAGCGCCGCAACTGGGTGATCGACCAGATGCACGAGAACGGCTACATCTCGGCGGATGAGGCCCAGAAGGCCAAGGCCAGCCCGCTCGGCGTGACGCCTAGACGGGGCGGCACCTACCTGTTCGCCGGCGAATATTTCACTGAGGAGGTGCGCCGCCAGCGCACCACGCTCAACCCCAAGCTGCAGCTCATCGCCCGCACCGCGCTACAGCACGGGCTGGAGAAATACGACACGCTGCGCGGCTATCGCGGCCCGATCACCACCATCGACGTCGCCGGCGACTGGGGCAAGCCGCTGTTCGACGTCAAGAGCCTCGACGACGTGCCCGAATGGAAGGTGGCCGTGGTGCTCGGCGTCGACGACAAGGGCCTGCAGATCGGCCTGAAGCCGAATGCGCAGGTCTCCGGCGCCATCGGCGACAAGCGCGAGGAAGGCACCGTCGCGCTTGCCGACATGAGCTGGGCGCTGCGCCACAAGGTCGACGGCAAGCTGGTCAAGGCCAAGTCGCCGGCCGACGTGCTGAAGCCGGGCGACGTCGTCTATGTCGGCGCCAAGGCCGACGAACCGGGCGCCTACGCCCTGCACCAGGTGCCGGAGATCGGCGGCGCGATGGTGGCGATGGATCCCCACACCGGCCGCGTGCTGGCGCTGGTCGGCGGCTTCTCCTATTCGGCATCCGAGTTCAACCGCGCCACGCAGGCCTATCGCCAGCCCGGCTCGTCCTTCCAGCCGATCGTCTACTCGGCCGCGCTCGACAACGGCTACACGCCGGCCTCCGTGGTGCTCGACGCGCCGATCCGCATCGTCCAGGGCAACCAGGTCTGGGAGCCGAAGAACTATGGCGGCGAGTCCGGCGGCCCCTCGACGCTGCGCACCGGCATCGAGCGCTCGCGCAACCTGATGACGGTGCGGCTGGCCAACGACATGGGCATGAACCTCGTCGTCGAATATGCCGAGCGCTTCGGCGTCTACGACAAGCTGCTGCCCTACCTGCCGATGGCGCTGGGCTCCGGCGAGACGACGGTGATGCGCATGGTTTCGGCCTATGCGGTGATGGCCAATGGCGGCAAGCAGATCAAGCCGTCGCTGATCGACCGCATCCAGGACCGCTACGGCAAGACCGTGTTCAAGCACGACGAGCGGAGCTGCGAGGGTTGCGTGACCGACGGCTGGAAGGACCAGGCCGAGCCGCAGCTCATCGACAATTCCGAGCAGGTGCTCGATCCGATGACGGCCTACCAGATCACCTCGATGATGGAGGGCGTGGTCAGGCGCGGCACCGGCGCCACGATCGGCGAGCTCGGCTATCCGCTGGCCGGCAAGACCGGCACCACCAACGACGAGAAGGACGCCTGGTTCATCGGCTATTCGCGTGACCTCGTGGTCGGCGTCTTCATGGGCTACGACCAGCCCAAGCCGATGGGTCACGGCTCGACCGGCGGCGGCCTCGCCGCGCCGATCTTCAAGGAATTCATGTCGGTGGCGCTGAAGGACAACCCGCCGACCGAGTTCCCGGTGCCGGCCGGCATGAAGCTGATCTCGGTCGACCGCAAGACCGGGATGCGCAGCAATCCGGGCGCGCCGGGCTCGATCGTAGAGGCGTTCAAGCCCGGCACCGGCCCGGCCGACAGCTACTGGGTGATCGGTATGGGCGACGACCTGTCGGCCGGCAGCGGCGAGCTGCTCTCGCCCGCCGCCAGCCAGGCGATCACGACGGGCGGCGGCGGCCTCTATTGAGGCCTGCGCCGCCGCTGGCGGCGGCCGTGGGCGGATCGAAGATCCGGTTCAGCGTCCACGTCACCGCCGCGATCGCCAGCCCCGGCCAGATCGTCAGCATCGGCCGGTCGAAGACGAACATCCGGTATTCGTAGAGCATCGAGCCCCAGTCCGGCTTCGACGGATCGGCGCCGAGCCCGATGAAGGCGAGCGAGGCATAGGCGATCACCGACTGGCCCGCCTGGCTGCCGACATAGGCGAAGATCAGCGGCAGCGTGTTGGGCAGGACGTGGCGCAGCATGAGCCGCAGTCGCGCCGCGCCGAGCGCGGTCGCCGCCAGCACGAAGGGCTGGCCGAGCACGCGGTGCGTCAGGGCGTTGGAAAACAGCGCGTAGGGGCCGACGCCGGCGAGCCCGAGCGCCACACCCGCCGTCAGCGGCGACAGGCCGAACAGTGCCGCGGCCGTCAGCGCCCACACCAGCGTCGGCACCACGATGAACAGCTCTGCGCCGCGCAGGATCAGGCGTTCGCGCCAGCCGCCGAGGATGGCGGCGATGGTCCCCAGCGCCGAGCCGCCGGCAAGCCCGATGGCTCCGACGATGACGACCACCAGCCCGGTGCGCCATGCCGCCACCAGCATGCGCGAGGCGAGGTCGCGGCCCAGATGGTCTGTGCCGAGCGGGTGCGACAGCGAAGGTGCCGCATGGCGCGCCAGCATGTCGACCGCGTCCGGGTCGTGCGGCTGCCAGACCGCTCCGGCCAGAGCGAGGGCCGCCAGAGCGACCGCGAGGACGGCTCCGCGCCGCATGCGGAAAAAGGTCACGACTGGCTCTCGCGCCAGCGCGGGTCGAGCCTGCGCACGGCGAGCTCGATCGCCCCGTTGACCGCCAGCATCCACACCGCGACAACCATGACGTAGGCCTGCAGCACGAAGAAATCGCGCGCGCTGATGCTCTGCACGAGGAACTGGCTGATGCCGGGCAGGCCGAACAGCACCTCCAGCGCCGCCGTGGTGCCGATCGCCCAGCCGGCTTCCGAGCGCACCGCCGACAGCATCGCGTAGATCGCGCCGCGATGGCCGTGGCGCCACAACGCCCGGCGGCGGTCGAGGCCCTTGGCGAGTGCGGTGCGGAAATGCGGCTGGCCGGTCTGCTCGATCAGGTCGCGGCGGTAGACCCGGGCGAACATGCCGGCCGAGTGCAGCGCCACGAGCCCGGCGGCCAGCAGCACGATCGTCGGCCCGCCCGAAAAGGGCTGGATCACCCGCAGCTTGACGCCCAAAACCCAGACGAGCACGAGCCCGAGCCAGAACGCGGGCACGGCCTGCACGGTGACGGCGAGCAGCCGGCTGGCGCGGTCGGCCGCTCCTTCGGGCCTGAGCGCGGCGGCGAAGCCGATCGGAACCGCCGCCACGCAGGCGAACGCGAGCCCGCCGAGGCCGATCGACAGCGACAGCGGCAGCCGCGCGGCGAATTCGGCAAGCACCGGCTCGCCGGTGCGGAAGGTGCGGCCCCAGTCGCCGGAGACGAAGCCTGCGAGCCAGCGCAGGTAGCGGGCGGGCAGGGGGCCATCCAGCCCCCATTGCGCCCGCAGCCCGGCTATCGTCTCCGGGTCCGCCGGCAGGTTCCACGCCCGGATCGCGATCATCACCGGATCGGACGGCATGAACGCGATCACGAGGAAGGCGAGCGCGGAGACCGCCAGCAGGCTGGCGGCCGCGCGCAGGCCGATGGCGAGGACGTGCCGGCCCAAGGACTGGTGGCTACCGCGTCTCGCCCATCTCGGCGCGGATCACATGGTAGTCCGATCCCCAGGGCTCGTAGTTGGCCAGCCGCTTCGACAGGCCGACATGCCATTCGGGCGAGACGAGGAAGCTGGTGGGTACGTCCTCGAACAGCTTCTCCTGCGCGGCGAGCGCGATTTTTGCGCGCGCGTCGGCGTCTGCCGTCCTGGCGAAGCCGTCGATGATGGCGTCGAAATCGGCGTTTGCGTAGCGAGCGTAGTTGAGCGGCGCGCCGCCGCGCAGCATCGAGTTGAAGAAGAAGGCCGGGTCGCCGCTGGGGGCCGTGTGCTGCGCCCACAGCAGGATGTCGAAGTCGCCGCTTGTCGCGACCTCGCCGACATTCTCCGCCACCTGCGTGTCGAGTGCGACGCCAATCTTGGCGAGGTCGGCCTTGAGCACCGGCAGCATGGTGACGAGGTCCGGCCGCTGCGGGTCGGCCGCGACGGCAAGCCGAGCGCCCTGCCCGTCCCGGCCCCGCACGCGGCGCGCGCCGCCCCCCCAGCGGGCCTCGTGGGGCGGGCTGGCGGCTTTCGGGGGGTCCGCGGGGGGGGCTCCCTTCGGCGAGAAGGGGAAATGGGGGGCGAGGGGGCCGGCCGCCGGCCCACCGCCATTGATGGCGGGGACGAGCTGGGCGCGGTCGACCGCGAGGTCGATCGCCTGCCGCACCTTCACGTCGGCGAGCGCCGGCCGCTCGGTGTTGAGGAAGCCGTAATACTGGTAGCCGACCGTGAACGACTTGACCGTCAGGTCCGGGCTGGCCTTCAGCCGCGACAGGCTCTCGGCCGGCAGGCCGAAGGCGAGGTCGAGCTCGCCCGCCTCGAAGGCGAGCGCCATCGTCTGCGCGTCGCCGAACTTGCGCAGCACGACCGGCGCGCGGCCGGCGGCGCCGGGATAATGGGCGTTGGGCGTCAGGTCCAGATGCGAGTCCGGCGCGAGCGCGGCGATCGCGTAGGGGCCGGTGAAGACGGGCGCGCCGTCCGCGCCCAGCGTGTAGGCGATCAGTGGCCATTCGGCGAACAGCGCGGCGATGACGGGCACCGGCTTCTCGGTCGTCACCTTCAACGTGAGGTCGTCGACCGCCGCGAAGGTCAGCTTGCCGCCGGTGGCCGCCGCCGCCTTGCTCTGCGCGAAGGTGTTGTCGAAGCCCTTGGCGAGTGCTGCGGCGGTCACCGGCGCGCCGTCGGAGAAGAAGTGGCCGGCCGCGAGCTTCACCGTCCATTCGAGGTCGCCGGTGCGCTCGGCGCTTTCGGCCAGCTCGGGCACCAGCCTGCCGTCCCTGTCGACGGTGAACAGCGTCTCGCCGACGCCGTGGCTGACCAGCGCCCAGCCGGCCGAGCCCTTGGTCGGGTCCGTGCTGCCGACGAGGAAGGTGGCGCCGACGCGCAGCGCGTCCTGCGCCAATGCGTGGCTGGCGAGCGCGAGCGCGCCGGCCGCGACGACGAAGCCGGCAAGGGCCGATCTGGTGAAGTGACGCATGGTTTCTCCTATGTTTCGGTTTTCGGGGATGGGGTGCCGCGCAGGCGTTGCTTGCGGCCGGTGGGGCGGTAGGCGAAGTCCTCGACGACCTCGCCGCCGAGCAGGTGCTCCTCGACGATACGGTCGACGGCGGCTTCGGTGACGCCGCCGTAGTAAGTGCCTTCCGGGAAGACCTGCATGACGGGCGCGAGGCTGCACGGGCCGAGGCATGTGCTCTTGGCCGTCATCGTGCCGTCGCCGGCGATCCGCAGCTTGCGCCGCTCCTGCTCGTTGCGCAGGTGGCCCCAGATCGCGTCGGCGCCGGCCGAGTTGCAGGAGGGGCCGTTGCAGACCAGCACGCGACGCTTCTGCGCCGGCACCAGCGACGCCTCCGGCAAGGCGTCCGTGGCCGGGGCGATCGGCAACTCGGCTGCCGCGCCGCGCACGAGGCTCGCCAGCAGCGTCTCGAAATGCAGGCTCTGGGTCATGTCGCGGGCCAGATGCAGGCGCGGCCACCCGCCCGGCGTCTCCGCCTGCCAGCGCCGCAGCGAGCGCGTCATCCAGTTGAGGAAGCTCGGCTCCACCGGCAGCATCAGCGGCACGATCAGGACGGCAGGGTTGCCGGCCTTGCGCAGCGCCAGCAGCGCCTCGCGCAGCGACGGCGTGCCCTGCTCGGCGAAGCAGAAGGTGGCGTGCTCAACGCCCGGCAGCAGGCCCGCCATGCGGGCGAGGCGCTGCATGTCCCGGTGCGGTGCGGCGGCGAAGGCGTAGCGCGCGACGAGCAGCACTGCCTTGCCCGGCGCGTCTGCCGGGTTCGGCGCTGGCTGGATCGACTTCGGAGCCTTGTCCCGCAAATGAAAAATCCCCGACCTGATGCGGACGGGGAGCGGGAAACGTGGCCTTGCAGGACGGCGACAGGACCGGCTGCGACAGCGCGCGCTCCTGTGGCACACCCCGACCACGGAACCCTATGAGGTCAGGCAGGTCTCCTGGCTCGCGGGTCTCGGCTGCTTCGCCCGTCTTCCCGGCCCCGAAAGGCCAGTGACGAAAATCGGCAAAGCGGCTCGCCGCTTACAGTTGCGGGTCAGCTCCGGCTTTCCCTCATTGGAGAGGCACCGGATTCCCTCTTAGCTTCCCTTCCGGATCAACCGGAAGGGAAGAACCTTGACCGCCGCAGACGATAGACGCGAAAGGCGGCCTGTCAATCCCGTCGGTGATTGGATTCAGCGGCCGAGGCGGAACACCGCGCTGCGGCTTTACATGCCGGGCGCGCCTCCCTATGTTCCGCGCCGATTGCAGCCCCCTTTGCCCGAGAGGAACGACATCCGGCATGCGCACGGAAACCGAGACGCTGGTCGACGAAATCAAGCAGGCGATCGCCCTGCTGAGGAGGCATCTTTGACTGGGATCAGGCGGTAAAGCGGCTTGATTACCTGAACATGCGCGCGGAAGACGCCGCGCTGTGGAACGATCCGGCCGAAGCGCAGAAGCTGATGCGCGAGCGGCAGAACCTCGAAGACAACATCACCGCCATCCGCGGCCTGACGCGCGCGCTCGACGACAATGTCGAGCTGATCGCGATGGGCGAGGAGGAGGGCGACCAGGCGATCGTCGCCGATGCGGAAGCCGCGATCCGTTCGCTCGCCGGCGAGATCCGCGCCCGCCAGGTCGCGACGATGCTGTCGGGCGAGGCCGACGCCAACGACTCCTATCTCGAAATCCATGCCGGCGCCGGCGGCACCGAGAGCCAGGATTGGGCCAACATGCTGCTGCGCATGTACACCCGCTGGGCCGAGCGCCGCGGCATGAAGGTCGAGGTGCTGGAGATGCACGACGGCGAGGAGGCCGGCATCAAGTCGGCCACCATCCTCGTCAAGGGCGAGAGCGCCTATGGCTGGCTGAAGACCGAATCGGGCGTGCACCGGCTGGTGCGCATCTCGCCCTACGATTCGAACGCGCGGCGCCACACCTCCTTCGCCAGCGTCTGGGTCTATCCGGTGGTCGACGATTCGATCGAGATCGTGATTCCCGATTCCGACGTGCGCATCGACACCTACCGTTCGTCGGGCGCCGGCGGCCAGCACGTCAACACGACCGATTCGGCCGTCCGCATCACCCACATCCCGACCGGCATCGCTGTCGCCTGCCAGGCCGAGCGCTCGCAGCACAAGAACCGCGCCAAGGCGTGGGAGATGCTGCGCTCGCGGCTCTACGAGGAGGAGCTGAAGAAGCGCGAGGCGGAAGCCAACGCGACCGAGGCCTCCAAGACCGACATCGGCTGGGGCCACCAGATCCGCTCCTACGTGCTGCAGCCCTACCAGCTCGTGAAGGACCTGCGCACCGGCGTCGAGAGCACCAGCCCTTCGGACGTGCTCGACGGCGACCTCGACGAGTTCATGGAGGCAGCGCTCGCCCACCGCATCGAAGGCGGCGCCGGCGAGGCGGTGGCGGACATCGAATAGGGCCGGAGATGGCGGGCGCCGGCCGCAGCACCGAGGTCTCGGTCGTCGTCGACGCTCCGGCCGGGCGCGTCTACGCCGCTTTCGTCGATCCGGAGGCCGTCGTCCGCTGGCTGCCGCCGGGCTCGATGACCGGCACGGTCCACCGCTTCGAGCCGCGCGAGGGCGGTGCGTTTTCGATGTCGCTGCGCTACACGCAGCGCGACGGACGACCCGAAGGGAAGTCCGATACCGACACGGTCGAGGGCACCTTCGCCCGGCTGGTGCCGGACAGGCTGGTCGTGTGGGAGACGCGCTTTGCCGCTACCGATCCCGCCTATGCGGGAAAGATGACGATCACGACTACCCTCGAGCCGCTGGGCGAGCGAACCCGCGTGACCATGCGCTGCGACGGCATCCCCATCGGCGTACGCCTCGAGGACAACGAGGCCGGCACGCGCGAATCACTGGAGCATCTCGCCGGCTATCTTGCCGGGCGGAGAGCCTAGAGCAGCTCGGCGATCTTCTTGCCGGCGCGGATGATGCGCAGCGGGTCGATGGCCACGCCGTTGCGCCGCACCTCGTAGTGCAGGTGCGGTCCGGTCGAGCGTCCGCTCGATCCGGTCTGGCCGACCGCGCTGCCGTATTCGACGCGGTCGCCGACCTTCACCAGGACCTTCGACAGATGGCCGTAGCGCGTCGCCATGCCGTCGCCGTGGTCGACCTCGACCATGCGGCCGTAGCCGCCATACCAGCCGGCCTTGACCACCGTGCCCGCGCCGGTGGCGCGCGCGACATTGCCGTAGGGGACGCGGAAATCGACGCCGGCATGGAGCGCTGGAGTGCCGAGCAGCGGGTCGCGCCTGACCCCGAAGGTGGAGGAGATGGCGAAGCTCGGCGCCGGGTTGTGGATGGGCGCCGACAGCGCGACCTTCTTGACGTTTTCCAGCCGAGCCAGCGCCTCGTCCAGCTCGCGCACGCGCGTGTCGAAGCTCGACTTGTCGTCGAGCGCGATCAGCGGCCCGCCGATGCCGGTCTTGCCGTCCTGGCGGTCCGGGTCGAGGCCGATCGCTTCGAGCGCGTCGGCGATCGCGTCGGCGGTGCGGTCGGCGTCCGCCGCGAGCGTCGTCACGCGGTCGATCTGCTCGGTCTCGATGGTGCGCAGCGAATTGTTGATGGCCGAGAACAGGCGGTCGGCCTTGTCGGCGTTGGAGAGCGCGTCGGCGGTCGCGCTGCGCGTCGTCCAGAAGGCGAAGTCGGGCGCGGCTGACGCCAGCGAGGCGGGGGCCGTTGTCGGCGCGATCTCGACGCGCTGGTCGGGCTTGGCGGCTTCCTCCGCCGGGGCCGCGGCAGGCGCCGCCGCTGGCAGCTCGCTTTCGGCACGTTCGAGGATCGGGCTCAGCCGGCCGTGCCGTCGCGAGAGCTGCGACTGGCGCTGCAGAAGCTCCGAGACCTTGGTCTCCATGAGCTGCTGGTCGAGGAGCTGGCGGCTGGTGATGCGGTCGACCTGCGCGCGCAGCGCCGCGATGCGGTCCTCGTAGTCCTGCTGGACGCGGGCCTGGCGGGCGATCGAGGCGCCGATCAGGTCGTCGCGCAGCACGAGGTAGGACGTGGCGAGCAGATAGCCGATGGCGACGGCCGACAGTGCCGAGCCGAGGCAGGCGACCAGCCAGGGACGGACCGTGAAGTGCCGTATCTGGTCGCCGCGCGCGATGATGACGGTGTGCGGCTCCCGGCGTTTGCCGAATACGGCGGATGCTCTGGTCTGCTGCAATTCCGGCCACCCGAACTGACAAGCGTTTCGGATGCCGATTACACATCGTTAGGGTTAACAAAGCTTTTGCGGGAGCCGCGATGCCGCGGAAATTCCGGCGAGGCGCGGGTTCCGCTCAGCCCCTGGCGGCCTTCAGCTCCTTGGCCGCCTGCAGCACCTCCTCGGCGTGGCCGGCGACCGAGACGCGCGGCCAGACCCGGGTGATCCGCCCGTCCGCGTCGATCAGGAAGGTGGTGCGGATGACGCCCATGTACTTGCGGCCGAACATCGTCTTCTCGCCCCAGACGCCGTAGGCCTCGAGCGCGGCGTGCTCCTCGTCGGAGACGAGGTCGACCGAGAGCCCGTGCTTGGCCTTGAATTTGTCATGTTTCTTTGGGCTGTCGGGGGAGACGCCGACGATGGCCACGCCCGCGCGCGCGAATCGGCCGGCGAGCGCCGAGAAGTCGATCGCCTCGGCCGTGCAGGCGGTGGTGTCGTCCTTGGGGTAGAAATAGAGGACGACGGGCCGCCCGCGCAGGTCCGACAGCCGCAAGGTGCCGCCGCCATCCCTGGGAAGCTGGAAATCCGGCGCGGGCGCGCCGGGAGCGAGGATGGAAGGTTGCATGCGCATCGTCCTGGCCTTTGAAATACGCGGCGGAGTTATAATGTCGAACGGGGATTCGTCCATCGTCCCCAGAAAGCTTTTGCAGCCGGCCGGACCGAGGTGACGCTGAAGCACGAGAAGATCAGATTCAGGCGCGGCGAGATCGCCGAGCTGCACACCTATCCTTCGGCGCTCGATCAGCCGAAGGGTCACGTGCGGCTGCGTCGCGTCTACGGCTTCGGCCGGCTGGTCTCGATCGCCGCGATCGCGATCGCCGGCCTGTGCGTGCTGCTGGTCGCGGCCGTGTTCGTCATCGGCAGCTTCGGCTTCAGCAGCGACCGCCTCCGCGACGAGGCGCAGGCGGCGATCTCGCGGCTGGCCGGCCAGCCGCTCGAAACCAGGCTCGGGCCGGCCCGCATCTCGCTCGACCATGCCCGCCTCGTCGCGCTCGACCTGCAGGGCGTCGAGATCGGCTCCGGCGACGGCAGCGCGCCGCACATCCGCGCCGGCACCCTGCGCTTCGGCCTGCACGTGATGCCGCTGCTGTCGGGCCGCATCGAGCTCGGCAGCGCCGCGCTCTCGGACGCCGAGATCGACCTCGCGGCATGGCGGGGCGAGGCCGGCGGCGACTGGCGCAAGGCGCTCGGCGGCGACGACGGAATCATAGATGCCGACGAGCTGCTGGCCGTGGTGTTCGGCGAGGTGCATGCCGCGCTCGATTCGATCAGCCCGTCCGGCGCCGGCTCGTTCCGGCTCGACAATGTCGAGCTGCGCCTGCCGGCCGGATTGCCGGTGAGCACGGTGCACGTGGCCAGCGCCAGCGTCGTCAAGGACCGGCGCGGCAGGCTGAAGGTCGAGGGCGAGCTCGACGCCGACGGCCAGCGCCTGACGGTGGACGGCGAGGCCTCGCGGCCCGATGCCGGCCACGAAGGCGCCGCGTTCACGCTCAAGCTCGCCTCGGCGCCGACCGGCAAGCCGGTGCCGCAAGCCGAGCGCGCAGATCCCGACGGACCCTATTTCTGGCCGGGCTCGTTCGAGCTTGCGCTCGCCGGCGACCAGGCCGCGAATGCGGGCAAGGGCGAGATCTCCGCGCAGGTCGGCTTCTCCGGCACCCAGCTCAAGTTCCGCCGCAGCGGCACGGTCGAGGCGGGCGGCAAGGCCTCGCTGATGCTCGCCGGCGGGTCCGGCAAGATCGAGTTCTCCCGCGTCGAGGTGGACACCGGCCGCTCCCGCCCCGTCTTCTCGGGCGCCGTCGGGCCGCAGCCGGGCGACGGGGAGGGGGAGCTCGCGCCGTTCTACCGCTTCGAGCTGGTCAGCAACAATTCCGTGCTTGCCCCGGCCGACGCCAACGAGCCGCCGCTGCGCGCGGTCGTGCGCGTCTCCGGCCGCATATCGGACGACTGGCAGCGCTTCGTGGCGCCGGAACTGGTCGTGCGCACGGATCAGGGCGAGGTAGTCGGCTCCGCCTCGCTGGAGCTCGCCGGGTCGCAGACGCCGGCGGTCGGTCTGGCGATCGCGGTCTCGAAGCTGCCGGTCGGCTACGCCAAGTCGGTATGGCCATGGTTCGCCGCGCCCGGCGCGCGCGAATGGGCGCTCGCCAACGTGTTCGGCGGCGTCGTCGAGACCAGCCGGCTCGTGCCCGACGCGCAGCCGGGTAGCCTCGGCGAGGGCAAGCAGCTCTCGCCCGCCGAGATCTCCGGCCATTTCGAGGTGCGCGGCGCCCGCTTCGACGTCCCCGGCACCATCCCGCCGGTGCGCGACGCCGTCGGCGCCATCGACTTCAAGGGCACCGATGTCGACATCACGCTCGCCTCGGGCACGGTCTTCATGCCCAGCGGCCGCACGCTGGCCGCGCGCGACGGCACGTTCAGGATCGCCAACGCCCACCTGCACCCGCTGATCGGCGACCTCGACATCCAGATCGAGGGCAAGGCCGCGGCGGGCGCCCCGCAGCGGGCGCAGGGGGGGGGTGGCGGGGCGGGCCGCGCCGGCCCGCCCCGCCACGGCGCCGCCCCGCGGCCGGGGGGCCGGGGCCGGGGGTACGACCCGATCGACATGGAGCGCTTCATCGACCTCGAGCCCAAGTCGCTGAGCGGCGACGTGACGGGCGAGGTCGAGGCGCGGATACCGCTGGAGCGCGGGTCCGAGCTGAAGGACCTCAACTGGCGGGTCGACCTCGCCTATACCGGCCTGTCGATCGACAAGCCGTTCGAGGGGCAACTCGTCACCGAGGCGAAGGGCACGATCTCGGCGCGGCCCGACAGGGCCCTGATCCAGGCGACGGCAAAGCTCAACGACGTTCCGGCCGAGATCTCGCTGAGCGAGCCGCTGCAAGGCGGCGCGAAGCGCTCGCTGACGGCGCGGCTGCATTTCGACAATGCCGCGCGCGAGAGGCTGCTGCCCGGCCTGTCGTCGGTGGTGAGCGGTCCCTTCGTGGTCGAGCTGGAGGCGCTGGGCGAGGGGCGCCAGAAGGTCGAGGTGGACCTGGCCGACACCACGCTCGCTTTGCCCTGGCTGGGCTGGAGCAAGGGAGCCGGCGTGGCGGCGCGCGCCAGCTTCGTGCTGTCGTCGAAGGACGCGGTCACGCGGCTCGCCGACTTCAGGCTCGACGGCTCCGGCTTCGGCGCGGCGGGCGACCTCACCGTCGACGACGACGGGCTGGCCGGCGCCCAGTTCTCGCGCTTCGCGCTCAACCGCGGCGACGACGCCCGCGCCTCGATCGAGCGCAGGCGCGGCGGCTACATGATCTCGGTCAGCGGCAAGTCGCTCGACGCGCGGCCCTTCATCCGCCGCTTCGGCGACCTGACCGGCGCCAAGCCCGCCAAGTCGTCCGACCCGGACGTCGACATCTCGCTCGACGCCCGCATCACGGAGATGGGTGGCTTCCACGACGAGGTGCTGAAGGACGTCAAGCTCGCCTATTCGGCGGCCGGCACGACCGTGGGCGGCATCCGCGCCTCGGCGACAACGCGCACTGGCGCGCGCGTCACCGTGGTCGACGCCACCGCCGGCAGCGGCCGCAAGGTCGAGGCGCAGGCCGGCGACATCGGCGCCGTGCTGCGTTTCCTCGACGTCTACGAGAACCTCCACGGCGGCACCGCGACGCTGTCGCTGTCGGGCGCTGCCGACGGGCCGCTCGCCGGCCAGATCGACGTCCGCAACTTCGCGATCGTCAACGAGGCGCGGCTGCAGTCGATCGTCAGCAAGCCGCCGCCCGGCGCCGACCGCTCGCTCAACCAGGCGGTGCGGCGCGATCTCGACGTGTCGCAGGCGAAGTTCGAGCGCGGCTTCGCGCGCGTCGAGAAGGGCGCGGACTATCTCTCGGCGTCGGACGGGGTGGTGCGCGGGCCGACAATCGGCAGCACCTTCCAGGGGAAGGTGTTCGACGGCGACGGCAACATGGCGATCACCGGCACCTTCATGCCGGCCTACGGCCTGAACCGCATCTTCGGCGAGATCCCCATCCTCGGCCAGATCCTCGGCAACGGCCGCGACCGCGGCCTGATCGGCATCACCTTCAAGCTGAGCGGCAAGACCTCGGAGCCGCAGCTCGCGATCAACCCGCTGTCGATCGTCGCGCCCGGCATCTTCCGCTCGATCTTCGAGTATCGGTGATGGCGCAACCGCTCCGCGTCGGCGACCGGGTCCTGGCGGAAGGCGACCTGCACGGCACCATCGTCGTCGACATAGATGCGGTCGAGGCCGTCGACGGCTTCGTGGCGGCCGACTGGACGTATCTCGGCAAGGGGTTGATGGTCGAGACCGACGAGATCGGTCTGGTCCACTACGAGAACCGCGATGACGTCGTGCCCTTGCAGGACGACTGATCAGCCCGCGCGCACGAGAACGTGCTTCTTCTTGCCCATCGACAGCTTGATGACGCCGTCGCCGGTCATGTCGGCCGCGCCGACGACGAGGCGGTCGTCGGAGACCGGCCGGTCGTTGACGCGCACGCCACCGCCCTGGATCTGGCGACGCACCTCGCCGTTGGAGGCCGCCAGCCCCGCCCGCACGAACAGCGCCAGCACGCCGATGCCGGCTTCAAGCTCGGCCGCCGGCACGTCGATCGACGGCAGGCTTTCGGCCATCGCGCCTTCCTCGAAGGTCTTGCGCGCCGTCTCGGCGGCAAGCTCGGCCGCCGCGCGGCCGTGCACGATGGCCGTTGCCTCGGTCGCCAGCACCTTCTTGGCTTCGTTGATTTCCGAGCCGCCCAGCGCCGCCAGCCGCGCGATCTCGTCCAGCGGCAGGCGGGTGAAGATTTTCAGGAAGCGCTCGACGTCGGCGTCCTCGGTGTTGCGCCAATATTGCCAGAAGTCGTAAGACGAAAACAGGTCGCCGTTCAGCCACACTGCGCCCTTGGCCGACTTGCCCATCTTGGCGCCGGAGGAAGTGGTGAGCAGCGGCGTCGTCAGCGCGTAAAGCTGCGCCCCGCCCATGCGGTGGGAGAGGTCGACGCCGTTGATGATATTGCCCCACTGGTCGGATCCGCCCATCTGGAGGCTGACGCCGTAGCGGCGGTTCAGCTCGACGAAGTCGTAGCCTTGCAGGATCATGTAGTTGAATTCGAGGAAGGACAGCGACTGCTCGCGGTCGAGCCTGAGCTTGACGCTGTCGAAGGTCAGCATGCGGTTGACCGAGAAATGGCGGCCGACGTCGCGCAGGAACTCGACATAGTTCAGCTTCATCAGCCAGTCGGCATTGTTGACCATGATCGCGTCGGTCGGGCCGTCGCCGTAGCGCAGCATGCGGCTGAAGACCTTCTTGATGCCCTCGATGTTCTCGTCGATCTTCTGCGGCGAGAGCAGCGAGCGCTGGTCGTCGCGGAAGGACGGGTCGCCGATCATCGAAGTGCCGCCGCCCATCAGCGTGACCGGACGGTGGCCGGTCTCCTGCAACCAGTAGAGCATGGTGACGCTGATCAGATTGCCGATGTGCAGGCTGGTCGCCGTGGCGTCGTAGCCGACATAGGCGGTGACGACCTCCTTGCGCAGCTTCTCGTCGAGCCCTTCCGCATCGGAAATCTGGTGGATGAAGCCGCGCTCGGCGAGCGTGCGCAGGAAATCGGACTTGAAGGCGGTCATTTGCGTTCTCGGTTATGGTCGCGCAGGCTTTATCATCGCGAGACGCAGAATCAAAGAAAACGAGAGCATGAGCCAGACCACCGCAATCGGCCTGATGAGCGGCACGTCGATGGACGGCATCGACCTTGCCGCGCTGCGCACCGACGGCATGGACTTTGTCGAGCGGGGCCCGTCGCATTTCGTCCCCTATGACGCCGCCTTCCGCAAGGCGATCGAGGCCGGGCTTGTCGACGCCAGAACGATTCTGAGGCGCAGCGAGCGGCCGGGCCGGCTTGCCGGGCTGGAGCGCGAGATCACGCTGCGCCAT
>Ga0066256_1002535_pt1 | contig 19824 bp, 15 predicted proteins | sample ThiBio_1000_biof_FD_87107 | JGI IMG/M metagenome (GOLD analysis project Ga0066256, IMG submission 87107) | Wastewater bioreactor microbial communities from Cape Town, South Africa - Thiocy_expt_1000_biof (version 2) | ecosystem: Engineered > Bioreactor > Thiocyanate-remediating >... | reverse complement strand
TAAGCCTTGAATTCACCGAAGAACTTGGTGATCGCAGCCGTCAGAGACGTCTTGCCGTGGTCGACGTGGCCGATCGTGCCAATGTTCACGTGCGGCTTGTTGCGCTCAAACTTACTCTTTGCCATTTGAATGCTTCCTGTGGATCGGTAAGAGGAGACCCGGCGAACGGGTTTAGTGCCGCCGTTTAAGGCTTTCGCAATAAATGCGCAAGACTTAAATATTTGCAGCGGGCAGCGGCGAAGCGATAATTCTCGGCTTTGCGCAAATCAGGTTAACGAGCTGAAATCGCACAGGCCTAAGACATCAAACGAGTATGTTTTCGGAAGTTACAGATGGAGCGGGTAGCGGGAATCGAACCCGCGTATTCAGCTTGGAAGGCTGCTGCTCTACCATTGAGCTATACCCGCAGGGTCTGGCGCTTTCCGAGGACGAATGGTGGAGAGAGTTGGATTTGAACCAACGTAGGCTGAGCCAACGGATTTACAGTCCGTCCCCTTTAACCACTCGGGCATCTCTCCAGTTTCGTCCTGGTCGGAAGGCCAAGTTTTCTCGACTTCGTAGCGTGTGCTCCGCTGTCTGTGCGGCGTATATGACTTCCCCGATCCGATCTGTCAACACGCATTCTCATGAATAAATTCGATTTTTTACAGCGGCTGTGGAAAGCTCGATTTTTCTGGGCTTCGGTCGAAAAACCATCGGCGACCGCCCGTGGCGTCTTTGCGCGCGTCCATGCGATTGTCCCTAGCGGGCCGGTTTTCCCCCCGATATAAAGCGCCATGACCAAGGACAAAGACAACGATAAATCCGCCCGCGACACGCATTACGCCACTCTGCGGCGTGCTCATCGCGATGCCCGCCGAGAGCGTGGCGAGATTCCCACTCCCGACAGCCGCAAGCGCGCCGGCCAGAAGGACTGGAAGCCGCCGGCGCTCGAGGCCAACCAGGTCTTCCTGTATGGCTTGCATACCGTGCGCGCAGCACTGGCCAATCCGCAGCGCAAGAACGTGCGCCTCAGCGTCACACAGAACGCTCTGGCGCGGCTGGAGGTCGAGCCCGAAACGCTCGGCATTCCCGTCGATATCGTCTCGCCGCATGAGATCGAACGCATCCTCGGCCCTGAGGCCATACACCAGGGCGTCATGCTGGAAACCCGTCCCCTGCCCGTGCGCCGGCTGGAAGCGCTGAAGGACAGCCCGCTGATCCTGGTTCTCGACCAGGTGACCGATCCGCACAACGTCGGCGCGCTGATGCGTTCGGCTGTCGCCTTCGATGCCGGCGCGGTCATCACCACGATTCGCCATAGCCCGACCGAATCGGGCGTGCTCGCCAAATCCGCCTCCGGCGCGCTGGAAATGATTCCCTATATCCAGATCACCAATCTGGCGGATGCGCTGGCCGAGTTGCACGACCTCGGCTTCCAGACCCTCGGCCTCGATTCAGAGGGACCGGCGGTTCTCGAAGACAGCTTTTCGGGCTACAAGGTGGCGCTGGTGCTGGGTTCGGAAGGCAAGGGCCTACGCCAGAAGACGCGCGAGACCGTCAGCACGCTCGCCCGCCTCGACATGCCCGGCCAGATCAAGTCGCTGAACGTCTCCAATGCCGCCGCCATCGCGCTCTACGCGACGCGTGCCTATCTCAAGCGCTGACCTCTCAGGCGCGCCGCCACCAGTCGGGATCGCCATCGGCGATCTCGATTCCCGTGGTATCGGCCGCCTGTAGCCAATCGGACACCGGCCGTCCGGAAACGACCATTGCGCCGGCGAAATCGGCGAGTGGCATCAGCACGAAGCCGCGCTCCAGCATCCGCGGATGCGGAATCACCAGTCGCTCACTGTCTAGCGTCAAATCATCATAGGTCAGGATATCGATGTCCAGCGTGCGCGGCCCCCAGCGCGCGTCGCGCACCCGCTTCATATGCCGCTCGATATCGAGGCAGAGCGCGATCAGTTCTGCCGGTGTAAGCACGGTGTGCAGTTCCGCGCAGGCGTTGAAGAAATCCGCCTGGTCGGTCTTGCCCCAGGGCGGCGTGCGGTAAAGCCGCGAGACGGCGCTGACCATACAATCGTCGCGGGCGTCGAGCGCCTGCAATGCATCCGCAATGGCGCGGGCGGGATCGCCGAGATTTCCGCCGAGACCCAGCGTCGCGCGATGCGCTAAAGCCTCAGGCACGGTGCTCAACGCTCACCTGGACGTAATCGAGAATGCCTGGCACCGGTGCGCCGGGCTTGCGCACGGTGATTCTGGCGCGGCGCACCTGAGGATGCTGCTGACAGATGGATTTGGCGATGTCATGCGCCAGCGCCTCGATCAGGTAGCGGCGCGTGCCGGTCACGATCGATTCGACGAGTTGGAACACCTCGCCGTAATGCACGGTATTGTCGATCGAATCGGTTTCCAGCGCATCGCCTGGGTCGACCTCCATTTCGACATCGACGAAGAAGCGCTGCCCGAGGAATTCTTCCTGCTCGAAAACCCCATGGCGGGCGAAGAAGGCGCAGTTCTGAAGGTGGATGGTGTAGGTGCCGCTCATGCCGCCGCTCCGCTCAAGGCTTTGTCTGGAAGGCGAGCATAGCATCCGCCATTGCCAGCGCATCCATGTTGATTGCGACATTGTGAACACGGAAAATCGCAAAGCCCTTCATGCGCAACAGCGCCGTCGTCGCCGCCGTCGCCACGTCGCGGTCCTTGGCGTCGCGGCCGGTGACATTGCCGAGAAAGCGCTTCCGCGATGTGCCGGCCAGCAAAGGCAGGCCGAAGACAGCCAGTTCATCGCTTCGCGCCATCAACTCCAGATTGGCCTGAGGCGTTTCCTTGGCAAAGCCGAAACCCGGGTCGAGCACGATGCGCTCGCGGGAAACGCCCGCCGCATCTGTTATGGCAAGCGAGCGGTCGAGGAAAAGGCGCTGGTCGGCGATGACGTCGGCAAGCCGCTCGCGGTTACGCCCGGTATGCATCAGGCAAAGCCCGGCGCCGGCTTCGGCGCAGACGGTCGCAAGCTCCGGCTCCTTTTGCGCGGCCCAGACGTCGTTGACGATATGGGCGCCGGCGGCAATCGCCAGCCGCGCCGTCTCAGCCCGGTAGGTATCGATGGAAACCAGCGCCTCGATAACCGGCAGGACGCGGTCCTGCTCCTGCGCCGCCGAGACAGGATCGGCGCCTGGCCGTGTCGATTCGCCGCCGATATCGAGAATGTCGGCGCCCTCTCCGACGCAGCTAAGCGCATGCTCCACCGCGCTCGCCGCGACGGCATGCTCGCCGCCGTCGGAAAAGGAATCGGGCGTGACGTTGACGATCGCCATCAGGCGGCCGGTCTCGCCGAGCGCCAGCGCGCGGCCATGCGCCACCGGCCAGATGCGTGTTGTCAAAACTGTCACCGAAAAACGATCCCCGGTCAGAAAGTTTGGAGAAGTGCGGCAGCGTGTTGCCTTCGCCGCCGCTATGCCGCAAGCTTGCCGTGGTTTCAACCCGCCTGCCAAGGACGAAATGACCAGATCCGCTGCTTCGCGCCTTTTTCTTGTTCTGCTTGCCACCGCGACGCTTGCCTCCACCGGCGCAAACGCCGAGGTCGTGATCCGCAAGAGCATCCGCTATTTCACCGTCAAGGGCGCCACCGCCGAGCAGCTGGACGACGCGTTGTCGAGGCACGGGCCGAAGACGCTCGCCTCCCCCATGCGCCATCCGGGCGCCACGCGCATAAAATTCGGCGGCTCGGTCACCTATGCCGAGACCGGCCATCTCTGCCGCGTCGACAAGGTGCTGATTACGCTGAGCACGCAACTGATCCTGCCGCGCTGGAACCGCCCGAAAAATGCCTCGAAGGGCCTGGCGATGATCTGGAACACGCTCGCCGCCGATATCAAGCGGCATGAGGAGCGCCATGCCGAGATCGCCCGCAACCATGCCCGGCAGATGGAAAAGAGCTTCTCGCGCCTTGGAGCGGAACGTTCCTGCAAGGTGCTGCAGGCCCGCGTCGCGGAGGTCTCCCGCCGGGAACTGGACGACCACGACCGCGACCAGGCCCGATTCGACCGGATAGAGGCGGCGAATTTCGAAAGCCGGATGACGCGTCTGATGCGCTACCGGCTATCCGGCCGTTCCGCGCAGGATTGAGCCTTTTCAGGGGCGCCGCCGGAACCGAGTCGAAAAACGGCCTGTCAGAAACGATCCGAAGCTTGCGCGAGGCTTGCTTCGACCCCTGTCAATAACCGGTCATTTCTCGGCATGGCTATCCCGCCGCAAGCGTAGTATAGTCGTCTCAACTTAAAGCAGCCGATACGAATACATTGATCGCATCAATCCGGGTTCTCCTGGCGCGTCTGTCAACCGCAGGTGTTTCCTCCCTCGCCTGATATGGTGATGCGCCCTCCTAGCCTCGCTCCTCCTCAAAGAGAGCGAGGCTTTTTTTGAGCGCATCATGGGAGAAGGATTGAAAGCTCAAGCCTGCCGTTCCGGCACATGCACCACCAGCCCGTCAAGGGCCGGCGTCATCTTGATCTGACAGGAGAGACGCGAGGTGGGACGCACGTCGAAGGCGAAGTCGAGCATGTCCTCTTCCATCGGCTGTGGCTGCCCCACGGCCTCCGTCCAGGCATCGTCGACATAGACATGACAGGTGGCGCAGGCGCAGGCGCCGCCGCACTCGGCATCGATGCCGGGCACGGAATTGCGCACGGCATTCTCCATCACCGTCGACCCGTTCTCGACATCGAGATCGAAACGCGTTCCGTCGAAGGCAAGGATGGTAAGCTTGGTCATGGCATCGGATTCCGTTCAGTCATTCCAATCGAATGGCCGTTCTTCCACGAATTCGTCATGCGCGTCAATCAGTGACGCGCGGATGGCAGGCATGGCTCCATGCCCTCGCCCGAGACCGGAAGTGAGACACCCGGTCTTTTCTCACAACCCCGGAAAGCGGGCGCGTCGTTTCTTATCGACACAGCTTGAGAATGAAGTTTTCCGCTTCCAGGACGGCTGCGTCGACGCCGGCGAACAGGGCCGCGTCTGTGGGACTGGCTTCAAGCTTTTCGGCGGCGGCCGAAACCTGGAAGGCGCCGACGGCTGCGGCAGCGCCCTTCAGCCGGTGGATGGCAATCGCCGCGCCAGCTCGGTCGCCATGGGCAATTTCCTGCAGGCTGGCGCGGGCATGGCGCGCAAAGGTCTGAAGAACTTCGATTTCGAGCGCCTTGTCGCCCATGGTCTGGCCGGCCAGATGCACGAGATCGATGGGCCGCGAGGGCGCTGCGCGGTATCCGGTGACGTTCTCGGGAGCTTCGAAAGCGATACTGACCGCTGCCATATGCCAATTTCCTTTTTATGTGCTTCCGGTCGGAAACATCCTGTAACCCGCCGCGCTGGATTCCCGTTAAATTCAGGCGCAATCAGGGCGGAAAACATCAAAGATGGTTAATATGGGCTAAACATGGCTAAAATAACTGTTTTTTAGGGATGAATTGCTTTAAAAACTGTTAACAAAGCCTGCGGGGCAAGGGCGTCCGGGTGGGGTCGAATTGTCTCTGTCTGCCGAATGTGTCACTACGGTACTTCTGAAAAAGGGTGAAATGCCGTCCTCAGGTCCGCGGACCGGCCGGACGGGCTGTCCCGGAGATACCCATGCGACGAAAAAGCGGGTATCTCGTCAGATCGGAATTCGCCGGGGCCGCGGCAGCTTGCTGTTTGCGCCCCCGGTTTCCAAGCGGAGTGATGCGTTTCCGGCTGAATGGCGGTTGCCGGTAACAGTGCGAACGAAGCCGATGTGTAGCGAGGCGTAAATCGTATGGCGAACAACAAGAACAACGAGTCGATCGACGAAAAGGCATATGAGGCGTTGGAAAACGCCTTGCAGATCAATTTTCGCGACGACAAATCCTCGCCGCGGCAGAAGGCCCAGCCGGATGCCAAGGGAGCGGTGAACAAGCCGCGCCAGAGAAGCGAGCAGGCCCAGCCTCGCCGCGCGCCCGACGCCGCCCAGGGGCAGCGTGCGCCCTCGTCGGCCGCCAACGACGCCAGCCGGCGCAATTCCGCCAGTATCATGAAGTCGCTCGACGGTGGCTCGCTCAAGCCGGCGCTGCGCATGGCGACGATCGTCAGCGCCCTGTGGGTCCTCGGCGGCTTCGGCCTGGCGCAGATGCTGCTTTCGCCGCAGATCTGGCAGGTGCGCTCGCTCGCCGAATTCATCGCCCTTCCCGGCGCCGGTGCGCTGCTGATCGGCACGCTGCTGCCGCTGCTTCTGATCTATGCCTTCGCGATCATGATCGCCCGCGCGCATGACCTGCGCAACGCCGCGCGTTCCATGGCCGAAGTCGCATTGCGCCTGTCCGAGCCGGAAACGATTGGCTCCGAGCGCATCATGACCGTCGGCCAGGCCGTGCGCCGCGAGGTCATGGCGATGAACGAGGGCATCGAGCGCACCATCGCTCGCGCCGCCGAACTGGAAACCCTCGTCCATTCCGAAGTCAACGCGCTGGAACGCAGCTATACCGACAATGAAATGCGCGTGCGCGGCCTGGTGCAGGAACTGGGCAGCGAGCGCGAGGCGATCGTCAACCATGTCGAGCGCATCCGCTCCACGATTGCCGGCGCAAACGAGCAGCTCAAGGAAGAAATGTCGCTGGCGACGGAGGAGATCACCATCCGCCTTGCCACGTCGGGCGAGGCGTTCGCCTCGCTGATCGACACCCGCGCGGCGATGCTGACGGAGAAATCCGACGCCGCCGCCGAAGCCATCGGCAACCTGCTCAGCAGCCGCACCGAAACCCTGCTGCAGACTCTGAATTCCTCCGGCTTCGCGCTGACCAACGAATTCGACACCCGCCTCGAGGAACTGAACATCACGCTCGGCGAGCGCGGCCGTGAACTGCTCGACCAGTTCGAGACCCGCGCCTCGACGCTGGACCAGAACACCGAGCGCCTGAACGCAGCCCTGAACGAGCGCGCCCAGCAGCTCAACGAAAGCCTGATCGCCCGCACCCGCGAGATCAACGACACCCTGACCGGCGGCCACAGCACGCTGGCCGGCACGCTCGACGACGTGCTCGCCAAGCTCAACAGCTCGATCGAGGAAAAGGGCAGCAGCTTCCGCCAGTCGCTGCAATCGAGCATCGACGACACGATCATGGATCTCGACCTGCGCTCGGGCTTCTTCGAGGAACGGCTGCAGACCACCGTCAACCAGCTGTCGACCATCTTCGACGACCGCGTCTCGGAATTCACCGAAGCCTTCGAAAACCGCGTCGGCTCGCTGGACAGCAAGCTGATGGAAAGCCTGACCCGCATCAGCGAAACGCTGAACGGCGGCAGCGATTCCATCGACGGCATCCTCAATTCCAGCATCGACCGCCTCGGCGCTTCGCTGAGCGACCATTCCTTCGCATTGGCGACCGCGCTCGGCACCGGCCAGGAAGTGCTGGAAAGCAGCTTCGACAGCCGCATGCGCGACCTGACCGACAGCCTGCACGCCCGCTCCAACGACATTTCAGGCGTGCTGGCAAGCACGGCCGGCGAAATCACCGCCGCGCTCGGCGAAAAGACGGTGGAAATGGCCGCCGTTCTCGGCGCCCGCACCGATGAATTCCACCGCGCGCTCAACAATCGCGCCGAGGAAATCTCCGGCGCCATCGGCCAGCGCACCGACGAATTCTCCGCCATGCTCGAAGAACGCACCGCCGGCCTCTCCGGCGCGCTCGAAAGCCGCAGCCGCGAACTGTCGAACACGCTCGATGCCCGCTCGGAGGAATTCCAGCGCGCCGTCGGCGGTCGTGCCGAAGAAATCGCCAGCGCCATCGGACAGAAGGCGGTCGAATTCTCCGCCATGCTCGGCGAACGCACTGCCACCCTATCCGGCGAATTGGAAAGCCGCAGCCGCGAACTGTCGCAGACGCTGGAGGCACGCTCCGGCGACCTCAGCCGCGCGCTCGAAGACCGCGCCGGCAGCATTTCCTCCGCCCTGGAAAAGCGCACGGCGGACTTCGCCACGATGATCGGCGATAAGACCGCCGACATGGCCAGCGAGATCGACCTGCGCAGCATGGAACTGACCGCCGCCCTCGGCGCCCGCACGGAAGAGCTGAGCGGCGCCCTGGCCGCAGGGACCGAACAGCTCGGTTCGGCGCTCGGCGAACGCGTGCTCGACATGACCACCACGCTCGCCCTACACAGCGACCAGATCGCCTCCGCCATCGACAGCGGTAAGACCGAGATCGCCGATAGGCTCCAGTCCACCGGCAGCGAAATCGCCTCCATCCTCGGCGCCCGCACGCGGGAGATGCAGGCTACGCTCGTCTCCGGCACGGAACAGCTCGACGCGACGCTTGGCGAGCGCATGCTCGACATGACCACCACGCTTGCCCTACACAGCGACCAGATCGCCTCCACCATCGACAGCGGCAAGGCCGAGATCGCCGATCGCCTGCAGACGACCAGCAAGGAGATCGCCTCGACGCTCGGTGCCCGCGCCCAGGAAATCAACGAAACCCTGGCCTCCGGCACCGAACGCCTCGGCTCCGCCCTGGGCGACCGCATGCTGGAAATGGCGACGACGCTCGGCCTGCACAGCGACCAGATCACCTCCGCGATCGACGGCGGCAAGACCGAGATCGCCGACCGCCTGCAGGCCGCCAGCACCGACATCGCCTCGACGCTCAGCGCCCGCACGCGCGACGTCGCCGGCGCGCTGGCCAGCGGCACCGAGAAGCTCGATGCCGCCATGACCGAGCGCATGCTGGAAATGACCACGGCGCTGGGTCTCGGCAGCGACCAGATCGCCTCCGCCCTCGATTCGACCGAACACCGTCTGGAGCGGCTGATGAGCGAGCGTGGCGACGCCTTGCTCGGCACACTGGAGCAGACGCGCACCCGGTTCGAGGAAAACTTCTCCGAGCGCGCCGATGCGGTCATCGACGCTGTCACCGGCGGCCAGGGCCGCATCGCAGAGGCGCTCGATCAGCGCACGAGCGCGCTCGCCGAGCACCTTTCCGATGGCGAACGGCGCATCGCCGCCGCCATGGACCAGCGCGCGGCCTCGATGGCGGCGGCGCTCGAAAGCGGCCACTCGCGCATCGCGGGCTCGCTGGCCGACGGGCAGTTGCGTCTGGACCAGGTGATCGGCGACGGCGCCGCCCACGTCGCCTCGACGCTGGAGCGTAGTGAACAGCGCATCGCCGAAACCCTGCGCGACGGCCAGACGCGTCTCGACCTGACGCTGGAAGAACGCACCGGCGCTCTTCTGAATTCCGTTGCGGGAACGCAGCAGCGCCTGACGTCGACGTTCGGCGAGCACAGCGAAGCCATCACCCAGGCCTTGAAGAACAGCGAGGAGCGGCTCGGCAATGCCCTTCTCGATGGCCAGATCAACCTGGACATGATGCTGGAAACACGCACCACCGCCGCCATCGAGGCGCTCGGGGATGCCGAGAATCGTATTGCCGCCTCGCTTGGCCAGCAGGCCGATTCGATCCGCGAGACCTTCGAGACCAACCAGCAGCGCTTCGAGACGTCGCTGACCGGCCAGACCGGTAATCTCAGCGCCCTGATCGAAGCCGGCCGCAATGCCATCGATTCGGTGCTCGGCGCTTCCGTCGAACGGGCGGAGACGGCGATTTCCAGCGGCGCCCGCCGCATCGCCGAAACCGTCTCCGGCGGCATTGCCGGCATCGAGACGACGCTCGGCTCGACCGAGGACCGTATCCGCGGCGCCCATGAGCAGATTCGCACCACGTTGGACGAGCGCGGCAACATGATCGGCTCGGCCCTGGAACAGGCCCGCTCCGGCCTGGAGCACATGCTGTCCGAACAGGCGACATCGATCGGCACCACCATCGCCACCAGCGCCAGCATGATGGAAATGTCGCTGGAAGACCGCGAGACCGCGCTGCGCCAGGCCATCGACGCCAGCGCCGAGCGCCTCGACCAGCGCCTGCGCGACAGCACCGGCCATATTGCCGACCGCATGCTCGACACGGCCGGCCGCATTGCAGTCACCGCAGAGGAGACCGCTGCCCGCATCGATCGCTCCGCCGAAACGCTTTCCAGCCGTGTCGACGACGCCGGCTCTCGCGTCGAAGCCAGCTTCTCGCTGATGGACAACAAGGTGCGAGACAATGCTGCAGGCATCGTCGACCGCGTCGGCGCCACCGGGCGGCAGCTTGCCGAGGCGCTGTCGATGCAGGTTCACGGCATCGAGCGCAGCAGCGCCGAAGCCACCAACCGCCTGACCGAATCGCTCGATGCCCGCCGCACCGAGATCGCCCAGACGATCGACAACGGTGCCACGCGCCTCGCCGAAAGTGTCGAAAGCCGCGCGCAACGACTGGCCGAAACCCTCGACAGCCGAACCGAGCGCCTCGACGAACGTCTCGACACCATGAACCGGGCGCTGAATGTCGGCCTCGACAACGTCACCCGCACCATCGAGGAAAAGGCCAGCGGCCTTGCCTCGACGCTGCGCCATGCCGTCACCGATGCCACGCAGGGAATCGACGCCGAAGCCATGCGCACCGCCGACATCCTGTCACGCACCGGCGCGGAGTTCCTCGACCAGATCGACCGGAAGAACACCGAGTTCACCCAGTCGGTGGAGGAGCGCGCCGACCGCATCGTCGGCCGCGTCACCGAAACCCAGAACCGCCTCGCAGCCCAGGCCGCCGCCGTCGCCCAGACCTTCTCGGCCGCCGGCAATGCCATCGTCAACAAGGTGGCCGAGGCCGAAGGGCTGGTCAGCAACCAGGTCAGCGCCATCTCGCAGACGCTCGCCAATGCTGAGGCCTCCCTCGAAGCGCGCGGCGATGCCATTCGCGGCTCGCTGCAGCAGAGCAGCGACGTGATTTCCCAGGCCGTCGGCGAGGCCGAACGGGCGCTGACGCAGCGCGGTGCCTCGATCCGCACCACACTGCATGAAAGCACCTCGGAACTGGCCGACATGCTGGCCGAAGCCGAACGTACCCTGGATGCGCGCGGCGAATCGGTGCGCACGACGCTGGAAACCAAGACGACGGAACTGGAAAGCACGCTGTCACAGGCCGAGCGCACGCTGGAAGCCCGCGGCAATGCCATCCGCTCCGCCCTGCACGGCAGCACCGAGCAGATCGCCGAGACATTGTCGAATGTCGACCGTGCGCTCGAAGCCCGTGGCGACGCAATTCGCACAGGCATCGACGCCCGCGTCCGTGAAATCGACGAATCGCTTTCCAACGTCGACCGCCAGCTCGAAGCCCGCGGCGCCTCGGTCCGTTCGTCCATCGACGAGCGCACCCGTGAGCTGAATTCGATGCTGGCCGGCCGCTCCGCCGAACTTGCCCGCCTGATTGAGGAGAAGGCGCGGCCGGTCATCGACGATTACGCCGCCATCGGCCGCGCCGCTGCCGAACAGATCACGGCCGCCGCCCAGACCGGCGCGGATCGCCTGCGTGCCGAGAATGCCGCGCTCATCAACGCCATCACCGCCCGCGCCGACAGCGCCGCCAACCAGCTCTCGACTATCGAAAGCACCCTGGCCGAAAGCGTCAACGGCCTGATCGACCGGCTTGCCCAAAGCAATTCCGGCATCGCTTCGGTGGTCAACCGCGCAAGCGAAGACCTTCGCGGCGTCAACCAGACGATGGAAGCCGCGACCTCGCAGTTCGTTGAAGCCGCCGACAAGGCCGCCGAGCGCGTCTCGACCTCGACACGCTTCCTCGAAGGCAAGGTCGAGCGCCTGGCCGGTATCTCCGGCGACACGCTGGCGCAGGTTTCGGGCATCGTCACCCGCTTCGGCGATCATTCCAAGATGCTCGGCCAGGCGACGGACCTGCTCTCGGCTGCCCAGACCAATCTGGTCAGCACGCTGGAGGAACGCGAGGAAGCTCTGCGCAACCTCGCCGTTGGCCTCGTCAAGCGTTCGGACGAAATCGAATCGTCGATGCGTTCGCTGGCCGGCATGGTGGAAAGCGCCTTCGATCAGGCCGAGCAACGCTCCAGCCAGGCGACCAGCAATCTGCGTCAGGGTATCCAGACCTCGTTTGCCGAAGTCGGCCGCGTTCTCTCGGATGCGGAAAAGCGCGCCGAAGCCGCTGCCGAAGGCATGCGCGACATGGTGGTCAAGGCCTCGCAGGACGCACGGCAGGCGCTGGAACACTCCTTCACGGAAGCCGAGAAGCGCTCCGGCGATCTCGCCGGCCGGGTTCGCAGCGGCGTCGGCCAGTCGCTGGCCGATGTCGACAAGCTGCTGGCCGAAAGCGGCCAGAAGTCCGGCGCCGCCGCCGAGCAGATGCGCGCCGCGCTTCGCGAAGCCGTCGACGAAGCCGTCAACCGCTTTGCCGGTGCCACCGATGAAATTCGCCGCTCGGCGCATGAGATCCGCAAGGAACTCGACGTCACCCGCGGCGAGCTGCGCAAGGGCGCCTTCGATCTTCCGGAAGAGGCTAAGGAAAGTGCCGCCGCCATGCGCCGCGCCGTCTCCGAGCAGATCAAGGCGCTACAGGATATCTCGCAGATCGTCGGCCGTTCCTCGCGCAATCTCGAAGTCTCCGAGCCGTCGCTGCGCGCCATGGCCGAGGCCCAGCCGCAACAACGCCGCCCGGCGCCGCAGCCGGCAGAACAGCCGCGCGAGACGCAAGGCTTTCGCCCGGACGACAGCTTCGGCCTGCGCGGCAGCATTTCGATGAGCCGCCCGGTCGTCGCCCCGCCGGCTGCGCCCGCCGCCCCAGCCCCCGCTCCCGCACCGCTCACCACTGAAGCGGCTCTGCGCGGCGCGGAAACCGGCGGCTGGATCAGCGACCTGCTGCGCGGCGCCTCGCGTGACGAAGCTCCACAGGCCGAGCCGGCGCGCGCGCCGCAGCCGCGCCCGGTGGAAGCCGCCGCCCAGCCGCGCAACGGTGACACGCGCAACCCGCGCCATGTGGTCGAATCGCTGAATTCGCTGTCTGTGGATATCGCCCGCGCCATCGATCACGATGCCTCGGTCGAGCTGTGGCGCCGCTACCAGCGCGGCGAGCGCGACGTCTTTACCCGTCGCCTCTACACGCTGAAGGGCCAGCAGACCTTCGACGAGATCAAGCGCAAGTATGACCGCGAGCCGGAATTCCGCACCGCCGTCGATCGCTACATCGCCGATTTCGAAAAGCTGCTCGGCGATGTCGCCCGCACCGACCGCGACAAGACGGTGACCCAATCCTACCTGACCTCCGATACCGGCAAGGTCTACACGATGCTGGCCCACGCCGCAGGCCGGTTCAACTAAGCCGACCTGGAGATCAAAGCGAAAAAAGCCCCGTGCGTCGTACGGGGCTTTTTTATCGGGTGCTGAAATGCGGCCGCCTAAAATTCTTCCCAGTTTTCGCGGACCGCCGCCGCGGCACCGCTCACGAGCCGCGGCTTGGCAAAGCGCGCCGCCACTTCGCCTCTGCCGTCCGACGCACCAACCCTGTGCGAACTGACCGCGCCCAACCGATCGCTGATCTGGAACCGCGCCAGCAATTGCGTCAGCGCCACCGCGCGTTCGGAGAGCATGTTGCTGGCCGCACTCTGCTCCTCGGCGGTCGCGGCGTTCTGCTGCGTGCCCTGGTCGAGCACGTTCACCGCCTGGCCGATCTCGGTGACGCCCATCGCCTGCTCACGGCAGGCATCGACGATAGCGCTGACATTGCCGTCTATCTCCTGAACCCGCGCAACGATTGTCGTCAGCGCCGCCCCTGTCCTGTCGACGAGGCAAACGCCCGCCTTGACCTGTTCGGAGGAGACGGTGATTAGCGCCTTGATCTCCTTGGCAGCCTTTGCCGAACGCTGTGCCAGTTCGCGCACCTCCTGGGCCACGACGGCAAAGCCCTTGCCCGCTTCACCGGCGCGGGCCGCTTCCACACCGGCATTCAGCGCCAGCAAATTGGTCTGGAAGGCGATCTCGTCGATCACACCGATGATATTGGCGATCTCATGCGAAGACTGCTCGATCCGACCCATCGCCGAAACGGCATCGCGGACGATAGCGCCGGATTCCTCCGCGGCGCTGCGCGTCTGCCGCACGATGGCGCCTGCCTCGCCAGCGCGCTTGCTGGTATCGCCCACCGTCTGGGTGATCTGCGCCAGCGCGGCGGCGGTCTCCTCGATCGATGCCGCCTGCTGCTCCGTCCGCCTGGCGCTGGCATCGGCGTCCGCCCTCATTTCACCGGGGTTGCCGGCAATGCCGCGGGCGGTCATCGAAACCTCGCCGATGGTTCGGTCCCGCGTCGTCACCGCCGCATTGAAATCCGTACGCGTGCGCTCCACCGCCTTGTCGAGCGGCTGTGGCACCTGCGATGTCAAATTCCCCTGCGCCAGTTCGCCGATGGCATTGCCGAGAGTATCGACCGATTTCATTCTGGCGGTAACATCGGTCGCGAACTTCATGACACCATAGATTTTTCCACGGCTGTCGGCGACGGGGTTATAGGAGGCCTGGACCCAGACGCGCGCGCCATCGCGAGTCCTGCGGATATAGGTGTCGCTTAGAAGTTCGCCGTTGCGCAGCCGCTCCCAGTGACGGCCATACTCGCTCGATGCGACATAATCGGCCTCACAGAAGGTGCTGTGTGGCTTGCCCTTGATGTCCTCCAGCCGATAGCCCATCAGACGGCAGAAATTCTCGTTGGCATCCAGCACCTTTCCATCGAGATCGAATTCGATGACCGCCAGGGAGGCATCGAGCGCGCGCAACTTGTTCTGGTTGTGAAGCGAGAGAAGTTTGGTGGCGGTAATATCGGCGGCGATCTTCACGACTTCGATCACTTTGCCGTCCGAAAGAATTGGATCGTAGGAGGCTTCGATATACACATCCTGCCCGGATTTGGAAAGACGCCGGAACTGCCCCACCTGTGGCTTTCCGGTCGCCAGTTCCCGCCAGAAAGTTTCGTAGGCCGGCGATGCGGATAGGTCCGCGCCGACGAAAATCCGGTGATGCTGACCGATGATCTCCTGCAGCGAATAACCAAGCGCAGCGCAAAAATTCTCGTTTGCGCCCTTGATGATCCCATCCGGCGCGAACCAGATCAATGCATGCGATTTGGAGATCGCCCGATAATGTTGCGAAATGCGACGGCTTTGAATCCAGGCGGACAGTGACATGCAACCCTCCAGGGAAAAGTTACCTGGAGTTTGATATCGATTATCAAATTTTCTCTTAACTCAGAGTTGCATCAATAATAAATAATCTCATAAATTGCATATTATCGACATTACGGTCAATCAAGGCTGGATATGGCTGCCCGCATGACCGCAATGTCCTGCGTCCAATAATGACCAGCAAAGGGCTGGCCGACCTATTCCATCTATTTGACCGGCTTCACAAGCGAGAGAACGCGAGGCTTGGACGGAGCGTCGAGCCAATCGATCCACCTGTCCCGTTCTTCTATCGTGTCGAAGAATCGCCAGAGCTTGTATCCTTGGTCAGTCGCCTCCACCATCTCCCCGATGGTCGCCAGTTCCAGAGGCAGCGTCACCTCATTGCCGTCGAAACGGACGAAATAGACCCCTTCGGCAGCAAGGCGTATAACCTGACCGGTTCCGTAGGCACCGTCCTCGTCGTCAACCGTGAAATACATGCCGGTCAAAGTGTCGATCACTGCGTCTCTCATGGGGTCTCGGATGCCAGCCTGGAAATACTCATCAGACCACGTTTGCCCAGGCGCGCGGCAAAGGCAAGCCGCACACGCAATGTTTTTTTCAGTATCGCGCCGATCTCACTTGCCTTGATGGCCAAAACAAAAGACCCCTGCTGCCTATGAGGTCGGTGCAGCAGGGGCACTGGAAATTGTAGCAACTGACAAGTCACCGAATCGAATCTTAGAGAATGTCGATCAAACGCTCAATACTGCGACTGGGTGAGGACTTCGCTTTGCCATATGGGCAAAAACGGCCAGCGCGGTCGCGCCGAAAAGAAAAGCCCGGCGAAAGAGCCGGGCAAGGAGCGCTGACTAGAAGTAGGGACACCGCAGGATCATGCGTAGGGATAAGCAAACTATCCTGCAGCATAACTAGAATTGTTTATGCGAAAAAATGTTCCCGGAAAACAATCAAAAATTGTCGCAAAGACCGATGGCCGCAAGCAGGAAACGGGGCCAAAGATTGAAAAAAATCAAACCGTGCCACGCTCTCGAAGCCGCCATATGGGCGCGAATATCGCCGAAATTCAACAAGGCCTGATAGGCCAACGCACAGCGAATGTGAACCAGCGTATCGTATTGAGGCAGCGTCGCGAAAGAAAAAATGGCGCACCCAAGTAGAGCGAAGGCGAACTCGCGAAATTGGTTGGATGACGGCAGCGCGCAAGAAAAAAATGGTGCGCCCCCACGGCGACCTATCGAACCAGATATTTACAGAATTGGCTCATTGGGAGCAGATTTTAAAGGACACGTCGCTGGCCCGTCCGGCCCCGCCTTCACCGTAGGAGGGCGCGGCCATGTCATTGACCAAGACATTTCAGCGTGCGGCGGCTGCAAGCGCAAAACCGCCGGCGCCGCGCAAGAAACGGCTTCCGCCCTTTTCGATTCGCCTGTCACCGGAGGAACGCGCCCGCCTGGCTGTTGAGGCCGCGGGCGCTCCGCTCGGTGCCTATATCAAGGCGAAGGTTCTGGGGACGCCGCTGCCTGTCCGCGTCCGCCGGACGGGTCTGGCGGTGGAAGATCGCACAGCTCTTGCGCAGGCGCTTGCTCTTCTCGGGCGCTCCCGTGTTGCGAACAACCTGAACCAGCTCGCCCACCTCGCCAATGTCGGCGCATTGCCGATGACACCGGAGACGGAAGCCGAACTGTGCGGCACGCTGGCGGATGTGCAGCACATGCGCCGTTTGCTTATGACCGCGCTCGGCCTCAAGCCGGAGGATCGGGAATGATCCTCAAAGGTAGTCAACGCGGATCGGGTCAGAACCTCGCCGCCCATCTCTTGAAGATGGAAGACAATGAGCATGTCAGCCTTCACGAGCTTCGCGGATTTGCGGCGGACGATCTCCATGGGGCATTCAAGGAAATCGAAGCGGTCAGTTTAGGGACGCGCTGCAAGAATTACCTCTTCTCCCTGTCGTTAAGCCCGCCCGAAGACGCAAGGGTTCCGGCTTCGGTCTTCGAAGAAACCATCGACCGGATCGAGAACCGTCTCGGTCTGGACGGCCAGCCACGCGCGATTGTCTTTCACGAGAAGGGAGGCCGCCGCCATGCGCATTGTGTGTGGTCGCGGATCGACGCGGACACCATGACGGCGCGGACCTTGCCCTTCTTCAAACAAAAGCTGATGAGCGTGGCGCGGGATTTGTACCTCGATCACGGCTGGACGATGCCGCGCGGCCTTGAGAACGCGGCGGAACGCAACCCCACCAACTTTTCCCTCGCCGAATGGCAACAGGCAAAACGGCAGGACGTCGATCCCCGCTGGCTCAAACAGGCGTTGCAGGATTGCTGGAAGCGTTCCGACAATCTGGGGTCGTTTCAACATTCTTTGCAGGATCGCGGTTTCTTTCGCGCCAAGGGAGACAAGCGCGGCTTCGTCGTTCTCGACCATGCGGGCGAGGTCTGGTCGCTGCCGCGTATGCTGGACGTGAAGACGAAAGAGGTTCGCGCCCGCCTCGGTGATGGCGAGAACCTTTCCTCTGTCGAGAACACGCGCAAGACCATCGGCGAGCGCATGACGCCCGCCCTGCGCCGTCATATCGAGGAATCCCGCCAGCAATTCCGTGGCCGTTCCGACAAGCTCGGCCAATATAAGCAGGAGATGACGCGCCTACATCGCAGCGCACGGCAAAAGCTGGAAAAGCGTCAGAAGGCGGAAGCCGAACAGCAAACCCGCGCCCGTGCGGAGCGCCTGCCGAAAGGCTTGCGCGGCCTGTGGCACCGCTTGACGGGACAATACCAGAAGATACGAGCGCTGAATGAGATGGAGGCGCAAGCCACCCGTCTTCATCAGACGGAAGAGCGGCAAAAGCTGATCGAAAAGCAGCTTGAGCAGCGCGCCGTCCTGCAAACGCAGTTCAGGGAATTGCGCAAAAAGCAGGCCAAACAATTGCTGTCCCTGCGCGCCGACATCGGGCGCTACCTCAAATTCTCACGCGGGCAGGACGGACAAAGCCAGTCCCGTGCCGTGACTCAATCCCCATCCCTCGGACTCAAACTCGAACGCTGATCCTTGAAGCAAAAAGGAGGAATACGCATGTCTTCCAACAACAACGACAATGGCGCAGGGATGGCGGTTGCTATCGTCTGCGCCCTGATCGGCGCGGCGGCAATCTTTTTGTTCGCCATTCTCGCCTTTGTCGCCTTCGTCCTGACTATCCTTGCGATTTTCGCATGGAACAGCCCCGTGACGCTCGGCAAATGGACGCTGCACCCGCACGAGGCGCGGGCGTTCGTCGGACGAGGTATTCTCGGCGCGGTTCTGGTACCGACCTTCGTGCTGTTCGTGCAGGTCGTTTTCACTATCCCCGTCGAATGGCAGTATCTGAATTACATGCTGCTCATCGGCTATGTGCTCGGCTCGATTGGTATTGAGATCATGATGGCGGATCAGGAAGGGACAAGCACACCGCCCGCCACAACGTACATTCCGCCAGCGCCGCAACTTCCCGCACCGCCAAAACCTTCCCCGCAAACCAGCGAGGCCGAACCCTTCCGCTTCGCAAGCTGGGACGATGAGGAGGAACGCGGATGAGTTTGGGCAAGATCATGGAGATTTACCAGTTTTTCTGGATGTTCGAATCCCATGCACAGCAGCGCCTTGCATGGGAGGATGCGGCGCAAGCACGCATTGCCCGCGTCCGCGCCGAAGCGCAGGCGGCGGCGCAATTGCAAGCGATGCTGGATCGCACCCCGGCCGGCGGGCTGTGGCACGCCGCCCGCAAGGACGAGGCCGCGCTGGGTCAATCGGGGCTGCTAGCACTGGTATCGTTCTGGATCAGGCGCCGCGGCGGGTGCGGCGCGGCCTTGACCTCGGTTTTTAGCGCGGCAAGCCGCTGATCCACGGCGGCTCCGAACCCGTGGCGGTTGATGCGCAAGCCGGTAAAGGCACACGCTCTATCGCGGTCTTCCAGACAATGACACGCTGAAAGACATAGAACACCGTTCGGGGAAAACCTCCGTCATGGTGCGCGGCTTCAACGTCAACATGAATCAGGTCAACGGGTCTGGCGACAATCTTTCGGAACAATCCCGCCCGCTCTTGCAGGTCGAGGACGTGCGCCGCGCCACGGGCGGCGAGTCCGGCCTTCTGGAATCCCGTGACCACGGTTATTTTACTGTCGATATGCCGAATTTCTGGGAGCGCCCTGAAATGTCCAGCATGCTGCGCGACGTGCGGCAAAAGCCCGACAAATATGCTTGGCTCGGCAAGGCAAGCCACCCCGCGCCGCTATCGTTGCCGATACCTGCGCCGATAACGCGCGAGGACGACGATATAGAGGCGATCTTGAGTGCATTGCAGGACGAGATTTAAGGTGCCTAAGCGCCAGTTTTTGCGATGGTCACCAACGGCAAGAACAACTGCAACGGCTTGGAAGCAAAAGCTATGAACCCGAAGTGGCGGTAAAAATCTGCGGCCTGTTCATCTTTTGCATCGACGGCGAGCGCAAATACGCCCATCTCGGAACGTAAGGCACGGTCAGCCGCATCCCAGAGCAAGGCCGCGCCAAGCCTGTTTCCCTGAAACTCTTTATCAATTGCCAACCGTCCAACTCTTGCCACAGGGACGACCGGATAACGCGGTAGTTTCCGCGCTATATCTTCCGGCATGTCTTTCAGGGCAACGTCTCCAGCGGACAGCGTGTAATATCCGGCGATCCGGTCTTCGCCATGAGGACAGGCTACGTAGCACAAGGCTGCACGGCGTTTGATGTCCTGCCAT
>Ga0066256_1002534_pt1 | contig 19826 bp, 19 predicted proteins | sample ThiBio_1000_biof_FD_87107 | JGI IMG/M metagenome (GOLD analysis project Ga0066256, IMG submission 87107) | Wastewater bioreactor microbial communities from Cape Town, South Africa - Thiocy_expt_1000_biof (version 2) | ecosystem: Engineered > Bioreactor > Thiocyanate-remediating >... | reverse complement strand
TCGGGCGTGTCGTTGAACCTGGCCGACATGGCCCCCATGCCGTCGAACAGCGTGGCCAGGCCCCAGGACAGTTCTTCGCCGCCCCCCGCGAACATCACGTCTTGCAGGCCGAAGGCGATCTGCTGTGCCGCCATGCCCACGCAGTGCGCGGAGGTGCTGCAGGCCGAAGTAATCGAAAAATTGATGCCTTTGATGGCGAAGGCCGTGGACAGGTTGGCCGACACGGTGGAGGCCATGCAGCGCGTGACCTGGTAAGGTCCCACGCGGCGAGTGCCCTTGGAGCGCAAGGTGTCGGCGGCCTCGATCTGATTGGCCGGCGAGCCCCCGCCGGAACCCATGATGAGCCCGGTGCGCGGGTTCGACACCTGCTCCACAGCCAGACCCGACTGGGCGATGGCGTCCTTCAGCGACAGGTAGGCGTACGCCGCGGCGTCGCCCATGAAGCGGCGCTGCTTGCGGTCGATGAGCGCGTCCAGGTCGATCTGCGGAATGCCGGCCACCTGGCTTCGCAGGCCAAGCTCCTTGAACTCGGGCATGGCGCGGATGCCGGAGGTGCCTGCGCGCAGCGACGCGGTCACGGTCTGCTGGTCATTGCCAATGCACGAGACGATGCCCGCACCCGTGATGACGACGCGCTTCTTCGTGGTCATGCCAATGCTCCCGCTGCGGGCGCTCCGTCCTTCCCGCCTTCTTCACGCTTGAACAGGCCGACGCGCAGGTCGTTGGCCACGTAGATTTCCTTGCCATCGACCAGCAGGCGCGCATCGCCTATGGCCATGACCAGCTTGCGCTTGATCACGCGCTTGATGTGGATTTCGTAGCTCACGAGCTTGGCCTCGGGCCCGACCTCGCCGGTGAATTTAACCTCACCCGCGCCCAAGGCCCGCCCGCGCCCCGGCAGGCGCAGCCAGGTCAGGTAGAAGCCGATCAGCTGCCACATGGCATCCAGGCCCAGGCAGCCCGGCATGACCGGGTCGCCCTGGAAGTGGCAGGCAAAGAACCACAGGTCGGGCCGGACGTCGAGTTCTGCGCGGATCAGCCCCAGGCCGTGGTCGCCGCCATCGCTGTCGATGTGCGTGATGCGGTCGAACATGAGCATGGGAGGCAGCGGCAAGCGGCCGCTGTCGGGCGAAAAAAGTCGCCCCTCGCCGGAAGCGATCAGTTGTTCGTACGAAAAGGAATCTGCCATGTCGATCGTGCTCCAGGGCTGCGTGCGCAGCGCCTTCTTCGCGGATGGGGCCCGCTGACACCCGGAACCTGCCAGGGCGTCAAGGTGCGGATTAGGTGCCTAGGTCTAACCCCGATTGTAAAGAGGCTTTGTCCGCCGTCGCGCGCGCCCGGCGCGCAAACAGGGCGCCCAGCGCGCACAGCGCACCTGCGGCCCACAGGGGCAGGAGGCGCCAGCGCGCCGCCCACCAGGCAAATGGCGTCACATCGCCGCTGCGCCCGCGCACCTGCGCGTGCAAAACAGCGCGTGTGGCCCGCGGCAGACTGTGCGTGACCACGCCACGGTGGTCGATCACGGCGGTGGCGCCGGTGTTGGTCGCGCGCACCATGGGTCGTTGAAATTCCAGCGCCCGCATGCGGCTGATCTGCAGGTGCTGGTCGATCGCCACCCCGGTGCCAAACCAGCCGATGTTGCTGAAGTTCAGGAGCACGGTCGGCGCCGTCTCCGGCCGTTCAAAGTGCGCCGCGATCTCGTCGCCAAACAGGTCTTCGTAGCAGATGTTGGGGGCAATGCGCTCGCCCTGCCACGCAAAGCTCTGCTGCCCGAGCGGGCCGCGCGCAAAGTCGCCCAGGGGAATGTTGAGCAGTTCGGTGAACCAGCGGAACAAGGGCGGAACGAATTCACCAAAAGGCACGAGATGGTGCTTGTCGTAGCGGTAGGGGGTCTGCGCGCCGGGAGAGAACCCGAGCACCGAATTGCTATAGCCAGCCTGCAGGTCGCCCAGCGGAATGCCGAGCAAAGCGGCCTGCGCGCCGCTGCTGTAGCGCTTTGCGATCGCCGCCAGATACCCCGGCGGCAGTTGCGACGGCAGGAGCGGCAGTGCCGTTTCTGGTGCCACCACCAGCGCGGCGTTGGCCTGCGCCAGTTGCTCTGCGTACCAGTGCAGCGCCGTCGCCACGCCGGTGCCGGGTTCAAATTTTTCATCCTGGGGAATATTGCCTTGCAGCAGCGCCAGCGTAAGCGGCGCGCGCTTTTCGCCAGCGTCGGCCTCCTGGTGCCCACGCTCCAGGGCCAGCCGCGCACCGCTCAGGCCCAGCACCAACAAAGCCACGACCCACCAGGTGCGCATGCTGCGCGCATCGGCGCGGCGCAGACGCGCCATTCCCATGGCAAGAAAGGCGGCGACCGCACCGACACCGTACACGCCGACAATCGGCGCGAGCGCCGCCAAGGGTCCGTCCACGTGCGCGTAGCCGCCGGCGCCCCATGGAAAACCGGTCCACAGCGTATTGCGCGCCAACTCGGCCAGCAGCCAGACGCCAGCGAAAAGAACCGCGCCGCCCAGCCAACCCTCGGGCGCCAAAGCGCGGTAGAGCGCGCCGGCCAGCGCGTAGTACGCGCCCAGGAACACCGCCAGACCCAGCACCGCCGCCGCCGCCAGCGGCGCCGCCAGGCCGCCATAGGTGTGCAGCGAAATGAACAACCACCAGAACGTAGCCGCGAGCCAAGCGGTGGCAAACACCCAGGCCGCGGCGGCGGCGCTTCGTGGGCGAGGCGTCTGGTGCAAGAGCGCGGCCAGCACCGCAAGCGACAGGATCTGCAGCCACCACACCGGGGCGCCACTTCCCGGCCAAGCCAGAGCGCCGGCCTGCGCCGCACCCGCTGCGGCGGCAGCCAGCAGGCCCGCGGCGCCACGCGGCGTTGTCATTCGCTGGGGCATGGCACGCGAAGACCGGATGGCGGCCAGGAGGCCCACGGCATCAATCGGGCCGGGTGGGGTCGGGCGCAGCGCCGGTCACCTTGAACCAGCGCACGGCGCCGCCCTTGGTGTGCAGCACCGCGAAGTGCAGTCCGCAAAACACCAGGTGCTCACCGCGCTTGGGCACGTGGCCCATTTCGTGGGCAATGAGGCCGCCGATGGTGTCGAAATCGTCCTCGGGGTCGGACCCGGCGATGGGCACTCCGAAGGCCTCCGCCACGCGCTCGACGGGGGTGTCGCCGCTGACGCGGTAGGTGCGGTCGGCCAGCGCAAAAATGTCGCCTTCGTCCTCGGCGATGTCGAATTCGTCCTCGATCTCGCCGACGATTTCCTCCAACACGTCCTCAATGGTGACCAGCCCTGCCACGCGGCCGAACTCGTCGATCACCAGCGCCAGGTGGCTGCGGTTGCTGCGGAACTCGCGCAGCAGGTCGTTCAAGCCCTTGGTTTCAGGAACGAAGGTGGCCGGGCGCAGGAGCGTGCGGATGTGCAGGTCGGGAGCGCGCTGGAGCTTGAGCAAGTCCTTGGCCATCAGCACGCCGATGATGTTTTCGCGCTCGCCTTGGTACACCGGGAAGCGCGAATGGGCGGTGTTGATCACGAGACGCAGCAGCTCGTCCATGGGAGCGTCGATGTCGAGCAAGTCCATGCGGGGTGCGGCGACCATCACATCGCCGGCCGTGCGGTCGGCCATGCGCAGCACCCTTTCGAGCATGACGCGCGATTCCGGACCGATCAATTCGTTGTCTTCGGCCTCGGAAAGAATGGCCACCAACTCGTCGATGGAGTCCGGGCCCGGGTGAATGAATTCGAGGAGCCGTTTGAAGAAAGTGCGCTTGTCTTCCCTGTCAAGCGCGCGCGCGGGGTGCGGTTCGGACACTGCCTTTGGATGCAGGACATGCGGTAGTGAATCAGAGCGCTAGTGTAGTGGCGGACGCCGCGGGGTTCCAAGCGCGCGTTACGGCTCGGGCGGCGGCTGCGTGCGCAGCGCCTGCAGGCCACGCAGGAATTGCCAGAACTGGTGCGCCTGGTGCTTCAGGCTGTAGTCGATTTCGGCGAATTGCTGTTCGACCGCTTCGGTCATGTGCGTGTCGAAGCGCGCAGGCGCCAGTTCCAGGAAGGCTTCGGACTCCGGGCCGTCCCGGCGCACCCGCGCGCCCGCCGAGCGCGCGATGTTGAGCATGGGGGTGTTCTCCGACAGCGCATGGATGAACAGCATGCGCACACCGGCATTGCGCGCGTGCATGGCCGCGCGCTCGAACAGGCGGGCGCCATAGCCGCGTCCGCGGGCATGTTCGAGCACCGAAACGCCAAACTCTGCGCATTCGCGGTGCTCCTCGCTCGGGGTATAGGCAAGGTGCGCCATGGCGATCAGCCGCAGGCTGCGGTTGTAGATGCCGAAGATCTCGTCCCGCTCGAAATCGAGCTGCTCGGCGTAGCGCCGCACCTGGGCGTCGCTCGCGGCATAGCCGAAACGCAGGTAACGGTCGGCCGGGGCGAGTTCCAGGAGGTGCTCGGCGATGCGCTCGCGGTGTGCCGGGCCCAGCGAGCGAATGGGCACCATGAGGGGCGTGCGGCTGGCGCCGGCCCAGGCGGCAGCCGGGTTGCGCAGCATGTCCATGCCCGCGTTCCACGAAGTCTGGAGCCAGTCTTTGGTGTCGGTCATGCAGGCAATGTAGGGCCTTTGTGCGTGCTTTCCAAGTCATTTTTGCTGCAATGCAACAAATTAGACGGAAACCCAAAAAAAAACAAGCGCAGCAACAACTTAGATTCAACGTCGGTGTAGGCCACCAGCCCGTGAAAGGGTCAGACGGGAACGGCTGTGGTGGCCTTCACGTGGTCGAGCACGAAACTGGTCTTGCAGTCCTGGACGCTCGGGTGCTTGAGCAGCGTTTCCATGATGAATCGGCTGTAGTGCGCCATGTCGGCCACGACCACGCGCAGCAGGTAATCCATCTCCCCGGTGAGCGAGGCGCATTCGACGACCTCGGGCCAGGTCTGCACCGCCGCGCGGAACACGTCCATGGGATTGCGCTTGTGGCTTTCGGTCGCTTTTTCCAGCCGCACGTTCAGGTAGGCCGTGAGACCCAGCCCGACGGACTCGGGCTTCACCAACGCGACATAACGGTCGATCACGCCGGCGTCTTCCAGGCGTTTGACGCGCCGCAACACGGCGCTGGGTGAGAGCCCGACCTGCTCTCCCACCACGTCGTACGTTTCGCGCCCGTTCGCCTGAAGGCAGCGCAGGATGGACCGATCGAGCTTGTCGAGTGCGTCTTTGATAGGCATGGCGCAGTTTATCGCTTCCGCGGTGCGCTTCGGGACACAACCAAGAGGGCCAGCCCTTGCGGGTAAGTGCGGATGGCGTACCGCCTCCCCAATGCACAAAAATTCAGCATGCAAAAAAGCACGACTGTTCGTTTTTGCATGCTGCGCGACGGCCGGTCCCAGACGCCCGGCGGCGCTCCATACCCATAACCAGGAGACTCCGCATGATTGTTTTCCTCGTCCGCCTTCGCCAGCGGCTGCTGTTCGCGCTCGCGCTGCTGTGCCTGGCGGCGCCCATGGCGCACGCGCAGAACGGCTACACGCAGACACGCTACCCGATCGTGCTGGTGCACGGCCTGTTCGGGTTCGACTCGCTGTTCGGACTGGATTACTTCTACGGCGTGCCGGATGCCCTGCGCAGTGGCGGTGCCAAGGTCTTCGTGGCGCAAGTGTCCGCCGCCAACAGCACCGAGGTCCGCGGCGAGCAGCTCCTGGCGCAGGTGCGCAACATCCTGGCCGTCACCGGCGCCGCCAAGGTCAACCTCATCGGGCATTCGCACGGTGGGCCGACCGCGCGCTACGTGGCGGGCGTCGCGCCGCAGCTGGTGGCCTCCGTCACCTCGGTGGGCGGCGTCAACCGCGGCTCGCGCGTGGCCGACGTGGTGCGGGGCGTCGCCCCTCCCGGCAGCGTGAGCGAGACGGTGGCCAAAGGCGCGGCCACAGCGCTGGTCACGCTCATCAACCTCGCCTCGGGCGGCAGCGGCCTTCCGCAAATGCCCACGGCAGCGCTCGACTCCCTCACCACCGCCGGCGCGGCGCGCTTCAACCAGCGCTTCGGCGCCGGCGTGCCCACAAGCGGCTGCGGCAACGGCGCGGAACTGGTCGCCGGTGTGCGCTACTACTCCTGGACCGGCACGCGCAACCTCACCAACGTGCTCGACCCGAGCGACGCCGCCCTGCTGGCCACCGGCCTGGTATTTGGTGACGCCAACGACGGCCTGGTGTCGGCCTGCTCCGCGCGCCTGGGACGCAATCTGGGCGACTACCGCCAGAACCACCTAGACGAAGTGAACCAGATGGTGGGCCTGCGCGACTGGTTCTCGCCCGATCCGGTCACGCTGTACCGCCAGCAGGCCAACCGCCTGAAGACCGCCGGGCTGTGAAACAGGCCACCGCCGCCACGCTCTTCTGCGCGGGCGCGCTGGCCGCGGCCCTGCTCTGGTGGTGGACGGGCGCGCCGGAGCGCGTACTGCCGGCGACCGCGACGCCCGGCGCCGCCACCGCAACCCGTCCGAACGCGGCCACCACCACAGCCACATCCGGGCTGGATGCCCCAGGCGGCTTCGCTGCGCGCACCGCAGAGCCCGACCCCTTGCTGACCGCGGGGCTGCGCGATGCCCTCGAAGCCCTGCTGCTCGACGCCGGCGACGCACCGGACCCGCGAGCCCTGAAACAGCGCCTGCAGGCGCTGGTGGAGCGGCATTTCGACGCCGCGCTCGCCACGCGCGCGCTGGCGCTGGCCGAGCGCTACGTGGACTACCGCGTCGCCCTGGGAGAGCTGGAGCCGCCGCCCGATCCCACCGATCCGCGCGCCCTGCGCGCCGCAGTCGCCGCGCGCGACGCGCTGCGGCGCCAGTACTTCGACGAAACCGAATACGCCGCCCTGTTTGCGGATCAGGAAAGCCTGGAGCGCTACACCCTGGCGCGCCTGGAGATCGAGCGCAACCCGGACCTGGGCGCCGCCGAGCGCAGCGCCGCCCTGCAAGGCGCGCAGGCGGAGCTCACCCCGGCCCAGCGCAGCGAGCGCGCGCACAGCGTGGTACAGGTGGAGGTAGCCGCCGAAACGGCGCGCTACAACGCCCAGGGCACCAGCGCGCAGGCGCGCCACGCGGAACGCAGCGCGCGCTACGGCGAAGACGCCGCGCGCCGGTTGGCGCAGCTCGACGACGAAGAGCAACGCTGGAACGCACGCCTGGACGACTACGCCCGCGCCCAGGCGGCGCAGGCCGGCCCGGCGCAGCTTGCCCAACTGCGCGCGCAACACTTCACCCCGGAAGAGCAGCTGCGTCTGGACGCGGCGCTGCAGCTGCGCCAACAGGCGCGGTGACCCGGTCGCGCAGCGCACCAACGCCGCATGGCGTGTTTGACATATCGCAATCTTGTCGCATAAACCTGCAATTAATGGGATAAATTCGCTGAAATATTGACTCAACAGGGTCCTACAGTGCAGCTTATCTGACCTGTACGGAGAAAGCATGCCTGCGTCCCAAGCCCCGACCCCTGTTGACACCGCCTCCGCCTGGGAAAACCCCATGGGCACCGACGGCTTCGAATTCATCGAATACGCCGCACCCGATCCGGCCGCCATGGGCCGCGCGTTCGAGGCCATGGGGTTCAAGCCGGTGGCGCGCCACCGGCACAAGAACGTCACGCTGTACCGCCAGGGCAGCATCAACTTCCTCATCAACGCCGAGCCCGACAGCTTCGCCCAGCGCTTTGCCCGCCTGCACGGCCCGAGCGTGTGCGCCATCGCCTTTCGCGTGCACGACGCCAAGGCCGCTTACGAGCGCGCCGTCTCGCTCGGCGCCTGGGGCTACGCCGGCAAGGCGGGCCCGGGCGAGCTGAACATCCCGGCCATCAAGGGCATCGGCGACAGCCTGATCTACTTTGTCGACCGCTGGCGCGGCAAGGGCGGCGCGCAGCCCGGCGACATCGGCAACATCGGCTTCTTCGACGTCGATTTCGAAGCCCTGCCCGGCGTCAGCGCCGAAGAAGCGCTGCACCCCTTCGGCCACGGCCTGACCTACATCGACCACCTCACGCACAACGTGCACCGGGGCCGCATGGCAGAGTGGGCCGACTTCTACGAGCGCCTGTTCAACTTCCGCGAGATCAAGTACTTCGACATCGAGGGCCAGGTCACGGGCGTCAAGAGCAAGGCCATGACCAGCCCCTGCGGCAAGATCCGCATCCCGATCAACGAGGAAGGCAAGGACAAGCCCGGCCAGATCCAGGAGTACCTGGACATGTACAAGGGCGAGGGCATCCAGCACATCGCCATGGGATCGGACGACCTGTACAAGACAGTGGACGGCCTCAAGGCAAGCGGCGTGCGCCTGCTCGACACCATCGACACCTATTACGAGCTGGTGGACAAGCGCATCCCGGGCCACGGCGAGCCGCTCGAAGAACTGCACAAGCGCAAGATCCTGATCGACGGCAAGGCCGGCGCGCTGCTGCTGCAGATCTTCAGCGAGAACCAGCTCGGGCCGATCTTCTTCGAGTTCATCCAGCGCAAGGGCGACGACGGTTTCGGCAACGGGAACTTCAAGGCACTGTTCGAGAGCATCGAGCTCGACCAGATCCGCCGCGGCGTGCTTCAAGCGCCTGTCACCGCTGCCTGACATGGCCGTCGAACCCGTCGTTTACGGCGCCAGCGAGCGCCCGCCGCGCGGCGACTATTCCCGCGCTGGCGCCGACTACACCTGCGCGCAGGACTACGCGCGCTACACCGAGCAGGACCACGACACCTACCGGCGCCTCTACGCGCGCCAGTCGGCACTGCTCCCGGGGCTGGCCAGCGAAGCCTTCATCGCCGCCCTGCCCTCGCTCGGCGCCGAGGACCGCATCCCGCGCTTCGACGAGGTGAACGAGCGCCTGGCGCGCGCCACCGGCTGGGAAATCGTCGGCGTGCCGGGCCTGATTCCGGAAGTGCCGTTCTTCACCCTGCTGGCCAACCGCAAGTTCCCGGTGACGGACTGGATCCGCACGCCCGACGAGTTCGACTACATCGTCGAGCCGGACATCTTCCACGACCTGTTCGGCCACGTGCCGCTGCTCTTCAACCCGGTGTTCGCCGACTACGTGCAGCGCTACGGCCAGGGCGGGCTCAAGGCCGAGCAGCTCGGCGCCTGCGAAATGCTCGCGCGCCTGTACTGGTACACCATCGAGTTCGGGCTGATCCGCGAGCCGGCGGGCCTGCGCGCCTATGGCGCGGGCATCCTGAGCTCCTCCGGCGAGCTCGCCTACGCGGTACAAAGCCCCACGCCGCAGCGCCTGCCGCTCGCGCTCGAACGCACCATGCGCACGCGCTACAAGATCGACAGCTACCAGGAAACCTATTTCGTCATCGACAGCTTCCAGGAGCTGTTCGACATGACGGCCCAGGATTTCACCCCGCTCTACCAGCGCCTGCGCGGGCTGCCGGAAATCGCGGCCAACGGTACGAATTGAGGGCCACCGTTCTTTTGCTATTAACTAAATAGCTATAAACGCTTATCTGATAAGCGCTAGAGGCTATTTTTACTTAAACTTTTCAGCCCTATCGACACCGGCACGGGCGAGCAGCTCCAGGCACTCCGCCAGCACCTCGGGCCGGCGTGCCATCTCCACATGCGCCACGCCGGGCAACCAGCGGTGGTCCGCGCCCGGCAAGGCCGCGGTGCTGGTGGGAAACACGATGTTGTCGCAGTTCGAATACCAGCAGGTGAACAGCGCCGCCCGTGCCGCCGGTTCGGCGCCGCGCAGTTGGCCGACCCAGTCGCCGTCGAGTGCCATCTGCCGGCCATTGGCGGCGCGTGAAAACCGCCCCGCCCAGGTGCCGCGGTGCGGCGTGCCGAGCGTGACGACGCGGTGCACCCGCGCGTCGCCCGCGCAGGCCCGCAGCCAGGCGCGCGCGGCGAGCCCTCCCATGCTGTGGCAAATGAGCACCGGCGGCACGCCGGTGGCGGCCTGCACGCGCTGCACCGCGGACTCCAGGGCGGGCACGTAGTCGTCGATCGAACCGAAGACCGGTTCCAGGTTCACGGCCACGTAGGCATGGCCGCGCGCGCGCAGGCGCCCGAACCAGGGGTTCCACAAGCCCCGGTTACACAAGAAACCGTGCACCAGCACCACGCCGCGCTGGCCCGTGGGCGCTGGCGGCAGCCAGTCGGCGTGCGCGCGGCTGCGAAACGGCTGGTCCCAGCAGAACACGCGCAGCGCCACCACCACCTCGGCCCACCAGGCACGCAGCACCTGGGCCGCGCGCGCACGCGGCGCCGGGTCGCTGCGGTTGACGCGCTGCATCAGCGCGAATTCCAGGCCCATCACGGCGCCGTAGAGTGCCGCCGCGCCGGCCAGCCCGCCGGCCGCCAGGGCCCAGGAGCGCGGGACCGCAAACAGCACCCACCCGAGCGCGGCCAGCATCAGCAGAAGGGTCCAGACGGCTTGCATTCGGGCGATCATGGCGATGGTGTAATGGGGAACACCCAGCCATTGTGCAAGCCGCCGCCATGGACGACGCAGAAAACATCCGCCAGAGCATTGCCCGCGTGACCGAGCTGCGCAGCGCCCAGGCCTTCGCCCCCCCTCTGGCCGCGGCGGTGCGCCGCATCAAGGCGCTGCAGTCGCAGCGCTTCATGGGCACCTACGCCGACCTGATGCGCGATCCGGCGGTGCGCCCGGCGACGCAGTTCTTCCTCGACGAGCTGTACAGCCCGGGCGACTTCAGCGCGCGCGACGCGCAGTTCGTGCGCATCGCCGGCACGCTGCAGACCGTGTTCCCGCGCGCCGTCGTGCACACCGCGCGCACGCTGGGGCAGCTGCACATGCTGACCGAGGAGCTGGACCACGCCATGGGACAGGCCTGGCTGGCCCAGGACGCAGCCGCCAGCGAAGCGGCGCGCTACACGCTTGCCTGGCGGCGCGTCGGCCGCGCCGATGCCCGGCGCCAGCAGCTCGCCTGGGTGATGGAGCTGGGCCACGACCTGACGCGCTTTACGCGCACGCCCGGCCTCGCAACCATGCTGCGCATGATGCGCCGGCCGGCGCGCGCCGCCGGCATGGGCGCACTGCAGCACTTCCTGGAACTGGGCTTCGATACCTTCGGCGCGCTGGCACGCCAACGCGGTGCGGTGGAAGGCTTCCTGGACACCGTGCAGCTGCGCGAAGCGCGCCTGATGGAGGTGCTGTTCAGCGCCCCGCTTGTCGCCTGCGAGACGGAACTGACCAGTACCCTGGGACAAGCCCGGTAGGCCGCCCGCCCCCGGCCCAACAGAATGGGCGCTTTCCCACCCGCAACGCCTTCCCGCATGGACAGCATGGACAAGATCTGGCTCAAGAACTACCCCGCCGGCGTACCCCACGAGGTGCAGCCGGACCAATACCGCTCGGCGGCGCACCTGATCGAGGAGGCCTTGCGCCAGCATGCCGGCCAACCGTTCTCGGTGTGCATGGAGCGCTGGATGAGCTACGCCGAGCTCGAACGCCAGTCCGCCGCCCTCGGCGCCTGGCTGCAGGGCCAGGGCCTGGCTCCCGGCGCGCGCGTGGCCATCATGCTGCCCAACATCCCGCAATTTGCCGTCACCATGGCGGCGGTGCTGCGCGCCGGCTACGTGTGCGTCAACGTCAACCCGCTGTACACGGCGCGCGAGCTGGAGCACCAGCTCAAGGATTCGGGCGCGAGCGCCATCGTCATCCTGGAGAACTTCGCCCACACGCTCGCCGAAGTCATCGATCACACGGGGGTGCAGCACGTGGTGATGGCCTCCATGGGCGACCTGCTCGGCTTCTGGTACGGCCGCTGGATCACGTTCGCCGTGCGCCACCTGGCCAAGATGGTGCCGGCCTACGATCTGCCGCTCTCGGGAACGCGCAGCTTCACCACCTTCCCGCAGGCGCTGGCGCAGGGCGCGCGGCGCACGCTCACGGCCAGCGGCGCCACGCTGGACGACATCGCCTTCCTGCAATACACCGGCGGCACCACCGGGCTCTCCAAGGGCGCGGTGCTGACGCATCGCAACATCGTCGCCGCGACGCTGCAGGCCGAGGCCTGGTTCACGCCCGCGCTGGCCAAGATGGGGGACGTGACGCGCGCCAACAACATTGCCGCGCTGCCGCTGTACCACATCTTCGCCCTCACGCTGTGCCTGCTGGCGATCCGCCAGGGCTCGCACCTGACGCTGATCCCCAACCCGCGCGATATCCCGAAATTTGTCGAAGTCCTGAAAAAGCGCCCCTTCCACATGCTGCCGGCGGTCAACACGCTGTTCAACGCGCTGCTGCAGAACGCCCAGTTCCGCGCACTCGATTTTTCCCGGCTGTGCGTCTCGCAGGCGGGCGGCATGGCGGCATCCGACGGCACGGCACGCCAGTGGAAGAAGGTCACCGGCACCACCATGATCGAAGGCTGGGGCATGAGCGAGACCTGCGCCATCGGCACCAACAACCCGGTCAACAGCGAGCAGTTCTCGGGCAGCATCGGCCTGCCGCTGCCGGGCATCGACATCGCCATCAAGGACGACGCCGGCAACAGCCTGCCGCTCGGCGAGCCCGGCGAAATCTGCATCCGCGGCCCGAACGTGACGCCGGGCTACTACCAGAAGCCCGAGGAAAACGCCGCCGCCTTCACGGCCGACGGGTTCCTGCGCACGGGCGACATCGGCATCATGGACAGCGAGGGCTACACGCGCATCATCGACCGCAAGAAGGACATGATCCTGGTGAGCGGCTTCAACGTCTTCCCGAACGAGATCGAGAACGTCGTCTCGCTCTGCCCGGGCGTGCTGGAATGCGCGGCGGTCGGGGTGCCGGATGAGCGCCAGGGCGAAGCCGTCAAGCTCTTCGTGGTGCGCAGCGACGCCAGCCTGACGGAAGACGACGTGGCGCGCTATTGCCACGACAACCTGACCGGCTACAAGCGACCGAGCCGCATCGAGTTCCGCGACGACCTGCCCAAGACCAACGTTGGCAAGATTCTGCGGCGGGAATTAAGGACAACCCCCTGAGTCGCCTGTGGCGCCTTCCCCCTTCTCTCGGCTTCGCCGGGAAGGGGGACACCGCCAGCGCGGCGGGGCGGTGCGGCCGGCCCAGGCCCTTGCGCGGCGGTCGCTGGCGACGACCGCGCCCATGGATTTGCTCTTTTTCAATAGCATATGACCCCCACCACACCTGCGCTGCCGCCAGAAATCACTGTATTTGAGCGCGGCTGGTTGTCGTCCAACAACGTGCTGTTCACTGGCGCGGACGGCGCCGCGCTGGTCGACACCGGTTATTGCAGCCACGCCGCGCAGACGGTGGCGCTGGTGCGGTCGGCGCTGGGCGGGGCGCCGCTCGCGCGCATCCTCAACACGCATTTGCACAGCGACCACTGCGGCGGCAACGCCGCCCTGCAGCATGCCTGGCCGGAGGCGCGCACCTTCATCCCCCCGGGCCAGGCCGAACACGTGCACCATTGGGACGCCTACGCCCTGAGCTACACCCCCACCGGCCAGGAATGCCCGCCGTTCCGCGCCGACGGCCTGCTGCTGCCGGGTAGTGAGGTGCCGCTCGGCGGCAAGCCCTGGCAGGTGCACACGGCGCCCGGCCACGACCCGCATTCCGTCGTGCTGTTCGAACCGCAAGCGCGCCTGCTGATCTCCGCCGATGCGCTGTGGGAAAACGGCTTTGGTGTGGTCTTCCCCGAACTCGACGGCGTGGCCGCGTTCGACGAGGTCGCCGCCACACTCGACCTGATCGAGCGCCTCGCTCCGGCGCTGGTCATCCCCGGCCACGGGCCGGTGTTCGGCGATGCGCCCGGCGCCCTGGCCACGGCGCGCAAGCGGCTGGACGGCTTCGTGCGCGATCCGCTCAGGCACGCCCAGTACGCGGCCAAGGTGCTGCTGAAATACAAGCTGCTGGAATGGCAGGCCATAGAGCGCGCCGCGCTAGCCGCATGGGCCCAGGCCACACCGTATTTCGGCGCCCTGCACCGCCGGTTCTTCGCGGCGCAGGACGGGGCCGAATGGCTCGAAGGCCTGGTCGAGGCGCTGGTGCAAAGCGGCGCCGCGCGCCGCGAAGGGCAACTGCTGGTCAATACCTGAGGCGCTCGGTCCTCAGGAGGCCGCCATCACCACCGGTCCGCCCTTTTCGACAGCGCGTTGGTAGGCCGGCCTGGCCCGCATGCGCGCCGCATAGGCCTGCAGGTGCGGGCAATCCTCGGCCTTTGCGCTGCGCGACAGCGCCGCCTCCACGGCAAAGCTCATCTGGAAATCGGCCATGCTGAGGTGCTCGCCGGCAAACCAGGTATGGCGCCCCAGGTGCTCTTCCATGAAGGCGAGGGCCGTGTCCACGTTGGGGTCGATCAGCTGCTGCTGCACCTTGGCGCACAGTGCGCGCGCGATCGGTTTGGCGAAGAATGGCATGGGCTGGCGCGGGATGTTCGTGAACACCAGCTTCATCACCAGCCAGTTCATCAGCGAGCCTTCGGCGTAGTGCATCCAGAAGCGGCAGCGCCGGTACTCCGGCGTTCCCGGTGCAGGCTGCAGGTGCGCCAGTTCGCCCTTGGCGCCGGCGCCATAAGTTTCCACCAGGTATTCGATGATGGCGCCCGACTCGGCGATGGTGTCGCCGTGGTCGGTGATGACGGGCGACTTGCCCAGCGGGTGCACCTTGCGCAGCGCCGCCGGCGCGAGCCGGGTGCGCGGATCGCGCGCGTAGACCTTCAATTCGTAGGGCACGCCGAGCTCTTCGAGCAGCCAGAGCACGCGCTGCGAGCGCGAGGTTTCAAGGTGGTGCACGGTGAGCATGGCGTCCTTCTTGGCACGTGTTTACGGTCCGGGGCTTCAGGGCAAATCCTTGTTCACCTCGGGCGTGCGCGCGTCGCGCGGGCCGATGGTGCCGAGGCGCTCGCGCAGCGATTGCGGCTTGCCGGTCAGGATGGCGGCGTAGGTGGTGGTGTTGGCCAGCACCTTCTTGACGTAGTCGCGCGTCTCGCTGAACGGCACGTTCTCCGCCCAGATGGCCGCGTCGAGCACCGGGCCGTTGCGCCAGCTGCGCGGCCGGCCGGGGCCGGCGTTGTACGCAGCGGCGGCCAGTGGCATGGAGCCGGCGAAATCGTCCAGCGCGAGCTTCAGGTAGGCCGTGCCGATGGTGATGTTGGTGTCGCGGTCGCTCAGCTGGTCGGGCGTGAAACCGGCCAGGCCAATCTTCTTCGCCGTCCAGCGCGCCGTAGCGGGCATGACCTGCATGAGACCCGAGGCACCAACCCCGGAGCGGGCGTCCATGATGAAGCGGCTTTCCTGGCGAATCAGGCCGTACACGTAGGCCGGGTCCAGCCCGACCTCGCGGCTGTGGCCGACCACGGCTTTCTCGAACGGCATGGGGTAGCGCTGGGCGAAGTCGGCCACGGCCTGCGTGCGCTCGCTGGTGTTGATGCAGCGGTCCCAGACTTCGTAGTGGCAGGCGAAATCGGCGGCAGCGAGCAGTTCGCGCTCGCCCATGCCGCCCGGCTCGTGCAGATTGGTGGCGTAGTTCCATTCGCGCACGCCTTCCCGGCGCAGCCCGATGAGGATGGCGTACAGCCCCCGGTTGAGCGCGGGGTTGGCGCGGGCGGCAGCCTTTTCCTCGGCGGTGAGCGGGGCGGGCGCCGGCGGCACCGTGACGCGCTCGCCCAACGCTTCCAGCGCCAGCTGCTCGTAGAACCCCCCCGGCCCGGCAATGGTGCGCAGCAGCGCCGTGGCCTCGGCGCGCTCGGCGTCGGTCACGCGGCCTTGCAGCAAGGCACGCGCCTTCCAGTAGGCCCAGGCGCTGTCCTTCTGCGCTTCCGGGGACATCGCGGCCACGGCCTTGCGCACGGCGTCCCATTGGCCGGCGCGCAGCGCGGCGCGCACCTTCCAGGCCAGCAGGTCGTCGTTCAGGTCGGCGTCGCGGCCCACCTTGGCGAAATAACCCACCGCGTCGGGCGAGAGGCGCAGCGCCGCCTGTTTGCCAATCACCGCCCAGGTCCAGTTGCGTTCCTCGGCGTTGAAATGCACGCCCCACTTGGCATCAAGCAGTTGGGCCGCGTTGTCCGGGTCGCTGGTGGCCAGCTTGATGAGCGCCAGCACCATGATTTCCTTGCGCTCGCGCCCCGGCGCGGTGGCGTGGGCGCGCAGGAACTTGGTCGGCGCGTCGTTCAGCTGCGCCACCATCGGCAGCTGCTTGGGCGCGACGATGGCCACCGCGCCCTGCGCGGCGCGCACGCGGTTGGCCTCGATCGCCAGGCGCGCCTTGCGCCACACATCGCCTTCCGCCAGCCGGCCGGCAGCAAACAATTCGCCGGCCGCGTGCGTGCAGCCGTCGTCGGCGTCGCGCAGCGCGAACCAGTTGTCGCGCACCTGGGCGGCGGCGTCGGGTGCCGCCCGCCCCTCGATCTGCGCGATGCTGAGCGCATAGCAGCGCACCTCGCGGTCGTCGCCCATGCGAAACTGCGGGTGCAGCGCGGCAAAGCGCGCCCAGTCGCGCCGCTGGCCCAGCAGCAGCAGCCAGTCGTTGCGCAGCCTGTCCTCCTGGTAGGTGCCGGCCCAGCGCTGCAAAAAGCCCTCGATCTCAGCCGGCTGGGCGTCTTCCAGGCGCACGCGCAGTTCCCAGTACGCCGCCCAGGGCTCGAGTGCATGGGCGCGCACCTGCGGCAGCAGCTGCGCCAGGCGCGCGCGGTCCTTCTTGCGGAACGCCTGGTGCATGTCGAGCAGCACTTCGTCGCCAGCGCTGGGCGTGCCGGGCACCGCCACCGCCCCCGCCTGGGCGCTGCCCGCCATGACGAGAAAGGACAGGGAAACGGCCCAGGGTGTCAGAATCTTTGTCCAATGCATGGGGGGAATTATGTGATGGACAAAGCAGCCTTGCGCCGCGCGCTGGTGGAGCAGCGCCTGAACCTGCCCGACCGCCTCGAGCGCGCCGACCTGTTGCAGCGCGTGATGCGCATCTGGCTGGTCGACCGCCCGGATACGGTGATCGGCGCGTACTGGCCGATCAAGGGCGAATTCGATCCCCTGCCCGCCCTGCACCGCTGGAAGGAAGACGGGGAACTGCTGGACCAGCCGCAGCTGCGCCGCATCGGCCTGCCGGTGGTGAACAAGCAGCACAAGACGCTGACCTTCCACGCCTGGTATCCCGGCTGCGAAATGGAAGAGGACGCCTACGGCATTCCCAAGCCCAAGGACACCGAAGTCATCGTGCCCACCCTGCTTTTCGTGCCTTGCGTGGGCTACGCCGCCGGCGGCTACCGGCTCGGCTACGGCGGCGGCTTCTACGACCGCACGCTGGCCACCCTGCAACCCCGGCCGACCACCGTGGGCCTGGGCTTTACCCACGGATTCCTGGACGACTTCACGCCCGAGCCGCACGATATGGCGCTGGACGCCATCCTGAACGACAACGGCGTGGTCTGGCCGGTCTGAGCGCCTGTTCCAAGTGTCGCCCCACGTGCGGGCACCGAGTCATCGCACCGCACCGCCTTGGTTTTCAGCCATGCTGCGCCTCCGATCGTTCGAACCGCACGGGGCGGCGCAGACCCTTATTAGACTAATATTTGGAACAGTTAGTCACTTCGTAGCTTATTTATCAATCATTCGGAACAAATTAAAGTTGAGTCCATGGTGAAGGCGTTGCACAAACGGCCTTCCCCATCGGTCTTCAACCTCTTTATTACTTCCGAAGGATTCGCCATGAACGCTACCGCCCGCACCCTCTCCATCGCCGCCGTCGCCGCCCTCGCCTCTTTGGGCGCTCAGGCCAACGATCTGTATGGCGCCAATTTCGAAGCCGGCGTCCAATCCACCCGCAGCCGTGCCGAGATCCGCGCCGAAGCCGCCCAGGCGGTCACGCAGTTCAAGAACTTCGTGGCGGCCGAATCCAACGCAGCGCCCTCCACGCTGGACCGCGCCAGCGTGCATGAGCAAGCCGTACAGGCCGCACGCCTGCGCCAGACCGCCACCGGCAACCGCGGCTGATTGCCGGTGCATCCGCCGCCGGGCATGCGCCCGGCGCGACCGGACTCCCCATGACCCCCAGTGCTTTCATCCACCTGCCCGAACTGGCCGATCGCGTGACACCGGCGCATGCCTGCGGCCTGCGCCTGACCGACGAGGTGCTGGCCGCTTGGGACGCCCAGGCGCGCCTGCAAGGCCTGCCGCAGGACTGGCGGCTGCCCACGCAGGAGATCGAGCGCTCCCGCCAGGACATTCTGGCGGGGTGGGAAGGCGAGGACCTGTGGGCATTTGCCTATGGTTCGCTGATGTGGAACCCCGGCGTGTACTTCGAAGAGGTGCGCCGGGCCCGCGTGGACGGTTTTGTTCGCCGCTTTGCCCTGGAAACCGCGATAGGCCGCGGCACCCCCGAATGCCCGGGCCTGGTACTGACGCTGCAGCGGCAGGCCGGCACCTGCGAAGGCCTGGCGTTTCGCATCCACCGCGCACGGGTCGACACCGAAACGCGCCTGCTGTGGCGGCGCGAGATGATCCGGGGCGGCTATCGCCCCAGCCTGCCGCCACTGGACACCCCGCAAGGCGGGATCCAGGCGCTGGTATTCACGGCAAACACCGCCCATCCGCAGCACCGCCACGATCTTTCGCTGGCGGAGACGGCTGCCACGATCGCCAGCGCTTGCGGCAGCACAGGCACCAACCGCGACTACCTGGACCAATTGGCCGAGCAGTTGGACGTGCTGGGCATCGTGGACGCACATGTGGGTGCGCTCGCTGCTGCCGTGCGGCAACAAGGCGGTCGGACCGAGCCCCCTGCTACGACGCGCACTTGAGCCCTGCAGATCGCGGGGAAGCGGGGCGGCGGAGCAGCCCTTTGTTATTACACAAATTTGTAGAACAATTGCACTTTGTGTAATATGGCATCGCCATGCCGCGAACCCATGCTCCGAATGCGAAAGTCCAGCCCAAGCACCTGCTGCTGGAGTTGCTGCTGGCCAGCGGCGACGACGCACTGCCCGTCAGCCACGCCGTGGCAGCGGGGGCGGTGTTCGGCATCAGCGAGAACCACGTGCGTGTGACGCTCGCACGGCTGGCAGCGCAAGGCATGGCGCAAGCAACCGAACGCGGCGCATGGCGGCTGGGGCCGGCAGCGCACCGCCTGGCGCAGGATGTCGCCAACTGGCGCCGCGCCGGCGCACGCCTGCGACCCTGGAACGGGCAGTACGTGGGCGTGTACTGCGGGGTGTTGCCGCGCAGCGAGCGCGCCGCGAACCGCCAGCGCGAACGCGCCCTGCACCTGCTGGGCTTTGCCGAGTTGCAGCGCGACTTCTACCTGCGCCCGGACAACATCGAGCCCGACATCGCCGCCATCCGCCTGCGCCTGCACGCGCTGGGCCTGGAAGAGCGCGCCCTGGTCTGCGCCTGCAGCGGCTTCGATGGCGCGACCGAGGCCGCCATTGACGCGCTGTGGAACGGCGTGGCCCTCAACCAGGGCTACCGCGCCACGCAGGAGCGCCTGCAGCGCTGGCTGGACGGCGCGGCGCGCCTGCCGATCGACCAGGCGGCGCGCGAGTCGTTCTTCCTGGGGGGCGCCGCGATCCGCCAGCTCGTCTACGACCCGCTGCTGCCCGAACCCATGGTGGACGGCGCCCTGCGCACCGCCTTCATCAACAGCGTGCACGCCTTCGATGCGGCGGGCCGCGCCATCTGGGGCCGCTTCTACGACACCCTGTCCAACCCCGACACCGCTGCGCGCAAGGCGCGCCTGCGCATCGCCTGAAAACCACCACCCTAGGGGGAACCCGCCCTGAACGCCCTTGACAACCCCACGCTGCACAGCCGCCACCCGGCCCACACCCCCCAGGTCGAGAACGTGTCCTGCGCACTCGCCGACTACAACATGTACGCACAGGACCCTGCCCTGCACCAG